>Ga0137425_1000026_pt1 | contig 51412 bp, 45 predicted proteins | sample EasRivERMZT640_2_FD_102318 | JGI IMG/M metagenome (GOLD analysis project Ga0137425, IMG submission 102318) | Soil microbial communities from meander-bound floodplain in the East River, Colorado, USA - East River MetaG ERMZT640_2 | ecosystem: Environmental > Terrestrial > Soil > Floodplain ...
GATTCTAGACAACAACTAGCTATAATTCAACAAGTTACATGATCCACAGTCTCAGGTCAGTATTGTAAGGCTCGATGGCTCAACTACTTCCCCGCCTCGCCTCTTTTCCTCTGCAGTTTTATAACTATTTCTTTTTCAATTAATTACAAGGCTGTCTTGCGAGCCGCCGAACCGTTGGCATCACCGTTGCCTTAATGCCGGTCGTACGACAAACCAGAATCCTTATCGAGGGAAGGGAGGAAGGCAATGAAAAACACGGTGAAGTACCTGGCAATACTGGTGGTGGTGATGACGGTGAGCTCAGCTCTTTTCGCAGCCCAGGGCGGGAATTCCGCAAACTGCGCCACAAAGTCTTCTACTGAAAATGCAGTTTGGGGTGGTGGCGGTGGCCACAGCGTTTCTTCGGACGCTCTCAACACGAACTCGTCTTGCAAGGTCTCCAGCACGGGAAGCACGGCGATTGTGCGTGAGAACAACGTGCAGCATGGGCTGGGGCGTGCAATCGGGAAGCTCGTGCACTCTCTTGGCGCAATCATCGACGGGGCGACTTGGGGCGGCACCGGCGGCTTCGGCCCCCCCCGTTAACAGAGGTTACTGAACCACGGCAAGTGTGGGGTGGAGGCCATATGGCTCCACCCCACATTTGCGTTTGTTGTTGAAATGCCTACATTCCAGAAGGGAGGAATCTGCTGCAAAAGAAGAAGGCTCTTACCGAATGTACAACCTCAAACTCGCAGAAAGGTTTCGACTTGACAAGGTCCTGCATCAGGGATCACGACCTAGCGAATCTACCTACCTGGCATCGGACCAAGCTCGCAATGGCTCGCTGGTAGTACTCAAGAGCTACGCTCTTCCACCATCCATTCCACAAGATCCTAGATCCCTAGTTCACGCTGCTGACGATTTCTTGAGTTTGTCTCACCCAGGTCTCATTCAGCCATTGGACGTGTTTTTCGATCTCGAGAACCACGCTGCCCAAGTAGCGTTGGAGTACGTTGCCGCTGAGCCGTTCCTGACGACGGTAAAGTCGCTTTCCACCACTCAGTTCCTGGATATCCTGGCTCAAATCTGTCGCGCGCTCCAATATCTTCACTCCCGGAACCGGGCCCACCTGGATCTACACCCCGGCAACATTGTGGTTTCCCCTTCCGAGACCTCGGCGAGTAGGTGGACCGCCAAATTGCTCGACTATCCGTTCCTACCGATTTCAGACTTGCGTAAGAACAGGGACCTTGTCTCGTTCAATACCTCATATTCCGCGCCCGAACTTATTGCAAAGAATACTTTCGATCACCGGGCCGATCTCTATTCTGTCGGTGTGCTCCTATACGCGATACTCGTCGGGGAACCCGCTCGAAAGGCCGATCGCACTGCGGGCCTCAGTCTGAATTCAAATGTCGTCAATGATGATGACACCGCCTTCATTACTCCAGAATTCCTTGGTCCGATTGTCAAGAAACTTCTTAACCTTGATCCTGAGAAGCGTTTTGGCTCCAGCTATTTCTTGCTCGAGGAACTTAACGCACAGTTGAAAGTCAAGAACCTTCACCTGGACTCGGTGGAGGATCTTGACAAGGTACTCGACGGAATCCCGTTCATTTCAACCGATCATTTCGAATTGGCTCTTGCGGAGGCAACTTCTTGGCTGAGTCACGCCTCGGCTCAAGAACATTCAGAGATCCGCATTCTAGGGCTGCCCGGTTCTGGCAGGCGCAGGTTATTGAGATCGCTCACCCTCTACTTGCGCGCCAGCGGCGCTCCCACGTCGCGAGTCTCGCGAGACATTGATTCCCGGCCGGTCCTGCTCATGGAAACACCTCAATTCGGGGAAGATTCGCTTTTGAAGGATACTCCGCAGCGGCTCGCGCTTATTCTGGATAGCGCCTTACAGTCCCAATCTTCCGATGTCTATGAATTCTTACACGCACAACAAATCAGCCTGTTCGTAATGTCTTCAGAGGATTGGACAAGCCAGAACGCTTCAGCTGATTACAAGAAGTCGACAAATCGGCAGATCGCCAACTTGGCCATGCCCCCGCTCACACGCTCCCACGCTGAGGCGCTAATCGACATCGCTCTCGCGCCCAACTCGATCCCGACCACACTAAAGTCTTCAATTGCCTCCCTGGGACTGCGGCATGCCGGGTTAATCTTGCAACAACTCTCGTTCCTTTCCCGGGAAGGTCATTTGTGCCGATCTGGAGCCAATTGGGCCCCAAGCCCCTCAGTACCCAGTGACTTCCCAGTCGCACCATCTATTCTCGATGCACTCTTACCGGTCTATGACCGCCTTTCCCACACCCATGCCGACCTCCTGCTCCTACTGTCACTCGCGCCATTTCCAGCACATCCTCCTCATTTAGCAGCTGCACACTCTTCTCCGCTTCCCGAGATCCAACTTGGCCTCCGTGCACTATGTGACGTCGGTCTCATAGAGGAAAAGGACGGTCGTTTCATTGCCAGCTCGCCGACAATTTCTAAGTTAGTCGGTCTGAAATGTCTGCCCGCGCGACGAGCTGAACTCGCAAGACTTGCCATACAAAGACTCAACGCAGCTATGTTTGACTCTGCGCTGACGCCAAGTCCGTTGCAGACACATTACGCCATGGAAGTCGGCGAGAAAGCAGAGGCCTATCGTAGCGCCATGCAATCGATAGCCCATTTTGAGTCCCAGTCGATTCCAAACGACGCTTTGCACTTCTATCGGATTGCACTTGCAAATGTCCCAACTGAAAACCCTGGACAGGAAACCGTCCTCCTCACTCGAGCCCTCAAACTTTTGGGGAGGCTCGGGAACCTAGACGAGTTCCTACTATATGCGAGAATCCTGGAGGCTTCTATCGAAGGGGAAAAAGCATCTAGCAGAGCGTCACACTGTGCCCTTCTCGCCACACTACATGCCAATCTCGGCAGTCTCGAGGAAGCAGAGCGACTTGCAATAATTGCACTTCAATGTTCTTCGGAGCCACCCGGTCCAACCAGCCGGGCATCCGCCTTGGCGACTCTAGCCTTGGTTGCTTTCAAAAGAGGAGATCAGTCCCAAGCTCTATCCCTTGCTACTGAAGCGTCCGACCTGTATGACAGCTTAGGGGGACATCCGGAGATCCAATTTCCTCTTAGCATCGTGGCCGGAGCACGCTATCTACAAGGGGACTATTCAGGCGCTCTGGCTTGCGAACGACGTTCATTGGTAATCGCACGCCAGGAACGAAACTATGGCCGACTCTCGCAATCCCAAGTCAATCTTGGAATTCTACACATGGAAAGCGGTCAATTAAGGCGAGCGCATCGAGCATTCTTGAGAAGTAGGCGCCTGAGCCAGCGCATGCAAATGCGCATGACGGAACTGAGCGCCCGCAATAATATCGTGATGTGTCATCAATATTGGGGTGACATAAGGTCCTCCTCCATAGAGTATCGTGACGCTCAACAACTAATTGCGATGGGGATTGACCATCATGTCAGAAACCAGAGTGCCCTGAGTCATGCGGACAACCTCCTTCTCGCCGGACAACTGGAAAGTTCCCTGCAAGTCTTAGCTGTTGCCATGCAGTCTGGGACCAGTTCCTCTGACATGTTTACTCAGCAAGTTGGCGAGCTCCAGAAAGCGCATGTCCTCCACCACGTCGGTTACAATACCCTATCAATCGAAATCCTTGAGCTACTCCTGCCGATCCTGAATCAGTCTCGATACAGGGTCTTTGAGACCTTTGCCTTTTTTCTCCAAGCCGATTGTCTGATTCAAGCTGGGCGTTTCGATGACGCCCGATGCAGTATTGAGGCAGGCGCGCGATCCCTGCCGGCACAAAACATGGCCTGCCAAATCATTCGCCGCTTGACCCTGGCGCGGTATTCGGTCGCAACTGGCGACTTGGTTTCCTCCAAACGCACATTTGTGCTTGCCGCGCAACTTTCCCGAAAAGCAGGCTTTCGACGCTACCTTTTCGAAGCTTGGCTCAATCTGGCACAAACCCTACTTGCGACGGGTAACGCTGAAGATGCAGCCGATGTGCTTCGTAAACTCTGTGGACTCCATCAGCGGCTGAAGCTGAGGCTCTTCGAGCCGTGGCTGTTTCAGGCGATGGCGGATCATGCGGCGGCGGTGGGCGAGGAGCGTGAGTCCAAGAAGCACTTGCTCAATGCCAGAACGTCATTGCTGGAGATGGCCTACAACATTTGCGACCTGGAGATGCGGAGACATTTCCTGAACCGGCCGGACAGCCGGGCGCTGCTTGCAAGGTCGGAGGATCTGGAGGATCTCGCCTACGAGGGGTTCCCGGAACCGCAGGGTTCACCCCAGGCGACGCGCGCACTGGAGAGCATCGCCCGCATCAATGAGCAGCTGCACCGGCGCGACTCTCTAAAATCCACACTGGGCTTGATCCTCGATGAGGCAATTCGGCTGAGCGAGGCTGAACGTGGCATCGTCTTCCTGTTCGATCCCTCGGGCCGCGAAGAGCTCAAGGTTTCACGAAATGTAGGCCGTCGCTCGTTGGTGGACGCCAGAAAATATACTCGGACGGCACTGCAACGCATCCGACACGGTGAGATCGTCTTCGCCGCCGACACCTTCACCGACCCTCTGCTCAGTGCGGCTGAGAGCATTACGCAGCTTCGAATCCGTTCCGTAGCCTGCGTTCCGCTGCGCTCGCGCAACAGCATCATTGGGGCGCTCTATTTGGACAGCCGTCGGCCGCGGCTGGCGGCAAGCCCGGAACTCTTGAAGTCTCTCGAGATCTTCGCGCAGCAAGCCGCAGCAGCGTTGGAGCGTGCCATTCGCTACTTTCATCTCGCTGAGGAAAACCGCAAACTGCGGGAGACCGCCATTGTGGGCGTCCCCAATCTCATTGGCCAGGGAACCTACTTCACGGGTCTCAAGAAACTCATCGCAGCAGCCGCAAATACGGATCTTCCCGTCCTCATCCTGGGAGAAAGCGGCACTGGCAAGGAGCTGGTGGCCCGAGCCATCCACTACTCCGGGAGGCGCAGCATTGAGGCGTTTCTATCCGTTGACTGCGGTGCGTTGCCGGAGAATCTCATTGAAAGTGAGCTCTTCGGTTACCGACGGGGTGCCTTCACCGGCGCCGATCAGGACAAGGATGGACTCTTTGTGGCAGCCCGAGGAGGGAGTCTCTTCCTCGATGAAATCGGAAACACTTCACCTGCCCTGCAGGCCAAGTTGCTCAGGGCAATTCAGGAACGTGAGATCCGCCCACTGGGTGCGACCCGGCCGGTACCATTTCAGGCTCGGCTGTTGGCCGCCACCAACCGGGACCTCAGGCGTGAGGCTCGAGATGGCCGATTCCGGCAAGACCTTCTTTTCCGCCTCAATGGAATCACCATCGAGATGCCATCTCTCAGGGATCGCAAGGTCGAGGTGCCGTTGCTGGTCAACCACTTCCTGCAGAAGACCCGCAGTCGGTACAACCACAGCATCACTCGAATCTCGGACGAGGCCCTTCAGGCTCTGTCTCGATACGAGTGGCCCGGGAATGTCCGGGAGCTCGAAAACTGCATCGAGAGAGCGGTAGCCCTCGCACGTGAGGAGACCATCCACTTGAAAGACCTTCCCGACTCGGTTCGATCCGCTTGCATGGTCGGTTGGTCTGAGAAGAAAGGAGAGCACCGGCTCATCGAGGAAGCCCTCGCTCGATTTTCCGGCGACAAGAGCCGCGCGGCCGAGTACATAGGATGGAATCGGCAGAAGCTTTACCGAAAAATGGAGCAGTACAACATTCCAATCGACTTTGGGCGGCGTAATACTGCATAACACAGGGTCTGTCACCAAGTGTCATCGCAGCTAATTCCACCGTGCGCCCTGCTGAGTAATTACCCTCCAGAATAAACAGTAACATACACATTATAAGCACCTTACGCCTTCAGTCTGTCGACGAGACATCACCCTCCTTGGCCTTGGTACCCGGCTTGCACTCCGGGTAGCTGGAGGGGAGGTGAATGACACGATGCCCCAGGATCAATCCAGGCGATTTGGGACTAGCCAGAGCCGCGCGGCAGAGCTGGTAAGACGGCTCCGGGAGCGGCAAAATCCAGCATCACCCCATTTGAGCGCCACTGAAATGGAAGAGCTGGCGAGCCTCCTTACGTTGCTCGTCGGAGGACCCACTCATGATGTCTCAGCTCTTCCTGCTCCACTTGACCCACGTTCAAGGAAGCCTCTGGGAGGAATCGATTCACCCAGCATGGCTCGCATTGAACGACTAATTGGTAAAGCTGCGGCCTGCGAGCTCCCTGTGCTGATAGTCGGGGAGAGCGGTACGGGGAAAGAAATCGTCGCGCGGGAGATCCACCGGCGCAGCTTCCGTTCTGGCAAGCCATTCTTCTCTGAGAATTGCGCCGCCCTCACCGAAACGCTCTTGGAGAGCGAGCTCTTCGGTCACGTTCGTGGCTCCTTCACGGGCGCCGAAAAGGATCGCAAAGGAATCCTCGAGCTCGCACATCAGGGGACCTTGTTCCTGGACGAGTTGGGAGACATGTCCCTGGCAATGCAATCCAAACTCCTCCGGGTTCTCCAGGAAGGCGAAGTGCGTCCGGTGGGTTCTCGCACGACGACTCGGATCGACGTCCGTTTCATATCCGCGACGAATCGAGACCTCCATCGGCTGGTCGAGCAGGGACTGTTCCGATTGGACCTCTATTACCGAATCAACGTGATTTCGATCGCCCTTCCACCATTGCGCGACCGGCGAGAGGACATCCCAGGCCTCGTTGAGCATTTTATTCAACGCTATGCCCACCGTGCAGGCCTCTCGAAGAAGCAGTTCAGCGACCACGCGCTCGACCTGCTCTGCGCCTATTCCTGGCCAGGAAATGTCCGCGAGTTGGAAAACACCGTCTATCGGTGCCTCGTGCTGAGCGAGGATGTGCGAATGGAATCTCTGGATCTTCCGGAAAGGATTCGGCAACTCGAGGGACTCTTCGAGGGACGTACCCGCGCCCAGATGCCCAAGACCGGCGAGCAAATCCTGATCGAGCGCGCGCTTCGGGACAGCCTCGGTGACAAGGCCAAAGCCGCGCGGTACATTGGATGGTCTAGACCGAAGCTTTACCGGAAGATCCGCGAATACGGAATCTCCATCGATTGTGGACGCCCAGCACGCCCCGCCTCAGCGCCCGGCCCCGACGAGATCTAGCTGATCGCTCGTGAGAGTACTAGGCGGGCCAGATGTCGTTGTTGGCGATTTCCAGGAGATTGCCGTAGGGATCGTGAAAGTAGAAGGAGAGTCCCAGGGGCCATTCGACCTGTTGAATGACCGGGACCCCCTGATCGGTGAGGTAGGCCTTCCAGTTTTCGTACTCGTCCGCCGGCACGACGAAGCAGGTGTGCACCGAGCCTGTGGCCCCATGCGATGGCAGCGTGTTTCCCTTGAGCGTCTCCTTGGCCTGGAAGAGCAGGAAGATGCTCTTACCCGCCCGGTAGAACAAGCTGCGGCCCGGCTCGCGGCCCACCAGGCGAAAGCCGAGTACCTCCGCATAGAAGCGCTGCGTCTTCTCCTCGTCGGAAAAGTAGAGCACCGTCTCCAGCACGCCACTCAGCTTCGGTCGGGCTTGGGGCATGGTCTCCTCGTTCGGCCGGGGGTGAATCTTACCCCCAAACGGGCCCGGGAGGCGATGCACCCGCGCGCGTTTCCCCTCCCCCAGGAAAACGTGTAACGTATGCGCCCTCGGAAAGTGGGGTTGGATGACACGAAGGCGCACCGGAAGGGCTGTGCTTTGGGCGTTGCTGCTGGCTGCGGCGACGCTGGCGCCGGCGCTCGGCCAAGTGAAGCTGCCGCCGCCGGATGACCGCTCGGTGCACGATTTCGCCGGGGTGCTCTCCCCCGAGGCCGTCCAGGCGATGGAGGCGCGGCACACGGAGCTGTTCCAGAAGACCGGCGTCTCCCTCATCGTGGTGACGGTGAAAAGCCTCGAGGGGGAGCCGATCGACGATTTCGCCGTGCGGGTGGGCAAGGAGTGGGGCGCCGGCAAGAAGGGGCAGGACCGCGGCATCGTGGTGGCCCTGTCCACCGGTGACCGGCGGGTTTACATCGCCACCGGTTACGGCGTGGAGGGCTTCCTCCCGGACGGCAAGGTTGGCGGCATCCTAGATTCCTACGTCATCCCCCAGCTGCGACAGAACCAGTGGTCTCAAGGGCTCGAGGGGGCCAGCGCCGCATTGACGGCGGAGGCGGCCAGGGAATACAACGTCACTATCGAAGGCCTACCCAACCTGCCACCCCCCCGGAGCGGCGCGCGGCGCGGCAGTCCGCTTGGTGCGTTCGTGGGCTTGGTCTTTCTGGCCATCCTGATCTTCGTCATGATCAAGAACCCGACCCTGTTCTGGCTGTTCATGATGTCGGGGCGGGGCCGGGGCGGGCGCGGCGGCGGGGGGTTCCGGGGAGGCGGATTCGGCGGCGGTGGCGGTTTCGGGGGGTTTGGCGGCGGGGGTTTTGGCGGAGGCGGTGCCGGGCGCGGATTCTAGCGCTCCAGGGGGGTTTGAACATGACCAGCAGCGAGGCGATGGCGCATCCGGATCTGAAGCGGTTCCTGGAGGAGCTGACCGTAGCCACAGGCTCGAAGCTCCTCAGTGTCGTCCTGTACGGCTCGGCGGCCCGCGGCGACTTCCATGAGAAGACCAGCGATCTCAACTTGATCCTGGTCCTGGAGGATCTATCGCCGGCGACGCTGGAGATGCTCAGTCCAATCATCCGGCGATGGCTCAAGAAGGACCATCCGTCGCCCCGCCTGTTCACCCCTTTGCTCATCTCCGAGTCGGTGGATGTCTTCCCGATGGAGATGCTGGATCTGCAAAGCTCCCGCCTGGTGCTGTTCGGCCGCGATCCGTTCGCGGGACTGGCCGTGGGCCGCGCTCACCTGCGCCTGCAGTGCGAGCGCGAGCTGCGCACCAAGCTGATGCGGCTGCGGGAGGCCTACGTGGAATGCCACGACCTGCCCGAGGAGCTGAAGCGCCTGCTGACCGGCTCGTACACCACCTTCGTGGCGGTGTTCCGCGGCTGCCTGTCGCTGATGGGAGGCACCGTGCCGCTGCACAACGCCGAGGTCGTGGAGGCGTTTTGCCGGCGGGCCGGGCTGGCGGCGGGCCCGTTCGAGGAGGTGGATCGACTCAAGCGCGGGGAATCGTCCAACGAATCACTCAAGGTCGTTTTTTCCAGTTACTACGAACTACTCAGCCGCGCGGTGGAGAAGATCGACCGCTTCGGCATTCAGGGAGGTAAATCACGATGAGCAAGGGGTGGATGGGCTGCCTGGCCGTCCTGGGCGTCGTCATCGTCCTGGCACTGCTGGTGGGCGGAATGGTCATGGGGAAGTACAACAGCATCATCCGGCAGAACGAGCAGATTAATAATGCCTGGGCGCAGGTCAAGGTTGTATTGCAGCGCCGGGCCGATCTGATCCCGAACCTGGTGGAGACGGTGAAGGGGTACGCGTCCCACGAGAAGGAGATCTTCGAAAACGTGGCGGAGGCACGCAGCAAGCTGGCCGGCGCCACCACCCCGGCCGAGGCGGCCAACGCCAACGCGGGGCTCAGCTCGGCGCTGGGACGCCTACTGGCCATCGCCGAGAACTACCCGGACTTGAAGGCCAACGAGAATTTCATCCGGCTGCAGGATGAGCTGGCGGGAACCGAAAACCGGGTGGCGGTGGAACGCCGGGCGTACAACGAAACGGTGCGCGCCTACAACGCCTACATCAAGACCTTCCCCAACAACATCCTGGCGGGAATGTTCAACTTCAAGGAGCGCGAATACTTCGAGGCCGACGAAGGGGCTAAGGAAGCACCGAAGGTGAAGTTCTGATGCGCGTCGCCATTACTGGAGCCGGCCGCGGGCTGGGCCTGGAGTTCACCCGCCTTTACCTTTCGGCGGGCCACCAGGTCCTCGCCCTGGCCCGGCATCCCGAGAAGTCGAAGGGACTGAAAGAGCTCGCTGAGAAGCACGGCGCGCGCCTGGCCTGCATCGAATGCGACGTGGCGGAAGACGCATCCGTGCAAAAGGCAGCCGAAGCGGCCCGCAAGGGCGCGGAGGCGCTGGACCTCCTCATCAACAATGCCGGCACCTATGGCTCTCGAAAGGATCGCCTCTCGGAGGTCGATTTCGCCGAGATGCGGCAGGTCTTCGAGGTGAACTGCATCGGACCGCTGCGGGTCAGCCGGTTTTTCCTGCCCATGCTCAAGAAGGCTTCCGGCGCGAAGCTGGTCCACATCACCTCGCTCATGGGGTCGCTCGCGGACAATAGCAGCGGCGGGGCCTATGCCTACCGGGTGAGCAAAGCCGCGCTGAACATGGCCTCCGTCAATCTCGCCCGGGAGCTCGAAGCGGATGGGCTGATCTCGGTAGTGCTCCATCCCGGATGGGTCAAGACCGACATGGGCGGACCCAACGCGCCCCTGGGAATCGAGGAGGCGGTGGGTGCGATGTTCCAGACCATCGGGCGCCTGGGTCGTGCTGACAACGGGGGGTTTCTCGACCGGAACGGCAAGCCGCAACCTTGGTGAACCGCGGTCCAATTATTTCTTGACACACCAGTAGGTTAACCATACACTTCGCTCGCCGCGCGGCGGTTGACTGCCGTCTTCGGTCCTCCGGCCGGAGCGGAGTCGGACAGGCAACTGACAAGACGCCGGCATTGCCTGTCCCATTACTCCTGACCAACGGCCTCCGCCGTAACCGCGATTCCTTGGAAATCCTCGCGCTCGCGCCGCGGTGAAGCGCGGGTGATTCACAAACCTTCGAGCGGAGAGAGGCTGACTATCCGCATCGTCAGGGGTCCTACTCGAGATCCAGATAGCGCCAAGAGCCTGATCCTGGAGGATCCCGGGATCATCGAGGAAGGGTTTCGCGTCCTCGACGCTCACCTCAGGGCGGGCCGAGGTGGCCTGATCGATCTTCTGGCGGTGGATGCGCGCGGCGATTTCGTGGTCGTCGAGCTGGAGCGCGCCGGCGAAGAAGATCTCCTGCGTCGCGTCCGCGAGCATCACGCCTGGGTCAGCCTCCAGGTTCCCTTCCTGAGAAAGCTTTACAGCGCCGGCCCCGTGAGCCCGTTTCGCCCCCCGCGAGCCATCGTCCTGGCGGAGAGCTTTTCCGCGCAGTTCGGGGAGCGTGCGCGGGACGAGGGCCTTCCCTTGACCCTGTTCCATTACCGGATTTTCCTGTCGGCGGATCGCCCCATGCTCTATCTGGAGCCTGCGGAGGCCCTGGAGCCGCCAGCGCCGCAGTCCATCGAGGCCGAGCTGGAGAATCTCGTGCTCGAGCCGGATCGCCTGACGCCGGAAGAGTGGGAAGAGTTCTACGGCTTCGAGCAGCGAAGGCTGGCGACCGAGGGCCGGGGGGGCAGGGCAGAGGGATGAGCTTTCGCCGCCTGGGACGAAATCTGTCGGACCTGACGGGGCAGTCACGCGTTCCCGGCATGACGACCGCCGCGACACCGGCACCGCCAACCTTCGCGAGGTCGGGCTCCGCCAGGGTCATTTGCGTCACCTCCGGCAAGGGAGGGACGGGCAAATCGGTGTTCACCTCGAACCTGGCCACCGAGCTGGCCCTGCGGGGCACGCGCGTGCTGGCGGTGGACGTCGACCTGGGACTGGCCAATCTGCATCTGCTGCTGGGCCTCACGCCGCGCCGCAGCCTTTATCACTCCCTCATCGCCAATCTAACCTTCCGCGAGGTGTCGGAGAGGACTGCCTGCGGAGTCACCCTGGTGCCAGGCCCTTCGGGTGTCGCGGAGCTGGCCGATCTCAGCACCCGGGACCTGGCGCATCTCATCTCCGAGACGGCTCGGTTCGGAGCCGAGTTCGACGTGGTCCTGGTGGACACCGCCGCCGGCATTTCCCGCATGACCACGGCCTTTCTCAACGCGGCGCGGGAGATACTGGTGGTGACGACTCCGGATCTGACCGCCATGACCGACGCCTACGCCACTATGAAAAGCACCCTGCGCCACAATCCCACGGCGGTGATGTCGGTGGTGGTGAACCGGGCGCGCACGGCGCATCAGGGATGGGAAGTCTTCCAGACCCTGGACGGCATCGCCGGGCGCTTCATGGCACGGCGTTTGTGCTACCTGGGGTACCTGCCGGATGACGACACCATCCGTCGCTCGGTGGCGGTCAAGACTCCGGCGGTGCTGATGGAGCCCGACTCGGCCGTGGCCCTGCGCGTGCGGGAAATCGCTTCGATTCTGATTGCCGCCCCGCAGCACCTCCACCCTCCCCTCTCCGCGGAAGACCCGCGGGTGCGACCGGGGGCTCCGCGATGAAGACTCTCGCCATCCTGAACCAGAAGGGGGGTTGCGGGAAAACCACCACCGCCATCAATCTCGCCGCCGGCCTGGCGCTACGCGGCAAACGCGTGTTGCTGTGCGACCTGGATCCCCAGGGGCACGCCTCGCTGGGGCTCTCCCGCGGGAAGAACCCCGACTATCCGCGCACCCTGTCGGATGCGCTGCTCGACGGCGGCGCTTTGGATGGGTGTCTGACTCCCATCAGCGAGGGTTTCGATCTGGCCCCCTCCAATCCTTCCCTGCAGCTGGCGGAGCAGCGGCTGCACGACCTGGCCGGTGGCGAGCTGCGACTCAAGACGGTCCTGGACTGGGTGGCCGGCGAATATGACTTCTGCGTTCTGGACTGCCCTCCCGGAGGCGGAGTGCTCATCGCCAACGCGTTGCATGCCGCCGACGAGGTGATTCTGGCGGTGGAGACCTCCTTCTACTCGCTCTACGGCGTCTCGCAGCTGCTGCAGGCCATCAAAGGGATGGCGCCGCAGCGCGAGATCAAGGTGCGCGCCCTGGCCACCCTTTACGATCGCCGCACCGGCTTCGCCCGCGAGATTCTCCAGGACCTGAGCCGCTTCTTCGGCGATTCGCTTTACAACACGGTGATCCATCTCAACGTGAAGCTGCGGGAAGCCGCCAGCTACGGCCTGCCCATCACTGAATACGATCCAAAGGCCCGGGGCTGCCAGGACTACCTGGCGCTCGCCGACGAGGTCCTCGGCGCGAGTGTCCCCCAGGCCCCTTCTTGAGGAGAGCGCCCTCATGGATCCATTGAACCTGCTCAAGGAGCTTTACGGCGAGGAGCCCATCCGCAAGATCATGAGCTCCGGATTCGACTCGCTGAGCAAGATTGCAGCGGCCACTCCCGAGTCCTTGTCGTTTTTCGCCGGGATTCAGGAAGCCCTCGCCCGCCAGATCATCGAGTCGGCCGAGGATGGCCGGGGACAACCGGCGGAAAAGGCAGTTACCCGGAGCTCTGGCGCGGCGGCCTCTCCCCTTCCCACGCAGCCCAGGGAGCTATCCCGGTCATCCCAGCCGCGCAAGGCGGAGTCGGCGCGCCACGCTTCCAGCGTCAAGGAGCCCTTGGATGAGCGGCCACTCCTGGATGCCGGCGGAGTCATCAAGTCCCTGTCGCGGGAGCCGCACCCGAAAGAGTTTCTGGACGATGACAATTTTCTCGCCGAGGTCGGTCTGAGCAACGCGGAGGCCGGCTTTCTGCAGGGGATTTCCCCCTGGTCGCCGGCGCCGGCCCGCGAGCGCCCCTCCCCTGTCGACTTCGAGTCGGAGCCCCTTTCCGGCACTGCCTTGGTCGGGAAGCAGGATCTGGAATTCGCCCCGATCTCCAGCTGGTCTCCCGATGAGGAGCCGGATCCCGTGCCGCGGCTGGTGAGGGCTCCCGAGCTGGGCCCCTCTCCCGCTACGTCGGAGAAGGCCCCCGCGCTGGGCCCGCTTCCCGCTGCGTCCGAAAAGGCTCCCGCGCCCTGGATTGAGGAGCCGATGCCGGTGAAAACTGTTTCGCCCAAAGAGCCGGCCAGGAGGGTGGAATCCCCTCCCGTCATACTGGAGTCCAAGGGGTCGTTCTGGAAGTTTGGCCGCTGATTCGGAGGCCGCGATGAAACAGGCTGGAACTCAGAAGCACCGCAAGGGCGCGGCATCGCGGGCGCGCCGTTCCGGCGACGGGAGGCGGCAGGGAGCCGCCGAAAACCTGGTCGCGGAAATCGTGGATCAGATTACCCGCAAGCAGGCCCATGCGGCCCGTGCGGAACAACCCCGACGCTCCACCGCCGGAACCTGCTCATTCTGTCTGGACAAGACCGTATCCGGCTCCAGCTATCGGCTCGTCCTGAAATGCGACGCTGGGGAGAACCCCACGTCCGACCCTTGAAACCGTTCCCAGGGAGGTGCCCATGTCGCGATTCAAGATCGGAGATCTTTCCACCCTCGAAAAGTCCCCCACCTCTCCCCTCACCCTGCGCAACAAGATTGGCGAGATGCTCTTCAACTCCACCCAGGCAGTGGCCACGGTGGAGGTCGTGAACAAGGAGACGGGCGAATACCGGGTGGTGCTCCAGGGTACCCTGGACACGGAGGAGGGCCGGTTTGAGGAGCGCTAGCTCGCAACCCACGACAGCCCGCGACAGGGACCGCGTCATGGGGACATGAAGCGCCGTGGCTAGCGGCCGGGCGCGAACTCCCGAGACGGATTTCCTGCCGCAGCGCTCCGAGACGCTCCGGGAATCGTTCCAGGAGAAGATGCGGCAGAAGGGGGCCCATCGCGGGCAGCGGCCCGGGGCTCCCGATGGGGTAATTCGCGTGGTGGCCGTCTCCCACGGACCCCATCCGGAAGCCGAGTCGCTGCACGACGGGTTCCTGCCCGGCGCCGCCAAGTTGAAAGTAACGCTCGATCTGCTCGACCTTCCGCCGTTCGCGGAAGGCATCCCGCCTTCCACCATCCCGCTTCTCGGAGCAGTTTTCCCCAACCTCCTCGGGCATCGTTGCTGCGGGGGAAACGACGTCCAGACGACGCTCTTCCGTCGCCGGAGCCGATCGGGCTGTTCCCTTCCCTCCGCCGATACACAGACCGACCTTTGCCATCTCCTGGAGCATCTGGCTCTGGAATTGGTGGTGGCCATGGGGTCGGTGCCCCGGTGCAGCGGCCTGACCTGCGCCCACCGGGCGCCGCAGCATCGCTTCGACCTGTTCCTGGAGTGCGAGGATGCTCGGATCGGCCTTGGGGCCCTGCAGTGCGCGGCGCACATCCTGCATGCCGTGCTGATCCAGGGGGAGCCTCCGGCAGGCGCTGTGCGCTACGGGGAAACGGCACGTTACTTCATGCGGCGCTCGCGAAGCGTGCTGAATCCCGGGGAGGTCCTGGCCGATTTACAGGGCGAGCCCGTGGCGCTCGAGGAAGCCCTCCGCTTCCTGGCCCGCGTGGGCTTCCTGGCTGAGGAGCATTTCTCCTTCGATTTTTCAGGGACGACGCACTACCGCTACCGGCTGTCTCAGGCGCTCCCCTCCCAGCCGGAAAACATTTTCATCTGATCGTCGGCGCGTGCCACACCGCTCCCAGGCATGGCTCGATTTCGATGGGGCGTGGCTTTAGGGGCAGGTCTGGCTGGCGGAGCGCGGGAAGGTGCCCGGGTCGGTGGCGTTGCCCAGGGGGCCGATGAGGGCTCCCTTCTGACCCGCCACTAGAAAGAAAAGAGTCCCCGGAGCCGGCACCAGGGTTGTGCCGGTCGAGACTATCCCGCACTGAATCGGCGCCGTGTTGGCGGAGGTGACGCCGGTCCCCGCCAGCGCGGAGACAGTGCCCTGATAGAGGCGATACGAGTCTGCCTGCACTCCAAGATTCTCCCAGTTGAAGGTCACGGCCCCCGTGCCTGCGTTGTAGGTCAAGGACATGGGAGATGAACCGGCGGGTGAGCTTACCTCGGGCGGCGCGGCCGAGACCACGCAGGTGTTGCAGGCCGCGGCGCTTTCTCGCGTGACGTGCAGGCTCCAGGAATTGACCGTGGCCTCGGAGCATGGCCCGGGAGGTCCGCCACCGCCGCACTCGTTGTTGATTCGGTCCGTTACCCGCAAGGTCCAAATCCCCCCGGCATTCTGTCCCTTGAGAACGTCCAACGAACCCACCTGGGGGAGACGGCTGTTCGGGTAATTCCCCGTCAGGCTGGAGCAAGGCAGCGGGTTGTTGTGCAGGGTGACGCCGGTCGTCGTCGGGGCAATCAGCTCCATGCTGAAATCGTTCAGCAGGTAGAGCGACCCGCGACCCGTGAGCGGGCTGCTGAGGTTCACGTCCAGCGTGACGTTTTGAATCGTCCCGGAGGTGGCGGATGGCGTCGTGAAGTTGCTCGGGCTGTTGATGTCGTCGTTGACCGCTCCCGTGGTGCCGGTCAGGTTCTGCGTTGTGAGCGTCGTGGAGCCGACTTTGAAATGGAGCGGCACCGGAAACGTCCCCTGGCTCGTGGAGACGCTCAGGGTGAGGTCGACGCTCGAGCCGCAACCGAATGTGTCGGCGAGTGCGACGGAGATGGTATCGCCGCTCAGCGGCGTCCCCACGGCTCCCGGGGCGATGTTCGGGTAGGCCGTATTACCATCCACGATGGTCACGCCGGGGGGCGGGGGCGCCAGCACGGCGCTCACGCTCGTCGCCGTCAGGTCGCCCGAGTTCACCAGCGGCACGCTGACGGTGAGCGTCTCCCCCGGATCCAGCACGCCATTTCCGCCCGACCCGACTCCCGAGCAGGCATCAACGGGGGTAAGCGTCCCCGGCGCCAGGATCGGCGTGCTGACGACGGTCGCATTGGAGACCACCAGCGCGAAGTCCTGATCGGTCGTGTCGGCATTTCCGGGAAGACCGTCGCCGCTCAGCATCACGGCCTTTACGGTCAAGGTGTACAACCCCGAGGGAGCGGGCTGGATGACTTGCTCGACGTTGTTGATCGAATCCGCCGGACCCCCTGGAACGATGCTGAGCCCGCTGTTCATGGCGTTGCCACGCAGAACGGTCGTCCCGTTCTGAACCAGCTCGAGGTCCAGATTGTTCACCAGCGATGGGCAGGAGGCTACTGCGCCGGGAGCATCGCTCCAAACCAGGGTAGCTCGAAGCGGCTGGGCAAGATCTACCGGAGCGAGACGAAGCTGAAATTGGCTGCCGTTGGTTCCAAATACGAGCCCCTGATCCAGATAAACGGCGGGCAGGCCGCTGGTCTTCTTGAGAATCGGGGGAGCGGACACGATCACCGGCGTCCCCGGCTCCAGCAGATTCCCAAGGTTCCACCGCCCCCACCCTTCGTGCCGGTTCGGGACGGCATCGCCGGTATTGCCCGATTGCATGTCCCTTGCGCTATTGATGAGCAAGGCCTTGACCATCGCGGGGCTCGGCACCGACGAGGCAAAGCGCTGCCACCACTGAACCAGGAGGGCCGCGCCTCCGGCCGTCTGAGGGGTCGCGAAGGAAGTGCCGGCCGACAACCCGTGGAATCCGTCGTTGATGCCTCCGCCCACCGTGGCTCCGGGGAGCAGGGCCGAAGACAGTGCGGCGAAGTTACCTGCCGCTCCGCCGGGCGCCATGAAATCCGGCTTGATGCGGCCGTCCATCGTGGGTCCCTGGCTGCTGAAAAAACTGCGGTCGTCGATGTTGGTCGCCCCGGCCCCCGGTCGATAGACGGAGCTCGACCCGGTCGTCAGGACGTTCTTGGCCGCGTGGGGGCGCGTGAGGGTCACCGCGCAGTCCTTGTGCCCTGAGGAGACCGTAGGGCAGCCGTAGACAGGATTCGAGTTGTTGTTGGCTCCCTCGTTTCCCGCGGAAAAACAGGTGATCAGCGGCTGGTTCCCGGCAGCGATGGAATCGGCGTCGCGGGAGAGGATGTCGTAGGTCCGCTCCTGACTCGAATACGAAACGTCCTCGACAAGGTCGCCGCCTCCTCCTCCCCACGAGTTGTTCTGGACGGTTCCCGGCACGCCATTCGCGGGGCCGGTGCTCGTGACCGTCCGGCGGGCCAGCTCCAGGGAGTCCGAGACGCCCGGGAAGCAATTGGCGCTGCCGTTGAGGGAGGGCAGATTGATGAAATTGGCACCCGGTGCGACCCCCACGCCGAACTTGAATCCGGTGGTTCCCTCGGTGGTATGCGAGCATGCCCCGCCCGCGTTGGCCGCCCCGAAGTGGCCGTGCCCGGTGCCGGTCAGGCCGGCGGTTCCACAGGCCGTCTCGTTGACGCGCCCGGAAAGATGGCCCGTCGGGTCGACATTGAGCACGCCCTCATCCACGTATCCGATGGTGACGTTGGAGCCGTCCAGGTTTCGCGCCGTGAGCCAGTCCTGGTAACTCGGCTCCGCGAAGATGGGGCGAAACGGAATGTTTCCCGGGCCGATCTGACCGGCGAGAATCTGCGTCGAGGACTCGTCCTCGAGCTTGGGCTCGTAGTGAATCTCGACGGCGTAGGTCTCGGTCATCCTCGCCAGGTCGGGGACGCGCTTCCCGGAGATCTTGACAGTGATCAGATCGTAGAAATCGAAGGCGGAGCGATTTAGAACCTCGCCCTGCATGGCGCGAATCTTGTTCACCGCCCCTTCCACGTCGCTCCAGCGGAAAATCAGGACATTCAGCTTTTGTGCCGCCTCGGGGAGCGTGCCCCGCTCGTGCTCCTGCGCCAGCTCACGGGAGAGCTTGAATGCAGGATGGTAAGGACCCATCCACTCCACGAACGGCAGCGCCCCGATCTCCTGCCGGCGGTTCGCGGGAATTTTCATGAGATAGGTGAAGTAAGGGATAGGGGTCAGAATTTCTCCGTCCAGCCCCTTCAGGCTTGCAAGCCACTCGTCCGCCGCCGGCCCGATGAATCGGACCAGGTAGGTGTCGGTTTCCTCGCGCCTCTCCCTTTTTACAAGATCGATGGGCAGTCCCGAGGGACCGGTCGGTACCGTGAAGCTGTACGGTCCCAGGCCGATACGGTCCGCATCCTCGAGGATTCGGACCGCATAGCCCGCATCCCGCAACGCTGCCTCCTGCTCCCCGGTCAACTGCACCAGAGAGAAGGCCCCGTAATTGTGACGGAGTCGGACGACGCCGCCCGCCAATGGGAGGCGAACTCTTCCGGGCGCGGGGCTGTTTTCCACCAAAGCGAGCTTGTGGATCGATTCCCGGGGGGTGGGTCCCTGGGGGCCGGGAGCTCCCGTAGCCAAGGTCATGGGGATGACCGCCACGAGCATACCGGCGTGACAAAGGCGCAAGAAAGCGCTTCGGGCCTCGGCCTTCTTCAGTTCGGGGGGCATGGGAGTGTATATACCGTGATTTCAGGCATTTTCAATGGGAAAAGCAGCGGTTTGGAAGGCCAAGTCCGGGGGGAAAAGCCCCATTTTCCAGGCTATGACCTTAGAGCGAGGCCTCCGGACGACGGGCTGAGCGGTGGGGTTGAGGAAACCGACGCTTTTCCAGCCCCTCCCGAACCCTCTCCAGACAGGCTTGGAGGGCACCCTCCCGATCATCGCCGTAACCGGCCGTGAGGGTGGTGGAAAGCGTCACCCGATGATTGTCCCTCAGAACCGCCAGGGCGACGGCGCGGTAACGCGAGGGATCCTGCGCGGAGCGCGCCAGCCGGATGGAAACCAGTGTCTTGTCATCAATTTGGTAGAGCCCCGGGGAGACAGGGCCCATCAGACAGTCCCGAGTGGTCATCGTTACCTCTTGGTCGGCGGAATGCTCCGCGTCGAAAGTCTAGATCACCAGCAAGGTCGTGGTATGCCGCACGGCGGGAATGGTCTGGATTCGCTTCATGATCATGTCCCGCAGCGTATTGATGTTCGTCCCTTCCACGTAAGCCACCACGTCGTACGGTCCCATTACCGAATGGGAAATCTTGACGCCCGGCAAATCCGCCAGGGTGTCCTCTACCTGCTCGGAGGTTCCCGATTTGACTTTGACCAGGATGAAGGCCTGTGATGGCATGTATCCACACCCCCTTTGTCTGCCGGTAGTCTAGCCTCCCTGCCGGAAGCGGCGCAAGCGGGCCTCAGGCGGGCACTCCCGAGAGCTTTTCCACGAGGTCCAGGTAGGCCCTCAAGGCGCTGCCGGAATCCACGAATTTCTTCTTGAACAGATCGGAGATCTCCCGGCGGGTGATGGCGCCGGCGTGATAGCCGTCGTAGATCTGCTGGCCCAGGAAGTATCCCAGCTCGTGGACCAGAATGTTCATCCGTTTCGGCTCGGATCGTATCCCGCGCAGAATCTCATCGGGAACCTCCTCGTACTCGGTGTAGTGAGTCTCGAACTTCTTGTGGAGGAGGATGAAATCGATGATCTCCTTGAATTCCTCATAGGAGTACGGGGTGTTGGCTTCGATCAGCTCGGGCGACTTTCGATAGTACTGGTAGAACTTCGCCTCGAAGAAATGGTTCCGGCCGGGAACGATGAGCTTGGATCCGAAAAATGCCAGGGCCTCCTCCAGCACCCGTCCGTAGAACAGATCGTGCTGGGGCAGCTCGACGGGGGCCTCCTCGTTCAGCTCGCGCTTCAGGCAGAGGTTCACGAAGTGGGCCGCTTCCTCCCCGCCGTGGGCCAGGTCGAACTGACCGAGGAAGATCGCATCCAGTCGCGGCACGAAACAGGAACCTTTGCGGCGCACGTGATCGAGGATTTCATCCACCGCTTCATTGTCCAGATGAGCGCCCCGGAGGATCCGCCGAAACGCCGTGGTCTCCGCCGGGCCGTAGACCTCGGGGAAGACGTCCACCAGGTATTCGCTGCACTGACCCTCGCGTCTCAAGCAAGTCGTGTACTTATTGATGCCCAGGAAATCCAGAATCGTGTCGATGATGTTGTAAACCGTGGGAGTGAGATCCACCTCGCTGTCCTCGTCCTGCTCCCCTTTCCAACGGTCCAGAACCTGCCGGTAGGCCTCGTATTTTTCCAGCGGGCTGGCGTTGAAGACGCAGTAGGCGTCCGGCGACACCCGAACCACATCCCGGTGATGCTGCCCCTGCTCGATGAGCTGCCAGTAGAGTGCCTCGAGGTTTTGCACCACCAGCAGGGATCTGCATTGCAGGCGCTTGCGGCGCAGGAGCTGGTCCACGCGTCCGGGCAGATGGGTCCGTCCAAGGTGGGACTCCCCGACGATCACCAGGACGCGGGTGCCCGGGTTTTTCTCCACGATGTCGGTAATGCGGGAGGCGGCGTAACCATCGCGCTTGCGGATATGGCGGAAGCCATGGCGCGGTTCGCAATCAATGCCGAAAACCGGAAGGGAATACTCCCTGGCCACTTCGAAAAGCGGTCGGAACGACTGCCAGTCGTAGCCCCATTCCAGGTCATAGCGAATCCGGCGGAGAAACTCATCCTCGGGCATGGCGCCGGACATGAACCGGTCCAGAAACCGCTGCTGGTGCCCATAAATCATCTCCAGACACAGCGCCAGCCTCGGGCTACGCGACGCCAGCTCCCTCAGAAGCCTGGTTTCGAAAGCCTGGCACGACGGCAGGGCGTGATAATCACCCACGTAGACGATGTCGGACTTGGAGCTGGCAAGGACAAGATCGTCGAAAGAGCTGATTTCCTCGAAGCGCTGGAAGCCCTTGTGGAATTCCTGGATGTACTTGCGCGCGGAGTTGGGGTCCACGCCGAAGATTTCCTTCTTCAGGCGCTCCACCGCCTGTCGCTGAAAGGCGAGACCTTCTCGTGCCGTCGTCGGCTCCCGGCGGCTCAGCGCGGTGCCCCTCCCTGAGTGTCCTGGTCCTTCGCATCTCTCATTTCGCCGCGGAATCTGCGCACGGCCACCCCGAAGCTGTTCGCCAGGGCCGGGAGTCGGCCCGCTCCGAACAGGATGAGGAAGATCAGCAGGATGAGAAGGATCTCTCCAAAGCCCATGGATCCCATGAAGGTCTCCTGCCGGCAGTCTAGAAAGGCGACGCGCCTAAGTCAAACCCCACTCGTCACGACGAGGGCGGGGGCATGATGCGACGAAGGTTACCGTCCCGTCGGGTGACGCGGATGGCGTCGAGGTGCTCCAGAAGCGGGATGGCATTCTTGCGGGTGGTCCCGGAAAGATCCTTGAAAGTCGAAACGTCCATGACCTCTGAAGTCTCGCGGTACTCCCAGACTTTCCGCTTCAAGGCTTCCAGCGCCTCGGCATGGAACACGCGCCCCTCCTTGATACGGACCAATCGCCCCTGCTTCAGCAGGAGAAAATAGAGGCTCTCCAGCTTGCTCCGGGTGAGCGACAGCTCCGCCATGATTTCTTCAACTTCCGGCGGATTGAGCCCCGCCTTTCTAAAGGTGTCCTCAATCCGCTTCGATGCCCCGGCTTCCTCTCCTTGCAGCTCCACCCGATGGCCGGCAAGTGCCACTCGATCCTGGTCGACTCGAAGCTGCTTGCGACGCGCTCCCTCTTCGAGAAAGAAACGGAAGATTTCAGCCGGCTCGCGGCGGAAGAGGCGGGAGCGCAGCTCCTCCTTGGGGAGCCCCACCTGGAGCGGTTGGCTTCGATGGAAGGAGTCGACCAGCTTGACCATGTCCTTGAGCGCGGCTTCGAACAAGGTGGAATCCAGGTAGTGAGGAGGCTCTCCCGGCACTTGCATCACGCTTCCGGACTGCAGCAGCGGCTTGAGGGCGGAGAGCAGAGCGTCGAACTGCCAGCCGCTGCGGCCCCGCAACGCCGGGAGATCCACGCCTCCCCTGCCAGAACCCCGGATGAATTCCTGCAGCCGCACGGTCGTGTCCGAACTCTCGAGGCTCGCCAGTCGTCTCTCCAATGCCGCCACGTCCGGGGCCCGCAGCTTGCGGGGCAGGTGGTCGAGGATTACGCCTCCGCCGAGCGTCGCCGGGGGGGAAGGCCTTCTCAGAATGAACCGATCGCCGGGCAGGGCGGCGACCATGCGCGAAAGCCGGATCTGCGCGAAGCTCGATGCTCCAGGCTCCAGACGCTTGGTCCCCGAAAGCCGGAGGCGACCCATGACCTCAGTCGTCAGGTGATGAAATCGAACCGCGGCAAGATCGTCCAGGCCCTCTTCGCCCTCGATCGTCTCAAGCTTCACATCCAGAAGCCGGGTGGGGGAGAAAATTCCAGGAGGCGTCAGCATATCTCCCCGCAGGATCTCGGAGGGCTCGAGGCCGTGAAGGTTGATTGCGGTGCGCTGTCCCGAGGTCGCTTCCCGGCAAGCTTCCCCAAAGACTTCCAGGCCGCGCACCCGGGCGCGACGCCCCGAGGGGAGAATTTCCACCTCGTCCCCGACGGCCACGTTGCCGGAGATCAGGGTCCCTGTCACCACAGTGCCAAAACCACGGATGGAAAAGGAGCGGTCCACAGGAAGGCGGAATACTCTTCCGCCGGGACGCTCGGGGATCTCCGAGGACACTCTCGCCAGAGCCGCTTTGAGCTCCTCCAGCCCCGCGCCCGTCTTGGAGGAGACCGGCACGATGGGGGCGCTTCGAAGAAAAGAATCCGCCAGCAGGTCGCGCAGCTCGAGCCGGACGAGCTCCAGCCCATCGCCGTCCACGAGATCCGATTTGGTCAGAGCGACGATACCCCGGGGGATGTCCAGCAGTCTGCAGATTTGAAAGTGTTCCCGAGTCTGCGGTTTTATGGACTCGTCCGCGGCCACGACCAGCAGCACCAGATCGATTCCGCCCACCCCTGCGAGCATGTTTCGTACAAAACGCTCGTGGCCGGGCACATCCACGAATCCCACCTGCGTTCCGTCGGGAAGAGCGAGGCAAGCGAAGCCCAGATCGATGGTGATACCGCGTTCCTTCTCTTCTTTGAGGCGATCGGGATCGGTGCCGGTGAGGCTCCGGACCAGGAGGGACTTTCCGTGATCGATGTGGCCGGCGGTACCGACCACGAGACGGCGGGGGGTAGGCACGGCCCGATTACTCCCGGAGCCGTTTCACCTTGGTCAGCTCCTCTTCATAGTACTTGCGGAAGAGGAGGTCCCACTCCGGGCTCCCCTCGGGGATGCCGCGCTTCTGGGATTCGATCTTGCGGCGCACGGACTCTTCCATCGCATCCTCCCGCTCCAGCTCGGCCTTCATGGCCGCCACGATCCTCTGGCGGACCGCGTTTTCCTCCCCGTGGTAGTCCACGCGGTCGTCATCCAGCAGTACATCCAGCATGAGGTGGGAGAGGTGCACAACTTTCTCGTGGCTCAGGCGCATGGAATCCCTAAAGAATGATGTCGCGCTCGCGGGCCAGCTTGGCCTTTATCTTGCGAAACATTTCCTGGTAGTTGATGTCCCCGCGACCGATCTCATCGCTATATTTTTCCATGATTTCCCGCACTTCCAGGTTGAGCTGGTCCTCCACGGCCAGATCCGCCGCGAAGACCTCGGCCAGCCGGTCGATGACGGCCCCCGGCTCATCGGTCGAAATGGTGCCTTCCCGGATTAGAGTGTGGACCATGCTTTGGGTGATGGCGTCGATTTGATCTCTGGTCAATCTCATGGCAATCCGCTCCCCGATCCGTCGTCCCAATTCCTCGATCGGCCCGAGAGAATAGCACAGGCGCCGGGGGGCCTCCACTTCGACCCCAAAGCCCCTGGCGTCTCCCCGTCCTCAAATAAACAACGGGGGCCCTGAGGCCCCCGTTCCGGTTTCCGCTCCCATCGCTGCCGTTTCAGTGGGAGAGTCTCATCCTGACGGGCTCGAGCCGCGCCAGTGCCGCATCGGCGCTGCGTCGCTGAGCGGGCTTGGCGAGGGCGCGATTTCGCGTGATCAGTTTCTTGAGCCGCTTCTTGGCCTGGGCCTCAATCTGCCGCACCCGCTCCCGGCTGATTCCCATACGCTCTCCGATTTCCTTGAGGGTGAAAGTGCGGCCCCCTTCCAGACCGAATCGGTTCACCAGGACGGTCTGCTCCTGCTCGCTCAGGTCCTTGAGAGCCAGGCGAATGAGGCTCTGGCTCTCCTCGCGGAGCAGCTCCTCCTCCGGGTTGGTGGACCCTTCGTCCACCAGGTAATCGGAAATCGGCGTGTCCTTGTCGCGGCCAATCTTGTCATCCAGGGAGAGCTCTCGCAGCTTGATCTGGAGGATCTCGTCGATCTTGGCAATGGTGCTTTGAAGCTCACGGGAGATCTCCTCCCGATCCGGCCTTCTCCCCAGCTCCCGCACCAGCGCCCGCTCCGTGGCGCGGACGTTCTTGACTTTCTTGAGCTGGTAATTGGGGATGCGAACCAGGTTGGAGTGCTGGGAGAGGGCCCGGAGGATCGATTTCCGGATCCACCAAATTGCGTAGGTAATGAACTTGGTGCCCCGGTTGTGGTCGAAGTGATGCGCCGCCTCGATCAGACCAATGTTTCCTTCGTTGAGGAGATCCTCGAAGGGAAGGCCCAAGTTTCGGTATTCCGAGGCGATCTTGACGACGAACGAGAGGTTGGACTCGACCAGCTCGTTCAGCGCCCCAGCCTGGTCCTTTTCAGCCAGACCGGCTGCTAACTGGTGCTCCTCCTCCCGGGTCAGGATCGGGAACTCACCGATGTCCGATAAGTACTTGGAAACCGAGCTGCTTCGCTCCTGTGGCCTGTATTCCATCCACCTACCCTCTCAAAGGTTGCCCGTCCATGGGACGGGAGTGGAACCGGCTGGATCAGGCTGACGGCCCGTAAAAATTTCGCCTTGACAAAGACCCATGATGGTCTTAAACTTACGTCAAATTTCTGATGCTTCGTCCAGCGTCTGACGCTTCAGCACCACCCGACGAAAGATAAAGCCAGGGATACTGACATGAGACACCGGGAATGCTCCATGGTAACAGGTGGTGATCCCCGCATTTCATGGCCGGAAGTCCTTCTGTCCGCGTCACTGTTTCGGGCGACCCGAGCATCAGAATTTTGGCGTTTGAGACGAGCTGTCTTGTGAGCTGACGGGGCGATTATAAGTTCCGCCCCAATACGTGTCAAGCGAAATTTGCGATATCAGCATTCGCCGGAAGCCTCTCCAGTCGAGGGTTTTAACGGATTCGTGGCTTGAAAGGGAAAACGGCCGTGAACTCCATCAAATCGAGGTACAGGCAACCCCTTCTGGTCGGAGACCGCATCCGTACGCTGCGCAAAGACAGGAACCTGACCCAATCGGAACTGGCCGCCAGTATCGGCATCCAGCAGTCGGATCTCTGCCGGATGGAGAACGGCGAGTACAAGGTCAGTCTCGAGACCCTCTTCAAGATTCTGTCCATTTTCCAGATCAATATCGCGGAGTTTTTCCACGAGGAGGCCCCCCCGGCCATCTCCGAGAAGGACGTGGATTTCCTTCGCGAGTTCCAGAAGCTTGACATCGAGTCCCAGCGGGAAGTCTGGGATTTCATCCGATTCAAGCGGATGGACGAAGACGTGACGTTTCGCGAACTGGAATTTTCCTCGGGCTCCCACCACGAACGGGATCACAAGAAAGAGTAGGTCGGCCATGGACAAGACATGGAAAGAGAGCTACGACCAGCTCACCAAGGAAGCCTACGAGGAGATTCGCCGCGGGAATTTCAAGACCGCCATGGACCTCTTTGCCCTGGCGAGGAAGCTTGCCGAGTCCGCGGGGGACGCGAACGAGATCGATCGATCCGTCTGTAACCAGACCACCGTTCATCTTTGCTTAGGGGATTTCCGGGCCGCCGAGCAGGGATTGCGCGAAATACTCATGCGATGCACGGACCCGCAAATCCTGTTCATCGCCTCCGCCAACCTGGCCGCCAGCCTCTCCAAGCAGGGGCGCATCCATCGCGCTTTCTTTTATTGCAAGAAGGCGCTGGCCGAGAGCGCCTTCCTGGAGCCACACTGGAAGGCAATCGCTCACAATCGCCTGGCAAACCTTTACGTCATGCAGAGCTACTTCCAGGAGGCCATCGCCGAGTACCGGGTGGCGCTGCAAATCGCCCGGGAAGCGGGTCTGGCGGAGAAGTGGCCGACCGAGCATTACCTGGATAACCTGGGTTACTGCCTGATTCTGGTGGGGGACTATCGGGAAGGCATTCTGCACATCCATGAGTCGCTGGCGCTGGCAAGACCGCGTCGGAACCAGCGCTGCATCACCGAATGTTTCCAGGACCTGAGCTTCGCCTACATGCAATTGCGCTCACTTCGCAAGGCGGAGCTCTACGGGCGCCGGGCGCTCGGCATGGCCGTGCGGAAGCAGTACACGGACATCGTCAAGACCTGCTACTACCTGCTGGGAGAGATCCACTTTCTCCAGGGCAATGAAAAGGAATCAGACTTTTATTTCGGGAAGCTGCAGGAGTTCTACCCGGGTCTGGACTTCCTCAAGGACTTCCTGAAGACCTTCGATGTCAGCAAAATCCTAAATTTCAAGAACCCGAGTTAGGTGCGACGATGAGAAAGTACGCTCAATGGATGCTGATTTCGGCGGCTGCCCTTCTCTTCGTCTCTCAATCCTGGGCCACCGTCCAGGTCGTTGACGCCGACGGAACGCTATACTCCGTCGACGTGGTTCCGGCTCCGGGTGGCCACTCTCCCAGTGCCACGGCCCTGCGGTACTCGAAGATCTCGCTGGGCGGCGCCCAGGCAGGCGGGGTGATTAGCCCGACACAGGATTCCGCCTCGGATCGAGATCCGTTTTTGATGCAGGTCTCCGGGGCGCCCGGTCCAGTCCTGATCTGGTCCCGAAACAGCGGCGCATTCGACCAGATCGCCTATTCGCGTCACGACGGCCTTGGCTGGACCCGGCCCACCTATCTCACCAACTCCCCCCGTGACCATTCGCGCCCGCAGGCAGGCGTGGATGCCTCGGGAACCGGCTACGTGCTTTGGGTGGAGACGGGGGGCAGCGCAAGTGTCATGCTGGCTACCTTTGACCCGCTCACGGGAAATCTCCTTTCCAGCCCCCGAGATTTTTTCATGGAACTGGTTCGACACTCGCCTCCCCAGTGGCTGTCGCAAGACCTTCTGCTCCCTCGCGACCACGGCCGGCCCCAGGAGAGTGATCTCAATATCCAGCCTGACGGAGGCAATGATGCTCCCGTCGTCCCTCCAGCCTCGAATCCGAAATTGGGAGAGCCGGTGGGTGGTACCGTCACGCTCTCACCGACCTGCACCAAGGCAGTGGCGGCCATCTCCCGCAACCGGGCTCTTTGGATCGGAGTGCTTCAAAATGGCGTGGTCTTGAATTACTATCGGTCGGTAATTCCTGAGGGCGCACCGGACAATTACGTTTCCCTGCTCCTCCAGAGCCTGCTCAATCAGCACTGCCAGTAAGCCTAGGAGTCGCTCCGAACCGATTCACGATACCCCTTCCACCCGCTAGTGGAAGGGGTATTTTTTTCTCTCCTCTTCCCCGTCCAGGACCTCGAACCTGCGCCGCCGAACCCTCCAGCGCATCTCCCTCACCCACTCTCTCAGCCTCCAGGCTCGCTTGAGGTAGATGTAGCCGAACAGCATGCCCCCCAGGTGGGCAAAGTGCCCGATTCCATCCGAGACCCAGTTGGCCGAGGCCAGCAGCTCGATGCCCCCCATCAGGAGCACGAAATGCTTGGCCTTCATGGGAAAGACAAACCAGAAGAGGATCTGCCGATTCGGGAAAGTCATGCCATACGCCAGCAACACCCCGAAGATGGCGCCCGAAGCGCCGATGGTGCGGCTTCCCGGGGAGAAAAAACAGGTGACAATGCCCGCGCCCACGCCGGTGATGAAGTAATACTGCAGAAACTTCCAGGATCCCCAGATCCTCTCCATCTCAGCGCCGAACATCCAGAGCATGAACATGTTGACAAGAATGTGCCCCACATCACCATGCAGGAACAGGTAGGTGACCAGCTGCCAGATGAACAGGTTGTGATAGACCAGGCTGGGCTGCAGTGCGAACAGACGGAGGAAGACTCCGTCCAGGTCCATGCTGTGCAGCAGGAATTCGAAGAGGAACACCGCGGCGTTGGCGATGACGAGGTACTTGACCGCCGGCGTGATGGCGCCGCCGATTCCGAGGGAATAGCCGCCCCCGCCGTCACGGTACGAGCGGTTCATGATGCCGGGAAAATATCACACTCCCTGCGGAGCCGCCAGCGGGAGGGGCGAGGGAAATTCCGGGATTCTCAGTCGATGAGCTCGGTGTTCCAGTAGGCCACGTCCAGGAAATTCTTCCAGGACTCGTAGCGGGAGTGGCTGAAGGTGAGCTTGACGAAGGGATGCCACCGGGGCTTCATGGGAAGCTTGATGAGATGCATCCTGGCTTCGTGGGGAAGCAGACCGCCCTTTCGGCTGTTGCAGCGGACGCAGCAGCAAACCACGTTGTCCCAGGTGGATTTCCCCCCCCGCGACAGCGGAACCACGTGATCGAGGTTGAGATCGCTGGTGGGAAACCTCCCGCCGCAATACTGGCAGCGGTTTCGATCCCGGAAAAAGATGTTCTTGCGGGTAAAACGCACGTCGTGGCGCGGCAGCCGATCGAAATTGAGCAGCAGCACGACCCGCGGAACACGCACCCTGAAGCCCGGCGTCGCGATGAACTCGTCATTCCCCTGCGGCGGAATATCCTTCCAGTCTTCCCAGCCATAGGTGGTGTAGTCGGGGGCCACCGCTCGAACCTCGCCCTTGTACAGCAGGCAGAAGGCTCGTCTGACGGACGTAATTTGAATGGCTTGGAATAATCGGTTGAGGACGAGTACGCCGGTGTCTGTCATGGAGAAAACCAGAGTGTCTTTTCCACAATCACCGGGTTACGATAATGCGCTGCCAGCCGCTTGTCAAGGTTTCAGGGGCCTGGAAGGCGGTTCGAAATCGCTGATCGCCCGGCCCTTTTCCCGGTGACGTTCCAGGGCGAGGTCGATGAGCCGGTCCAGCAGGTCGGCGTAGGGAACTCCGCTGGCTTCCCAGAGCTTTGGATACATGCTGATGGGGGTGAAGCCCGGGAGCGTATTCACCTCATTGAGGTAGACGGCTCCCGTCTGGCGATCCAGGAAGAAATCCACCCGCGCCATACCCGATCCGTCCAGCGCCTTGAACGCCGCAACTGCAAGACGGCGCACTTCTTCGGCGGTGGCCGGGGGGAGCGGCGCCGGGATCAGGAGCTCCGAGCCCTCGCCCACGTACTTCGCCTCGTAGTCATAGAATTCGTTGCAGGGCACGATCTCCCCCGCCACCGAGGCTTGCGGCGTGTCATTTCCCAGCACGCTGCATTCTATTTCGCGAGCGTCCACTCCGACTTCGACCACCGCCTTCCGATCATAGCGAAAGGCCAGATTGAGCCCGGATTCGAGGTCCCCCCGGGTCTTCGCTTTGGTGATGCCCACGCTGGAACCGGTGTTCGCGGGTTTGACGAAGCAAGGGAAACCCAAATCGGCCGGAAGCGAATCAAGGATTTCGTGGCGGGCACCTTCCCAGTCTTTGCGCAGCAAGGTCCGGCTCCGAACCACCGGCAGTCCAGCATCACGAAACACCCGCTTCATGAGGTCCTTGTCCATGCCCACGGACGACGCCAGAACACCCGCGCCCACGTAGGGAATGCCGGCCAGCTCCAGGAGACCCTGCAGCGTGCCGTCCTCTCCGTGGCGCCCATGAACGATTGGGAAAATCACGTCGAGACGAACGACTCCCCCGCCGGGTTCGAGCATCACCAAGCCCCCAACGGACGAATCCGGTGGCAGGAAACAAGCCTGCGCTCCGGCCGATTCCAGACCTTCCCGGAGGAGAGCGACCCAATCCTTCGAGGTGATCCACCGTCCCCGCCGCGTGATGCCGATGGGAACGACCTCATAACGATCCTCACCGAGTTGCTGAAAGATGGAGCGTGCGGAAACCAGGGAGACTTCGTGCTCCACCGATTGGCCTCCGAAAATCACCCCGACCCGAAGCCGATCTCCCATCAGGCCTCCCTTTCCTGCTGGATCAGACGGGTCAGCGCGGCCGCATCCTTGCGGTTCGCACGGTAGCGAATTTGCAGCTTCCCGTCCACGAGCCGGCTCCCCAGAACCCGGGAGAGCGCATGAATGCGTGCGATGACGGGCCCTGCCGAAGGTGAGACCGCCGCGAGCCCCACCACCGTCTCCTCCGCCGCCAGCGCCTCGAGGCGATTCTTCAGCTCTTCAAGTCCTTCTCCGCGAGCCGCCGACACGAAGACAGCTTCCGGATCCACCCGCGCGGCCTGATCCATTTCCTGCCGCGATCCCATCCGATCGGCTTTGTTGAAGACCGCTAGGACCGGCTTTTCGTCCAGCCCCATTTCCTCCAGCACTCGACGGGTCGTTTTCATTTGATCCTCGAAGCTTGGATGGCTCACATCCACCACGTGCAGAAGGACATCGGCCTCGCGGGCCTCCTCGAGCGTGCTGCGGAACGACGCCACCAGCTGAGGCGGCAGCTTGCGAATGAACCCCACGGTGTCGATGAACAGGAACCGATCCCACGCCTCCCTACCCTGACGTACCAGGGGATCCAACGTCGCGAAAAGTCGATCCTCCACGAAGGCCGCGGCTCCCGTCAGACGGTTGAGAAGCGTCGACTTGCCCGCATTGGTATACCCGACCAGAGCCACCTGCGTCGTCTCCTTCCGGCGCTTTCGCCTTTGGGTTCGCTCCCGCCCGATCTGATCCAGTTGCGACACCAGACGGGCGATTCGCTGCTGGATCAGTCTGCGGTCGGTTTCCAGCTGTGTCTCTCCCACGCCCCGGACCCCGATACCGCCGGCCTGCCGCTCCAGGTGAGTCCAGCGGCGGGTCAAGCGTGGAAGAAGGTAACGCAGCTGCGCCAGCTCCACCTGAACCTTCGCCTCGCGGCTGCGCGCTCGGACCGCGAAGATGTCCAGGATGAGCCCGGCCCGATCCAGAACGGGAATCTCCAGGGAGTGCTCCAGGTTGCGAGCCTGCGCGGGCGAGAGATCGTCGTCGAAGATCAGCAGACCGGCCCGGAGCGATCCGCTCGCCCGACCGATTTCCTCCACCTTTCCCTTTCCGAGCACCGTGGCCGGGTCCGGCCGTGGCCGGTCCTGCACGAACGTCCCCACCACCACACCGCCGGCCGTTTCGGTGAGGCGGCGCAGCTCTTCCAGGTGCTCCTCCACTTCGGAGAGAGCCTGCCGCGGCAGCCGGATGCCTGCCAGAATCACCCGTTGGCGGGACAGGTTTGGCGGGGAGTCGCTTCGCGAATTCCGGGGCGTCATGGGGTCCGAGCCCTAGGCCGGCCTGGAGGGCCGTAAGTCGTCGGAGGATCCAACACAGAGTGCTTCACAGCATGAGCCTTCCCATCTTAACGAGGAAATACTCCCCCACAAGAATCATCCCGAGGCCGAAAACCTTCTTGACCGTCACCATCCAGGCCCCTGCCCTGGGGAGAGATGCCAGAGCCCCCGCGAAGGTGCCAAGAATCAGGAGCAGGAAGCCCAACCCGAACGCGAAAGTGAACAGCAGAGACGCTCCGTAGACCACGCTGCCGCTCGATCCGACGTAAATCAGAAGAGTTCCCAGCACCGGCGCCGTGCAAGGCGCAGCGACCAGGCCCGACGCCATTCCCATCACCAGGGCTCCCAGGTAATTGTCTCCTCCTTTGGCGCCCCGTGTGAGCATTCCCGGAACGGGGATGACCACGGCATCCAGCATGGAGAGGCCGAACAAAATGATGACGTTCCCAACGACGAAGTAGATCCAGGGGTTCGTGGAAATCTGGCCAAAGAAGGTCTTGGTCAGCGCCGCGAACGCGCCCAGGGAGGAGTACACGATGGCGATGCCGAGGACGTACACGAGGGTTCTCAGCGCCGCGCGTTTCTTGGATCCGGCCTGCGCCCCGCCGATGTAGGTCACCGTCACCGGGATCATGGGATAGACGCAAGGAGTGAAGGAGGTCAGAACTCCGGCCGCGAAGACGATCACATAGGCGAGCGGCGAGAACGAGTGGAGCCGCGGCTCCAGGAGAAGCCGTAACTCATTACTCCATCCAGCCAATAGGTCTTGTAGCGATACCATGAAGGAGGAAGCTTAGAGGAGCCGCTGAAGGCGGGAAACGAGCGCACTCTTCTGGGCCAGTCCCACCACTTTTTCCTGCACCTTGCCACCCTTGAAAAAAATGACCGTGGGAACCGACATGACTCCGAATCTCACGGCGGTTTCCTGGGCGATTCCCACATCCACGTTGCCCACCTTGGCCCGACCTTCGAACTCGGTGGCAATCTCCTCGATGATGGGAGTCATCTTCTGGCAGGGACCGCACCATTCGGCGGAAAAATCCAATAGCACGGGAACTTCCGAGTGAAGGACTTCTGCCTCGAAATTGCCGTCCTTGACGTCCAGGATTTTGGTTCCCATCGGGCACCCTCGTCACCGGGTCAACCGGAGAATGCCCCCGATCCAGGGTGAGGCGCCTGCCGGCCGGGGAAGGGAGGCGTGAAGCGGGCTCATTATAGCACGCAGCTTCAGACCGGCCTGCCGCGAGCGGCGCCCCGGGAGCCGGCCGGTCCACAAACCCATCCGTTTGGCGCGGGCCTCGACAGGCTCAGCCGATCTGAAACAGGCCGGCAACCCGCCCGACGGACTTCCCCCGAACATTGCGCAGCTGTGGGAGGCCCTGGGAGTCCAGCAGACGGGCCGCCTTCGCCTTTCCCAGAAGTCCCACCTGCATCAACAGCTCGACGGTAGCCGTGGCGCGGGCCCGGTCTCCGTTGCCGTCAGCGATCTTCAGGGCCATACCGATTCCCTTGCCGTTGTCCCGGTAGGCCAGGCCGTAGAAGCCCTCCGCACCGATCTTCGCGATGAACGACTTCCCCACTGCCCGCATCAGAGCATTGTCCAATCGGCCGGTCCCCCCCACCAGCTCCGGGTAGCTCCGCATGGCCGACACCGCCCGTCCGGCCGCCCGGTGCTCCACCCCGGATCCGAAATGGGGATCCTGCAACCGCGCGTATCCCAGGGCCACCTGACGGAGCGAGAGCGCAAAGGTAGGAGCCGAGCACCCATCCACACCTCCCAGAATGGCGGCCTCGGAGACGTTGCAGTAGAGGGACAGCACCTTTAGCACGGCTTTCTGCACCGGGTGACCAGGTGAGAGATAGCTTCCCAGGGGTGCCTTCCAGAATTTGGCCAGCGCCAGCATCCCGGCGTGCTTTCCCGAGCAGTTGTTGTGCAGCACCGACGGGGACTTGCCGCTCTTGGCCAATGCGGCCGCCGCCGGACGATAGTAGGGCGCGTGGGAGCCGCACTGAAGGTCGGATTCCCGCAAACCCGCCTTTTTGAGAACGGAGCGCACCGCGTTGACGTGCATCTTCTCGCCGCTGTGGGAGGCGATGATGACCGCCAGCTCCTTTCTGGTGAGCCCGAAATGGTCCGCGGCCCCCGAAGTGAGGATCGGCAGCACCTGGAAGGGCTTGGCGGCGGAGCGCAGGAAAGTCGTGGCCTCGGGGCTGCCCGCGTGAGCGAGGACCGCACCGCGCGAATCCACCACCACAATCGCTCCGTAGTGGACCGACTCCACGGCATCTCCCCGGGTCACCTTTACCAGGGGCACGTGACCGAAATCGATATCGGACATCTCACCTCCACGACCGGCGGGCGGGATTCTAGCCGCGCGTTCCCTCCGACACAACCGGGCCGGTCCGGACTCCGATTGCAACGACGCGATCGGGTCCACCCAGACGAGTCTCCGGCGGATGCTTTCCGGAGTTGACACCCCTGGGGCCATCTCCTATAGTGCGGCGACTTCCGAGCCCCTTCCCAGGACCCGCTCCCGGAGAGCGCTGGAATTGAAGCTGGACTTGCTGTTCCGCACCAAGGGCGTGGATCGGATCACCCGCGAAGCGGCGGATCAGGCCCACTCTCTCAAACGGACGCTGGGCTGGCTCGATCTGACGATGCTGGGAATCGGGGCCGTCATCGGCACCGGTATCTTCGCCTCCATCGGAACCGCGACAGCGGGCAACGCCGATCGCCCCGGAGCCGGCCCAGCCATCATCCTCTCCTTCACTCTCACCGCGGTGGCGTGCGTTTTCTCGGCGCTCTGTTACGCTGAATTCGCCGCCATGATTCCCATCGCCGGCAGTGCCTACACCTACGCTTATGCCACGCTCGGTGAAATGATCGCCTGGATCATCGGCTGGGACCTCATCATCGAGTACGCCGTGGGAAACATCGCCGTGGCCATCTCATGGTCGGCCTACTTCAACGACGTCTTGAGGCACGCATTCAACTTCACGCTCCCCGGTTGGCTGGTCACCGACCTCCGCACGGCGCTGCGCACGCCGGAAATCCTGGATGCGGCGCCTCACCTTTTCGGTTTCCCCATCGTCATGAACCTGCCGGCGGTGGCCATCGTCGCCCTGGTGACCTGGGTCCTGATCATCGGAGTCAAGGAGAGCGCCGCGGTCAACAACATCATGGTGGGGATCAAGATCGTCATCCTGATGCTGTTCATCATCGTGGGATTCACTTACGTGAAGCCGACGGACTTCACGCCGTTCTTCCCGGGGGGCTGGGCGGGTGTCCAGGCCGGAGCCGCGATTATTTTCTTCTCATTCATCGGCTTTGATGCGGTATCCACTGCGGCGGAGGAGACCCGTGACCCGAAGCGGGACATCCCCATCGGCATCATCGGGTCGCTGTTCATCTGCACGGTGATCTACATCGCCGTCGCCGTCGTCCTCATCGGGATCATCCCCTACACCGAGCTCGGCATCGCCGACCCGCTGGCCAAAGCTCTCTCGTTCATCGGGAAGGACTGGGCCGCAGGAGTGGTTTCCTTCGGAGCCGTGGTGGCCATGACGGCGGTGCTCCTGGTCTTCCAGCTGGGCCAGCCTCGCATCTTCTTTTCCATGTCCCGCGACGGCCTGCTGCCGAAAATCTTCGCGGCGATCCATCCCCGCTACCGTACCCCCCACGTCACCACGCTGTGGACCGGAATCTTCGTGGCCTTTTTCTCCGCCTTCGCCTCCATCGACGAGATCATCGAGCTCACCAACATCGGGACGCTCTTCGCATTTGTTCTGGTCTGCGTGGGGATCATCGTGCTCCGCCACACCGATCCCGAGCGGCCGCGCCCCTTCAAGACCCCCTGGATTCCTCTTCTGCCTATCTGGCTGCCGCTGCTCTGGTATCTTCCGGGGGCTTTCCGGGACGCCGTGGACTGGGGAAGCCGTCTGGAGATTCTCGTCGTTCTGCTCCTTTCGCTGACCGGCGCCGGCTTCTCGGTGGTGGCGCTCGGGGCAAAGCTCACCGGCCGCCGGATTCCCGAAGTGGCGCGCACCGAGTTTGCTCTGGCAGGAATTGCTTCCTGCATCTGGTTGATGCGTGGCCTCCCGGCGATCACCTGGTGGCGGTTCCTGGGCTGGCTGGCGCTCGGACTGATGATTTACTCGCTCTACGGCTGCCGGCACAGCCGGCTCCTGGACAAGAGCTTGCCGCTTCCCACCCGCGTTTCCGTGCTTGCCCTCGTGACCGTCCTGGTTTCCACGGGCCTTTGGCTCTATCTCCGACGGGCGAATCCCGGGCCCTGGAGCCTGGCTCTTCCCATCCTGATCCTCTTTGGCTTCTCCCTTTACGCGATCTCGGCGGTGCAGCGTCGCACTTCGTGAACGAAGGTGTGGTCCGGGAGCTTTTTGAGTATGCTCGGCCTGGGAAGCGACTCGCTTCACGACGTGGGAGCCCTTCTCAGTCTGGCCCTACTCCTGGGCGGGCTTTTCGGGCTGCTGGTTCGACTGCTTTCCGCGCTCAAGGGGTGGCCCCCGCTGCGTGCCGCCCTACCGGTCTGTCGCATGCTGGCAGTTCTGGGGGCTCTGGGTGGGTTCGGGGCCTACATGCGCGAGTACCCGCTGTCTCACGGGCAACAGGACTTGATGCTGGGCGGGCTGGCGGCGCTTTCGTGGATGGCAATCGTGGTGCTGGAGGAATTCCGCAGCCGCGGCACCCGGTGACCCGCCCCCCTGGAGAGCTATCCGCGGAAATAAGGGCGTCGGGCGGAGAGTTTTATTGCTTGAAATTGCACGGCTGAGAGGGTATTTCGAGAGGGTGAGGCAGCCCATGATGGAACAGGAACGGAACATTGACCGCGCCGCGCATCTGCTGAAAGCGGCCTACGAAAAGCAGATGGGAGGGGACCTTCAGGGCGCGATTCAACTCTATAAAGACTCCATTGCGGAGCATCCTACGGCGGAGGCCCATACCTTTCTGGGATGGACCTACTCCTTTCTGGGGCGGTATGACGACGCCATCCTGGAATGCGAGCGGGCGATTCAGTTGGACCCCGAGTTCGGAAACCCTTACAACGATATCGGCTCTTACCTGGTGCATCTGGGAAGAATGGAGGAAGCGATTCCCTGGCTGGAAAAGGCCAAGGGGGCCGCTCGCTATGAGCCGCGCCACTTTCCTTACATCAATCTAGGTCGCATCTACATGAAAATGGGAAGGATAGAGCAGGCGACCCGGGAATTCGAGCAGGCTTCGTTTATCCAGAGATCCTTGGACAGCATGGACTCAGGTGAGGAAGAGAGCGAGACCGTTGTTCACTGACGTCCGGAATGATTCACCAGAACTCGCGCCAGGTGCGGATTCTGGGCCCCTTCGAATCCACCACAATCCTAACGAAAGTCTTGACTGAAAAGTGGGAACAGGGTGGCTCTTCCCTGACCGGGCTCGTCGTGGCCCGTCGCCTCACCGGGCCGACCCCTGAGATCCGGGGCCGCGCCGGGGCCGTGGTACGTTGGCTGTGCAGGCAGCTGGCCCCATCTGCCCGTGGCTGTGGAGCCGCAGGCAACTGCGACATAGGATGTCATGATCTACCTGATCGTTTGGGAGTTTAGACCCCGGCCTGGAATGGAGCGGGAGTTCGAGCTCGCCTACGGCAGCAGGGGTGAGTGGGCGACCCTCTTCGCCCAGAGCCCCGATTATTTGGGCACGGAGCTATGTCACGATCCGCACGATTCAACCCGCTACCTGACCCTCGACCGCTGGGGTTCCCGAGAAGCTTTCGAGACGTTCCGCCGGCTCCACTCCCGGGAGTATGAAATCCTGGATCGTCGCTTCGAGGAGCTGACGTCTCACGAAGCCGAGCTGGGCTCGTTCGAGCGGGTGGAAGGGTGACGCCGGCTTCCACTCTCATCCGCCTGCACCTCATCCTGCTCATCGGCCTTCTGGTGCTTCCCTTTCCGGTTCAGGCTGCCGGAGCAACGGGTGAGGCCGATCAGGAGCCGGAAGAGGCCCCTCCCGTGTCAGAAAAGGACCCGGCACCGCAACCCTTGGATCTGGCTCACCCTTATGGATTCCACCAGATCGGCCTCGACATCCGCTATGTGGTGACTCGGCCGGCTCACCTGGATCGGAATGGGATCCTCAAGGTCGCCCTTACGCTGGGAACCACCGGAATCCTCTACCTCTATCGAGAAGACATTCGGAATTGGGTTCAGGAGCATAACGACCCGGAGAGGGAAGAGTTCCTCGATCAAGTCTCGATCATGGGCAATGGTGCTTTTGCTCCCTCGCTTGCGCTGATCGCGTATGGCTCCTCCTTCATCACCAAGAACCCGAGGGAGAAGGAGACGGCGGTGCTTCTTCTGGAATCGATGGGATTCACCGGCATCGCCACCGGCGTGGGGCAGGCCGTCCTGGCCACCCAGCGTCCATTTGACGGAGAGGAGATTGAATATTTCTCCCGCCGGGGCCACGGGATCTCGGGCGATGCGGCGCTGGCGGCCTGCGTCGTGCCGATTCTGAGCCGCCAGTACCTGACGATGCATGAAGGCGACGGGGCCGGCAGCCGGTTCTTGAAGATGAGCGGCGCCAGCCTGCTCTACGCGGGTGCCTTTCTGACCGGATACCAGCGCCTCGATGACGACAAGCATTGGGCACCGGAAGTGTTTCTGGGGCTCGTGACCGGCTTCACCATTGGGCAGATGCTCTCCGATTCGCACGAAGCATCCCGAATGGAGCCCCCGCTTCGGGTCCATTTCTCCGCCGGCCCCGGAACCTTCCAGGCACGATTCACGTTCTGAGCCCTCCCGGCCGAGGCATCCTCACCGGGGCATCATTTCCCAGTCTCCGGCCCATGGCGCTGGGAAGGGAGCGGAGCGGCACCGCTGCGCGCTGCGCCTTGACAGCTTTCCGGCGCGCCGGTAGCATTCGACTCCCTCAGCCCGAAAGCGTCCATTCTCTTCAGAAAGGACAGGCCCTCGTTGAAACGGAATGCCTCGCCCTACGGGCTTACGGGTGGCGCCCGGCGGGTCCTCTATCTCGATTGTTTTTCCGGGATCTCCGGAGACATGTTTCTCGGGCTTGCGGTGGACCTGGGGGTCCCTCTGACCTCCCTCAAGCGCCGGCTCGCCCTGTTGAACCTGAAGGAGTACTCCCTCGCCTCGAGACGCGTCCTGCGCTCGGGACTTTGGGGCACTCAGGTGGAGGTTCGCATTCCCGCTTCGGCGCACGGGCACCGGGAAAGCAACTCCCACGCAGGTTTCCATGCCCATGCAGGCAAGCACGGCGTCCATCCGCATGTTCACCCCCGAGGGGAGCGGCATCGCGGCTTGAGGGAAATCCGCAGGATCGTGGAGAGCAGCCGGCTTCCGGATCGGGTCCGGTCCCGGGCCCTTGGCGTGTTCGAGACCCTGGTGCACGCCGAAGCGCGCGTGCACCGAGTCCCCGTCCAGAAGGTCCACCTCCACGAAGTCGGGGCCGTGGACGCCATCGTGGACATCGTGGGCGCGTGCATCTGCCTCGAAGAGCTTGGCGTGGATCGTGTCATCGTCTCCCCGCTTCCGACGGGCTCGGGTGTGATCCACTGTGAGCATGGGATTTTCCCGGTACCGGCTCCCGCCACGGTGGAGATCCTGAAGGGCAAGCCGGTATACGGCGGGGGGTGGGAGGGAGAGATGGTCACGCCAACAGGAGCGGCGCTGGTGGCGACCCTCGCCGACGAATTCGGCCCTCTCCCGCCGCTGCGCATCGACAAGGTAGGCTACGGCGCCGGCACACGGAATCCGCCGGACCATCCCAATCTACTTCGGGGGTTACTCGGAGAGCTGGATGAGCCTGTGGCTCTGCTCGAAAAGGTCACGGTCATCCAGACGACCATCGACGACCTGAATCCCCAGGTGTACGGCTACCTGATGGAGCGGCTGTTCGCCGCCGGAGCCCTGGAAGTTTTTTATACGGCCATCCAGATGAAGAAGAACCGGCCCGGAACCCTGGTGACCGTGATCGTTCCCGACGACCGCTTCAATGCGGTTGGAGCCCGCATCTTCCGCGAGACCACCACCATCGGGTTCCGTTACCAGCGCATGGACCGCGTGGAGCTCGGAAGGGAGCTTCGCCGGGTCAAGACTCGCTTTGGAGCCATCCGGGTCAAGGTGTCCCTGTTCCAGGGAGCCGTCGTGCAGGCCACTCCCGAGTACGAAGATTGCCGCGCCGCGGCGCTGAAGGCGGACGTGCCCTTGCGGGAGGTGCAGCGGGTGGCCATCCGGGAGTTCCATAAGCCATGAGCCGATACTACGTCACCACTCCCATCTATTACGTGAACGACGCGCCGCACATCGGGCATGCCTATACGACGGTGGTGGCGGATGTCCTGTCACGTTTTCACCGGATGCTGGGCGAGGAGGTTTATTTCCTGACCGGCACCGATGAGCATGGGCAGAAGATCGAGGACTCCGCAGCCGCCCGGGGACTGACGCCGATCGCCCTGGCGGACGAGGTGGTGCAGCGCTACCATGCCCTGTGGAAGCGCTTCGGAATGACCCACAGCGATTTCATCCGAACCACGGAGGAGCGTCACCAGCGGGGAGTCCTCAAGCTCTTCGGGGAAATCACTTCCCGAGGCAACGACATCTATAAAGGGCGTTACGAGGGCTGGTATTGCAAGGGGTGCGAGGCTTTTTATCCCGAATCCCAGATCGTGGACGGGAAGTGCCCCGACCAGGGGCACCCGGTCCAGCGCCTTTCCGAGGAGAGCTACTTCTTCCGGCTCTCCCGCTACCAGGCGCCGCTTCTGAAGCATTACGCCGACAACCCCTCGTTCATCGTCCCCCCGACACGCCGCAATGAGATTGTGTCGTTCGTCTCGTCCGGGCTCAGGGATCTGAGCCTCAGCCGCACCTCGTTTCGCTGGGGCATTCCGTTTCCCTCCGATCCGGAGCACATCTTCTACGTCTGGTTCGATGCGCTGGCCAACTACATCACCGCCCTCGATTACGCTGGAGAGCAGGAGCTGTTCCGGCATTACTGGCCCGCCGATGTCCACCTCGTGGGAAAGGACATCCTGCGGTTCCACGCGGTTTACTGGCCGGCCTTCCTCATGGCGGCGGGAATTCCCCTGCCGAAGAGCGTCGTGGCCCACGGCTGGTGGCTCAGGGACGCCGCCAAGATGTCCAAGTCGCGCGGCAACGTCATCGAGCCGAATTCGCTTCTGGACGATTTCGGGGTGGATGCGGTCCGCTACTTTCTGATGCGCGAGATGGCCTTCGGCCAGGATTCGAATTATTCCGACGAGGCCCTGATCGAGCGGTGCAATTCGGATCTGGCCAATGACCTCGGCAACCTGACGAGCCGCACGCTGAAGCTGCTGGAGAACTCGTTTGGAGGCGTCGTTCCGGATCCTGGTCCCCTTGCGTCCCGCGGCGAGGGGCTGGGCCCGCCGGCCCAGGCGGCGTGGAACGGGATGGTGGCCGGCTTCCAGGACTACGATTTCAGCGGCGCTCTGGCACGGGTCTGGGAGCTGGTTTCCGCCACCAACAAATTCATCGTGGAGAAGGAGCCGTGGAAGCTGGCGGCCGATCCGCTGCGCCGCGAAGAGCTCGGCTGGGTGCTCTATGAGGCAGCGGAGGCCCTGCGGGTGACCGGATTGCTGATCGCTCCGGTCATGCCGCGAGCGGCGCAGTCCCTGTGGCATCAGCTGGGGCTCCAGCAGGATCCCGCCGAAGCGAGCCTGAAGGAATTCGAATGGGGGCGGCTGGCTCCGGGCGCGCAGATCGCCAAAGGAGAGGCGCTGTTCCCGCGCATCGACAAGAAGGCCTATCTGGCACGGCTGGGCACCCCGGCCCCCGCGGCCGCCAAGCCGGCCGCTCCTATTCAGAGGGAGACGAGCGTGGACGAAGCAATGATCGAAATTGACGAGTTCCGCAAGATCCGCCTGCGCGTGGGCAAGGTAACCGCCGCGGAGGAGGTGGAGGGTGCGAAAAAGCTGCTCAGGCTTCAGGTTGATTTGGGAGATGAAGTGCGGCAAATCATCTCCGGTATCGCCGACAAGTACACTCCCGAGTCGCTGGTGGGAAAGCAGATCGTCCTCGTGGCCAACCTGAAGCCTGCCACCATCCGCGGCGTGGAATCGCGCGGCATGCTGCTGGCGGCCGAGGATGCCGAGGGGCGCGCCACCATCGTCACCTTCGACGAGGCGGTCACGGTGGGCGCGACGGTCCGCTGAGGATGGTCTTCACCGATTCCCACGCCCATCTGTGCCTGGACGCGTTCGACGCCGACCGCGAGGCGGTGCTGCAAAGGGCGCGGGACGCCGGAATGCGCCATCTGCTGTGCATCGCGTCGCTCGTCCGTGACGTCGACGCCACACGTGAGTTCTCCGAACAGCACCCCGACGTCTATTTTGCGGCAGGCCTCCACCCCCACGACGCCCGCCTCTGGGATGACCGCCTGCGCCAGCGCCTGGAGGATCTGCTTTCCCATCCCCGGCTACTTGGCGTCGGCGAAATCGGCCTCGACTATCACTACAACTACTCCCCCCCCGAGAGCCAGCGCGAGGCGTTTCGCGCCCAGATTCGGGTGGCCCTCTCCCACTCTCTTCCGATCGTGATTCACACGCGCGAGGCCCACGACGACACACTGAAGATTCTGCAAGAGGAGAATGCCTCGCGGGTGGGAGGAGTCTTCCACTGTTTCTCCGGCAATCAGGCCATGGCGGATTTTGCCCTGGAGCAGAATTTTCGGATCTCCTTCTCGGGCTCTCTCACTTTCAAGAACGCTGAATCGCTGCGGCAGATTGCCCCGACCATTCCGGAGCATGCCCTGCTCACCGAGACCGATGCGCCCTTCCTTTCTCCCCACCCCCACCGGGGCCAGCGGAATGAGCCGGCCCGGGTGATGGAAGTGGTCCATTGCCTCGCGGAGCTGCGCCACGTCACCCCGGAAGTGATGGGAGAACAGACGACCCGCAATTTCGAGGCCGCCTTCCCGCGCCTGAACCCCGCCTGATTCATTGACGCCGGATCGGCTGGATCCTAGAATGGCTGCCTGGTCGTTCCCCTCCTCCCGAATCCTCCAACGGAGCGCGGGTGGCTCTTACCAACTGTAGACATTGCGACACTCCCAACTCCGATGCCTCCCGCTTCTGCAGTTCCTGCGGGGAGCCTCTGACTTCGGCTTCCGCCTCGGACCGCGGCGCCTCCTCCTCGACCGCAGGAACCCGGACCCGGGGAAGCGGCGGCGCCCCGCAGGCGGAGGAGGAGGCGGGCCGTCCCTTCGGAAATCGCTACCGGCTTCTGCACCGCCTGGGGAAAGGCGGCATGGGGGAGGTCTGGAAGGCGCGGGATCTGGAGCTGAACCACTTCGTCGCCCTCAAGACGATCCGACCGGAGCTGCTGGAAGATCCGGACCTGGTGGATCGCTTCAAGCACGAGATTACGCTTGCCCGCAAAGTGACTCACAAAAACGTCTGCCGTATCCACGACCTGGGGGAGGTGGAAGGAACCCGCTTCATCTCCATGGAGTACCTGGAGGGGAAGAACCTGAAGCAGTTCCTGGACGAGGAGGGCCCGCTCCCCGAGGAGAAGGCGATCCCGATTATCCGGGGCATCTGCGAAGGCCTCAAGGCAGCGCATGAGGCCGGCGTGGTCCATCGGGATCTGAAGCCGCAGAACATCCTGATCGACCACGACGGCGTCGCGCACATCATGGATTTCGGGATTGCCTTTTCCGGCGAGACCGCCGGAATCACCCGAACCGGCGCTCTCATCGGCACCCCCGAGTACATGTCTCCCGAGCAGGTGCGCGGCGAGCGGCTCGACGTGCGCAGCGACATCTACTCCCTGGGCCTCATCTTCTATGAAATGGTGACCCAGGATCTCCCCTTCACTTCCGACAGCGTCGCCTCCTCCATGTACAAGCGTCTGTCGGAGAAACCCCGCAAGCCCCGGGAAATCAAAGCCGACATTCCGCCCTTCCTGGAGAAGATCATTCTCCGCTGCCTGGAGAAGGAGCGCGCCTTCCGCTACGTGAGCGTGGACGAGATCCTGGCGGACATCCAGCAGCGGCAGGCACCGGGGCTGAGCCGGGAATACCTGGGAGCCCTGGCGCGGCAGCGCCGGGGACTCATGGCCGGTTTGGGGCTGCTCCTCCTCGCCGGCATCGCCCTGGGAGTGCTTTTCCAGAAAGGCATGCTCACGCTGGGACGCGGCGCCGCGCCGGCCGCTTTGGGCGAGGTCACCTCGGTGGCCGTCCTCCCCTTCCAGAACCTGACCGGCGATCCCAAGAGCGACTGGCTGCGGGCGGGTCTGGCGAACCTCCTCACCACCGACCTGGCCCAGGCCCGCGGCATCCGGGTGGTCAGCTCCGCCCGCCTGGCGCAAATCCTGAACGACCTGCACCTGGCGGATTTGAAGGGATTCGACGCCGGGACGCTGGCCCGAGTGGGAGAGTTCCTGGATGCCCAGATGGTGCTCACCGGAAGCTACACCTCCGTGGGAGAGACGCTCCGGGTGGACGCCGAGGTGTTTCAGATCCAGGGCCAGGAGGCGGTCCAGGGAGCCAACTTCAAAGTCACGGCCGAAGGAGAGAAGGAATTCCTGGGACTGGTCGACACCCTGGCCCGGCAAGTCCGGGAGAGCATGGGGGCCACTCCCGCACAAATCCAGGCGGAGCGCCCGAAGGACCTCCAGCAAATGATCTCCGCCTCGGTTCCCGCCGTGCGGGAATACACTTCCGCCGTGGAACAGCTGCATCGCGGCGGCTATCTGGAAGCGGTGGAGGGCTTCAAGCGTGCCATCACCCTGGACCCAGGCTTCACCCTGGCGCATGCACGGCTGGGTGAGGCCTACCAGGCCTTGGGTCGGGATCCTGAAGCCCTGGCGAGCCTGGACACGGCCGCGGGTCATCTGGAGCGGGCTTCGGAGCGTGAAACCTTCGTGATCAAGGCCTTGCAGGCCTCACTCAAGCACGACCTACCAGGTGCCATCCGAAACTATGAAGAGCTGGTCAAGCTTTATCCCAACGATCCCGAAAGCTATTTCAGCCTCGCTGCCGCGGAAGACCAGGCCGACGATTACGACAAGGCGGTGGTGAACTACCAGAAAGCCATCCAAAGGGACGACAAGTACGCCGCCGCCTATTTCGGTCTGGGCCGCGCCCAGTTCCGCCTGGGAGAATTCGATGCCGCCCTCAAGAGCTTCAACAGCGCGGTGGGACTCCAGGACCAGACGCAGAACGAGGAAGGTAAGGCGACGGCGCTCAACGGCCTCGGAGCGGTCTATTACCAGATGGGGCGGGATGAGGAGGCCATTCAGTACTACCGGCAATCGGCGGAGATCAAGAAGCGCATCGGCGATCTCAAGGGTTACGCCAATAGCCTGAACAATATCGCGCAGGCCTATCGTCGCTCCGGTAAGTTCGATGATGCAATTAACGCCGTGCAGGAATCCATTCAGAGCGACCGCTCCATCGGAAATCGCAACGGGGAGTGCGCGAAGCTGGAGAGCCTGGGGAGCATCTACCTGGACGCGGGGCGGTTCGGGGACTCGCTGAAGGCACACCAGGAGTCGCTGCGCATCGCTCGGGAGATCGGTGATGAGCCGCTGATCGCCGCCAATCTTGGAAATATCGGCAGCGTCTATTCCGCTCAGGGACGCTACGCCGACGCCGAGGTCTACTATCAGCAGGCCCTTGAGAAACGCCGTGCCACCGGAGACAAGGACGGCATTCTCCGCAGCCTGGTGGATCTGGGTAACTTACAGATGGTCGAGGGGGCGGACGACAAAGCGCTGGACAGCTATCTGGAGGGCATGAAGCTAGCCAGGGAAATCGACGACCTGGACGTGCTCGTGGCGCTCTCCTTGAACTTGGCGGAGCTGTACATCAACCAGGGGCACTACCGGGCGGCCGGTGCCAGCCTGAGCGAGGCTGTCAAGCTCATCGGCACCTCGGAGGACCAGTACAACCTCGTCCTGGCGAACAAGTTTTCCGCCGATCTCGCAGGAAGGCTGGGACGGATGGAGGAAGCGGAATCCAAAATCGCCGATGCAGGGCGCATCGCCGACACCCTCAAGAACGAGTCCCTGATCAGCGATGTCCTCTGCGTCAAAGGCGGCCTCCGGCTGCGGCAGCGACGGCTTCCCGATGCGGCCGCGGAGTTCCGCCGCGCCCTGGACCTCGCCAGACGCAGTCAGGATTCGGTTCTGACGCTTCAAGCACGGATCGGTCTGGGTCTCGCCCAGGCCCTCGCCGGAGAGGCTGCCGCGCTGAGAGAGCTGCAGCAGTCCGCCGAGGACGCGGATTCGCTGGGCAATTCCACGCTCATCCTGCATTCTCAGGTGGCGCTGGCGCGCGCGGCGATGCACGTCAACCGTGAGAGGGAAGCCGACGCCGCCGCGACGAAGATTCTCGCCCGTGGAGGAGCCAACGCCGCGTCGGAGCCCTTCTTCCAGGCTCATCTCATTCGCGGGCTCTGCTCGCTTTCCTCAGGCCGAGTGGACCAGGCGGGCAGGCAGTTGGGCGAAGCGCTGCGGGTATTGGAAAAGCTCTCCGGCGAGCTCCCGGACCCCGCCGCCGTGCAAAAGCTCTTCTCTCGCCCCGACTTGAAAGCCGACCTGGTCGTGCTTTCCCAGGGCCTAGAGCGGGCGGGCCGCAAGGCCGATGCCGCCAAAGTGGCCGCCTGGGCCCGCTGAACAAACCTTCCAGAATCCGCTCCAGGCAAGGATTTTCGTTGACATTCCACCCCGTCACCGTATTAGAGTGTTCAAAGTTCTGGCGGGTGGGTGTACCCGAAATGTTTCGAACCACTCTGAACATGTCCGGGCAATTCCCGCTGGCCACTCTTGATAAAAGTCGAACATGCCATCCGAGGAGTACCCATGAAATCCATGTTGCGAGGAGCCAGCGCTCTTGTGGCCCTTCTGATCGCCTTTGGGGGATCGGCCGGCGCCGTCACTGACACTGATTTGAAAAACGCTCTGGTGGACGATCCAACGACCCTGGCGAACGTCACCGCTCTCACCGTGGGCGCCGGAGTTCTCTCCACCGCACCCGCCGACGTCGACCCGGACAGCCCCAGCCAGATCACGGTGTTGAGCGCTTACCTCCCCGGCGGAACCACGGTCCTTCCCACCAGGGGAGGATCGTTCGTGGCCCTCTCCTCGGGGGATTTGTTCCATCCGGCGGAGTTCGGCGATGTGGATTACGGGACTGTGGGAGCTGCGGATGATACGGCCACCATTACTGTGACATTGGATGTACCCGTTGGCGCCAATGCGGTCGCCTTCGATTTCGACTTCCTGTCGTACGAGTTTCCTGAGTTTATCGGATTGGGCTTCAACGATTTCTTCACAGCGACCATCACCGACGCCGGGGGCACGCGCCAGGTCGCCAAGGATGCGTTCGGCAATGACGTGACGGTGGACACGGTCTTTTTCAACTCCGCGCTCTCGCTGGCAGGAACCGGTTTCGACTTGGTGAACGACGAGCCGTGCGGGCTCCCCCTATGCGCCGATGCCGGCCGAACCGGGACCCTGACCACGCTCGTTCCGATCACGGCGGGGAGCACGACCATAACGCTGACTTTTTCGACCGGCGACGTGGGGGACGGGCTGTTCACCTCCTCCGCCGTGGTGGACAATCTGCGTTTCAGCGGGCAGATCCTGACTCTTCCCGCCACCGGCGAGACCACCGTGCTGACACCGGGGGTGGTCACCGGCCAGTTGGTCTTCACCGATACCGTCGGGAACCATCTCAACCTGACGGGAGAAGTGAACACCGGTGGTCAGCTGACGGTCTTCTCGCAGCTTGCTTCCTCGGTCAGCCCCAGCCGCTTCCCGGCGGGCTCCGGCCTCTCGGTGGGGGGCGACCCCAATGCCGCGCTTTTCACGCTGCAGGAGTTTGAGGGTCTGACCTTCAAGACCACGACCCAGAACGGCGGGACGCAGGATTTGCAGTTCGTGATGGACGTGCCGGGCTCATTCGATCCCACGCTGGGGATGTGTCGCGCGAACGACGAGAATTCGAGCTTCGGAGACATCACCACCGCGGCGGCTGAGTGCATCCTGACCGACGGCAGTCCGTGCGGCTCGATCATCCTGGGCCCGATTCCGGATTCGCTTCCCGCCGATCCCACCCGGGTGCGCGGCAGCACTCCGACCCTTTCCCAGTACGTCCCCTGCCACCGCGACCCGGTTCTCACGCTGGAAGACGGAGCCTCGAGCCTCGACCTGTGCCATTCGGGAGCGGGAGATTCGGTGACCGTTCATGTGACGGCGACCTTCAATCCGAACCCGGCGCTGCTCACGGTGCGCTATCAGTGGACCATTCCCACCGCCGGCGGGCCGGTGACATCCACGACCACGATCCCCGAGATCACCTTCGTGCCTCCCCTGGGAAGCTCCACGGTGTCGGTCTACGCCGAGCTCCTCGACGCGGCTTCCACGGTCGTGGGTACCTCACCCACGGTTACCATCACGCTGCACAAGCCCAGCTTCACCGGCTTCCTGGATCCCATCAATAATGACGGGAGCAGCGTTCTCAACGGGACTAAGTCGATCCCCGTGAAGTTCAGAGTCGTGTGCGACGGGGGCTTCGTGGGCGATTTGACGGCGCGTCTGGAGCTGGAGAAGGAGGGCGTCATCAGCTCGGGTGGCGGACTGTCGTCCGGAAACTCGAACCCCGATGATCGCTTCAAGTACGATTCTTCCGCCAATCACTACCGTTACACGCTCCAATCGAAAACGCTGACTCCAGGCATTTACACCATCCGGGTGACGTTCGACGACGGAGTGCTTCCCAAGCAGGAGGTCACGATCCAAGTCCAGTAATCCGGTTTCCTCGGAATGAGAGGGAGAGGGGGATTCGGGAGCGGGGGCTCGGAGGCCCGCTCCCGTTTTTTTTCAGGGGCAGGCGGGGTTGAGCGAGCCGGCCGGGCGAAGCAGGCCGTTCGAAGCGTGCCCGAGAGATCCCTTGCCGATGGAGTTGAACGCCGCCACCAGATAGAAGTAACCGGTGCCCACCGCGGGGACAGCGGAATCCACCGCAACCGGCTCGGCGATTCCGCAGGCCAGCAGGCCGCCGTAACCATCCGCCAAGCCGTTCCCGTTCGAATCCGCGAGCCCCGGGAGAGCCCCTCGATAGAGGTCGTAGCCGAGGCTTCCGGGGACCGGTCCCCAGGCTAGCTCGCCTGAAACCCAGTGAATCGGAGTCAGCGTACCTGCCGCCACTTCTCCGGGCGGTGCGACGGAGCGAATGATCAGCCCTCCGGGAAGCACGGAGGCTCCGCCCCTTCCATCCTGGACGAGCCAGGATCGGCTCCCGGGGACCGCTGAGGGAGAGACGAAAATGGAAAAGGCCTTGGCTCCCCTTCCCTGGGCATCGAGCGTGTAAGGCGAACCCGAAGTAGCCGCGACCGAGACCCCGCTGCCCGTTGCCGCGATTGCGGCATCCGCGGCCAGGGAGGGTCCCGCGATCACCAGATCGAAGCTGTCCCCCGGAGCGGCCGTCCGGGGAAAGGGATCGGTCGTGACTCCCGTCACGCCGGCGCCGAGCGCGGCGGCGGCACTCGCATGGACCTGCAGCGGAGTCCGGTCGAGGCCACCGCAGTACCAGGCGGCCGGCCCCGCCCCGGACTGCGCCTCCAGCTTGAGAAAGTAGGTCGCCAGGGTGGGGGAAGCGGGCAGGGTGAAATCCAGTGCCGGATCCTTTCCAAAGGTGTCGAGGGCGGTTGCGAGCACCGTGACGCCGTCCGGCGCCAGAAGCGTCAGCTTCGCGTCCAGCGGCGATCCCGATCGATTGGCCGTCACTTCCGCATGGAGACGATCGCCCCCTCTGCCGGTGAACTTGAGCCAGTCGACGTCCCCCGCGGACTCCGCCGTTCCTCCGCGCCGATCGCCGAAAGCGATGATCGCGGCGGCAGAGCTCGTCCCGTTGGGCTCCGATTCGGCGGCGCAGGGCTGCACCGAAAACGCGTAGGAAAACCCCTCGCCCCCCTCGGGAAAGGCGCTCGACACCTGCGCGAAATAGGTTCCACCCGCGGCGAATCGACGGCCGATGCGAGGATCGAGATCCTTTCCGGGAGTGTCGTCGACCGAGACCAGCGGCAGCATCCCGCTGGGATCGAAGAGCGTCAGAATCGGATCCAGAGGGTTGCCGTCCCCGCCGGTCCGCACGTCCAGCAGGGCGATGTCCCCGGCCGCGATCGGAAAGCTGAAATAGTCCACATCCGATTTGGAGCTCAAGGTACCGCTGAGGGTTGTTCCGGGCAACACCTCCTGGGCGCTCTGCCACGAGTCATCGGGCTCGCTCTCGGCGACGTGCGGCAGCATCACGGTGAAATCCAGGCCGCCCAGCGACGTGCCTTCCGACAAGGGAATGTCTTGGGGAGTCGCGTTCCCGCCAAGGAAGGATGCCGGAAAGCCGGTGAGAAAATTATCCGCGTAGCCGGCGGAAAGATCCTCCTCCTCCACCGGCCCGGAGAGATCCGACACGATGAGCCGGTACGTCCCCGCGGGCAGCCCCGTCAATCGATAGCCTCCGTCGGAGGACGTCAGTGCCGAGGCCAGAAGGCTCCCCTGGGCGTCTAGCGCCGTTACCAGCGCTCCGTGAACCAGAGCGCCCCCGGTCGCCCGCACCTGCCCCGTAAGGGCTCCCGTGGCGGCTGCGAGGTCGCCTTCCCCCGTCGCTGGAGCCCTGAAATCGACCTGCCCCATCGTCTCGGGGTAGAGAAACGCCAGACCGCGCCGGTCGTCGGAGGCCAGGATTCGGGCGGCCTGGGTGGCCGGCGGAAGATAGGGATACAGGGAGGCGCTCAGGACCGGGCCATGATCCAGCCCGGCCACGTGACCCATTTCGTGAGTGGCCACAGCCTGGATGTCATAGCGACCCGATGGAGTCGGACTCGAGACGGACCAGAGCGCGGCGACTCCGTTGAAAACCACATCCGCGTCCTGCATGACACCGGTGCTCAAGTCCACGCGGATGACCGTGGCGGAGAGCGTCGTGTCACCGGCGGCAAAGAAGCCGCCATTCTCATCCCAGAGAATCGCGTTGACCCCGTCGCCGTCATTGACGGCGGCCGAGCTAGAGATCGTGGCGGGAGCAAAAGAAAAGTAGGACGTGTTCTGCGAGTTCCAGGCCTGCTGCGCCGCCTGCACCGCCAGGATGTCGGTGCTTCCCGACACGTCCGCGGAGCCGGCCGAGTGGATCCGCGTGGCGAGAGGAAGCATCGCCAGGGGCCAGGTGGAAGGCGGCAGGGCCGGGCTCACGAAGCGCATCGGCACATAGGCCAGCCCCTGGCCCGGAGTAGTGAGGGCCACGAGGAAGAAACCCAGGGCTATCCGATCCACACGGCTCACAGCCGCTTTCATACGGTGAAAGGGGGCGGGGGGCAAGGCCCCAATGCTTCAGATCAGGCGTTTTGTTGGACTAAATAGCGGTCAGCGATTCTGGAACATCATGCACGGCGTGTTCTTGCAAGGGAAGGTTGGCGTCCAGGAAACGGTATCGCGTTTCGCAGGAAGCGCTGAACCTTGTCCAGAAGTTGGC
>Ga0137425_1000027_pt1 | contig 51321 bp, 44 predicted proteins | sample EasRivERMZT640_2_FD_102318 | JGI IMG/M metagenome (GOLD analysis project Ga0137425, IMG submission 102318) | Soil microbial communities from meander-bound floodplain in the East River, Colorado, USA - East River MetaG ERMZT640_2 | ecosystem: Environmental > Terrestrial > Soil > Floodplain ...
ACCGAGCTGGGCATGCTCATCGGCACTCCCGAATACATGAGCCCCGAGCAAGCGGAGATGACCGGGCTCGACGTCGACACGCGCACCGATGTCTATGCGCTCGGAGTGATGCTCTACGAGCTGCTCACCGGAGCGCTCCCTTTCGAGTCTAAGGAGCTGCGCGAGGCGGGATTTGAGGAGATCCGGCGGCGAATTCGCGAAGTGGACCCGCTCAAACCCAGCACGAAAGTTCGAACCCAGGGAGAGCACTCCACCGAAGCTGCGAAAAACCGCCAAACCGATCCGGGCAGGCTCGCCTCACGACTGCGGGGAGACCTGGACTGGATCGTGATGAAGGCTCTGGAGAAGGACCGGACGAGACGATATGGCACGCCCAGTGACCTGGCCGCCGATTTGGGGCGCCATCTGAAACACGAGCCGGTCCTGGCGGGTCCACCCAGCGCGGCTTATCGGACGCGAAAGTTCGTCCGGCGGCACCGTTTCGGCGTGGCAGCCGCCAGCCTGGGGGTTCTGGGATTGGCGGCATTCGGAGTGATGATGGCTTTGCAGGCCCGAGCCATCGCCCGCCAGCGCGACCGCGCCGAGCGCGTGTCAGGGTTTTTGGTGGAATTATTTCGTGTCTCCGATCCCAGCGAGGCGCGCGGCAACAGCATCACTGCCCGGGAAGTCCTCGACCGCGGCGCCGCCCGGATCGAAAAGGAGCTGAAGGCGGAGCCGCTGATCCAGGCCCAGATGATGGCCACGATGGGGAAGGTTTACCGGGATCTCGGCCTGTGGAAAAAGTCGGATCCTTTCCTCCGCCGGGCGGTCGACGTTTTCCGCCATCAGGTGGGTCCGAAGGCGCCGGAGACACTCGTCGCGCTCGGGGACCTGGCTCACCTGATGCAGCTGCAGGGCCGCCCGACCGAGGCGGAGCGGATCGACCGGGAAAGAGTGGAGGCTTGGCGGCGCATCGAGGGGGATGAAGGACTTAACACCCTCAATGCTCTTCACCGACTGGGGGTGGATCTCGAAAAACAGGGCCGCCTGGAGGAAGCGGAGAAGATCGATCGACAGGTCCTGGAGACTCGGCTCCGGATCCTCGGACCCAACCATGTGCAAACCCTCTGGTCGACCCAGAACCTGGCCGCCGTGCTCTGGCTTCGCGGCGAGATGGCCGAGGCGGAAGAGAAGTTCCGACTGGCCGCCGATGGGATGAGCCGCCAGCTGGGGAAGGATCACCCCGACACCCTCTGGGTGAAGCACAATCTGGCGGGCGTCATTTATCAGAGGGGGCGTTTCGCGGCCGCCGAGAAGCTCTACCGCGAGGTCCTCGAGACCCGCACGCGGGTCCTGGGCCCGGAAAACCCCCACACCATGGCCACCCTGAGCAATCTCGGGAACGTGATGCTCGATCTCGGACACAAGGAGGAAGCCTCCGACATTTACCGCCGAGTGCTGCAGGTCTCCGAGCGGGTCCGTGGACCGGACCATCCCAATAACTTCAGTATTCTGCTGAACCTCTCCAGCGCTGAGATCGAGCTGAAACACTACGACGAGGCGGAGCGGCTCGCGAGACAGGCGATCGCCGGGCTGAAGCGGGTGCAGGGGCCGGGCAGTCCGGACGCTCTGGGCGCCCACATAAACCTAGGTTGCGCCCACATCGGACAAGGACGTCTTATCGAAGCGGAGAAAGTCCTGCTCCAGGCCCGGGAGGGACTCCAGAAGACTAGCGGCCCACGAAGCCCTGACGTTCTCGAGGCGGAATTCTGTCTGGCGGGACTGGAAGCCGTATGCGGAAACCGGGGCAAGGCTCTGCAATGGCTCCGGGGGGTGGTGGAAGCGGGGTTTTTCTATCCGGACCGGCTGGCTCAGGACGAATTCCTCCGGTCGCTGCGCGGCGCTCCGGAATTCGACGCGCTGATCGAAGCGGCGCGGCACGGCACCGGAGGGGACGAGCCGGCTCCCGCTCCGGACTCCCCGGATAAAGAGCCTTGATCCGGTCCCGGCTCGAAGCGGCCCGACATCCCTCGTGGAGGTTGGATCGAATATGACCGACTTGTCTCCTACTCGATGGCAGCGGATGGCGTCGCTTTTCGATCAGGCGCTCCACCTCACCGAGCCGGATCGGACCTCCTTTCTGGAACGGGAATGCGGATCCGATCTCGAGCTGCGGACCGGCGTGGAACGGCTTCTCGAATCGGCCGAACGAGCCTCCGGATTCCTGGACAAGCCGCTTCTTTCGGATGCAGCGCCACTTCTCCATCAGGCCGCCTATCTCATCAACGCTGACTCGGGTCCTTCCGCGACCGCCGACCCGAGTATGGCCACCACCCGTTCTCCCACTAACTCCGACGCTGCATTCGAGATTATTGGCCCCTATCGGCTTCTCCAGAGAATTGGCGAAGGGGGCATGGGAGAGGTCTATCTCGCCGAGCAGACCGAGCCGATTCACCGCCAGGTTGCTCTGAAACTGATCAAGGCCGGATTGGATACCAAGCAGGTCGTGGCCCGCTTCGAGGCAGAGCGCCAGGCCCTGGCCCTGATGGACCACCCCGGCATTGCCAAAGTGTACGAAGCCGGCGAGACACCCCGCGGGCTCCCCTACTTCGCCATGGAGTTTGTCAAAGGCGAGCCGATCACCAGCTACTGCGACCGCCACCGACTGAGCACCCCCGAGCGGCTCGATCTTTTCGCACGGGTCTGTGAGGCGGTCCAGCACGCCCATCAGAAAGGGGTCATCCACCGCGACCTCAAGCCTTCGAATGTCCTGGTGATCGTCGTCGGAGATAAGCCGCAGCCCAAGGTCATCGATTTCGGCGTCGCCAAGGCCACCGCTCAGAGGCTCACTGAGAAGACGATGTTCACCGAGCTGGGCGTGCTCATCGGCACCCCCGAGTATATGAGTCCCGAGCAGGCGGAGATGACCGGCCTCGACATCGACACGCGCACCGATGTCTATGCGCTCGGAGTGATGCTCTACGAGCTGCTCACCGGAGCGCTCCCCTTCGAGTCGAAAGAACTGCGCCAGGCGGGCTATGACGAGATAAGGCGCCGCATCCGTGAAGTGGACCCGCCCAAGCCCAGCACCCGAGTCCGGACCCGGGGGGAGCACTCCACCGAGGCCGCAAAAAACCGCCAGACCGATCCGGGCAAGCTCGCCTCACGGCTCGAGGGAGATCTGGACTGGATCATCATGAAGGCCCTGGAAAAGGATCGGACAAGACGGTACGGGACTCCCAGCGACATGGCGGCGGACCTGCAGCGGCATCTGAGGCACGAGCCGGTGCTGGCGGGCCCTCCAAGCGCCGCCTACCGATCCAGGAAGTTCATCCGCCGGCATCGCTTCGGCGTCGCGGCGGCCGGCCTGGCGGTGGTGGGGCTCGCGACGTTCGGAGTGGTCATGGCCATCCAGGCTCGTGCCATCGCCAGGGAGCGCGATCGCGCCGAGCGCGTGTCGGGTTTTCTCGTGGAGCTGTTCAAAGTCTCCGATCCCAGCGAAGCCCGCGGCAACAGCATCACCGCCCGCGAAGTGCTGGACCGGGGAGCCTCCCGGATTGACAAGGAGCTGGAGCACGAGCCCCTCGTCCAGGCCCAGATGATGTTGACGATGGGGCTGGTGTACCGAAGCCTGGGGCTGTCGAAAACGGCCGCGCCGCTCCTGTCGCGGGCCGCGGACCTTCGCGTCCGGCTGCTTGGCCCGGAGCATCCCGACACTCTGCGCGCCCGCAGTTGGCAGTTCTGGACCTACGATGCCGAGGGCCGTTACGAAGAGGCCAGACAGTTTCTCCTCCCGCTGCTCGAATCCCAGCGTCGCGTGCTGGGGGAGGAGCATCCCGATACTTTGGAAACGATCAACAGTCTGGGCGTCGCCTACGAGCGTCTCGAACGGCCCGAGGAAGCGGGCCGTTACTATCAGCAGTCCCTCGAGGGCCGTCTGCGGGTGCTTCCAAAGGACCACCCCGACATCATCTGGTCGATGAATAACCTGGCGAGCAACCTGGAAGATCGAGGAAAGCTCGAAGAGGCAGCGATGCAATTCCACAGCGTTGCCGAAGTCCGTCGCCGCGTCCTGGGGGAGGATCACCCCAATACGCTGAAGTCTCTTGTCAACGAAGCGCGATTGCTCGGAAAGACCGGCCATTCGGCCGAGGCGGAAGCGCTCATGAGAAAAGCGCTCGAAGGCAGTCGCCACGTCCTGGGGAACGAGCACCCCGCAACACTCGTCACCATGACCGAGCTGATAGTGGTGCTGGCCGGCCAAGGGAAAAATGCCGAGGCCGTGGCTCTATTCAAGGAAACCTACGAAATTCGCCGGCGAGTCAGTGGGCCAAGCGCTCCCGGTACGCTATCGCTGTGCGCGAGCATGGGCAGTCTGTACGCTGGGATGAAAATGTTCGACGAAGCGGAACGCCTGTTGCTCGAAACCTACGATGCCGCAACGAAGTCTCAAGCTGAGCCAAGCACGTTCGCAGTCTACGCGGCCTACAACCTGGCAGCTACGTTCGCGCTCCAGGGTCGAAAGCCCGACGCCATCCACTGGGCGGAAATAGCCCTGACCGGAGATCCAGCAGAAGTCGCCTTTATGGAGAAGGACCCCGATTTCTCGAACCTACGCGACGATCCGGAGTTTCAGAAGCTCATTGCCAGGGCCCGTGAAAAATCCGGCCAGAGCTCTCCATGATGGCAGAGGTTGATTACGGCGGGAGCTGCAGAGCCTTCGATTGACGAGGTAATTAGCGACGTTTGGAAAGGCATGGGCCAGTAAAGCGGCGCCGGAGAGCTAGCCGAAGAGATCCTTGAACATTTGCACGGTGGCCTGGCGGCCGACCTCGGCGATGGCGTCGGTGAGCGGCACGCTCTTGGGGCAGACCTCCACGCAGTTCTGGGCATTGCCGCACTCGCTGATGCCGCCCGCTCCCATCACGCTGTGGATGCGCTCTTCGGCGTTCATCTTCCCGGTGGGATGGAGGTTGAACAAGCGCACTTGCCCGATCGGCGCCGGGCCGATGAAATCGGAGCGATCGTTGAACTGGGGGCAGGCCTCCATACAGCAGCCGCACGTCATGCATTGCGAGTAGGGGTACGCCATCTGCTGCTCCGCGGCGGAGAGCTTCGGGCCGGGGCCCAGGGGATACGTTCCGTCGATGGGAATCCAGGCCTTGATGTGGATGAGGCTGTCGAACATCTTCTGCCGATCCACCGATAGATCGCGAATCAGCGGGAACTTGCTCATCGGCTCCAGCCGGATGGGCTGCGACAGCTGATCCACCAGCGCCGTGCAGCTCTGCCGCGCCTTGCCGTTCACCAGCATGGTGCAAGCGCCGCACACCTCCTCCAGGCAGCTGCAATCCCATACCACCGGCGTCGTCCTGCCTCCTTGCTTGGTCACGGGGTTGCGCTGGATTTCCATCAGGCAGGAAATGACGTTCATGTCGGAGCGGTACGGTAGCGAGAACTCCTCCCAGCGCGACGGGGCGTTGGGGCGATCCTGCCGCCTGATCTTCAGCTCAATCGTGGATGGCTTCGACATCGCTAGCGCTGCAAGCCTCCGTGCATCGGAGAACAGTCCTGAATCGAGAGCGCGGCGCTAATCATACTTGCGGGCCACCGGCGCCACCAGCGAGGTGTCCACCCCTTCGTAGGTGAGGACCGGGCCGCCGGGACTATAGGTTGCCACCGTCGTCTTGAGCCAATTCCCGTCATCGCGCTTGGGGAATGCCGGTTTGTAGTGGGCGCCGCGGCTCTCGTCCCGCCGGATCGCTCCGAGGGTGACCACCTTCCCCAGCTCGATCATGTTCCACAGCTGGTTGGCGAACAGCAGCGACTGGTTGGCCCATCCGACGCCGTCCAGGTTGCCGATCCGGGAGAAGCGCTGGGTCATCTCCCCCAGCTTCTCGTACACCATCTGCATCGCCTCGTTGTGCCGGACGATCGTCACGTGCTCGTTCATCATCTCTCCCAGCTCCTTGTGGAGCCGGTAGGGATTTTCCTCCCCGTTCATCGCCGCCAGTTCGGCGAAGCGCTTCTCCCAGCGCTTCTCAGCCGCCTGCAGAGCTCCCTCCGCCGCCGGCGCCGCGCTCTTGGCGCGGGCCGCCGCGTAGCTCACCATCGCCTTGCCGCCGATGAGGCCGCCGTACAGGCACGACAGAAGCGAGTTGGCGCCCAGCCGGTTGGCGCCGTGGTACTGGTAGTCCACCTCGCCCGAGGCATACAGCCCCGGCACGTTGGTCTGGTGATTCCGCGGGCTTTCCTCATTGATGAAACCGTCGGCCTTGGCCTCGTAATCCACCCACAGCCCGCCCATGGAGTAGTGCATCGCCGGGAAGATTTTCATCGGCTCTTCCCGCGGGTCGACGCCGGTGAATTTCTCGTAAATCTCCAGGATGCCGCCCAACTTGCGATTCAGCGTGGCCCGGTCGATGTGGGAGACGTCCAGATAGACCATCATCTTGCCGTCGAGCCCCAACCCCTGGTTCACGCAGATGTCGAAGATCTCCCGGCTGGCCACGTCGCGCGGCACCAGGTTGCCATAGCGGGGGTACTTTTCTTCCAGGAAGTACCAACGCTCGGCCTCGGGGATCTGCTTCGCAGGCCGGGGATCGTTCTTCTTGCGCGGCACCCAGACGCGCCCCCCTTCGCCGCGCGCCGATTCCGACATCAGCCGCAGCTTGTCCTCCCCGGGGATCGCCGTGGGGTGAATCTGGATCATCTCCCCATTGGCGTATTTCACTCCCTCCAAGTAGGCGGAGGTGGCGGCGGAGCCGGTGTTGATCATGGAATTGGTGGAGCGGCCGAACAACAATCCCGGGCCGCCGGTCGCGAGCATCGACGCATCGGCCGGAAATGCCTTGGGCTTCATCGTGCGCATGTCCACCGCCACGATGCCACGGCACACGCCCGAGTCGTCCCGCACCATCCCCAGATACTCCCAGTGCTCGTACTTCTTGACCTTGCCTTCCGCCTCGTAGCGGCGCACCTGCTCGTCCAGCGCATAGAGCAGCTGCTGTCCGGTGGTGGCCCCGGCGAACGCGGTGCGGTTGTAAAGGGTCCCGCCGAAGCGGCGGAAATCGAGGTTGCCTTCCGGGGTACGGTTGAAGGGAACGCCCATCCGATCCATCAGGTAGATCAGATTCGGCGCCGCGTAGCACATCGCCTTCGCCAGCGGCTGGTCCGCCAGGAAATCGCCGCCGCGCACCGTGTCCGCGAAGTGGATTTCGGGAGAATCGTTCTCTCCCTTGATGTTCACCGCGCCGTTGATCCCCCCCTGAGCGCACACCGAATGGGACCGGCGCACCGGCACCACGGAGAACAGGTCGACGCACTGCCCGGCTTCGGCGATTTTGATGGTGGCCATGAGGCCGGCCAAGCCTCCGCCCACCACGATGAATCGGGGTCCCGCCATGTTTCGGAGAGCCTCCTAGGCTTCGCGGCCGAGAATGTCGAAGAAATGGGCCGAGCTCAGGATGCCGCCATGGAAATTCCCCAGGTCGAGCTTTTCGTTGGGAGCATGGGCGTTCTCATCGGGCAGCCCGATCCCCATGAGCACCGAAGGGGCGTTCAGGATATCGGCGAAGCTGGCGACCACCGGAATGGATCCCCCCTCGCGGGTGAACACCGGGCGCTTGCCGAACCCCTTTTCGAAGGCTTTCGAGGCGGCGTGAATCGCCGGGTGGTCGAGCGAGGCGACCCAGGGCTTGCCGCCGTGCATACGGGTGATGGTCAGCTGCATCGATTTCGGGCAGATCTTGCGCAGATGCCGCTCGAACAGCTTGGCAATCTTGTCGGGACTCTGGTTGGGGACCAGGCGCATGGAGACCTTCGCCATCGCCACGGCGGGGATGACGGTCTTGGCGCCCTCGCCCGTGAAGCCACCCAGGATGCCGTTGACCTCGAACGTCGGCCGCCCCCAGATCCGCTCCAGCGCGGTGTACCCCTTCTCGCCCCACAGCTCCCCCGCTCCCAGCTCCTTGGCGTATTTCTTCTCGGAGAAAGGCAGCCGCTTGAATTCCTTGCGCTCGCGCGCCGTCAGCGGCTTCACGTCCTTGTAGAAGCCGGGGATGGTGACCTTGCTGTTCTTGTCCTTCATTCCCGCCAGGAGCTGCGCCAGGACGAAATTGGGGTTGGCCACCGCGCCGCCGAACGAGCCCGAATGCAAATCGCTCTTGGTCCCGCGCAGGTCGATCTGGTAATAGCAGAGTCCCCGCAGCCCGTAGCAGATGGAGGGAACGCCGCGCTCGAACATGGGGGAATCCGAGATCAGGACCACGTCCGAGTCCAGCAGGTCCTTGTGGGACTCGATGAACTTGTCGAGGTTTTCGCTGCCCACTTCCTCCTCTCCCTCGATGAGGAATTTCACGTTCACCGGCAGCTTTCCGTGCTGCTTGAGGTGGGCCTCCACCGCCGCGAAGTGGATGTAGACCTGTCCCTTGTCGTCGGCGGAGCCGCGCGCGTAGATCTCGCCGTTGCGGATGGCCGGCTCGAACGGGGGTGTTTCCCACAGATTCAGCGGGTCCACCGGCTGGACGTCGTAATGGCCGTACACCAGCACGACGGGGCGATCCGGGGCCTTGCACCATTCCCCGTAGACGATCGGATGCCCCGGCGTCTTGAACACCTCGACTTTCTCCAGCCCCGCCTTGCGCATCAGCTCCGCCACGAACTGGGCGCAGCGGCCGGTATCGGCATTGTTGGCCGAGTTGCTGGAGACCGAAGGGATTTTGAGGAATTCCACGAGATCGGCGACGTAACGGTCCTTGTTCTGCTTGATGAACGAAACCACGGATTCCATGGGATTCTCCTGCAGACGTGCTCCCCGCTGCCGCGAGGGTCGATGGGCTGATTTTCTGGGCGGCGGATTGTATCACCCCGCGCGCGCCTCCATCAACGCCGCCACTTTCCATGGAACTCTTTTCCGGCCCCTGTGCTACGATTCGCGGGAATTCGGGGGGAAACGCCATGAAAGACTCGAAAGAGAAGAGCCGTTACCTGCGGGGCCAGAAAATCTACCCCACGCCCCTCGTCCCCGGCATGAGCGTGGACCAGCTGGTCGACCAGGCTTTCCTGGCCTACAACGCCGGCCGCCTGCAGAGCGCCTGCCGGCTCTTCGTCGAGAAGTATCTGGAGCCCGACGTCACCATCGGCATGTCTCTCTCCGGCGCCATGACCCCGGCAGGGGTGGGACGCAGCACGATCATCCCCCTCATGCAATCCGGCTTCGTGGACTGGATCATCAGCACCGGCGCCAATCTGTATCACGACGCCCATGCGGGCCTGGGCCTGTACATGCACCGCGGCAGCCACGAGCTGGACGACACGCTGTTGCGCCAGGAGGGGGTCGTCCGCATTTACGACATTTTGTTCGACTACGAAGTGCTGCTCTCCACCGACGCCTTCTTCCGCCGCATCATGGAGGAGCCCCCTTTCCAGAAGGCCATGGGCGCCGCGGAGATGCACTACCTGTTCGGAAAGTATCTGGCGGCCAGGGAAGACGAGCTGAAGCTCAAGGACACCTGCCTGCTCACCGTGGCTTACCGGGCCGGCGTGCCTCTGTATACTTCTTCACCCGGCGATTCCTCCATCGGAATGAACGTGGCGGAGCTGGCGCTGCGTGAGAAGGGGCCGCGGCTCGACGTCAGCCTGGACGTGAACGAGACCGCCGCTATCGTGTACGAGGCCAAGACCACGGGCGGCAAGAGCGGCGTGCTCATCGTGGGCGGCGGTTCGCCCAAGAATTTCCTCCTGCAGACCGAGCCGCAAATCCAGGAAGTGCTCGGGCTCTCCGAGAAGGGGCACGACTACTTCATCCAGATGACCGACGCCCGGGCCGACACCGGAGGGCTCTCCGGCGCCACGCCGGGCGAGGCGGTCTCCTGGGGCAAGATCGATCCCGACAAGCTCCCCGATTCGGTGGTGGCTTACATCGATACCACCATTGCCCTTCCCATCCTCGCCGTTTACGCCCTCTCCAAGCACCAGCCGCGGCCCCTGCGCAGGCTTTACGACCGCCGGTCTCAGCTGCTGTCCCGCATGCGGGAGGCGTTCCTGTCCAAGGGGAAATAGAAACTTCAGCCTCAAGGCTTTGCCGCTTGCGCCTCTCCGGGGGAAGCACTCCGCATCCTATTGATAACGCATAACATCCAACAGGTAGTTGCCTGCCTCTCCCCTCCCCCAATATCTTGTATTTTGGGTCTTGACACGCTCCTGTAACAGGATTAATGTGCACCCGTCGGGTCACGGAGGCGGGAACAAACTTCCCACCTGGAAGGCAACGGGGCCCGACGGCTTGTGGAAGCTGGCAAGGGAAGTCACTTCAGAGCCTTATCAACCAACAAGGGAATCGGGTTCCAACGGCTGATTGGGATTTCCTTTCTCTTTTTTGAAGGAAACAGGAGGGAAAATTGACCACCGACCCGCGCAAGACTCCGGATGCCACCTCCAGCACCGACACTCCGGCCGCTCCCGAGACGACCCAGCAGCCGCGCCCCCAAGGGAAGAAAGGGCTGACGATCCAGCGCTTCTTCACCGAGGAAGGCAAGCACCCCTTCGATGAGATTTCCTGGGACATCCGCACATCCAGCATCGGCAACGAAAAAGGTGAGATGGTCTTCGAGCAGGCCGACGTGGAGGTTCCCTCCTTCTGGTCTCAGACCGCCACCAACATCGTCGCGTCGAAATATTTCCGCGGCACGCTGGGCACGCCTGAGCGCGAGCGCAGCGCCAAGCAGCTCATCGGTCGCGTGGTCGACACCCTCACCCGCTGGGGACGCCAGGGTGGCTATTTCGCCACCGCCGCCGACGCCCAGGTTTTCTCGGACGAGATGACCCATCTGTTGATTTACCAGAAGGCCTCTTTCAATTCTCCCGTCTGGTTCAACATGGGGATCGAGCCGCATCCCCAGTGCTCCGCCTGCTTCATCAACTCGGTCCAGGACACCATGGACTCGATCCTGACCCTGGCGAAGACCGAGGGCATGCTGTTCAAGTTCGGCTCCGGCACCGGGACGAACCTGTCCCCCATCCGCTCCTCCAGGGAGAACCTGGCGGGCGGCGGCACCGCCTCGGGCCCCGTGTCGTTCATGAAGGGGTTCGACGCCTTTGCCGGCGTCATCAAGAGCGGCGGAAAGACTCGCCGCGCCGCCAAGATGGTGGTGCTGAACGTGGACCACCCCGACATCGAGGATTTCATCAACTGCAAAGTGGAGGAGGAGCGCAAGGCCTGGGCGCTGATGGACGCCGGCTTCGACGGCTCGCTCACCGGTCCCGCCTATTCTTCGGTGTTCTTCCAGAACTCCAATAACTCGGTGCGCGTCACCGAGGAGTTCATGAAAGCAGTGGTGGAAGACCAGGAATGGCACACTAGGGCCATCCGCACCGGCCAGATCATGCAGACCTACCGGGCCCGCGATCTGATGAAGATGATCGCCGAGAGCGCGCATGTCTGCGGCGATCCCGGCATGCAGTGGGACACGACGGTGAACGAGTGGCACACCTGCCCGAACACCGCGCGGATCAACGCGAGCAATCCGTGCAGCGAGTACATGTTCCTGGACGACTCGGCCTGCAACCTGGCGTCGCTGAATCTCATGAAATTCCGCCGCGAGGATGGCGAGTTCGACCCCGTGGCGTTCCGCAAGGCGGTGCAGGTCGTCATCACTGCCCAGGAGATCATCGTCAGCAACGCCAGCTACCCCACGCCCGCCATCGCCAAGAACAGCAACGACTACCGCCCGCTGGGCCTGGGCTACGCCAACCTGGGCGCGCTGCTCATGGCTCGCGGACTCCCCTACGACTCCGACGAGGGGCGCGACTACGCCGGCGCCATCACGGCGCTGATGAACGGCGAGGCCTACGCCACTTCCGCCCGCATCGCGGCGGACGTGACCGGCCCCTTCGCCGGCTACGAGAAGAACCGCACGCCCTTCCTGAAGGTCATGAACAAGCACCGCAGCTACGTGCCGAAGATCGACTCGGCGCACGTGCCGTTGGACCTGCTGCAGGCGGCGCGCGAGGTCTGGGACGAGGTCATCGACCTGGGAGAGCGGCACGGCTTCCGCAATGCCCAGGCCACCGTGATCGCTCCCACCGGCACCATCGGCTTCATGATGGATTGCGACACCACCGGCATCGAGCCGGACATCGCGCTCATCAAGTACAAGAAGCTGGTGGGCGGCGGCATGATCAAGATCGTCAACCAGACCGTCCCCGAGGCGCTCAAGCGCCTGGGCTACGACACCAAGCAGTGCCAGGAGATCCTGGAATACCTCGAGGAGCACGACACCATCGAAGGCGCCCCGCACCTCCAGGAGCGCGATCTGCCGGTATTCGACTGCGCCTTCAGGCCGAGAAGCGGCTTCCGCTCCATCGCCTACATGGGGCACATCAAGATGATGGCCGCCGCGCAGCCGTTCATCAGCGGGGCGATTTCCAAGACGGTCAACGTTCCCTCCGAAGCGACTCCCGAAGACATCACCCAGGCCTACCTCGAGTCCTGGCGCCTGGGCCTCAAGGCCCTGGCCATCTACCGGGACGGCTCCAAGCGGACCCAGCCGCTGAACACTGGCAAGGGGGAGGCGGTTCCCGCCAAGATCGCGGCGCTGGCAGCGGCAGCAGGTCCGCAGCGGCACCGTCTCCCCGACGAGCGCCACGCTCTCACCCACAAGTTCGAGGTGGCCGGGCACCAGGGCTACCTGACGGTGGGGATGTACGAGGACGGCTCGCCCGGCGAGCTGTTCCTGGTGATGGCCAAGGAAGGCAGCACCGTCTCAGGGCTGATGGACGCCTTCGCCACGGCAATCTCCATGGCGCTGCAGTACGGCGTGCCGCTGCGGGTGCTGGTGGACAAGTTCGCCCACATGCGCTTCGAGCCCTCGGGATTCACCAAGAACCCCGAAATCCCGATGGCCAAGTCGATCATGGATTACATCTTCCGTTGGCTGGGGAGCAAGTTCCTGTCGGCGGAGGAAAAAATCGCCATCGGGCTGATCCACCGCGAAGAGGAAGTGCCGAAATCCGAGAAGGCCGACGAGGCCGGGGAACCCAACCCGGAGGCGACGCGCAACATCGGTTTGAGGCTGGTCACCAGCCCCGCGGTGAACACCTCCTCCCCCAATGCCGCAACCTATACGTTCCAGGCCCAGGACGACGCCCCGTCCTGCCACGACTGCGGCGCCATCATGGTGCGCAGCGGTGCCTGCTACAAATGCCTGAACTGCGGCGCCACCAGCGGCTGCTCGTAAGAGTTTCGGATCCGGTCGCTTCCTCCCCCTCGCAGGGAGTATTCAAAGGGGATGCCGCACTCGGGGCATCCCCTTCCTACTTTAGAGGAAATTATTCACTCGGATCCGTGGTGCTTGTAACCGGCTTCGCTTGGGCACCGCAGGAGGTTTGACGAAGCAGCGTTCAAGCTCGAGTCGTTCCATCCATGCGAATTTGCCAGGAATTGATCATGCCGGTTGGTCCCAGACTGAAGCTTCTCGTCGGGTTGTTGGTCCTTGTAGTGATGGGCTCTCCCGCGCTCGGGGCTAGGCCCACTTACACCATGAAGGAGCTCGTCTCGTCGCAGCATTTCGAGCGACTGGACAGTCCATTCCCGCTCACAATTCGTCTCATGCCCGTCGGGATTTCCGAAGGTGTGGGGTGGAATGGGAGCCTGGATGATCGCTGGCATTCCAGCGATGCCTTCCGGGGAGGCTATGCCCAAGAATTTCTCGACGGGCTGGCCTTTTACCTTAAGGCCAGGGGTTTCACTCTGGGTAATGCCAAGGATGCATTGCAGGTCAGGGTCAACATTGACCGATTCATCGGAAGGAGGGGCAATCATGACGACGGCGGGGACCTGAAGGGAACGCTGGTTCTGCGCCTCAACGGAAAGGAGATCCGTCGCAAGCCTCTTTTCGAGAGCCTCAACTCTCAGGACGAATCCTCGGAGTGCGCAGCGTTCGCGAAGCAGTTCGGACTTCATGAGGTGCAATTCCCTACCGTGCTGTTCTACCGGCTCACGACCAGTTTCTACGCTTCGATCGCCCAGGGAATCCTCGATGCCGGCGCCGATTTCGATGCACCGGATCCCTCGCCCCCCGCTAAGACCGCACCCCCTGAAGGCAAACAGACCGGATTACTCACGATTGAAAGCGATCCCGACACGGCGGAGATCTACCTCGACTCGCGCCTGGTGGCCACGACTCCCGCAAAACGCCTTCGCCTCAGTGTGGGAAGCCATGTGATTGCGCTCAAGAAAGCCGGCTTTGCAGATTGGGTCCGGGAGCTGACCGTGCTGGAGGACAGCGATCTGACCCTCAAGGCGATACTCGAGAAGTCTCAGCCGTAGAATTGTCAAAGAGAAACGCCTTGTGAACTCCACGTAAAGTGTGCCATCCCTGCGGCATTCTCCCCACTTTTCGACGTTCCCCACCGCGCCAGCTCTGCCGCGATAAACGACCTTCCGTCGCCCATTTCGATTCCTTTCAGCCGCTTGCGCCCCCTGTGGAGTAGCGGGGACAGACTGGCACGGTAACTGCTTAGGAGTTGTCGCCAACGAGGAGAAGAGGAGGGCGCCATGGAACTGCGAATCACTGAATACGCAGGAAGTGACTCTGGGGCGATATTGCGGCTCGAAGGGCGCGTCGTCGCAGCGTGGCCCGCGCTGCTGGAGCATGCATGCTCAGAGCTTCTCAAGACCCGGGATGAGGTCAGTCTGGATCTGGTCGGCGTCAGCTTCGTCGACCAGGCCGGGGTCGAAGTGCTCCGGCGGCTTAGCCGAGCGGGGACCGAGATGATTTGCTCGTCAGGACCCGTCGCGAGCGCGCTGAAGCAAGCGGGCGTTCGCGTCACGCTGGATGAGAACGATGCGAATGACACCTGGCACTAACCCAGTCGGCTTGCCGGGCGAACTTCACCTCACCCGGTTTCTGTAATTGTGCCTAGTCCCCTACCCTCCCAACGTCCGAGATAATAAGAAGTGCACCAATCCGGGCGCCCGCTTGAGGACGTCAGGTAGTCAATTGCCTTGGAAACGTCACAATTGTGTGGGATGCTCTCCAACCTTCCCTGATTCGAACGCGAGGCAGACAGCGACGGCCCAAATGGACTAGAATTACGCACGGAAACAGACATTTGTAGCGAGAAACACCAATATGCCCCCGGCGACACGAAATCCTCTCGCGCCCGAGACCCCCTCAACCAAGTCTGTCGACCCGCAGGAAAAGCTTGTCGAGGTCATCCAGGATGAGGCTCGACTCGCGGCCCTGCAGCGCACCGGCTTGCTCGATTCGCCGCCGGAAGATGCCTTCGACCGGCTGACGCGGCTGGCGACGCGTGTGCTGCATGTGCCGGTGGCGGTCGTCTCGCTGGTGGACCGTGATCGCCAGTTCTTCAAGAGTCAATGCGGCATGTCCGAGGCGGTCGCCTCCGCTCGGCAGAGTCCGCTGGACCACTCCTTCTGCAAGCATGCCGTAGAGTCGCGCGAGCCTCTGGTGGTGAGCGATGCGCGGCGCCATCACATTTTCGGACACTATGTCGCCTTCACGGAGCCCGGAGTGGTCGCCTACGCGGGAGTCCCGCTGATCGATTCCGAGGGGCATGCTCTGGGGACCTTCTGCGTCGCCGACGAGAAGCCTCACGACTGGACCGAGGATGAGATCGGGATTCTCCGGGTCCTCGCGACCTCGACGCTTTCCGAGGTCGAGCTGCGGAGCCAGGCGGAGGAGCTGCGATCCCTCACCGCGAACCTTCAAGGGTTGGTGGAGTCCCGGACCTCCGAGCTGCGGAATTCCGAGGAGCGGCTGCGCGTTCTGCTGGCCGTCAACAACGCCATTGTCACCTGCCTCGACCGGGAGTCGATGTTTGCCGCGACGGCGGCAGCGCTGCGCAGCGCCATCCCCTATGACCGCTGCGCCCTCGTCCTGCTCGATCCCGACAAGAACGTCTTTCGGGTGCTGGGCGTCGCGGGCCCCGTGCCGTCGCCTCCCGTCATTCCGCTCGGGACCGAGTGGCCGCGACACCAGAGCCGCTCCGGCTGGATTCTCGATCACCGCCAGCCCATGCTGACGCCGGACCTGCAGGACGCTCCCCCGTTCGCCGAGCACGGTCCTCTGCTAAAGGAGGGACTGCGCTCCGCCGTTTCGGTTCCGGTGGAGATCAAGGGAAAGACCATCGGAACGCTCAATGTCGGCAGCCGGGTACCCGGTCGCTACGGCCAAAACGAGGCCTCCCTGCTAGCGGCCATCGCCGAGCAGGTGGCGCTCGCCATCGAAAACCTGCTCGCCTACGAGGAGATCGCCACCCTCAAGGCGCGCCTCGAGGAGGAAAACCTCTACCTCCAGGAGGAGGTCCGGACGGAGGCCGCGTTCGGCGACGTGGTCGGCGAGTCCCCGGGCATCCTCGGCGCGCTGGAGAAAGTGCGCAAAGTGGCCGGGACCGATTCCACGGTGCTGGTCACAGGCGAAACCGGCACTGGCAAGGAGCTGATCGTTCGTGCCATCCACGCCATGAGCCGGCGCAAGGAAAAGATCCTGGTGAAGGTGAATTGCGCCGCTCTCCCGGCGGGAGTCATCGAAAGCGAGATCTTCGGCCACGAAAGGGGGGCGTTCACTGGAGCCCTTTCCCGGAAGATCGGCCGGTTCGAGCTGGCCAACGGAGGCACGCTGTTTCTCGACGAGATCGGCGATCTGCCGCTTGAGCTGCAGGCAAAGCTCCTGCGCGTGCTGCAGGACGGCGAGTTCGAGCGGGTCGGCGGCACGCAGACGCTGAAGGTGAATGTGCGGCTGGTCGCGGCCACTAACCGCGATCTTCAGCAGGCCGTCAGCGTCGACCGCTTCCGCGCGGACCTCTATTACCGGCTCAATGTCTTCCCGATCGTCATCCCGCCCCTGCGGGACCGGCCGAAGGACATCCCCCACCTGGCGCGGCATTTCGCCATGCACTACGCCTCAAAGATGGGAAAGCGCGTCGGGAGGCTGGGCCCGGAAGTGCTGAACTGGCTCAGCACTTACGCCTGGCCAGGCAATGTGCGCGAGCTGCAGAACGTCATCGAGCGGGCCGTCATCCTCTCGTCCGAGGGGCGCTTCGAGCTGGGGGACATCGCTGCGGCGCCGCCGGGGGCGGGGGCAACGCAGAACAAGCTGCGCAGCCTCGAGGAGGTCGAGCGCCAGCACATCGTCGCCGTTCTCGAGGAGACCCGCTGGCGGATCAGCGGGGATCGCGGCGCTGCCAAAGTCCTGGGACTGAAGCGCACCACGCTCGAGGCCCGCATGAAGAAGCTCGGTATAGACCGCAGTCCCTGATCCAACCACTCCGTTCGTAGCCAAAATCACAAAGCGCATTGCCATCCTGTGGGCATTCTCCCAATAGCCCGGCAATGAAGCCTGCCTGGACGTCTGTGAATCCGCAGGCTGTCCACTCACTCAAACCGATTCCCATCAAGCCCTTGCGAGCTCCCCGCGAGAAGGGTGAGGCGCGTGGCACGGAGCGTGCGATGGCTATATCCGTCGTCAGAGCGAGCAGGAGGCCGTCATGGTATTGCGAATCACAGAGCATGAAGGATCGGACGCCGGAGTGGTGCTGCAGCTCGAGGGGCGCGTCGTAGCCGAATGGGCCGCGCTGCTGGAGCAAGCATGCACTGAACTTCTCAGCAGGCGAGACGAGGTGAGTCTCGATCTGGCCGGCGTCAGCTTTGTCGACCAGGCCGGCGTCGAAGCGCTCCGACGGCTCAGCCTCGCAGGGGCCGAGATTCTCTGCACTTCAGGACCCGTCGCGAGCGTGCTCGAGGGAGTAGGCGTCCACGTCACGCTGGATACACAGGGAGAGGACGATGGACGGCTTTAAAGCAATCGATCTGCCGGGCGGACGCCGCCAGCTCACGGCCCCGCTCGCGACCCTTCGCTCATGGGTGAACGTCCGGGGTAGGAGCGATGCCATCGAGCTGACGGCATCGTTCGAGAGGGCTCTCGGCGCACCCATGAGCGATCTTCTTGAACCGGTCACCAGGAACAGCGGCTTTGTGCAGGTTCGAATCGTAAAGCGGTTGAGGGCCCCTCCGACCCTCTGCACCATGTTCGCACAGTCTTGTTGAATTCCACTACCCCCCCAAACGTCCGAGAAAGGGAGCCCTCTAATGAAGAACCCAGTCCTGATTGCACTGACCGCACTCGCTCTTTCGATGCCGACTCTCACTTCGGCGGCGCCCATCGTTTTCGAAGCTTCCGGAGCCACCCCCGCTGACATTCAGGTCGCGGTGGATGACTTCCGAGCCTTGCTTGGCCCCTTGAACCCCAACGTGGCCGGCTCTTTCGCCAGCGGCCGCCGCGAGATCAACTGGGACGCCGTGGCGGACGCCTTCTCGGCGCCGAACAACCTCCCCGCCAACTTCTTCAACGCCAACTCTCCGCGTGGCGTCGTGTTCTTCACCCGCGGGACGGGGTTCCAGGTGAGTGCCAAGGATGTCAATCCGACGAACACGCTGCCCCTCTTCGGCAACCTCCACCCGGCCTTCCCGCTGCTGTTCAGTGTGTTCAGCCCGCAGCGGCTGTTTACGGCGCTCGACAGCAACGTGACCGAAATGCTCTTCTTCGTGCCCGGCAGCAACACGGGTGCGACGGTCACCGGGTTCGGCTCGGTATTCACCGACGTCAATCGCGGCGACAGCACGAAGATCGAATTCCTCGACGCCGGCGGGCGACTGCTGTTCAGCCGCAATGTCCTGCCAGGAACCACCAGCCGCAAGAGCCTGTCGTTCCTGGGAGTGTCCTTCGACGCCGGCGAGCGCGTGTTCCTGGTGCGCATCACCAGCGGCAATCGCATTCCGAAGACACCCACCCGGGACGTGGTCATGATGGATGACTTCATCTACGCCGAACCCGTGGCATTGCCCTAAACCCTCGCGCACCGGTGAATCCAGGAGGAGCAGCTCATGATTCCCTCACTAGTCAAGCCGATCGATGCACTCAGAAACAGGTTGAAAGGAGAGGTCCTGCTTCCGGGCAACGAGGCCTACGAAAGTGCCCGGAAGATTTGGAATGCGACCATCGACAAGCATCCCGCAATGATCGTGCGCTGCTTCACCACCTCGGATGTGGTCCACGCGGTGAATTTCGCCAGGAACGCCCGTTACCTGCTCGCCGTGCGTGGCGGCGGGCACAACATCGCCGGCAACGCCATGGTCGACGATGGTGTCGTGATTGACCTCTCAGCGATGAAAGCGGCGAGCGTCGACCCGGGCGCTCGCCGCGCCACCATCGAGGCGGGTGCCACGCTCGCCGAGTTCGATGCCGCCACCCAGGCGCACGGCCTGGCCACGCCTTTGGGGATCAATTCCACCACCGGGATTGCCGGGCTGACCCTGGGCGGCGGCTTCGGATGGCTGAGCCGCAAGTACGGCATGACCATCGACAACCTCGAGTCGGCCGAGGTCGTGACCGCCAAGGGTGAAGTGGTGCGCGCCAGCGCCACGGAGCACCCCGATCTCTTCTGGGCGCTGCGGGGCGGCGGCGGCAATTTCGGCGTCGTCACCCGCTTCGAATTCCGCCTCCACCCCATCGGCCCCGACCTGCTGAGCGGCTTGATTGTCTATCCGCTTTCCGAAGCGAAGGCGGTATTGCAGCAGTACCGCGATTTCGTCGCCGACGCGCCCGATGCGCTTTCCGTCTGGTCCGTCCTGCGCCTGGCCCCGCCCCTGCCGTTTCTTCCCCCGGAAGCCCACGGCAAGGGTATGGTGGCCCTCGCGTTTCTCTATGCGGGGGATCCGAAGCAGGGGGAGCGGCTCATCGCGCCGCTGCGCCAGTTCGGGACTCCCCTGGGAGAGCATGTCGGCGTCCAGCCCTATACCGCCTGGCAGCAGGCTTTCGATCCGCTGCTCGCCGCCGGAGCACGCAACTACTGGAAGTCGCACAATTTCTCGATGCTCGCCGACGGGCTGTTCGACGCCGTCCTCGAGCACATCGGCTCGCCGCCCTCGCCGATGTGCGAGATCTTCATCGCCTCCCTCGGTGGCGCCACCCTGCGGCCGAGCCCCGAGTCGGCGGCCTACCCGCACCGCGACGTCGAGTTCGTGATGAATGTCCACTGTCGCTGGGAGAATCAGGTAGACGACGCGCGCTGCATCCGCTGGGCCCGAGACTTCTTCAATGCCTCCAGGCCGTACGCCAACGGCGGCGTCTACGTCGACTTTCTCAGCGCCGACGAAACCGGCCGGGTGCCGGCCGCCTACGGCTCGAACTACCCGCGACTGGCCCGCGTCAAGCGCAAGTACGACTCCGATAACCTGTTCCGGATCAATCAAAATATCGTGCCGGCCTGAGAATCGAAGGGGGCGCCCCGCACCGGTGGGCGCCCCCTCTCGAGCTTCTGATCGAGCCTCATCCTTCGATCTGGGGCTCGGTGGCCGGGGATTCCGGCTGCTGCATCCGGGTCAGGGCGATGCCGGCGAAGATGGCCGCGGCGCCCAGGCCGAGCGCCGGATAGAGACGCTCACCCAGGAAGATCCAGCCCGCCAGTGTCCCTGTGACCGGAACGAGATTGGAGTAAACGGCAGTCCGGACATTGCCCACCTTGTGCACCGAGCGATACCAGAGGATGTAGGAGATCACCAGGGCGAATAGAAACGAATAGCCGGTCGCTGCCCAGACCTTCGGGGTCACCAATTTCCAGTCCTGCCGCGCCATCGAAGGGGCGCAGAACGGCAGCATGCCCACGAAGCCCCAGGTCATTGACAGGGCCGTCACTTTGAGAGGCGAGTGGCGGGCGAGGATGGGGCGGGCCAGGACCGTGTAAAAGCACCAGCAGAACGACGCCCCCAGCACCAGGAGATCGCCGGTCAGCGAAGGAACCGGACCACCGGTGGGGGCTTTGCCGGCGATGATGAGGTATTCGCCGCCGAAGGCCAGACCAGCCCCGACCCACCCGGCGGCCGTGATGTGCTCGTGACCCAGTATGAGGCTGAGAATGGCGACCACCACCGGCGTGATCCCGAAAATCAACGCGGTGTGCGAGGCGGTGGTCTTCGAAAGCCCCTCGATGAAGCAGATCTGGTAGGCGGTGTGTCCGAGCACCCCGAGCCCGGCGAGCTTCAGACCGTCCTTGCGGCTCGTCCGATACGACTCACCGAAGCGCCGCAGCAGCAGCAACAGGGTCAGTGTCGCCAGGGCAAAGCGCACTCCGTTGAAGGCGAGCGGCTCAACCTCCCGCAGGGCGACCTTGACGATGGTCAGGTTCAGCCCCCAGATCAGCACGACGCCCAGGAGCCCCAGGTCGTTCACGTCGAGACCGAGGCGGTTCCCGGCGCGGACTGCACGATTCAAAGCCAAACCTCCACCTTCAGGCGCGAGAAAGAAGCATCCATATAGACCACCATGCAGGGAAGGTCAACGCCAGCATGGAATCGGCGCAAGGAAATCGCTTGACTGATTCGGCCAGCGCGGTATATTGCCGGCGTACTTTACGGATGACCTTCCGAGCGCGCATAGGGGAATGCCCGGGGGGGGAAGTGATGGAGAGAAGGTAACGAGCATGCTTAACCGGAGTGCCTGCTGTACTTGTTGTCGGGGTGTGGGCCCAGTCCCTGCCCGGAGTAGGCGCTCGGAGGTAAATAGCTAGAACCGAACCAGACTCCCCAAATAAGGCAGGCAAGGCGGCCCGCACCCGAAAAGGTGTCGGGCCGCTTTTGTTTTTGCGCCTGTTTTGGGAGTTCGAAGAGGAGAAGACGTGGGTATTGAGGCCGATAGGGAAAAAAGCCCAGGCGAGGTGATCCCGGGACATGAGACGAGCCCCGCTCTCTACCCGATTGGCGTGAAGCTCGAGCTGCGGTCCTGCCTGGTGGTCGGAGGAGGTGCCATTGCCCTTCATAAGACCCGGGAGCTGCTCCGCTGCGGCGCGCTCGTCCATGCCGTCGCCACCGAATGGTTGGCCGATTTCGCTGAGTTCGAGGCGCATCCCCGTCTCACACGGAGCAAGCGCCCGTTCCGCTCCGAGGACCTGAACTGCATTTTTCTGGCCATCGCCGCCACCGATGACCCCGAGACCCAACTGGCCGTTGCCCGGGGCGCGGAGGAGCGCGGAATCCTCTGCAACGTGGTGGACGTGAATGCCTTGTGCAACTTCTACGCTCCGGCCATCCTGCGCCGGGGCTCGCTCACGGTGGCGGTTTCCACCGAAGGCAAGAGCCCTCTGTTCGCCTCAGGCATCCGCGATCGTATCGGCAAGCTGCTGGGCCCCCACCTCGGGCCGACCCTGGATCGGCTCGGCGAGAGCCGCGCCAGGGTGCGGGCCAGGTTCCCCGACAATCCCACCCGGCGCCGGCAATCCTTGGAAGGGCTCTTGACCCTTCAGGTCTTCGAAGAATTGATGGAAGGGCGACTCGACCTGTTCGAGGCGCATTGGGAATCATGGAAAAAGTCGTTGCTCGATTGAGACGCGCTCACCGAGGCGCCTGGGGGCCGCAGCGGCTCCCGGGCGGGACGGTCAGCTTGGTCGGCGCCGGTCCTGGGGACCCTGGGCTCCTCACGCTCAAGGGGGCGCAGCGGCTGTGGGAAGCGGACGTCGTTTACCACGACGCGCTCGTTTCGCCGGCCATTCTGGATTTCTGCGGCCCCCACACGCAGCTCGTCGCCGTCGGCAAGCGCCGGGGTCGGGTGACCCTTCCGCAGGTGGAGATCGAGTCGGCGATGGTGCGCGACGCGCGTGCAGGACTGGCCGTCGTGCGGCTGAAAGGGGGCGACCCGTTCGTGTTCGGCCGCGGAAGCGAAGAGATTCTCACGCTCCTGGATCACGGGATTCCCTTCGAGGTGATCCCGGGCCTCTCCTCGGGAACTGCCGTGCCGGCGCTCGCGGGGATTCCCCTGACGCATCGGGGCATCTCCGGATCGGCAGCGTTCGTGACCGCGCACGACCTGGGCCCGGGCGCCGAGGGTGATGCAGTGCGGCAGCGCTTGAGCCACCTGGCGCGAGGAGTCGAGACCCTCGTCATCTTCATGGCCGGCGCCGAGTTGGAGCGGGTCTCCGCCACCCTGAGGGGGGCAGGAATTTCCCCCGACACTCCCGTCGCACTGATCGAGAATGGCACGCTGCCTCAGGAGCGGTTTGTCACCACGACTCTTCAGGATCTCGCGCAAGCGGGCCAGGAGCGCGGCGCCGGGCCGGTGCTTCTGGTGATCGGCAAAACGGTGCTGCTCTCCACGCGCTTGCGCGCAAGCGAACGGGGCGCGGCCCGTCCGGTCCAGGAGATCCCGATCCCAGGCTGGCCCGGGATTGCCGGGCGCGCGCCAAGGAGAATGGAATGAGCCAGGGCCTGATTCGTCCGCACGGCGGGAAGCTGGTCAATCGGTGGGCCGGGCGCGAGGAGACCGCCCGGATCGAGCGGGAGGCGCGGCGTCTCCCTCGCCTGGTTCTGAGCCGGCGGCAGCAGTCCGATTTGCAGTTGATCGCCTCCGGCGCTTACAGCCCCTTGGATGGGTTCATGGGCCGCGCGGATTTCGAGTCGGTGATCCGCACCTCCCGGCTTGCCTCGGGCACCGTCTGGACGATTCCCATCTCCCTTGCCGTCCAGCAGACGGTGGCGGCACGACTTTCTCCCGGCGATCCGGTGGCTCTCTACAGCTCCCTCAACACTCTGCTGGGCCTGCTGCAGCTAAGCGAAAGGTTTTCCTGCGAGCGCAATGAGGTCGCGCGGCTCGTTTTCCAAACCACCGATCGCTCCCATCCCGGCGTGCAGCGGCTGTTCGAGGAAGGCGAGTGGCTCTTGGGCGGCAGGGTCACCCTCATCCGGCGAGCCGCGGAAGTGGAGTTCCCCCAATATCACCTCGATCCGATCCAGACCCGGGCCCTCATCCGCAGGCGGGGATGGAACACCATCGTCGGCTTCCAGACCCGCAACCCGATCCATCGGGCTCACGAGTTCATGCTGAAATCGGCCCTGGAGATCTTCGACGGCCTGATGATCCATCCCCTGGTCGGCGAGACGCAGGCTTCCGACATCCCGGCCCGGGTTCGGCTGCGCTGTTACGAGGTGCTCCTCGAGGGCTATTACCCGAAGGAACGGACGCTGCTGACCGTCCTCCCGGCGGTCATGCGCTTCGCCGGACCACGCGAGGCGATCTTCCACGCGCTGGTCCGGAAGAATTACGGCTGCACCCACTTCATCGTCGGCAGGGACCACGCCGGGGTGGGAAACTTCTACGGCCCCTACGACGCGCAACGTGCCTTCGACGAGTTCTCGCCGGAGGAAATCGGCGTCACGCCCCTGTGCTTCGAGCACACCTTCTATTGCGCTACCTGCCTGGGCATGGCCTCATTCAAGACCTGCCCGCATCCCACTGACCGGCACGTGGTGCTCTCCGGGACCAAGGTGCGCGAGATGCTCGCGCGGCGCGAGGCGCCCCCTGTCGAATTCACGCGCCCCGAGGTGGCCCGGGTCCTGATGGAGATGTATGCCAACCCCGAGAATGGATGAGGTACCTGCCATGAACACGAGAGAATCGCGCCTCCCGGCCATCCCCCTCGTTCCGGCTGATGCCGCGCAGGAGATCGACAACATAGAAGCCGAGATCCATCGCTTTCTCCACGGCGAGCTTTCCCCGGAGCGCTTCCGCGCCTTCCGCCTCGGCCACGGTATCTACGGCCAGAGACAGCCGGGGGTGCAGATGTTGCGCGTCAAGATCCCCAGCGGCATCCTCAACGGCCGTCAGCTCCGCCGGCTTGCCGACATCTCGGAAGAGTTCTCGACCGGTGTCTCCCACCTGACCACGCGGCAGGATCTCCAGTTCCATTACGTGCCGCTGCCCCGCGTGCCGCACCTGCTGCGGCTCCTCGCCGAGGTCGGCCTTACCAGCCGCGAGGCCTGCGCCAACAGTGTGCGCAACATCACCGCCTGCCCGCTGACCGGGGTCATCGCGGAGGAAGTTTTCAACGTCCAGCCCTATTCCCTGGCGGCCTACGCCTATCTCGTGCGCAATCCCTTCTGCCAGCAGATGGCGCGCAAGTTCAAAATCGCCTTCTCCGCCTGCCCCGAGGATTGCGCGGCGACCGCGATCCACGACATCGGCTTGCTGGGGCGCGTCGAGGAAGTGGAGGGGCGCACGCGCTGTGGCTTCAGGGTCGTGGTGGGCGGCGGGCTGGGCTCCACGCCGTTCGTCGCGCAGCTTCTGGAAGAGTTCGTTCCGCTTCAAGATCTTCTGCCAACACTCAAGGGGATCCTCAAGGTCTTCACCGATTACGGCAATCGCCGCAACAAGCAGAAAGCCCGCCTCAAGTTCGTGGTTCACAAGATGGGGATTGCCCGCTACCGGCAGGAGGTCGTCGCGGCGAAGCGGGCGATGACGGCTACCGAGCGCGAGGAGGCGCGGCTTCTCGACCATGTCCCTCAGCCATTCGCCGAGCTGGCGGCAGGTCACCTGGCCGGGCGGCCGGAGCTTGCCGAGATCCGCTCCGCTCAGAGGCTTGCTGACGCCTCGCCCTCCATTCAGGTGTCCGATCGAGACAGCGACGCATTCGCGCGCTGGCGATCCTGCAGCGTGCGGGCGCACCAGGACCCGCAGCGGCTGGTCGTCACGGTTCTTTTTCCCCTCGGAGACCTGGACGCCGCACGCCTGCGGGCCCTTGCCCGGCTTGTTACCACCTTCAGCGGGGACGAGGCTCGGGTGGCGCGGGACCAGAATCTGGTGCTTCCTTCCGTGAAGCGGGAGGAGCTGCCGGCGCTCTACGAAGCGCTTGCCGCGCTTGGCCTAGCGGAGGCGGGAGTAGGGACGGCGCTGGACGTGACGGCCTGTCCCGGGGCCGACACTTGCGCCGTCGGGATCACTTCATCGAAAGGCCTCACCCGGGCGCTGCGTGAGGAGCTGGTCCCCCTGTGCGGCAACGGCGGGCTGGAAGCTTTCCGCGGCGTGACGATCAAGATCAGCGGCTGCCCCAACTCCTGCGGCCAGCATCACATCGCCAGCATCGGGTTGCACGGCGTCGTGAAGCAGATCAATGGAAAAGCGGTTCCGGCCTACCAGCTCCACCTCGGTGGGCGCGTCGAGGCGGGCACGGCGCGCATTGGAAAGGCTCTGGACAAGATCCCCGCCAGGAACGTCCCGCGTGTCGTCATGGCGCTGCTTTCTCTCTACCGGAGAGAGCGGGCTCCAGATGAGTCGTTCCCCCAGCTTGTGGATCGACTCTCGCCGGAGCGGATCCAGTCGCTCCTGAAGCCGCTCATCGAGGAGCCGCCCCCCCCGGATGAGCCGGTGGTGGATTGGGGCCAGAGCGGTCCGTTCAGCACGGAAGAGATTGGCACCGGTGAGTGCGCCGGAGCCGGAACGGATCGCGTCGTGGATCCTTTCGACAACGTCCAGGCGGAGCTTCTCCAGGCCTCCCTCTTCATGGATCTCGCCCAGTGGGCCGATGCCCTGGCCAATCTGAATCGCTGCCAGTACACCCTGGCGCAAGTCCTCCTGGACAGGCTCGGCAAGCACCCCGACTCCGATTACGAGTGCGCCTGCGAGCTGCGCGCGCAGGTGATCGACCGCGGCTATGCCAAGGAGACCTGGAACGAGATCCACCGTGAAATCGACGCACTGCTGCGCTCGCGCCACCCCGATCCAGCGGTGCTGCGCCGGCTGCACCGCCGCTGCCTCGACCTGCTGGAGGAATCCAAGTCAACACTCGCCCTCCTGGAGCAGAAGCGACAATCCGCTTCGCTCGTCGAGGTTCCAGGTTAGGGCCAATTCGATCACGCTGGAGGAGACGTGAACTCGCATGAAGCAACGACGGAGCCGATCCACGATCTCGAGATGATGACCGCGCCGGAAATCCTTCGCTGGGCCCTGGATCGGTACCACCCTCGGATTGCGTTCGCGTCCAGCTTCGGACTGGAGGACGTGGTCGTGATTGACATGCTGATGCGCATCCGTCCCGATGCCCGGATCTTCACCCTCGACACGGGGCGCCTCCACGAGGAGACCTACGAGGTGATGGAGCGCATCCGGGCGCGCTACGGTTGCGCCATCGAGACCTACTTCCCGGATCGCAAGGCCGTCGAGCGGCTGGAGCAGGAGAAGGGGTTCTTCTCCTTCAGGCAGAGCGTGGTGAACCGCAAGGAGTGTTGCGCGATCCGCAAGGTGGAGCCGCTGAGACGGGCCCTCGCCGGCCTGAACGCCTGGATCACGGGATTACGGAGAGACCAGGCGACTACGCGCGGCGCCACTCACAAGCTGGAGTCGGACGATGCCTTCGGCCTGCTGAAGCTGAACCCCCTCGCCGATTGGAGCCTGGATCGGGTCTGGGAGTACGTGCGCGGGCGCGATGTCCCCTACAACTCGCTGCACGACCGGAGCTTCGCCTCCATCGGGTGCTCCCCTTGCACCCGGGGCATCCAGCCAGGCGAGGACATCCGCGCCGGCCGCTGGTGGTGGGAGCTGGCCGACGAAAAGGAGTGCGGCCTGCACTCCCCGAATAGAGCGGATGGATGAATCGAAGCCGAAGCCTGCTCCTGCCGGGCCAGCCGCGACCTGCCGGCCAGGCCTGGGAACTTTTCCTGCTTGGTCATCGTATTCCCGAGCATCTGCGGAGGTGTGCCCATGAGGCCAAGCCCGATCCTGCTCGCCCTGCCCCTGTCGCTTTTGAGTCTCGCCACGGCTTCAAAATCAGTCGATATCACCGAAATCGGCAAACAGCCGATCGAAATCCCCTTCCCGTCCGGCGGGTCGCTGCGCATGGATCTCTGCTCGAGCGGAGTCGAGATCCGGGGAGTCGCGCAAGACATCGTCCGGCTGTCTTACAAATCGGAGAAGGACACCAGCGAGGTCAAAGTACAGCTGAAGACCTCGGGGGATAAGGGCACGCTGGAAGTGGAGCGCTGCCCGCACGAAAACTTCCGCATTACGGTCGAGGTGCCCAGGCTGGCCGATCTTCACGTCCGGATGCTGGCGGGAGAACTTCAAGTAAAGGGGATCACGGGGAACAAGGACCTCGAGCTGAGTTTTGGAGAGCTGGGAGTGGAGGTGGGGCGAAAGGAGGATTACTCGCACGTGGACGCATCCGTGGTGACCGGGGAGGTGGATGGGGCTCCCTTCGACGTGTCCAAGGGAGGGCTCTTCCGCTCCTTCGAGAGGAAAGGCGCGGGAAAGTACCGGCTCCATGCGCACGTCGGGGCCGGAGAGGTCTCCCTCCACTAGGCGCCGCTCCGGCGACGGGAAATCGTGGTAGGCTCCCGCCATGATCAACGGAGCGCACGTCCTTTTTTACAGCCACGATCCGGAGGCGGACCGGGCTTTTTTCCGCGACGTGCTCAAGCTGCGCAGTGTGGATGCGGGCGGAGGATGGCTGATTTTCAAGCTGCCGCCCGCCGAAGTGGCGTTTCACCCCTCTGAAGGCGGCGCCGACCCGGTGCACGCCGGCCACCCTCTCCTCGGGGGTGTGCTCTACTTCATGTGTGACGACCTGAGCGCCACCATCGCGTCGCTCAAGGCGAAAAAGGTCAGATGCTCCCGCGTCATGACCGCGCCCTGGGGGAAGGTCACCACCTTCAAGCTTCCCAGCGGCGGCAAGCTCGGCCTGTACCAGCCGCGGCACCCGACCGCCATCAACCTCCGATCACGCTGACGGGAGCCTTCACACCCTCGCGGCCCTGAGGCCGGGGCCCGGATCAAAGACGGTCAGAGCCGTGGCCTTTCCACCTTGCACGGTGAAACGCAGCTTCACCGACTCGACGCCCGAGGGATAGAACTCGAAATCGCCGAGGTGAAACAACAGGCGCCGGGTTCCACCCAGGCGCTCCACGCCCAACCGCTCGTCGACGAAGCTGACTTCGAGCCGATCCCTCGCCCCCTTTCCGAAGGCGTAACTCCCGCTCAGCATCTTCACTTCACCGTCGGACAGCGGCTTGAGGGTGACCTGGTTCTCGGGCCGCTCCAGTGGTTCCAGGAACGCGACCACTGCCGCGGCGGGCGCTCCGCCGGCCTTGGCATGAGCGATGAGCGGAATGCCGTGCGGGCCCTTGAACTGCTCCACCCCCGGGTTGGCCGCTACCATCGCCTTGACCACCTCCAGCTGCCCCAGCATGGTCGCGGAGAAAAGCGTCGGGGGCGCCCCTTTCGCCAGCAGGAAGCGGGCAATCTCCTGGTTGCCCATGTGTGAGGCCGCGCCCAGCGCCGTCTCCCAATCCCCGAAGCCCCAGTCCCAGGAAGCCCTGGCAAGCGCCGGGTGGGCTTCCACCAGCTCCGTCACCCGCGCGAATTTCGTGTGGGACGCCCCCACCATCTCCCGCACCAGCTCCGGGTCGGTCGTCGGGTAGAGATCGGTCACCGCCGGATTCGCCGAGGGATGCCCCAGAGCCTGGCCGGATGCCGGCTCGGATGGCTTGCCTGGCTCCTGTCCGGTCGCCGGCACGGCCGCGGCGGAGAGTCGCAACGGCATGGGCAACACCAGCGGTGCGAGAAGTGCAAGGCTCGATTTGAGCAACGATCGGCGGTCCACGGAGTTCATCGGCTCGTCATGCTTCACCGGCCTTTTCTGATTCATCGGCTCCTCCTAGGGGGTTGAGGTGCATCCATGCGGGCCGTGACCGTGCTGAGGGTCTTGCCGCGAAAGCCCGCCCGTTCCCCGGAGGATACGAGTTTTCCGAGGGAAGTCTGCCCAGGATCATCGCAAGAAGGCACCAGGTTCAGGTGAGGAAGGAACTCGCGGGGCTGCAGCGTCTTAGAAGCCCGCTTGAGGGGAGGAGGCAGAATCGGATCGGCCGGTGGGAAGGAGCTTCTGGCTGACGGCACCCGCCACTGCCTCGGCGATCTCCGATTGGAGGGTGAACCAATCGGGCGCCTCACGATCGAAGCGATGCGCCCAGAGGTGCGTCTCATCGTCGGTGCGGATCAGGTGCAGGATGACCCGGGTCTGCGCGCCGTTGCGCTGCAGCTGTCCCAGGACGACGTAATCGGCGCTCAGCTCACGGCCGATGGTTTTCACGTCCCGGAAGGTCCTGGCGCGCTGCAGGATCGCGGCGTTGCCGATGACTCCCAGGCGATCCGGCGGCAGCTGCGCCAGGCGCGCCACCACCGCATCCGACAGACCCCGGGAGACCGGATCCAGGGCGGCCTCTCCGGTCTCGTTGTCGAAGGCGGCAATGGCCAGGCGGATTTTGGGTTGGGAGGCTTGCGGCGCTGGGGTGCCCCGCCAGAGCGTGAGGCCCAGAGCCGCGGCTCCCACGACAAGGACCGGCACGGCCACCGCCAGGACCCCGGCTCTCCAGGAGCGGGCGATGAGTGGGGGTGAGTTTCCCGCTGCTTGAGCCGCCGACAGCGGGCCACCCCGCTGCACGGGCGCGAAGAAGGCGAAGCCGCGGCGGGGCAGCGTCCGGAGGTAGCGGGGCGACTCGGCCGAATCTCCCAGCGCCCCGCGGACCTGTGCGATGCAGTAGGCCAGCCCCCGCTCGAAATCGACGTGGGTCTCAGGCCCCCAGACGTGCCGCTGAAGCTCGTCGCGGGTGACGGTGCTCCCCGCCCGCGAGAGCAACAGGGCGAGGGCCTTGGTGGGTTGGGGCTCCAGGGGAACCCGGAATCCGTTGCGGCGCAGCTCGCCGATTTCCGGATCGAACTCAAATGGGCCGAATCGATAGATACCGCTGGCCGCCAAGCGCCCCTCCCCGATTTACAGGTCGAGACATTCTACCCCGGCATGGCGAACTTGATGTCGGGAGGGGCCTTCTCGGAAGCCGAGACTTTGTACATCTCCTTCGCCGTCATGCTCAGCATTCCCGCGAGGAAGACGTAGGGCACCTGCTGGATGCGGGCGTTGTTGATAGTCACCGACTCGTTGTAGAACTCACGGCGATCGGCGATTTCGCTCTCCAGAGCGCTGACCCGCTGCTGCAGCTGCGTGAAATTCGTGTTGGCCTTGAGATCCGGATAGGCCTCCGCCAGCGCGAACAGGCTCTTCAAGGCCCCGCCCAGCTGCGCGCCCGCCTGGGCCATGTCTTCCGGCCCCTTGGCCTGCAGAAAGCGGCTGCGCGCCTCGATGACCTTCTCCAGGGTACCCCGCTCATACTGCATGTACCCCTCGCAGACCTTGACGAGCTTCGGGATCTCATCGTAGCGCTGCTTCTCCAGCACCTCGATGTTGGCCCAGGATTTGTCGACGTTCACCTTCACCTGGACGAGCTGATTGTAGATGCCCACCAGGTACCCGCCGCCAATGATGACCACCAGCACGAACGCGAACAGAATCACCAGCATCACGAATTCCCCCTTAGTGGAACAGCGATTCCCACGGGAACGTCCAGCCGACCGGTCCGACTCCTATACGGCCCAGAATCGAGACGCACATCAGCAAAGCCGCCACGGCGCCGAGGCTCACCGCGCCGAAGGCCTTCCAGCCCATGGACGCGGCGACGCTACGCTCGTCCTTGTCGGAAATTACGAAGACCGGCTCCAGATCTCCGGCCCCCACCACCAGATCCTCCCCCGGTCCGGCGGGCGACTCGGCCATCTCTCGCCTGAGCAGGTCGTCCTTGACCGAGCTCACGGCGCCCGCCCACTCCGTTTCGTCCAGATCGCCGCTGCCGTCACGATCGAACCGCTTCACGGCTTGCGGATCTTTCTTGAGCTGTCGCAGCTCCTCCTGCAGCCGGATGCGGCGCTCCGCGTCGCGATCGCGCTGCTTCGACACGGTGCCGATGACGTAGACGAACTCGCTCGGATCGATACGCCATTCGCGATAGCGCCGGCGCTTGCCGAACCAGCCTTCGCCGCGCTCGATCCTCTCATAGTCGCGAGCCAACAAAATATCCGCCCCTTCCGGGTTCACCAGGATGCGCGCTGTCGGGTCCTCCACGCTGAACGGCGCGTTCGACGTCCCCTGATCGATCGTCACCCACTGCCGATTTTTCCCACGGTTGCGCTCCTCTTCGACGAGATAGCGGAAGTAGTGGCAGGGCGTTCCCGAAAGCGGCGCCATCAACATCGCCCCAGAGGGCGAACGACCCTTGATTTCCGCCAGTCCCATGGCCACCGAGCGAATGGGGGAGGAGGGAATGTTTTCGATCAGGTTCTTCTTCCTGAGCTGGCGAAAGCCGTAGCGGATGAGGAAGCCGCCGCCAGTTACTGCCGCCAGATCGAGCAGCCACTCCCATCCCCCGCCGCCTGAGGGATGCGCGAAACCCTTCAACATCGCCACGAGGACGAAGAGGACGAGGCTTACCGATACCGCGACCCGGCGCGGCAGAGTAATGCCCAGGTTCATCAGAGCCACGGTGACACTCCTCTCATACCGGGGCAAATATAGGCATTCGTGGACCTTCCGCAAGCCGCGGAGAGATCCTTGGGGCTCGCGCATGGCCGTAAGGCAGGCTGTCCGGGGCGCAGCCTTTTCAGGGCTCAGCTGGGGCGCTGGGAGAGCCGTGATCGGCCTCGCCCCGACCCGCGGGGCGGTCTTTGCGCACCAGTCACGTTACCACGCCGAGCCGTGGAAGAATCCATCGCTGCAGTGCAAGCCAGATCGCCAGGAACACGAGCAGAAGAATCAGGTCGTTTCGCATAGTGGCCTCAACTCCCCGCCGCAGTCCTTCGGCATTCATGCCTCCGATTCCGGGGAGAGGGAAGCTGTTTCAACCGGCCGGGGATGTCGGGAGCGCATGGCCAGGAAATAGAGGAGCGGAATGACCACGAGCGTCAGAAGCGTGGAGGCGAACACCCCGCTCATCAGGGCGACCGCCAGCCCCTGGAAGATGGGATCGAGGATCATCACTAACCCTCCCACGATGACCGCGGCCGCGGTCAGGGCAATGGGGCGCAAGCGGACGGCCCCCGATTCCAGCACCGCCTCCTCCAGGGTCATTCCCTGCGCCAGCGACAGCTCGATGAAATCCACCAGCAGGATGGAATTGCGCACGATGATCCCCGCCAGCGCGATCATGCCGATCATGGAGGTTGCCGTGAAAAACACGCCGCCGGCGGCGTGGGCCGGAAGGATGCCGATGAGCGTCAGCGGGATGGGGGCCATGATCAGCAGCGGCACCAGGAACGACCGGAACCAGCCCACCACCAGGATGTAGATGAGGACCAGCACCGCCCCGAAGGCGATGCCGAGATCGCGGAAGACTTCGTAGGTGATGCGCCACTCCCCGTCCCAGACCACTCCCGGCTCGTCTCCCGAGGCCGGGTCGTCCACCAGCCGCTCCGGCAGTGGCGTCCCCACGGCGTTCGAGATGGCCCGGATGGGAGCCGACATGCTCAGGATGGCGTAAACCGGCGATTCCTCCGCGCCGGCCACGTCGCCGATGACGTAGGTGACTCCCCTGCCGTTCTTGCGGTACAGGAAGGGGCCGGTGCGCGATTCCTGCGCGCGCGCCGTTTCCGAGAGGGGCACCAGCGAGCCGTCCGCGGACATGAGCTTCAGTCCTGCGAGGGTGTTCAGATCCGTGCGATCCGATCGCGACAGCCGCAGGACGATCGGCACCGGCTCGCGCTCCTCTTCCGAATGGACCACGGCCGGAGACATCCCCTCCACGGCCAGGCGCAGCGTCATCCCGACCTGCTGCGCGTCGATGCCCGACAGCACGGCCTTCTCCCGGTCCACCGCGAAGCGGATTTTCTTCTGGGCCGCCTCCACGTACCAGTCGGTGTCCACCACGCCGTCGGTCTTGTCGAACACATTCAACACCTTCTCCGCCAGCTTCGTGCGCGCCGCCGGGTCGGCCCCGTAGACCTCGGCCACCAGCGTCGAAAGCACGGGAGGACCGGGCGGGATTTCCGCGACCTTGACCCGGACGCCATGACGTCTGGCGATCTCCGTCACCTGCGGCCTGAGGCGCAGCGCCAGCGCGTGGCTGGAGGTGGAGCGCTTTGCCTTGGGGAGCAGATTGACCTGGAGGTCGGCGGCAGCGGGGCCTGAGCGCAGGAAGTAGTGGCGCACCAGCCCGTTGAAATTGAATGGCGCGGCGGCGCCGGCGTAAACCTGGATGTCTCTGACCTCCTTCTCGCCGGCGAGGCGGTCGGCCATCTCCCGGGCGGCGGACAGGGTTGCCTCGAGCGGCATCCCCTCGGGGGCATCGACAATGACCTGCAGCTCGCTCTTGTTGTCGAAGGGGAGCATCTTCACTTTCACCAGCCGCAGCGGCACCAGGGCGACCGAGAGCAACAGGAGCAGCGCCACGCCGGCCAGCGCCAGCCACCGCAACCGCGCGTTGTGGATCAGGGGCGTCATGCCCCTGCGATACAACCTGGCCACGGCGCTCTCTCGCCTGGATCCGGCATGTCCACTTAGGGCCTTTCCGGCCAGCAGCTTGAACGAAAGCCAGGGAGAAACGATGAAAGCCACCAGGAGCGAGATAAGCATGGCGAAAGAAGCGCCGACGGGGATGGGACGCATGTACGGCCCCATCAGGCCGCTGACGAAGGCCATGGGCAGAATGGCCGCGATGACCGCGAAGGTCGCCAGGATGGTCGGATTTCCCACTTCGTCCACGGCGAACACCGCGGCATCCCGAGGCGGCAGCTTCGCCAGCGTCAGGTGCCGGTGGATGTTCTCCACGACCACGATGGCGTCATCCACCAGGATGCCGATGGAGAAGATCAGGGCGAACAGAGTGACACGATTCAGCGTGTAGCCCAGCAGGTAATAGATGAGGAGGGTCAGGGCCAGGGTGACCGGCACGGCAACGGCCACCACCAGGGATTCGCGTCGCCCCAGGGCCAGCGCCATGAGGAGCACCACTGAAATCGTCGCCAGAAGCAGGTGCTCGATCAGCTCGTTGGCTTTCTCTTTGGCCGTTTCCCCATAGTTCCGGGTGACGCTGACCCTCACCTCCGCCGGAATCAGCCGTCCCCGGGCCGCTTGGATGCGCTGCAGGACCGCCTCCGCAATGACCGTAGCGTTGGCTCCGCGTGTTTTGGCGAGGGAGAGCGTCACCGCGGGCACCGTGGACTTCCCCGCCGCGGCGAACAGTACGTAGGAACGTGGCTCCTCGGGGCCGTCGATCACCGTCGCCACATCGCCCACGCGCACCGCTTCGCCGCGCGGAGCGGCCACCACCACCTCCGCCACGTCCGCCGCGCTGCGCAGGAAATCGCCCGTCTCGACGAGCGTCTCCTCGCCACGGGCGCCAAAGCTCCCGGCGGGAAGCGCCCCGCCCGATTTCGCCAGCGCCTGGTACACCATCGCCGGCGCCAGATTCCTCGCCGCGAGTCGCTGCGGGTCGAGCTCCACCCGAATCTCGCGGCGCAGCCCTCCCGTTAGCGTGGTGGCGGCGACATGGGGAACCTGCCGCACTTCTTCCTCCACCTCTGCCGCCAGCCGCCGCAAGGTCAATGGGTCGAGCCGCTCGGAGGAAAAGGTCACCGCCAGGATGGGAACGTCGTCGATGGATCGGGGAGTCACGGTCGGCGGCAACACTCCGGGAGGGAGACTCGCGGCGACATTGGTCACCTTGTCACGCACGTCGATGAGGGCCCGCTCGGGATCCCAGCTCACCTGGAAGCGGGCCACCAACATGCTTCCCGAAGGTCGCGAAGTGGCATACAGATACTCGACTCCCGGGATTTCCCGGATGCTCCGCTCGAGCGGAATGGTGACCAGGCGCTCCGTTTCCTGGGCTTCGGCCCCCGGCCAGAGGGTCATCACGTCGATCATCGGAACGACGATTTGCGGCTCTTCCTCGCGCGGCGTGGCCAGCACCGCCAGCGCTCCCAGAACCAGCGAGGCCAGCACCAGGAGCGGCGTCAGCTTGCTCTCCAGGAAGGCGGCGGCAACCCGGCCGGAGGCTCCGAGACGAGGCATCACTTCGCCTCCACCTGCATCCCGTCCGCCAGCTCGGGCGCAGGGGCGGCGACGTAACCCTCGCCAGTCTTCAATCCGGTCAGGACTTCGACGCGGCCATCGCGAGCCTCGCCCACGGTGATCCAGCGCAGATGCGCCACCCCTTCCGGGTTGACCACGAAAATGCCGGTCAAGGGTCCGCGACGCACCAAAGACGATTCGGGGACGAGCAGGGCCGCACGGCTGCCGGCGCCGATGCGCAGGCGCGCAAACATGCCGGATCGCAGGGCATTGTCGTCATTCTCCAGCAGGACGCGCACCATGACGGTGCGGGTCTGGGGATCCACCGAAGGCAGAATCTCCGCCACGCTCCCGCGCCGCGTGCCGCCGGCTGCCGATTCCACCTCAACCTCCACCTCGTCGCCCACGGCGAGCCGCGCCAGCCACGACTCGGGAACCGCGGCCTCCAGTTTCATTTTGCGCGTCTCTTCCACCACGAACAGCGGCATGCCGGGCGAGGCGGTGTCTCCCACCTCCACCTGCCGCTTCGCCACCACACCCGCAAACGGGGCCGTTATAATCGAATACCCGACCATCACGGTGGCCGCTGCCACGCCTTCTTCCGCCGCCTTCATTCCCGCAGCCGCGGCCTCGTAGCCGGCGCTGGCGTCATCCAGGCTCTTCTGACTGGTCGCGTTGCGCTCGTGAAGGCGCTGGATGCGCTCGAGCGTCAATCGCGCGTTGGTCTCCTGGGCCCGCGCCGCGCTCACCGCGGCCTGGGCCTGCGCCAATCTCGCCTGGACGTCCCGGCTCTCCACCCGGGCGAGGATCTCCCCTGCCTTCACTCGATCTCCCTCCTGGTGGAGCACTTCGCTGACTCGGCCCATGAGCACCGTTCCGGGGGCGGCTCGGCGTAGTGGCTGAAGGCCGGCGGTCGCTTCCATCGCCTCGGACCATGGGACTTCCGAGGCCCTCTCGAGCGACACGCCGACCTTCGCCTGCTCCCGCACCTGGGAGACCTTCCCGCCCCCGCAACCCGTGACGGAGAGCATCAGCGCCGTCAGCAGCAACGACCCGACTCCGAGCTTCGCCAGCCGGGATGGGCGCGTGCGGCCGATGGCGCCAAGCACTGTCCCACGCGTCATGCAATCTCCTTTTGCGGCCTTGAGGGGCTGCGGCCCCCGCACTGTCTCTCGGATGGTCGACCGGATGCTCATCATTGCCTCCTCAGCGCGGCGGCGCGGCGGCAGCCCCGCCGGGGATCAGGGAGCGCGCGCTGGCCAGATCCAGGGCCGCACGGGCCAGCGCCAGGTCGCGTGCCGCCATCGCCCGCGAGCCCTGCGCGGAAGTCATGGCCGCTTCCGATCCCAGCAGCTCCACCATCATCGCCATCCCCTCGGTGTAGCGCTCGCGCACGATGCGCAGCGCCTCCTCCGACTGCCCGATGGCCGAGTCGGCCACCTTCAGCCGCTCCAGGGCCGAAACGCAGTCGGCATAGGCGGAAATCACCTGCAGGCGGATGCCATCCCGCATGCCCTGGCGCATCGCCTGGAGTTTCTGGAGATCGGCCTTGGCCCGATCCATCCTGCCGGCACTCTCCAAACCGTCGAAGATCGGAATCTTCAGAGTGGCCCCCACGGTCCAGTTGCTGCCGGAGTCGCCGAAGACGTTCTTGGCGTTCCACTCGACCTGGGCTCCCACACCAATCTCCGGGTAGTAACGGGAGCGCGCCAGGTCTTCGCCGACCTCAGCCTGGGCGATGCGCTCCTCCAGGGAACGCAGATCCGGCCGGGTCGAGAGCGCCGCCTGGACCCGATCGGCTTCGCCCTCCGCCAGCGGCACGGGCTGCACCTCAGGAATGAGCAGCTGGAACTCCACTTCCTCCGGCAATCCGAGTGCCTGCCGAATCGCGGCTCTGGCGACCCGCACGCTCTGCTCGGAGCGAATTCTCAGGGCCTGAACTTCGGAGAGGCGGACCTCGGCGGACATCTTGTCGGATGGGACTGCCATGCCCGCCTCCACCTGGCGAGCGGACAGCTCCAGGTTGGCCAGCGCCGCCTGCTCGGCGGAATGGGAGACATTCAGCATCGCCTCGGCCAGCGCCGCATCCCAAAAAGCCTTGAGCGCCCCGAAGGCGACCTCCTCTCCGCTGCGGGCGCTCGCATCCGTGGCCGCGCGCAGTCCCATCTCCGCAGCCTTGCGATACAGGATCGTCCGCCCCCCGTCCCACACGTTTTGCCTCAATACCAGGCGGGTGGCGGCGTTCGTGTAGGGGTCGGGCTCGTTCAAGGAATCGATCGCGAAATCCTGGGGTCCGAAGTTCTCTTGGCCGAGCTTCGAAGCAAAGACGAACACCGGATTGGTGGACCGTGCCACATCCTCCGAGAAATCCAGGCGCGGCAGGTAGCCGCTTCGCGCCACCTTCTGATCGGCCACGGCCGCCTCCAGGTCCCCTTGGGCGACTCGCAGAGCCGGGTGATGGGCCAGCGCGAGGGCCACCGCCGATTCAGGAGTCAGTGATTCGGCCGCCGCCAAGGGCCCGGTGAGGGCGGTGATGCCGAGGGTCAGGAGCGCAATGAGTCTTGGGCAACGGCGCATCGGGTCTCTCCCCGGGGACTGTCTCAGTCCCCATCCCCAGGGATGCGAATCAGGTGGAAAGGATACGAGGCAAAAAAGGGAATCGCGGCGGAGGTGGTACACTTCCTCGGACATGGATCATCCGGAAGAGACCCATCTGCTGCAACAGATTCAGGCGAACGAGCCCGGGGCTTTCGATCGCTTCGTAACCCTTTTCGAGGACCGGATTTACCGGTTTGGCGTGCGCATGTGCGGCCAGCGGGAAGATGCCCGGGACGTGCTCCAGGACACTCTGATCCAGGCCTACGTGTCTCTCAAGGACCTCCGGCATCCCGAAGCGCTGCGATCCTGGGTTTACCGGGTTGCCGCCAACGCCTGCCTGATGATGCGCCGCAAGGGAAAATTCGAGCCCCAGCGCGAGGTCTCCCTGGAGGATCTGATGCCCAGGGGGTCGGACGGTCCGCGCGCCGAGATACCGGATCCGGCTTCACTGCCGGACGAAGAACTGGCGCGCTCGGAGTTGCGGCAGGCGGTGCGCGCGGCGGTAGAGCAGCTGCCGGTACAGTACCGCGTTGTCCTGGTCCTGCGCGACATGGAGCACCTCCCCACGGCTGAAGTGGCGCAGGCGTTGGATCTCCCGGAGTCGACCATCAAGATGCGCCTGCACCGGGCCCGCCTGATGGTGCGCCAGAGCCTGGAAGCGACTTTTTCGGGCGAGGCATCGGCGGGGAGGAGGCCCCAGTGACGCCGCCGCACGAAAGCGGTTCACGGGAATGCCGGGAGCTGTTCGGCAGACTCTCCGAATACCTGGATGGGGAGCTCGACCCGTCCCTGTGCGATGAGACCGAACAGCACCTGGGGGAATGCGCTCCCTGCCAGGAGTTCCTGGAATCGCTGCGGCGCACCGTGGCGCTCCTGACGCGGCTGCCCGGCGAGCCCCTGCCGGAGGAAATGCGCGCTGCGATGCGCCAGGCGCTGCGCCGCCTGCAGGAAGAGCGCGGGCTCAAGTAATCACCCCATCAAAAAAATTTGTATCCCCGTGAGGCTTTCCGCATCTCCATCGGCGGGATGCGAACTCGGAAGGCCGGGCCACCGGTTTCGCCTCGGTGCGAGGCGCGATCTGGACCCTGCATAAATGGGGGAAATCGATGCGCTTGAATGTAAATGAATGGCTGAGGATGATTGCCGGCTTTTTCGTGCTTGCTTCGCTGATCCTGGGGTACACCGTGAGCCCGTACTTCTATCTCTTCACGGCTTTCGTAGGATTGAACCTGTTCCAGTCGGCCTTCACTCACTGGTGCCCGATGATGGCCTTTCTTCGCCTGCTGGGTGTTCGCGAGGGCTGATTCAGCGTCGATGTCTAGTCTTCGGACCCTCTTCTCTTCGCAACCCTGGCCCCAGCCACAACTGCGCGCAGCTCCCCGCCGGCATTGAGCAGGCGATCCTTCCACATTCCAATCATTGGATTTGCACTTCGGGAGGATCAAAATGATCCGGTGGGCGTGTCAGCTTTCACTTCACTGGTGAGGGCGGTGTCGTGTCTGGCGGGTAAACAGGTATCGGGACCACGATTGAATCCAGTACGTTTCCTGGTAGAGGGCCCTACCCCATCGAAGCAGATGACTGCGGTCCCGAATCCAGAACGGATAGCTGAGAACCTCCGGCCTGAACGACTCCTTGAATCTCCCGATGGAGCTTCCGGACGCGCCAGGGGAGTGAAGGAATGCTGCTCCCCGAGCGGCGAAATGGCGCATCGCCTCCCAGTGCAGGAGATTGTTGGGCCCGTACTGATTGAAGCGTTTGTCGGATGCCTGTGACCATACGTAGGCCTGCCTGTCGTCGGCGATCATCAGGCCCGCCGAAACCATCTGCTCCCCCATCCACACCTCGAACCCGACCGCCCTTCCGAGAGGGAACAAGGCATCCCAGAGTCGCCGGAGCCTGGCCAGATCGAAAGGGGGCGTTATCTTCGATCGAGCGAATACGTCCACGGCGAAAGCGTAAAGGGATTCCAGGAAGCGGCCGTCCTCGGATACCCGGCAGTCCAGCCCGCTCTTGGTGGCCTTCCTGACCGCCGTTCGGCAACGCTTCTCGATATTCGCCCACATGATCTCCTCGTCGGCGTTGAGGGTTATCCGATGGGTGTCACTCGACTCGTAGCGATAGCCCGACGCTTTTCCCCCCACCATGGGCTCGAGCGACTCGCTGACGAACTCCCAATGACGAATTCCGGCGCCGGCGAGCGCCTTCTCGGCAGCCTGCACCAGCGTGGAGGTATCACCCTCGTGGAAAAGCGGCCCCATGGAAACAGTTCCCCAGCCACGCAGTGGAGACCCGAAGATCTGGATCGGTCCTTTGCGCACCACCAGCCCCGGCCAGAGTGCGCGCTGCCTACCTTCACAATCCGTGATCTGAACAACCACGGCTTCCCCGCCCTGGTCCTTTGCCAGAAACCGGAGCCAGGCTTTTTCATGAAAGATCCGCTTCTGGGAAAAGCTCTCGATTTGACGGTCCCAATTGCGAAACCGCTTGAGGGGCACGACTTCGCCGATGAGGTCGGGCTTGAGCTGGCTCAAGTTGGGCTCCTCGGAGTGGTCCGCACCGGAGGGTCCGATCATTCGAGCGGTGCCCTGCCAAAGGCCAGTATGCTGGGTCCCATGACGATCCGACGTCCCGAAAGACGGAAGGCGGACTCGCCGACCCAACCCAGCGACTGCTTGAAAAGCGAGGCCGTCAGGTTGTCGCCGCCATCGGGCTCGGCGAACACCGGCGAAGGCTCGACCCAGGATCCGGTCAGGCCCACCGACTGAAAAGCGAACCGAAGGCTCTTGGGTGAAAAACACTGACGGAACTCGAACGCCTTGCGCCCCGGGGAGAATTTTCGCCTCTCGACCAGGCTTCGTATCTTCTCCCGTCCGGCCTCCGCCCTGCGATGGACCTCACGAATGACCAGTACTCCCCCGGGCCTCAGCAGCGCCCTGGCACGCCGCAAGAACAGCATCGGGTCCGAAACCGTCCGCAGGAGGTCGAAGGAGGTGACGGCATCATAGGATCCGCTCGGCAGTTCCACCTGCTCCAGCAGACCCAGGTGGACGGGGCTGCCGGTGCGAAGGCGCGCCGCTTCCCACGCAGTTCGCGACGGCTCCAATCCCTCTACCGACCAGCCCAGGCGGGCCGCGGCTCCCATGAAGATGCCGAGCCCGGCGCCCACATCCAGCAGCCGTCCGCGCTGCGGCCGAACCTGCGTGAGCCGGTGCGCGATGGACTCCAGAGCTGAAATCCGCCTCAGGTGCATTTCCAGAATCGCCGGGTCACCATAGTAGCGGCGATCCCAATCCTCCGTCGTATCGATGGGGTCTTCGATGACACGCCAGGCGACATCGCAGACCTTGCAGATCCGGTAATCGGCAGCATCCTGAGACACGGGGCCGGGGGAGGTTCCGCAGACAACGCAGCTTCTCCGCCGCTCCGATGCCTCTCGCCGAGTCCGGGAACTGGAAAGGTCCGTTGATGGGGATTCACTCACGCGCCGTCTGCCTCGCTCCTGACCGCAGCATAGCCCGATATCCTTCGTGGCTTCAAGGGGGCTCTCGTGAATGGGGCTCCGGCTCATGATGAAAAGCATGCCGGATCTTCCCGGGAAATCGCAGTGCCCGGTGTCATGGACATCGCTGCCGTTTTCCACCTATACTCGATTGTTTTCTTCCATTAAGCAGCGGATTTGCTGAAGGCGCCGGCTTGGTCTCATTTCCTGGCAACAAACAATTCGCTTTCACCATTTTCGACGACACGGACTATTGCACTCTCGATTCGGCGACAAGGGTCTATCGATTGCTGGCGGATCTCGGCTTCAGGACGACGAAATCGGTCTGGCCGCTGGCCTCAGTGCCCGAAGGGGCCGTCGGGGGAGCAAGCCTCGCCGAGCCGGAGTACCGGGAATTCATCCGCGCTCTGCACCGCGAAGGGTTTGAGATCGCGCTGCACGGGGCCCGGAATCATCATTCCCCCAGGACGATGGTGGAGCAGGGATTCCAGGTCTTCTCGGACCTGGTGGGGCAGGCGCCCCGAATCCACGTCAATCACCTGCATAATAGGGACAATGTCTATTGGGGTCCGGACCGATTCACGACGCCTCTCCCGAGGCTGGGGTACCGCCTCGGAGCCCGCGGCAGGCGGTTCGAGGGGAGCACCGAGGGCTCTGAGTATTTCTGGGGAGACTTGTGCCGCGAGCGGATCGACTACGTTCGGAATTTTGTCGTTGAGGAGATCAATCTCCTGCGGGTGAACCCGACCCTGCCGTATCACAACCCGGCGCAGCCTTACGTCCGAGGGTGGTTCAGCAGCACCTTCGGAGACAAGGCACCCAGCTTCTGTCGCGCTTTGAGGGAAGCCGAGCAGGATCGCCTGGAGGCGGAAGGGGGGGTGTGCATCATGTACACCCATTTCGGACTGCGCTACGTGCAGAACGGTGAATTGGATCGCGAGTTCGAAAGGCTGATGCGCCGGCTGGCCGGGAAGAACGGCTGGTTCGTGCCGGTTTCGACTCTTCTGGATCACCTGCGCGCCGCCCAGCAGAACCCGGTGATACCCAGGCGCGAGCTGGCTCGACTCGAGCGCCACTGGCTGTCGCAGCGTATCCGCAGGCGGGACAATTGAGGTCGCATAGGTCCCGCGCGCGGCGATTCGAGTCGAGGAGTGTCGATCGACCAAAGCAGGGCGGTGGTAGGGGGAGCTAGCGTGGGAATTTCCATCGAGCCGTTCCTCCCAGAGCATGCCGAGGCGGTGCAGGCCTTCAATCGCAGGCTGGAGGCTCGGGGCTCGACGTTTCGCTTCCCGGACACGCCGGTGCCGGCCTGGCTTCCGCCCCAGAACGGAGTCCCCATCTACCAGGAGTATTTCCTGGTGCGCGACCAGGAGGCGGTGCGCGGGGGCTACATTCTCAAGCCACAGGCTTTCTGGGTGGATGGAGCCGTCCGGATGATCGCCGACTATCGGCTCCCCGTCTCGGAAGGCATCGTGGATCCCAGGCACGCGATCGTCGGGATGCTCACCCTGAAGGACGCCTTGAAGAGACGGCCGCTCCTGTTCGGACTGGGAATGGGCTCCCCTGAGGAACCGGTAGCCCGATTGCTCAAGATTTTCGATTTTCCCATCGTGCCCTGCCCCTTCTACTTCCGGATCATCCGGCCGAAGCGATTCTTTGAGGGGATCGCCTTTCTTCGCCGCTCCAATATGAAGCGCAAGCTTTTCGATCTGTTCGCCGCCACCGGGGCTGGATGGGTGGCGATGAAGGCCGCACACCGAGTCCGCAACCGCTACAAGCAGGAGGCCTCCCGATTCTCGTGGTCCGAAGAATTGACGTTCGGGCCCTGGGCCGACGCCATCTGGGAGAGCGCCAAAGGCGCTTATGCTCTATGCGCCGTTCGCGACCGCATCGTGCTGGACACCCTGTATCCCCCCGAGGAGCATCGGTTCACCCGTCTCAAGGTAAGCGAGGACGGAATGACGGTGGGGTGGGCCGTGGTCCTGGACACCCACATGCGGAACCACCGCCAGTTCGGTAATCTGAGGGTGGGATCCATCGTGGACTGTCTGGCCCTGCCGGGACGCGAAGCCGGGGTCATTGCCGGCGCAACCCATTTCATGGAAAGCCGTAAGGTCGACCTGATTGTTTCGAACCAGCTGCAACGCGACTGGTGCCACGGTTTCGTGGCCAACGGATATCTGAGTGGGCCGACCAACTTCTACTTCGCCGTTTCGCCGGCGCTGGGAAAGCTCCTGCAACCCCTCGAGGAATGCCTGGAGCAGACCCACATGACCCGAGGGGACGGGGACGGACCGATCAACCTTTGATGCATGCCTCCGGGGCGAGAGGGCCACGGAGATCGCGGGAGGGAGACACGACCGATGCCCACAGCAAGCGACGTGACCGGCGCCATCCTGGCCTCCATCCGGGAGAGCCTGGAAATGAAGGGGATTACCGAGCCGCCCACCGCTCAGACACCGGTGGATGCCCGTCTCGGGCTTGATTCGCTGGACTGGGCCGCCATCGTGGTGCGGCTGGAGGGGATTCTGGACATCGACCCCTTCGAAGAGGGAGTCGATCGGGAGCTGAAGACCATCCAGGACATCGTGGGTGTTTACGAGGACGCCCTTCGCCGGCGCGACGGCTGAGAAGCACGGGATGCTGGGAGAACACCTGATCCGGGAGGGAGCTGCACGGGCTGAGCGCCGCGCGATCGACCATGGTGGCCATCTCAGCACCTATGGCGATCTGCGCTACGCCGCCATTGCCATGGTTTCGCAGCGGGGTCCATTGGCCGGACGCCGCGTGGGGCTGACCGCCACGGATCCCTCCCTCTACATCGCCGCCGTCGCCTCGCTGGACTGGCTGGGAGCCCACACCTTCCTGATCGGGCGGAGGAGTCCCGACGAAGTCGAGAGCATCCGGAACCGGTTCGGCCTTGAGGCCGTGCTTGGCGAGGAGATGCGTGAGGCGGCCGGCCGCGCTGCCACCGCAGCCATGGAGATTCCGCCAGCTCATCCCGGTGGAGGCAGGGTGACCCTTCTCACCTCCGGGACCACCGGAGTCCCCAAGGCCGCTACCCACACCTGGGCGACCCTGGGATCACCGGTTCGCAAGGATCCATCGCTTGCCGATTCCCGCTGGCTGTGCGCCTACCCGCTGCCGCTCTACGCGGGGATCCAGGTGTTCCTTCAGGCATTCCTGAACTGGGCGGCTCTGGTGGTGCCCGCGTCGTTCGACCCGAGACAGGCGGCGGCCACGCTGGTCGAGTCGGGGGTCACCCACGCGTCGGGCACCCCCACGTTCTGGCGGCAAATCATTTTCTTCGGCGGGCGCGACCTGCTGCGCCGCGCCGCGCTCCGCCAGATCACCCTGGGAGGCGAGGCCGTGACCCAGGATCTCCTGGACAGGATACGCAGCCTGTGGCCGGGGGTCCGTATCGTCCACATCTACGCTTCCACCGAGCTGGGGCGACTTTTCTCGGTCACCGACGGCCGGGAAGGATTTCCCGTCCGATACCTCGAGACGGCGCCCGAGGCCGGCACGGCACTGCGGATCCTGGACGGGGAGCTCCAGGCCCGCAGCGCTCATGGGATGATTGGCTACGAGCAGGAGCAGGACCGTGCGCAGGACTCGGAATCCTGGCGGGCCACCGGGGATCTCGTCGAGGTCCGGGGGGATCGAGTCCTGTTCCGCGGTCGCAGCAGCGACCTGATGAACGTGGGAGGACACAAGGTGGCCCCGCTCAAAATCGAAAGCACCCTGAGGAGCGTGGAAGGCGTCGCGGACCTACGCGCCTATCCGCGACGCAGCTCGCTCGCCGGCCAGATCGTCGCCCTGGAGGTGGTGCCGGTACCCGGCTCCAACGAGGGGGATCTGCGACAATCCTTGCTGAACGCCGCCCGCGCGGGACTGCTCCCCCACGAAGTGCCGCGAATCATCGAATTCGTGGAGGCGCTGCAGCCCAATATGGCATTCAAACTCACGCGAAAGGAGAAGGCATGAGCCCGACCGGAGACTTGGTGCTGCTCAGCGGCGGCAGTAAAGGACTTGGCCTCGCGATCCTGCGGGAGCTGCTGGCGAGCTCGTACCGGGTGGCCACGTTCAGCCGCAAGCCCACTCCCGAGATTCGCGAGCTGGAAGGAAAGCACTCTGGCCGGCTGTTCTATTATCCCGGGGATGTGTCCGACCCGGCGGGGCTGAAGGTTTTGGTGGCAAGAGTCGAGGCGGAGGCGGGGCCCATCCAGGCCCTCATCAATAATGCCGGGATCGCTCGCGACGGGGTGCTGGCCACGATGCGTCCTGCGGACATCGACGCTGTCCTCGATGTGAACCTGCGCGGATCCCTGCACCTGACGCGCCTCGTGGCGCGGCCGATGCTTGCCCGGACCGGCGGGAGCATTCTCAACATCTCGTCGATCATCGGTCTGCGGGGATATTCGGGGCTTGCCGTCTACTCCGCCACCAAAGGCGGGCTCGACGCCATGACGCGCGCCCTGGCCCGCGAGCTGGGGCCGCGGGACATCCGGGTCAATTCCATCGCCCCGGGGTACCTCGAAACCGAGATGAGCAGCACGCTGGGAGACGAGCAGCGCCTTCAGATCGTCCGGAGAACTCCGCTGGGCCGTCTCGGCCGCCCCGCCGACGTCGTGGGCGCCGTCCTGTTTCTGCTCTCCCCTGCTTCTTCGTTCATCACCGGCCAGACGTTCGTCATCGACGGCGGAGTCACTTGCTGATGAAGGAGCCTGCCCCGGGTAGCCTTACATGAAGAAGCAGCTTCTGACCCTCTCCGTGGGCGCCGCCGACTGGGCGCTCGTCCTGCTGATTCCCCTGATGCTTGCGGCAGGTGGGTGCGAGGTGGTGGACCGAAGCGCGGTCAGCCGCCCTGCCAAACCCGCCACTTCACCAGCACTCGACACCTCGGCCGAAGCCTATGTCCGCCTGGTCCTGGCCCTGGGCGAGCACGATCCCGATAGCGTGGACGCTTACTATGGTCCGGAGGCTTGGCGCGAGGAGGCCAAGGCGAAAAAGAAACCGCTTCCGGCCATCGCCCGCGAAGCCTTCCAGCTGATGTCCACCCTCAATACCTTGAAGCTGGACCGCGAAGACGCGATGGTCAAGCTGCGACGCAGCTACCTGGTTCACCAGCTCAAAGCGCTCGTCACCAAGGCCGAAATGCTACAAGGGAAAAAGCTCACCTTCGATCAGGAATCCAAGGCACTATACGATGCCGTGGCTCCCACCTATTCCGAGGAACACTTCCTGGTTGTCCTCGACCAGCTGGACAAGCTGCTTCCGGGAAGCGGGCCGCTCCTGCCCCGCCACGAGGCGTTCAAGAAGGAATTCATCATTCCACCCGATCGATTGGACGCCGTGTTCACCGCCGCCATTCAGGAGGCCCGTCGCCGGACCAAAGTACATTTGAAGCTGCCGGACGACGAGAGCTTCACCGTGGAATACGTCACCGGCAAGCCCTGGAGCGCCTACAACTGGTACAAGGGAAACGGCAAGAGCGTGATTCAGGTCAACACGAGCCTTCCGGTCCACATCGACCGGGCCGTGGATCTCGCCGCGCATGAAGGCTACCCGGGGCATCACGTTTACAACGCCCTGCTGGAGCAGCATCTGGTGCGGGACCGGGGATGGGTGGAGTTCAGCGTTTATCCGCTCTTCAGCCCCCAATCGCTCATCGCCGAGGGGAGCGCGAACTTTGGCGTCGACATGGTGTTCCCGGGGGAGGAGCGCGTCGACTTCGAAAAAAACGTTCTCTTCCCGCTGGCCGGCATGAAACGGCAGCGGGCCGGCCTGTACTACGACGTGATGGAGCAGATGAAGCGGCTGGATTATGCCGGCAACGAGGCGGGAAGGCGCTACCTCAACGGCGAAATCAAGGCGCCGCAGGCGACCGAGTGGCTGACTCGCTACGCCCTGATGCTTCCCGACCGGGCCGCGCAGCGCGTCCAGTTCATGGACAAGTATCGCAGCTACATCATCAATTACAACCTGGGCGAGGACCTGGTTCGGCAGTACCTCGAAGCGAACGGCGGCACCGCCGACCAGCCGGAGAAGCGCTGGGACATCTTCGAAGAGTTGCTGTCTTCGCCCCGGCTGCCCTCGGACCTTCAACCACGGGGAGAGCCATGAGCGAGCATGTCTACAAATCCATCGAGCTGACCGGATCCTCCAAGAAGGGCGTGGAAGACGCGATCCAGGCCGCGGTGAAAAAGGCCTCCGAAACGGTGCGCAACCTGCGTTGGTTCCAGGTGACGGACACACGCGGCTACCTTGAAAAGGGAAAAGTGGCGTACTGGCAGGTGACCGTGAAGATCGGCTTTACCCTGGAGGACTGAGGACCGCAGCGCCGCCTCGGGCGGCCACATCCGCTCCTGAGTTGGGATGGCGAGCGGCGGATCGCAGTCGGCGGCGAGTGAGCTCAGATCGGGCGGAAGCGGGTCATGGTCCAGGCCCCTTTGCGCCGATAGAAATCGGCGGTTATCCGGGAGAGAGTGCGGATCGGATCCCCCCCCGGGCTGGGGCTCGGAAGCACCGGTGCCGCGATGCCGATCAACGCGTGGGCCGCGTTGTCGGAAAAGTCGAGGCTCTCGAATCTGAGCCAGATGCCTCCCCCCGCCAGCACGGTGCGCTGCATCAGCGCCTCCGGCGACAGGATCAGCACCTCCTTGCCGGCCACCGTCAAGCTCTGCACGTCGGTCAGGTTTTCGTTGCTCACCAGGATTTTCTCGGTTTTGGCAAAGAACTTCCCTCCGGGAAAGCCGGCATCGATTCCCGGAGGAGGCGTACCCAGGGCGACCCAGGCCAGGACGCTCTCGGCGATCAGCTTGCGGTCGCTGCGCCAGGGATCGGGCGGGGGGGCGGGCGCTTCCGGCGGTGGCACCGGCCCCTTGAGAGACGGAGAGACTTCCGTTGCTCGCCCCAGCATCTCCCAGTAATCGGCGACGTAGCGATACAGGAAGTTCTCCTTCAAAGTCCGATCCAAGGGCGCCATCTCGATTTCTTCCTGCTGGCATTCGATTCGGTAGCGGATCTCCACCGTCGCGAGCGTTCCCTTGTAGGTGATTTCGCCGATCTTGACTCCACCCAGGAACATGCAGTTTCGCATCAGATGGGAGCGGTCGTAGATGTACCCGAGGAACAGCCGCTCCGCCTCCTCGGGCTTCAGGAGAGGAGCGCTGGCTTCCGATCCGGAGGTCTCCTCCTGAGCCGGAACCGGCGAGCTCAGAAGCGCTGCGAGAAACATCACGAGGCCCAGGTGGCGCAGCATTTTCCTGTTTCCGGTCATTGGTCTTGCCTCAGCGACGGGCGGGTCGCTCCCATCGTCCGAACACCCTGCGGGAACGGTCGGAAGTGGCGAAGGGCCACAGCGCCGCCGTCACGACACCCAGGATCGCCCATGCCGTCAGCATGCGGGCCAGCGGAAGCGCGAACACGTGCCCGAACAGCGTGACCGAATGCCCCTGGCGGAAGGCCCGATTCTCCGGCGCGAAGGGCCTGGCGGCGGTGACCTCATCCACGTGAAAGCCCCAGATTCCCACGGCGAGCACTCCGAGGGTCGCCAGCCAGAAAAGCAGGCGCCGCAAGTCGTTCATCGTTCCGTCGGTTTGACGATCAGGGACGGCCCGCTCGTCTCCTGCTCCTTGCGCCGCTCCGCCTCTTCCAGGGTTGCGAGGGAGCGCCGGGTCAGCTCCAGCATGAAGGGAATCGCCGCAGCCGTTTCGGTGGTCCCTTCGCCCAAGGCTCTGGAAACGGCGAGCGCCTGTCGGGCCGCCTGGTCGCGCCCATCGAGATGAAAGTAGTAGGCCATCGATTCCAGGCGCCCCGCATACAGGCCACGCGCCTCCCCGCCGAGAATCGCCTCGCACGCCCCCTTCAAGGCGCGCTCCAGACGTTCCTCCTGCTGAAAGCGGCTCAGGACCAGGGGCGAGTCGGCAGTCTCCTTGAAGGCCTCGCGGTGGGGCGCCAACCACTCGGGATCGAAGGTCCAGCGAGCCAGCTCGCCTTCATCGAGGAGGCGGCCGGAGGTGCCCAAAACGTTTTCCCAATCCTGGGGGCTGATTTCTCCCAGCAGCGCCCGAACCGGGCAGGCGACCGCCTCTGGAAGCTGGTGCGAGATTTCCATCCGATAGGAGGGGAAGCGCGCCACTCCGGGATTGCGCCGGTGGACACTGCGCTTGTAGGCCTCGTGCAGCACGCGATCGCACCAGGCCGCGTCGGCCTGCAGCATTTTCAGGGAAAACCGCCGGTAGGTCCGCTCGACCAGATCCCGGAACGCCGGCCGGGCGACCCTTCCCGCGTCGGCTTCCACCAAGCCTCCCCGGTCATTGAGGACCCCCGAGAGAACGAAATAATCACCGCTCCCCTCCTCTTTCACGAACCAGATCACCTGATCGCCTCGAGGATCGATGGGAGAGAGGTATCCGCGGTCGATTTCCTTGCCGAGGGGAGGCACGGACGCATGTGCGGCGGGGTGCGCGACGGCCAGGCCCAGCTGCTCCAGCCGGAAAAGGGAGCGCCGTATCTCGCGCTTCAGCTCTTTGTCGCTGGCTCTCCCCTCCATCGCGAGGAGCAGCTCCGCCGACTCCGGCAGCTCCACGAATCCGAGCCAGCAGGCCGCGGCGCGCTCCGCTTCCGGGGTGGGGGACTTCATCTCCGCCAGCCGCTTCACCGATTCCACCGACGCTTCCAGGTTCTCCAGATTCAGGCCGATCTGCAGCAGATCTTCCGTCCCTTTCAAGAGCGCGGCGTCCCGGGACTCCTTCTTCTTTTCGTGCTCTTTCGAGTGCTTCTTCCTGATGTTCAAACCCAATCCTCACGCGGAGATCGCCTGCACCGGCGGCATTCCTGACGGCGGTCGGAGTATTTCATAGACATTGCGAGACGGTCAATGCAGGAATTCCTGCCCGAACCGTGCCACCCCTGGCGCTTTTCAGAGGGTCGCCGCGGTTATCGTATCGTCATGACCTTGCCGTTCGGGCAGAACCGGACGACCACGATGGTGAGCGAGGTGATGGCTTTCCCATTGCGCGTGGCCGGGTGATACTTCCATCCAAGGATGGCCTCGGCGGCGGCCGCCGCGAGCGCTTCGCGATTCTTCTGCGTGAGCCCGCTCGCTTCCTCCTCCCCCGGCTTCCCTTGCGGCTGGCATGTTTCAGGATCCACCCTGCGCGTCCTCGTGACTTCCACTGAGGTGACGCTGCCGGTTTCGTCGATCTGGACCAGCAGGATCAATTCCGCGCCGACCCCGCCCTTCTTCGCCGAACGGGGGTATTTCGGCTCCTCCATCGTTTCAGCGATGACTTCGACATTGGACCACTTCAGGAGCGGGTGGACGGTCCCCGGGTCATTACATGCAAACGCCTCAGTTCCCCTCCGGACCGGTGGCGAACGGCACAGCGGCGGCGCGGCTGGTGCGCCGGAACGAGTGCACGGCGATATAGCGTGCCGCATCCCGCCATCGATCGAGCAATACCATGCTGACGGCGTGCCGCAGGGGCCGTCCGGCCACGCTCTGG
>Ga0137425_1000030_pt1 | contig 50371 bp, 44 predicted proteins | sample EasRivERMZT640_2_FD_102318 | JGI IMG/M metagenome (GOLD analysis project Ga0137425, IMG submission 102318) | Soil microbial communities from meander-bound floodplain in the East River, Colorado, USA - East River MetaG ERMZT640_2 | ecosystem: Environmental > Terrestrial > Soil > Floodplain ...
ATCACGGCCCCCAGCTCGCGGGCCAGGTGAGAAATCTCACGCAGCGGTTGCAGCGTTCCCACTTCTCCATTGCCGTGCAACACCGAGACGAGCGCAGCCCCGCCGTGCAGCGCCTCGGAGATCTGATTGAGGTCGACCCTTCCCTGAGCATTCACGCCCACCTGAACGATCTCGGCGCCTTCGCTGGCCAGAGCGGCAGCGGCGTGGAGCACGGAGACGTGCTCCACCGAGGAGACGACCAACCGGGGCGAGCGTCTCCCCAGGGCCCGGAAGACTCCCTTGACCGCCAGGTTGTTGGCCTCGGTGGCGGATGAGGTGAAGACGATTTCCTCGCCCTGGCACCCCACCAGGGCAGCCACCTCGGCGCGGGCCCGCTCCAGGCTCTGGAGGGCGCGACGTCCTTGCGAGTGGGGAGAGCTGGGGCTCCCGAATTCCTCGGTGAGGTGCCTCAACATGCCGGGCAGGAGTCGAGGATCGAGTCGAGTGGTGGTGGCGTTATCCAGGTAGATATAGGGCACCGGTGCTTCCTCTCCGGAGTGTTTGCAGAGTATAGCAGCCCTGGCGCGGGCCCCCTGGAGCCGCCTGCGCCGCAACAAGAGTGTTGACGGAGAGGCCATAGACAGGTATATGAAGGGGGATCCGGAGAGCCTGAGAGGGGTGGATCATGGTAACTTCCAGACCGCCGGCGAGGCGCGCGGGCCGCGCGGTAGTGTCGGCAGTCCTCCTCAGCAGTCTCGCCTCCATCCCGATCCATTCCGCCCCCCCCATTTCACTCGACTCGGTTCCAACCCTCGTCCTCTTCACTCCCGTTTCCGTGGAATGGGACCCGCGGGACCAGACGCTGTGGGTCGGCGATCAGTATCTTCCCCGCGTCGCCCACATCGACCGGGACGGCGCGCCGATTTCCACCTTCTCCGCGTCGCAATACGCAGGGGGCCGAATCACGGGAGTGGCGCTGGAGCCGAACGGGACGGGGCATCTGTTCATCAGCGATCCCGACTTCCAGAGAATTGTCCGGGTGGATCCGGCGGGCAACCTCGCGGGGTCCTTCAGCACGGCCGGGCTGGGGATCAACGATCCCGCGGATCTGGCCTGGGATTCCAGGGACGGCAGCCTCTATGTTGCCGATCCGATTCAGCGCGCCATCTTCCACCTGAACCTTACTGACGCCGACACGGACGGGGCTCCGGACGGCGCCACCATTCTGGATTCCTTCTCGACCATCCCCCTGGGTTCTGACAACCCCATGGGTCTGGCGCTCGATACCGATACCGGCCATCTCTTCGTAGCCGATCCAGCCCTCGATCGAGTTTTCGAGCTTTCCGCCTCGGGCTCGCTGATCGCTTCGTTCGACACGGGGGCGTATGGCGGGACCTCCGTGACGGGCCTGGGCCGGGAGACTCCCGGTAATAAGCTGCATCTGGCGGATGCGGGTCGCAAGCTGCTGACCTTCTCCGATTCCGGAGCGGCGCTCGACAAGCGCGAAATGGCACCGTTCGGAACGCTCTCCCTGCAAGGTGTCGCCTGGGATCCCTTCAGTGCCACCCTCGTCGCCGTCTCGGGAGAGCGCAAGATGATCCGCTTTCAACCGGAGCCGGCTGACGCGAGCGGGGTGGTGGGCGGTATCTACCTGCACCGGCAGGAGTGGACCACCGCCTTCGGGAGCGCCGCGCCGGTGGGCATTGCCCTGGATAGCCCAGGCACGGATCGGTTCGTGGTGGATGCGCTCCAGGATAGGGTCTACCGGGTGGACGCCGACGGCGCCGCCATTTCCAGCTTCGACACGGGCCCCGCGGGCAACACCTCTCCGACCGGAATCACGCTGGGCCCGGGAGGCGCGACGTTCTACCTCACTGACAACGTCGCTCGAAAGGTGTTCCAGGTCTCGCCCGCGGGTGCGCTAATCGGGAGTTTCACCACTTCGCCGTTCAAGCACAAGCCCCAGAGCGAGCCTCTGTGCAACAGCCCTTCCGGTATCGCCTACGACGGCTCGCTCGATCATTTCTTTGTCACGGATGTGCAGACCGCGCGAGTCACCGAGATCACGCGAATGGGAGATTTCGTGGCCTCGTTCCCGACGGCCCCCTGGGTGACTTACCCCACCGACGTGGCGGTGGATCCGGCGGGCGATCGCATCATCGTCAGCGATAGCTCGGGCGCGTTCGCGGAGTTCTCCCGGGCCGGAGCCTTCCTGGTCCGCTACCCCGGGGTGCCGCTGCATGTGCGGCTTTCGGGAGCCGGAGGGGTCTGGGTGGAGCCTTCCACGCTGCGCCGCGTCCTGCATGATTCGCTCCAGGATGCGGCGATCTTCCTGTCAAAATCGGGAGCCGCGCTCAGCCAGATATCTCTCGAGCCCTACGGCATTGGCTCCCCCTCGGGGGCGGCCTGGCTGGCCTCCGCCTCGAAGCTCTACGTCGTGGACCAGGCGTTGCAGCGCCTCTATGCCATCACCGCGGGGCCTGACGGATCCTTCGGGAACGCCGACGACCTCTCGAGCTGGATTTCGACCGCCGCCTTCGGCAGCGTCGCGCCGAAGGGGATTGCCCTGAACCAGGTCTCCGGGAGGGTGGGATGGGTGGACGAAGCCACCGTTCGCCTCTACTGGGCCAATCTGTCCCTCGGCTTTCTGGGAAGCGTGGACCTGACTCCCGCGGGAGCGACGGCCCCCAGAGGGGTGGATCAGGATCCCACCAGCGCCCACGTCTTCTCCAGCGATCCGGTTTCGGGTCTGCTGATCTCGGGCCCCGGAGGAAATCCGCTCCAGGCCATGGCCTGGAACACTCTGGGAGTGGGCGATCCGGGAGGGGTGGGTCTCAGTCCCGCCGAAGCGATTCTCCTGGCGGTGGATCGTGCCGCCCGCACCCTGGTTCCGGTGGATCTCTCCGGCTATTTCCTTCCGGAAATCACTGGCCTCGAATTCCTCGATGACTCGCAGATAGCCTGGAGTATGCTTCCCGTGTTCGCCAGCTACCAGGAGTTCCGGGGAAACCTCTCGGAGCTCTCGACGGGAAGCTACGGGGGGTGCAATTGGGTGGGACCCGTTTCCCCGGCTCTGGAAACCGAGATCCCCTCGGAAGGGAATGGGTGGTTCTACTTGGTCGCGGGGAAGAATCCCTCGGGTCTGGGATCCCTTGGATCCCGCAGCGACGGTTCCCAGCGTCCCCGGGAGGCTCTGTCTCCGGCATGTCCCTAGAGGGAGGACATGGAGCCTCAATGGGGTTCAGTATGCATTTGGATGTTGACAAGCGGCGTTTTGGCGGTATTAAAGGCATGACAATCCGTCCGTATGGCGGTGGGGGGCCGTCTATCCGCATTCCTAAACCACTTGCGGTTCCCAATCAACCAAGTCTCCGGGAGAGAATTCGAGGCGAATGCCGGTCGATTCGCTTTGGGTACCCGCCGGAGGTAATGGAGTGGGGGGCATCATGAAAGGCACGTCCAGAAAGGTTTGGTTGTTGGGACTCGCTCTGGCTATCACCCTGGCGCCGGCAGCCGTGGCTGGAGGCAACTCGAGTTCAGAATCGGCCAAGCGCGGCGTTTCCAGCTCCTACAAGGAGGTCGAGCCGGGTCCTCCGCTCGCGCTGGAGGTTCGCTTGGTCAACCTGCAAAAGCATACGAACGGCGGGGTCGCCTCCGTGGCGCTGGACGCCCTGGCTTCGGTGGATCTCCAGGAGGTGACCCTCAAGGTGACCCTCCCGCAGGACATCACGTTTGCCGACGGAAGCAGGGTTTACACCCAGACCGTCAATCTGTCAGCAGGCACCACTTTCGATCTCCCGAAAGATCTCATCGTCGGGAAGGACGGCAAGTACACCGTGTCGATCGAGGCCTCCGGGACGACCACCCAGGGGAAACCGGTCCGCCGGGGCCTGGCTTACAAGCTGTTGGTGGGAACTCAGGAAAAGCTGCCTCCCGTCAAGGACGGCGCTATCGAGTATCAGGGCACGCCCGGCGGAGGTAACTGATCATGCGGCTCCTGAAGACGGGAACACTCCTGACCCTGCTCTGGGCCGCTTCCGGGATGGCCTACGCCAACTGGACCGCGTCCGGCACCTTCCGCTACGTCGACCGCGAGTTCGACCAGAACGGATTCACCGGCACCGAGCCATCCCTGCCGATCCGTTTCGCCAATGTCGAGGTTCGGGACTTCAATGCCGGTGGTGGCAAGGCCCTCCTGGCCACCGGGTCCACGGATGCGAACGGAAACTTCAGCATTGCCGTGACTGACTCCAAGACGCGCACCGTGTACGTGCGCGTGGTCTCCGCCTCCACCGCGGTGGCAACACTGTACCTTCGGGTGGAGAATGTCTTCTCGCCGAAGAACCCGTATTCCGTGGCGAGCCCGAACGTCCCCAACCATGCGCCGAATGTCAACGTCAATTTCGGGACCCTCACCGCGGCCATCGGCGGCGGCGCCGAGCCCTTCAACATTTATGACGTGGCCCTGAGATCGGTGGATTACATCGCATCGTTGAACGGCTCCCGGCCGGGCTCCTCCGACCTCCTCGCCCTGGAGTGGGAGCCGTTCTCCGGCAATACCATCTCCTCCTATGACTACGGAAACAAGCGAATCCACGTCGGGGACCCCTCCTCCTACAACGACACCGTGATCCAGCATGAGACGGGACATTACGCGTTCCACCTCAACTCGTCCTCGGACTCCCCAGGGGGCGTCCATCACCTGACCGATTGCGGCATGGACCTGAGGCTGGCGTTCGAGGAGGGGAGGGCAACATGGTTCGGCCAGTCGGTGCGCCGTCACTTCGTCCTGTCGCGCCCCGACCTGTACGTGAAAACCACGGGGGCCCCGGGGCCGGGAAATCTCGACTTCTATTTCAACGTGGAATCCGAAACGCCTTACTACTGTGACGGTGCGGCCAGCGAAGTCGCGGTTCAATCCGCCCTCTGGGACATCAATGACGCCTCCAGCGTCGCGGATGGCACGCCCGGGGTGGACGACGACACCCTGGCCCGGCCGGATGCGGACGGCTGGGACGTCCATAAGAACTACGTCCCCTCCTCCACCAACAAGAGCCTGGAGGATTTCTGGGACGGGTGGTTCGTACGGGGCAAGGGATTCAAGTCAAGCATGGAGGCGACCTTCGATCTCACCAACGCGGAGTTCTTCCTGGACTCGAGCGAGCCGAACAACACCTCGGCCACGGCGATGCCGAACTCAGGCGCTGGGAACACGGTCCATCTCTCCTATTTCGCCGACTCCAATGGCGATGGAACCGGGGAAGCGGACAGCGACTACTTCTCCTTCAACGCCGCGGCCGGAATCGCCTATACCATCGAGACTCTGAATCTCTGGGGAGACGCGAACACCTCCCTGGAGCTCCTGGCGAGCAACGGCAGCACGGTCCTGGCTTCCAACGACAATCGCACTCCGGCGGATTTCACGTCGCTCATCAACTACACTCCCTCCAGCAGCGGCACCCTGTACGTGCGCTCCTTCCACGCGACGGACCTGGGAATTTACGGCTCCTACGATCTGAAGATCAGCGGGAACGCTTTAGTGGATGCCGACTTGGATGGGTACAACAGCGGCGTCGACTGCAATGACAACAACGCCTCCATCCACCCGGGAGCCACCGAGGTCTGCGATGGCGTCGATCAGGACTGCGACGGCATTCGGGACGACGGATTCCCCGATGGGGATGCTGACGGCTGGGCCTCCTGCGGGGGCGACTGCAACGACGCCAATGGTGCCGTCAACCCGGGCCAGGCGGAGATCTGCAACGGCATCGACGACAACTGCGCGGGCGGCATCGACGAGGGATTCGACGCCGATGCGGATGGTTACACGACCTGCGGCGGTGATTGCAACGACGGCAACGCCGCCGTGCACCCCGGCGTTACGGAAGTCTGCAATGGCATCGACGACAACTGCGCCGGCGGGATCGATGAAGGGTTCGATGTCGATGGGGACGGGTTCACCACCTGCGGCGGCGATTGCAATGACGGCAATAACGCCATCCACCCAGGCGCTGTGGAGAATTGCTCCAACGGCGTCGACGACAACTGCAACAACCTGACCGATGCCCAGGATCCGGCCTGCCAAGCCGACACGGTGGTCATCACCAAGGCGGAATGGAAGCCGCAGGGGAACAAGCTGACGGTCTGGGCCACGAGCACGGGGGCCCCTTCAGCCGTCCTGACACTGGTGGGTTACGGCACCATGGTTTACGACAGCACCAACAATCGCTACACCCTCACCAGGAACAACACCCCCAACCCGGGATCCGTGACGGTCACCTCGAGCCAGGGGGGCTCCGACACGGAGACGGTCACGGTGCTCTAGGACTTCCCCCCGTTCTCCAGGGGGAGGCGCGAAAACACAAAAGCCCCCGCTTCGGGACTCCCGAAGCGGGGGCTTTTCGCTGCTGATCGAAACCGTCAGGCCTCCAGGGTCTGAGGGCCCTCATCCCTGAACATGGCTCCCAGCATCCGATTCACCGGATTTCCGCGGGCCAGGAAGGGAAGGACAGGCCTGCGGCGAATTCCCAGTGAATGCACATCTCTCAGGATGCCCCGATGGCTGGGATGCAGCTGGAGTCCCCGGAGCAGGACGGGATAGGCGCGGTCCCGCCGACCCATCCTGAGGTGAACGCGAGCCAGATTGTGAAAGAGATCCGGGTTATAGAACTCCACGGCCACTGCGCTCTCGCAAAGCTCCAACGCCGTCTGGGACTTGGTGGAAACCATGGCCAAACAGAGACCGTAGTACGAAAGATACTTGGGTGGCGGGGCGATCTTCTCCACCTTCTTGGCCAGCTCGATGGCAGCCTCGAAGTAGGCGAGTCCGGACAGAAAATCGCCCTTGGCGACCGACTCAACTCCCTTGGTGTAGCTCTTCTCGGCGACGACATTTCCCATGCTTGGATATCCCCCAGGGTTTGCGGTCCGCTCAGCTCAAAGGGTCTTCGGCGAATATAGTCCCATCAGGCAGGCGGTCAACCGCAGGGGGATCACGACCCTGTAAGGGTGCGGGAGGGTTTGCCCCGGGGAGAATTAGGCTCAGGTCCGGTCGATCTGCTCAACCAGCGCCGTGTTGATCTCGGCCGGATGTTCTGCCCGGAGTCGGTCCAGGTAGGCGCGAAACAGTCGGTCCCTCTTGGTGTACAGGAGACTGTTGCGCAGGGTAGCCTTCTGAGCGGCGAATCCCTGCATGGGATCGGGTCGATCCATCATCTTCACCACGGCGACCGAGCCGGCAGGAAGCGCCAGAGGCTGAGAAACTTCTCCGACCTTGAGAGCGAAAATAGCTTGCAGGACAGCCGGGTCACTGCCCAGCTCTGCTGCGGGACCCGTCTGAGGAACGGGTCCGGTCTTCTTGACCTGTATTTTGAGCCGCTTTGCCATGGCCGCCAGGTCCGCGCCGCCCCCGGCAGCGTCGAGGAGCTTGCGCGCAGCCTCAACGCGCATTTGTTTCAGGACATCCGCCGCCACGCGCTCCCGCACTTTTTCGAGAGGCAGGGCAGCTCCGGGAGTCACCTCCAGAAACTGCAGTACGACAACGCCCGTTCCCAGCATGACGGGACTTCCCGACTCTCCAGCTTTCAGAGCAAAGAGCCCCGCCGTCACCGCCGGCTGCATACCCAATTCCGGAAAGGGCTCGCCGGGATGGATTCCCTTGAATTCCTTGGGTACGAGAGCCGAGTCGCGGGCAGCCTTCACGAAATCCCCCCCGGACGATTTGAGCTTGGCGGAGAAGTCGGCGGCGCGCCGCTGCGCCTCGTCCCTAGCCCGAGCCTCTTTGAGCGACGAGAGGATTTGCGGTCGGGCCTCCTCCAGCGTCAGCTCCCTTGGGGGCTGCACATCGGTCAGCAGGATCACATGAAGCCCGAAAGGGGAGCGGATCGGCTGTGAGATCTCTCCTACCTTCAGGGCCCACGTGGCGTCCGAGAATTCACGAACCATTTGATCGCGAGTGAAGTAGCTGACATCCCCGCCCGAGGAAGCCGTGGAGTCCTCGGAGATCTCTTTGGCGACCTTCGCGAAGTCCTCTCCCGAACGGACCCGTTTTAGCGCCTTTTGAGCCTTGTCTTCGGCAGCTTTCACCTGGGCTGGAGAGGCATCGGACGAAACCTTGATCAGAATGTGGCTCGTCCGGCGCTTTTCGGGGGTGCTGTAGAGGGTCTTCTGATCCTGAAGGAACTGCGAGCGAATCTCCGATTCGGGTACGTCGATTCCCGCGGCAATGTCCTTGGTGTTGAACAGCACGTACCGGCCCGAGCGCCCCTCGCCGCTCTGGTAATCGGCCAGGTGAGCCTGGTAATAGGTCTCGATGGCGGATTCCGAGGGCTGGGCCGAGGGCAGCTTGGAAGGGTCCAGCAGGAGGTAGTCGAAATCAGCCTTCTCGTTCTGCCGGCGGTAAGCCTCCTCCAGCTCCGCCTCGGTGACCACCACGGAGTCTTCCAGGAGGAAGCGCAGTTTGTTCTGGAGCACCTGACGCCGGACAGCCGACTCATAGCTCTCGAACATCACCGGATTGGACTGGTAGAGCTTTTCATAGCGCTCGCGGCCGATGAAGGCGCCGTTCTGCTGCAGGGACGGGTCTTTGATAATCGCATCGGCGACTTCCTGCTGGGTGACGCTCAGCCCGGCCCGGCTGGCCTCCTTCTCCAGGAGAGTCTCGTTGATGAGCCTGTCGATGGCGGCTTGCCCGACTCGGAGAAAGGCCCTCTGCTGATCGTACTGGGCACCCAGGAGCTGTCGATAACTGGCGTCCAGGTTGCGGGCCTCGGTCTGGAACTCCTGGGTGCTGATCACCTCTCCATCCACGCGCGCTGCCCAGGACTCGACGCCATTCTGTGAGGAATCATTCTGGCTGACCCCTCCTCCCCAGACCGCGTAGATCGTGAGGATGAAGGAGAACACCACTAGCAGGAGAATCCATTTGAGGTGTCTGAGGTTTTCTCGAAAGACGTTCAACATCGGCGCTTTCTCCAGCTCTCGTCGGGGCCCAGAGGGTCTCCCGGTTTCCCCGGGTAGGACATTCCGCTGAGGGGTGAACAGGCATTCTAGCCAAAACGGGCATGTCCGATCAAGGCTGGAGGTGCCGCGTGAGCTTGGATTCGCCTTTTATTTCAAAGGGGTTGCGCCTCTGACTATTGTTCCTATATTTGACCGGGTGTCGGGGGGCTCCCGCGTGGATGAGCCTGTCCCGGCGTTTCTGTCCAGCCGCTGCACGGAAGGGGCGAAGCAAGTGCCATCCAATCGACAGACAGCCTCGGGCAACGTTCTCATGGACTGGTTCACGGTCTCCTATCGGAGCATCGTGATGGCGTTCGTCTTTCTGGTGGGTGCGGGCGGCGCCGTGGGCCTTTTTCTGTACCTGCGGGCGGCCACCGGGGATACGCCGGAAGGCCTGGCGCTGCGCGAGCTGACCCGGGCCGAGCGCCTTTTCTCCGAGGCGGAGTCCTCCGCCCATGGCGACTCGTTCAAGCACGTCATCGCACAATCAGGTCGTCTGCTGGAGTCGGCGAGAAATACCTACCGGGATCGCCAGTATGTCGAGAGCCGCGATCTGTCGCTCCAGTCGCAGGGATTCTCCAAGAAGGTCCTGGAATCCACCTCATCAGAGAGCAGCTTCACCGCCAAGATCTACCGCTTCGAGGGGGATGTCAAGATCAAGCGGGTCAAGCAATTCGTCTGGGAAAACATCTCCGGCAACGTGGCGCTGAAGGTCGGGGACCAGATCAAGACGGCTTCCAACGGCAGCGCGCAGATTGTTTATTTTGACGGCACCATCACCACCATCAAGCCGGGGTCGCTGCTGGAAATCCGGGAGCTTTTCGAAGACCCGGCCACCAAGGTGCGGAAGGTGCGCGAGCGCTTGAACTTCGGAGGAGTCCAGGCGGTCACGCAGGGGGGTAACGCCTCCGGTTCCTACCACGAAGTCTCCACCGAGACGACCGTGACCCGGACCCAGGATCGGGCCCAGATGTCCATGGAATACGACCAGAAAGCCAAGACGACGCGCACATCGGTGGAGAACGGGGAAGCAGAGGTCACCGCGGGTGAGAAGACCGTCAAGCTCGGATCCCTGCAATCGGTCACGGTGCACTCCAACCGCCAGATGGCCCCCAAGGAAAACATACTGTCCTCCCCGGCCCTGGCAGAGCCCATCGACCAGAGAGTATTTCTCTACAAGGAAAAGGAGCCATCCAGCACGACCTTGAAGTGGGAGGGAGTGCCCGGGGCGACCATCTATCGGCTGCAGATATCCCAGCAACCCCTCTTCGGATACCTCCTACTGGACAAGCCCGACATCACCTCCACCTCGGTCGTGCTTCCCGACCTGGTGAGCGGCAGCTACTACTGGCGGGTCAGCGCGAGAGACGTGAAGGGTAGCGAAGGAGTCTTCTCGGAGATCCGCAAATTCCGCATCGGCTCGGGGCACGATCGGGGTCCCGAGGATCGCGTGCCTCCCGCGCTCCAGCTGGTGGATTTTCTCACCAGCGGCGCGCTGGTGATCATCCGGGGGCGTACGGAAGCGGCGGCCAATGTCGCGATCGACGGGCAGATGGTGGACGTGGAAGACGACGGGGGGTTCACCGCCGTGGTCAAGATGAAGCATGACGGCCCCAACACACTCGAAATCGTCGCGCAGGACGCTTCGGGCAATGAGACGCGCCTCAAGAAGAGCGTATTCGTGGAGACCTTCTAGCATGGCGGCTCTTCCCGAAATCCTGCTCCTCTTGGGAAGTGAGAAGCGGCCCAGCGAGATGGTGCGCTCGTCGGGGGTCGCTCCAGCGAAACTCAGGATCCTGAGCTGGGATCGGGTGCGCGGCGAGGATTTCGAGCGTCGCGATCTACGGGCAGTGGTCTTCGAACCGAGTGATTCCGCCGTCGATCGCAGGCGTCGCAAAGCTCTGTTGCGGCAGGTTCCCCAGGGCGTGGCCAAGGTGTCCCTGGCAAGCCGGGCGGGCCGCGCCGAGCGCCGCCGCGACGCCACAGCGGATCTCCAGCTAGCTGCACCCGTGGACCTGCGCGTCCTGACCTCCATGCTGAATCTCGAGCGTCGGTGCCGCGGCCTGGAGGACGCCTCCAAGCGGTCGCGACGCGTGGCGGGCCAGCTTTCGCGCCACCTGAAAACCTTGGGAGAGCTGCTCCGGCTGTGCAGCGCCGAGTCGGATCCCAAAGGCATCATCGAGGCGGCTCTCAAGCCGATCCAAAGCCTCTGTCCGGTGGATTCCTGGTCGGTGCTTCTGGTGGATTCCGAAAAGAGCTGCCTGGTCTTCCAGGCCTGCGGTGGAACGGAGATGCTCTCCAGGGTCGGTCAGCGACTTGGGATGGGTGAAGGGGCTGCCGGGAAGACCATTCGATCCCGATCACCCCAGCTGGTCGCGCGTGCGTCGGGAGCTGGGCTTCCCGAGATCCCGGAGGGGGTCGAGTGGAGCGAGCTGCTGGCCTTGCCGCTCATGAGTCGCGGCAAGGCGGTGGGAGTCGTGGAGCTAATCCGAACCGGCAGTGCCAAGCCGTTCCGGCGGCGTGATATACGCGTGCTTTCGCTCATGCTGGAGCCCGTGGCGGTTTGCCTGGAAAACGTGCAACTGCTGAGGCACTCCGAGGAGCTGTCGGTCACCGACGACCTGACGAAGCTCTACAACTCCCGATACCTCAACGCCAGCCTCCTTCGGGAGGTGCACCGGGCCAGGCGATATCGCTCCCAGGTTTCCCTCATCTTCCTGGACCTGGACGGATTCAAGAACGTCAACGACCGACACGGTCACCTGGCCGGAAGCCGGGCGCTGGTGGAGGTCGGTGCGGTGATTCGCAACATGGTTCGCGAAATCGACATCGTCTGTCGCTTCGGTGGAGATGAATTCACCGTGATCCTGCCCCAGACAGGGCCAGAGGGAGCCTGCGTCATCGCCGACCGGATCCGCTGCCGGCTGGAGCAGACGGTGTTTCTCGAAGCCTTCTCGCTCTCGGTTCGCATCACGGCAAGCTTCGGAGTTGCCTCGTTTCCAGATCACACTGACAGTGAGAAGGGCTTGATACAGAAAGCCGACGAGGCGATGTATCGGGTGAAGGAGAGCGGAAAGAACTCCATCGCCGAAGCGCGATGACGGAAGATTGACAAGGGCGGAATCGGAACCTATATTGGGTTCGCCGGACGACAAGCTGTTTTGTTTCGAACCGGTTACAATCGAGGTCAACGCAGCGTGATGGCGAAGAACGGAATGGGCTGGAGTCCGCGATCAATTTTGAGCCTGTTCTCCAACGATCTGGCGATCGATCTGGGCACGGCCAACACTCTCGTCTACGCCAAAGGCAAGGGGATCGTGGTCTGCGAGCCCTCCATCATCGCGGTGAATCAGAAGACTGGCAAGGTGGAGGCGGTTGGCAAGGAAGCCAAGGAGATGCTGGGGCGCACGCCCGGCAACATCATCGCCATCCGGCCGATGAAGGACGGCGTCATCGCCGACTTCGAGCACACCGAAAAGATGCTGGACCACTTCATCAAGAAAGCCCACAACCGCTCCCTGGGAGTGCGCCCGCGCATCGTCATCGGAGTGCCGTCGGAGATCACCCAGGTAGAGAAACGGGCCGTGAAGGACAGCGCCTACCGGGCAAAGGCCTCGGAGGTCTACCTGGTGGAACAAGCCATGGTGGCGGCGGTCGGAGCCGGGCTCCCGGTCACCGAGCCCACCGGGAACATGGTGGTGGACATCGGGGGCGGAACCACGGATGTGGCGGTGATTTCCATGGCGGGAATCGTGTATAGCCGCTCGGTGCGCATCGCAGGAAACAAGATGGACGAAGACATCGTCCAGTACATCAAGCGCAAGTACAACCTCCTGGTGGGGGAGAGGACGGCGGAAGAGATCAAGATCAACATCGGCTCCGCGTTCCCCCTGGAGGAGGAGCTGACCATGGAAATCAAGGGCCGGGATCTGGTCGAGGGGATTCCCAAGACCCTGGTCATCTCCGACGAGGAGATTCGCGAGGCCCTCTCCGAGACCGTCTCCAACATCATCGAAGCGGTGCGGGTCGCCCTGGAGCAGACCCCGCCGGAGCTCTCCGCCGACATCGTGGACAAGGGAATCGTCCTGACGGGGGGCGGTTCACTGCTGAAAAACCTGGACAAGCGTCTGCGGGAGGAAACGGGCCTGCCCGTCTCCATGGCGGACGATCCCCTGGCTTCGGTCGTGCTGGGGACGGGCAAGATGCTGAATGACTTCAATCTTCTTCGGAAGATCTCCATCGACTGAAAACCTGGGTCGAATCCGCTTGCCGCCGGAAGCACGTTCCAACCATGGCCATGAATAGGTCTTTCCCGGAGCGCCGGCCTTTCTTTCTCCTGATCCTCATTCTCGCCTCCCAGCTCATCCTCATGTCCCATCAGGTGCGGACCCACCGCGGGAACACCCTCCTGGAGGACGGTCTGCTCAACGTCTCCTCACCTGTGGTCAAGGGAGCCTCCGGCGGAGTGGGATTTCTGGCCGGATTCTGGCAGGGATACGTGGACCTGCGCGGGGCGCGTCGCGAGAATCTCGCCCTCAAGGCGAATATGGAGAGACTGGAGGAAGTGGGGAGAGTCGGGGAGGAGTTCCGCCGGGAAAACCTGCGGCTGAGGGATCTTCTGGAGCTTCAAAGAAGCCTGGAGATTCCCTCCCTGGCGGCCGAGGTCGTGTCCCTGGGGGTCTCCTCCCAGGCCCGGACCGCCCTCATCAACCGCGGCAGCAAGGACGGCGTAAAGCGCGACATGCCGGTTATCAACCGAAAGGGAGTGGTGGGTAGAGTCATCACCGTCGGAAGAGGGATGGCCAAAATCCAGCTCCTCATCGACCCCAACAGCGGAGTGGCAGGGATTTTCCAGCGAACCCGGGGCCAGGGGATGGTCGTGGGAGTTGGAGACCGTGGCTGCCGCATGGACTATGTCTCGGACCTCGAGGACGTGGCAGTGGGGGATGTGGTTGTAACCTCAGGACTGGATGAAATCTATCCCAAGGGCGTGACCGTGGGAGTGGTCTTTTCCGTCGCGGAAGGGGATCAGCTCACCAAGAACATCTTCATCCGGCCCGAGGTGGATTTCCGTCACCTGGAAGAGGTCCTGGTCCTGCTGACCAGCGCGGAGGCGGCGGGGCATGCCGATCTTTCCCCATGATGCCGGTTTGGAAGGGACTCCTGGCTCTGGTGCTTGCGGCCGGCGGTCAGACCCTGCTCTCACGGTACTTTCCGGCGGCGGGGAAAATGGTGGATTTTTACACCATCCTGGTACTTTATTATGCAGTCTCCCGCCGCAAGGTGGCGGTCATGTGCATGGGGACCACCGCCGGTCTGGTGGAGGATCTCCTGACCCACACGGTGCTCGGGATGAACGCGTTCAAAAAGACCCTGGTGGGCTACGTCATGGGAACGCTGGGATCGTTTTTCATGCTCAGCCAGCCTCTCCCGCGGTTTGGAGTGCTCTTCCTTGCCACGGTGCTTGAAGCTTTGACGGAGGCAGGCCTGGTCCTGGTTCTGGGCCAGCATGTGGTGCTGCCGTCGGCCGGGGACTTGATTCGCCTGGGAATGGGGAACGGACTGGTGGGGATTTTCATCTACTGGGTGGTTGGGAAACTGGAGTAAGGCAGTGGGCTGGGACTATCGAAGCAGCAAGGACTTCAAGGACTACTATGAAGAGCGCCGCTTGCAGCGACGGATCAGCTTCATCTTCGTCCTCCTTGCCGGACTGTTCCTTTCCTATCTGTTCAATCTATGGTACTTACAGGTGGTCAACGGAGAGAATTACCGCCGGCTGGCCGATAACAATCGCCTCCGGCAGGTGGTGGAGAGCCCCTTGCGAGGGCTCATCCTGGATCGGGAAGGAAGGCCCATCGTCCGCAATCGCATCGCCTTCAACGTCCTGCTGGACCGGGAGAAAATCAGCCGTCTGGAGGAAACAGTCCAGACGCTCTCGAAGATCCTGAACCTTCCCGAGCAGACGGTGCGGGAACGCATCGAGCGATACCGCAATCGACCCATCTTCGAACCGGTCATCGTGAAGGAGGACGTGGACCTGGCGGAAGCCGCCTATCTGGAATCCCGCAGGCTGGAGCTGCCCGAAGTCTCGGTGGCCATCGAGCCGAAGCGCAGCTACGAGGATCGCGATCTGGCGTCACACGCCCTGGGTTACGTGGGAGAGATCTCCGAGAGCCAGCTGGGAAAGCCCCGCTTCTCCGGGTACCAGCTGGGCGATGTGATCGGAAAGGCGGGACTGGAGAGTTACTACGATAACGACCTGGCGGGGGAGAAGGGCTGGAAGCAGGTCATCGTCAACAGTCTGGGACGGGAGATACGCGCCCTGCCGGTGGGAAAACGCCCACTCCCGGGCAATGCCCTGAGATTGACTATCGATCTGGATCTGCAGGCGGAGCTGGAGGCAGCGTTCGAAGACAAGATGGGCTCCTCCGTTTTCCTGGATCCGGACACGGGAGAAATCCTGGCGATCATCAGCAAGCCCTCCTTCGATCCGAACGTCTTCGCCCGCAGGTTCTCCGTCGAGGAGTGGAAGGAGCTCATCAACTCCGAGACGCATCCCCTGCAAAACCGGGCCATCCAGAGCAAGTTCGCACCGGGCTCCGTTTTCAAGATCGTGATGGCCATTGCGGCGCTGGAGTCGGGCAAAGCCTCGCCTGCGAGAAGCGATTTCTGCCCGGGATCCGCGGTGATTTACGGTCGCAGATTCCTCTGCCATCAGGAGGGTGGCCACGGCAATGTGGCCATGACGGAAGCCATCAAGAAATCCTGCAACGTCTACTTCTACCACCTGGGCAAGGATCTTGGAATCCAGATCATTTCAGACTGGGCGCACCGTCTCGGATTCGGGCAGCCCACCGGGATCGACCTGGCGCATGAAGAAGGCGGCACCGTGCCGGACGATGCCTGGAAGCGCCGCACCCGGAATGAGCAGTGGTACCCGGGAGAGACCATTTCAGTCTCCATCGGGCAGGGAGCGCTTGAGGTCACCCCGATACAAATGGCGGTCTTCGCGTCGGTGATCGGTAACGGCGGCACCTTCTACCGGCCGCACCTGCTCATCAGCCGGGAGGTCCGGGGCGGAGTCGAGGAGCCGAGCAGGCCTCCGGAAGTGTTGGGCAAAGTGAATCTCAAGCCTTCCACGCTCCAGGTCGTCAAGAACGCGATGTGGGAGGTGGTCAACGAGGGCGGTACCGGCACGAAAGCGGCGATCCCCGGAAAGGACGTCTGCGGAAAAACCGGTACGGCCCAGGTGGTGAAGGCTTCGGCGGGTGTCAAGAGCGAGAAGCTCGCCGAGGCGATCCGCGACAATGCCTGGTTCGTCGGCTTCGCCCCAAGGGATCATCCACGGATCGCCTTCGCGGTGTTCGTGGAAAGGGGAGGCCACGGAGGCGAATCGGCCGCTCCGATCGCGCAGCGGGTGATGCTCAAGTTCTTCGAAAAGCAGGACGGTGGAAAGGAGGAAGGTCAGATTGCTCGAGCGGCGGAGCATCCATAATCTCGACTGGCTGCTTGCGTTCGCGGTGCTCTCCCTGTGCGCCGCCGGACTGGGGATGGTCTACTCGGCTACCCTGGGCGGCCCGCTGGCTCCGCTGGCCGCCAAGCAGATGGTTTACTTTGCGGTGGGGTTGCTCGCCATGGGATTGGCGCTGACCATCGACTACCACACCCTGGCCTCCCTCAGCTATCTGTTCTATGCCGGCTCGCTGGTCCTGCTCCTCTACCTCCTCTTTTTCGGCAGAGCGATCGCCAACACCCGGGGATGGCTGGAGCTGGGGCCCGTGAACTTCCAACCTGCGGAGATCACCAAGATCACGACACTGCTGGCGCTCTCGAGCTACCTCAGCCGGCATCGTTCCGCCACCCTCACCCCTTCCAACATGCTCGCCATTCTGCTGATAGTCGGAGTTCCGTTCGTCCTCATCGCGCGCCAGCCGGATCTGGGAACCGCCATCACCTTTCTGCCCCTGATAGCCGTGGCGGCATTCCTCGGGGGCATGCGGGTCAGGACCATCCTGATCCTGGTGATGATTCCCATCCTGGCACTGCCGCTCTTCTGGAATCACTATCTCAAGGGCTACCAGAAAACCAGGGTCCTGACATTCCTGGATCCCGCGCGCGATCCCAAGGGCGCCGGTTACCAGGTCCTGCAATCTCGCATCGCGGTGGGATCGGGTGGGCTCGGCGGCAAGGGGTTTCTGGAAGGCACCCAGGGGCAGCTCAAGTTCCTTCCGGCGCAGCACACCGATTTCATTTTCGCCCTGATGGCGGAGGAGCGCGGCTTTCTGGGCAGCCTGATTGTGCTGTCTTTGTACTTCGTTGTAATCTACCGGTGCATCGCCATTGCCCGGGCCGCCCGCGACCTGCTCGGCGTTTACCTGGCCATGGGAGCGATGGCGCTGTTTGCCTGCCAGGTGCTCATCAACATCGGAGTGGTGCTGGGGCTGATGCCGACGACAGGTGTCCCCCTTCCTCTGATGAGCTACGGCGGCTCCTCCCTGATCACGACTCTGGCGGGAATGGGCCTCGTGCTCAATGTCTGGATGAGGCGGCTGGTCAACTGAGGCGCCACCCAAGCGGCCTGTCGCCCGCTGCAAGTTCCGGAGAATCCGCGTGAGTATCCACACCGAGTCGATCGAGCGAATCCTTCCACGGGTCCAGAAGCCCGCCCGCTACATCGGCGGAGAGTGGAATTCCGTGGTAAAGGACTTGAGAAGCGTCGACATCCGGATGGCTCTGGCGTTCCCGGATTCCTACGAGCTGGGCATGTCCCACCTCGGATTGCGGATCCTTTACAGCCTCCTGAATTCCCAGCCGGGTGTCTGGGCGGAGCGGGTATTCTGCCCCTGGCTGGACATGGAGCAGGAGCTGCGACGGGAGGGAATTCCGCTCACGACGCTGGAGAGCGAAACGCCCCTCAGAGACTTCCATGTGGTCGGTTTCTCGCTCCAATACGAGCTCAACTACACCAACATCCTGACGATGCTCCACCTGGGAGGGATACCGCTACTCACGGCCGATCGCCAAGAGGGCGATCCGCTGGTCATCGGCGGAGGCTCCATGGCCTTCAATCCCGAGCCGCTGGCCGATTTTTTCGACTGCATTCTGGTGGGGGACGGTGAGGAGCTGATACTGGATTTCCTGGCGAAGCTCCGATCACTGCACCGCTCCGGAGCGCGCCGGGCCGCCATGCTCCGGGAGCTGTCCACCGTGGAAGGAGTCTACGTTCCTTCCCTTTACCAGGTCGCTCCTGATCCGCTGACGGGATTTCTCCTTGCCAGGCCCACGCCGGGCGCCCCGTTCCCCGTGAAGCGGAGAATTCTCTACGACATCGATCGCTATCCTTTTCCCGACGACGTGGTGGTGCCATTCAACGAGATCGTCCATGACCGGGTGTCCGTGGAGATCATGCGCGGCTGCACCGTGGGATGCCGATTCTGCCAGGCGGGAATCATTTATCGGCCGGTGCGGGAGCGGTCTCCGGAATCCATCAAGGCGGTGCTCGAGAAGAGCCTGAGGCGAACCGGCTTCGACGAAGTTTCGCTCACCTCGCTGAACTCAGGGGAATACGGCTCGGTGGGTGACTTGATCGCCGATCTGATGGACGACTTTCAGGAGGATAAGACCTCCTTGTCGCTGTCCTCCCTGAGGCCCTCCAGCCTCAACGAGCGGATTGCCGAGCAGATCCGCCGGGTACGGAAGACCGGATTCACCATGGCCCCCGAGGCGGGCACGCAACGGCTCAGGGACGTGATCAACAAGGGAACCAGCGAGCATGACATTCTCGCGGGGGCGGAGAACGCCTTCCGCCAGGGATGGGAGCAGCTCAAGCTCTATTTCATGATCGGGCTTCCCACGGAAACCGACGAGGACATTCAGGGAATTCTCGATCTGGCCCACAAAATCCTGCGTATCGGCAAGCAACACGCGCGCCGCGGAGCCCGGATCACGGTGTCCGCCTCCTCCTTCATCCCCAAGCCGCACACGCCGTTTCAATGGCTGCCCATGGAGCGCATGGAGGCGCTGCGGGAGAAGCAGTCGCGAATTCGCAGCGGCCTGAAGAATCCGGCGATCCAATTCAAGTGGCACGACGTCGAAATCTCCTGGCTGGAGGGGATTTTCGCGAAGGGAGATCGTTCCTTGGGCCGCACCCTGCTGCGCGCCTGGGAGCGGGGCTGCCGGTACGACGGCTGGACGGAGCACTTCCGGCACGCGGATTGGGTGGAGGCGCTGAACGAAACCGGCGTCGACACGGCAAAGTTCCTCTACCAGAGACTGGAAGTAGGCTGCCGACACCCATGGGATCACATCGATTCGGGCGTGGAGGAGCGCTACCTGGCCAAGGAGCTCGAGCTGAGCCTCACCTCGCGCCCTACTGACACATGTGGCATCGACAAGTGCTACGGCTGTGGATCCTTTGCCCGCCAGTGTCTGTCGGGAGAACTGGTGCCCGGAAAGATGCAGGAGAGCTCCGAGGTGGATCCACCCCGGCCGGTCCCGCCGCCCGCGCCCGCTCCTCCGCGATTTCGATACCGGGCGCGCTACCACAAATTGGGGCGGATGAAGTACCTGTCGCATCTGGAGCTGTCGCGCACGATGATCCGGGCGTTCAAGCGTGCACAAGTGCCCCTGAGCTATACCGAGGGCTTTCACCCGCTTCCCCGCCTCGCCTTCGCCTCCGCCTTGGCGGTGGGCGTGGAATCGCAAGGGGAGTACCTGGATTTCGAGGCGACGCGTCCGATTGCTCCCCAGCCGCTACGTGACGAAATCAACGGATCGCTCCCTGGCGGACTGGCACTGGATCAGATTGCGGAGGTGGAGAGCGGCGCCCAGAGTCTGGGCGATCTGATCAACGCGGCTCGCTATTCAGCCCGTCTGGAAGGTCCCATCTCCTCCAGCTCCCTGGCCCGCGATCTGGCGGAGCGCTTGGGAGGGGTTACGGAGCTGAGGGTGACTCGCGAGCGCAAAGGGCAATCGGAAGAGCTGGACGTGCTCCCCTCGATTCACCGCATCGCCGCTGCCGAAGACGGAACCCTCGAAATGGTGCTCCGCGTGGGTGGCGCCGGAGCGGCTCGTCCCGATGATGTTATCCGAGGTCTGTTCGGACCCGGCGCGTCCGCGCGCATCATGCGACAGGATCTGCTGGTCCTGCGCGACGGGGAAGCCCTCTCCCCCATGGCATGCCGGGGCCTCTTGCGGGTGCCACCCCCTCCGGCAGGCGCCTGAGGGGACGTTACGCCTCTGCCCGTGTGACCCCTTGACCAAAGAGCTGATTGTCAACGTAGGGCTGCAGGAAACCCGTGCCGCCCTGCTGGAAGACGGCCTACTCGCTGAAATCCTCATCGAGCGCAGCGACCATCCCGCAATTCTGGGGAACCTGTATCTGGGGAGAGTCAGCAACGTGCTCCCCGGGATGCAGTCGGCGTTCGTAGACATCGGTCTGGATCGGGACGCCTTCCTCTACGTGACGGACCTGCTCCCCCTCGAAAGCGCCGAGGAGGAGCCGATCGGGATCAAGAGACCCATCCCAACCATCGAAAGCCTTTTGAAAGCCGGGCAGGATCTCCTGGTCCAGGTGGTGAAGGAGCCGTTGGGCCGGAAGGGGCCCCGGGTCACGGCCCAGATCTCAATGCCCGGGCGAAGGCTGGTTTTCCTGCCGGGGGGCAAGGGGCGCATGGTGTCGCGCCGGGTCGAGCTCGAGACCGAGCGGGAACGGCTCAAGCAGCTCGCTCAGGCAATTCCCGGCGACGGAGGCTTCATACTCAGGACGGCGGCTGCGGGGATATCTCTCTCCGAGCTCCAGCAGGACGCCCAGGCGTTGAGGCACCGATGGGCGGAAATTCTGGAAGGGTCGAGCGGGGCTTCGGTGCCCGTGTGTCTGCACCGCGAAGTGGAGATGCCGGTGCGCATCCTGCGCGACCTGCTGACCGGAACCGTCAGTCGCGTAATGGTGGACGAGGCGGTCACCCTGGAGCGCTGTCGCGACTACGCGCGATTCAGCATGCCCCATCTGGTCCCGCGCCTCGAGCACTACAATCGCCCGGAGCCCATTTTCGATTTCTACGGGATCGAGAGGGAGATCCAGAAGGCTCTGAGAAGGCGCGTCTGGCTCCCCTCCGGGGGATACCTGCTCATCCACCCCACCGAGGCGCTGGTCGCCATTGACGTGAACACGGGGAAATTCGTCGGCAGCAGCGATTTCGAGGAGACGGCGTTGCAAACCAATCTCGAGGCGGCGCGGGAAATCGTCCGGCAGATTCGGCTTCGGGACCTGGGGGGTATCCTGGTGATCGATTTCATCGACATGCCGTCGCCGGCGAATCGTGCTCAGCTGGCAGAGACTCTGGAGCAGGCGCTGAAATCAGACCGGGCCCGGAGCAGAGTGCTGCAGATCAGCGAGTTCGGCCTGGTGGAAATCACCCGGCAGCGCATCCGGCAGGGCCTCGAGGCATTGATGTGCGGTCCTTGCCCCACCTGCCGAGGCTCGGGACGGTTGCGGAATCCCGCGACGATGCGCCTGGAAGTCATGAAGGAATTGAAGAAGAGCGCAGCGCTCATGCCCCAGGGCACGTTCCGGCTGTGCGTGCACCCGGACGTGGCTGCGTCCATCCGCGCGAACTGGACGGTTTTTCTGCAGGAATCGGGTGTGAGCGGGGAAACGGCAGTGCAGGTCGAGCCGGTTTCCGAACTTCATCCGGAGGACTTTCAGATTCTCATTTCCTAGGGCCGGTGTCTCGGGAGCGCCCTTGCAGGCGATAGTCCCGCCTGTGGCCCGCCTCCTCCTCGAGCCGCCGGTCGTCCTGGCTTTCCAAGAGCAGCCTGGGAACAGCCTGGGGACGCCCGGATGCATCCAGGGACACCATGGTCACGTAGGCGGTCGTCGTGTGTCGCCTCTCGCCGGTCAAGGCATCCTCGGATTCCACGCGCACGCCCACTTCCATGGAAGACCGGAAAACCGCGTTCAGCCGTGCCTCGATGACCACGATGCTGCCCAATCGGATGGCGGAAAGGAAGGTCAGGCTGTCCACTGAGGCGGTGGCCACCTGGCTGCGGCAGTGACGCAAGGCCACCACGGATGCGGCTTTGTCGATGAGCGACATGACCCGGCCGCCGAAAATGTTTCCCTGGGAGTTGGTGTCCTCGGGGATCACCAATTCGGTCATGATCACACGCGAGGCGGAGGCCGGCTTCGCCTGAGCCGGGGGAGATTCCTCGGGGCCGGGCTTCGTACTCATGCGCGGGAGTCTACTCCAGGGCAAGCCGGCGGCGCCAACCCCCCTGGGGCGGAGCCCATGCTCTCGGAACCGAAGTCTCGCCCAATAAATGAGACTGAGTCGCAGTTCAATCTTGCGCGCCCGGGCGCGATGGGCTATCCTGCCCGCCTCATTTTGAGATTGATTCTCAATCTGTGAAGGGGAGGGCCATGAATCGTCAAAACCTCTTCAATCAATTCCTGGAGAGTCGAAACCTCCGCAACACCGCGGGCCGAAGGGCCATGCTGCAGGAGATTCTCGCGCTCGGGGAGCGCCACTTTTCGGCGGAAGATCTCGTGGCGCGCTTCCGACAGCGAGGGGAGGCTGTCTCCCGGGCGACCGTGTACCGGACCCTGGAGCACATGGTGTCGGGTGGGTTGGTCCGGCGCCTGAGCCTGGGGCACAAGCACGCGCTCTACGAGAGCAGCCTGGGGGGGCGGCACCACGAACATCTCATCTGTCTGCACTGCGGCGAGGTCACCGAATTCGGCAGCGCGGCCCTGGAGCGACTGCTGCACCGGGTGTGTCGCCGGCGGCGGTTCGCGGCTCAGAGACGCTCCATTCAGCTTTTTGGGATGTGCGCCCGTTGCGCGGAGGGGGCTGGTGCCCGGCGCGCCTGACAGGCCTGCGTCGCCACGGGCGGGATTCTGCCTGAGTCTTCTGCTGTGCTCAGTCGGGGCGCCAGGAGTCGGGCTCGCAGGCGAGCCTTCCCCCACCGTGGTCAGGGCCCGCTATCTGATGGGGACCATCTTCCGTATCGAGGCGGCCAAAACGGGAAGCGCTTCCAAGACCGCGTCGGCGCTGGAGGCGGCGTTGGATGAAGTTGGCCGCCTGGAAGACGTGCTCAGCAATTGGAGAAATCAGAGCGAGGTCTCCCGGCTCAATGCTCAGGCGGGAGAGGGGGCGGTTCCGCTATCCCCCAGCCTCTTCACGGCCGTTAGCTCCTCACTTTTCTGGGCCCGGGAAACCGGCGGCGCCTTCGATCCCACCGTGGAGCCGCTCACGCGGCGGTTCCGCAACGGCCAGTCCCTTTCCCTGTCGCACGAGCCATCCGCGGCCGGGAGTCCTTCCGTGGTCGGGTGGAATCAGATCAGGCTCGATGCGGAAACGCGCACCGTGGCCATGCCGACCGGCGTAGGGCTGGACATGGGTGGCATCGGCAAGGGAATCGCTCTGGATCTCGCGGGCAGGGTCCTCGCGCAGCATGGAGTCCACGACGCCCTCCTGGATGCGGGCGGACAGTTGCTGGCCCTCGGGTCCCCGCCCGGAGAGGTGGGCTGGACGGTGACCCTGGCGGATCCTGGCGACCGACAGAGGCCCACCTACCCGCTGATCCTGAGTGGCGTGTCCCTGGCCACCAGTGGAAATTCCGAGCGGCCAGGAGAAATCTTGGATCCAACTACAGGCCGACCGGTGGACGGACGCTTCAGCGCCTCAGCTTTGGCTCTGGATGCGACCTCCGCCGACGCCCTCTCCACGGCGCTTTTCGTCATGGGCCCGGTACGCGGGGAAGCCTGGGCCCGCCCCCGCAGCGATCTCTTGGCGCTATTTCTCGAACCGTCCGGTAAGGCAGACGGTCTGCCACGGGCGAGCGGGACTTTGCGCCTGGCCCCGACCGGCCATTTTCTCGTGATCACATCCCGTCCTCGCGACGGCTTCAGGAGGTTGAATGTCGAGATCCGTTAATCGTGCCTGCGCCGCACTCCTGGTGCTCTTCCTGGCGGGTGTACAGCCCTTCGCAGCCAGGGCGCAAACGTCTCCCCCCGCCAGCTCGACCAGTGAGGCAGCCAGCGAATCAGCGGCAAGGCTGGAGGCCCTCGAAAAGAAGGTCCAGCAGTTGATGACGGAAGTGGAGGCACTTCGGAAGTCGTCGCAGGCACCCCAGAGCTCGCAGATCGCGGCCCTGGAGAAGCAGATCGAGGCGCTGACCCGGGAGATCGAAGCTCTCAAGATCGGCGAAGCGGCGGCGCCACCAGCGGGTCCCTCGATCAATGGGTTCGGCCCGGCGGCTTCCAAGGTATATCAGGTGAAGGAAGGAGTCTCACTCGGTGGTTATGGCGAAATGGCCTATCTGGATTTCGCCGGGAAGAACGATGCCGGCGCCGCATCCGGGGAAGCCGATCGGCTGGACATGCTGCGGGCCGTCTTCTATTTCGGCTACAAATGGAATGACAAAATCCTCTTCAATTCGGAGATCGAATACGAGCACGCCACCAGCGGGGAGGGGGCCGAGGAGAAGGGGGAAGTGTCGGTTGAGTTCGCCTACCTGGACTTCATGTTCAAGAAAGGCTTCAACGCCCGGGCGGGGCTGGTCCTGCTTCCGGTGGGTATCATCAACGAGAAGCATGAGCCGACCACCTTTCCCGGTGTGCTGCGCCCACGGGTGGAGACCCTGATTCTGCCCACCACCTGGAGGGAGAATGGGGCCGGAGTCTTCGGAGAGTCCAAGTGGCTCGCCTATCGTGCCTACGTGGTGGCGGGACTGAACGCCCTGGGCTTCACGGCGGAGGAAGGGATTCGGGATGGGAGGCAGAGCGGCTCGAACTCGCTGGCCAACAATTTCGCACTGACCGGCCGGCTGGACTTGATCGGAGTGCAGGGCCTATTGGCTGGGATTTCAGGCTACACGGGGGATTCCGGTCAGGGGCAGATCCCCGCCTCAGCCCGGGTGACGCTCTATGACGTTCACGCGCAATACCAGTGGCGGGGGTTCGAGGGGCGCGGACTCTGGACGCGCGGGACGATTGACGACGCCGCGCAGATCGATCAGGCCCTGGTCATCCTGCCCGGGAGCGACGAATCGGTGGGAGAAGGCCTGAAGGGATGGTACCTCCAGGCCGAGTGGGATATCCTTTCGCTTCGCAAAATGAGGCGCCAGTCGTTGGCCCCGTTCTTCCGATACGAGGCCCTGGATACGCAAGACGGGGTGCCTTCGGGATTCGTCGAGAATCCGGTCTTCCAGCAGCGGGTTCGGACCGTGGGGCTGACCTGGAAGCCCATCCCGCAGGTGGTGTTCAAGGCTGACTATCAGGACGTGGACAATGGAGCGGGGACTGGAGTGGATGCCCTCCAGTTGGGCATGGGCTGGATTTTCTAGCCAGCGGCCCGGTCACGCCCAGCCTCGTTTCAGAGTGAAGCTGGCCGTGGGTCGGGCATTCGAACGCTGCGGCGGTGGGGAGGCGCGGGCCTCCCTCCGTAAGGCTGGGAGCACAGGTCGCGCGCCTGGACGAATTCTCTACAGAGCTAGAGGTTCAAGTGCCATGCGGTCATTGCCGGGAATTAGGATGGGCGCCGGCCTGGGTGTGGCCTCGATCCTGGCGATCGCCTTGGCCGGCTCCCCCTGCGTGGCCAAGGTGTACCTGACCCAGGAAGCGGCGCTGAAGAGCGCCTTCCCCCCGCCGATCCATGTGGAGCGCAAGACCCTCTTTCTGAGTGATGCTCAGGCTGCAACGGTGGAGCGTGAGGCCGGATCGAAAATCACCGGCAGGGTCTTCAGCTATTACATCGGAAGCGACGACACTGGAATCCGCGGATACGCCTATTTCGATACCCATCTGGTGCGGACGCTTCCGGAGACCGTCATGGTGCTTCTGGCGGGTGATGGCACGATCCGACGGGTGGAAATCCTCTCCTTCTCGGAGCCCGAAGACTACTTTCCCCGGGAGGCCTGGCTCGAGCAGTTTGCCGGCAAGGGCCTGGATACAGATTTGGCCATTCGGCGGGGCATTCACAACCTCTCGGGCGCCTCCCTGACGGCGGAGGCCATCACGGGCGCCTGCCGGAGGATTCTCGCGCTGCATCGATTGGCGAGGGCGAGCCAGTGATCAGCCGCTTCGAGAAGGCCTTCCTCGTAGTCACGGTCATCCTGACCGGGGCCACCGGCCTGGTATATGCCTGGATGAAATATCTGCTGAAAAGCTCCGATCCATTTTCCGTGGTAAACCACCCCTGGCAACCCCTGCTTCTTTCGGCGCACGTCCTGGCCGCTCCCGCGCTGCTGTTCGCCCTGGGTCTCATCACGCGCGAGCACATCGTGGGGAAATACCGCGATCCCAAGGCCAGGAGAGGGAGGAAAACCGGGATTCTCATGGCCTGGATTCTTTTGCCCATGGCATCCACGGGTTACGGGCTGCAGGTGTTGACTTCCCGGGGCCCCCGGCAAATCATGGGGTGGGCACATCTGGGAATCGGGACACTTTTCCTCCTTCTTTACGGTGCCCACGCCTTCCTGGCGAGTCCGGGAAAGTCGAAGGAGGGAGTCCCCCGGCCGAGGCGGCAGGCAGCGCCGGTCCCGACACGAAGGTTGAAGCGCCAGGGGGATGTTCTATAATTCTGTGGAACCGGGCGGGCGGTTCTGCCCGGCAGGAGTGAGACCCATGACGAAGTTGAGCAGGAAGGTGATTCGATGGGGATTGGCTTGTTTGGCAGGGACGCTTCTGACCCTTGCCGCCGGAAAGCCGGCCCACGCGGAGGTCACCGCCAAGGTGACCGGCGTGGTGACGGACGATTCGGGGAATCCTCTCGAGAAGGTGGAAGTCTGGTTCGAGAATGCCACCATTCAGGGCAAGCGGGTAGGACCGGTCAAGACCAGCAAGAAAGGGAAATACACCTATCCCTATCTGGACATTTCGATCGAGCCGTTGTGGCGGGTGGTCCCAAAGCTGCCGGGATATCTGGTTCTCAAGGTCAACTACAGGCTGGTCGATTCGCAGCGCAACGATCGCGGCGCCAACGAGGCGATCCTGAACACCAAGCAGGAATTCCCTTCGATCAAGCCGGTCCCGGTCGGAGACGTCGGAGTCAATGAAGTGAATTTCGTCATGGTGAAAGAGGCGGACTTCAACAACGCCCTCCGCCAGGCTGTGGCGACAAAGCAGGGAGGGTCGCCAGCGACTCCATCGGCTGCACCAGCTGCTGGGGCGACAGCCGCCCCCTCCGCTCCCCAAGCAGGGGCGCCGGCAGCTCCGACTGCACCGGCGGCCCACAACGTGACCGAAGCGGTCGACCTGATCAAGGCGGGCAAGAGCGATCAGGCCATACCCATTCTGAAAGAGTTCCTGGAGAAGACCCCCGAGAACGCAGCGGTACAATTCACGCTGGGCAAGGCTTACATCAACACCAAGCAATTCGATCTGGCCATCGTGCCACTGCAGAAGGCGCTGGCGATCAAGCCGGATCAGCAAGGGGCTCACTTCTACCTGGGGGTCGCCTATTCCCAGATGGGGCAGGATGCTGAGGCTCTGAAGGAGTTCGAGGCGGAAATTCCCATCAGTCCCGATCAGGACGGCGCCTACTCCAACGCGGCGGCCATTTACGAGAAGCAGGGGAACCTGGGCAAGGCGCTGGAGTATTACAAGAAGGCCGCGGAGATCGCCCCCAACCGTCCCGAGCTGCACGCCAGCATGGCGTCGATCTACGAAAAGCAGGGGAACCAGGCCGCCGCTCAGGCGGAATACAAGGCTCTGGCGGATGCGGATCCTGCCCATGCCTCCGTCACCTGGTTCAATATCGGGGCCATCGCCAAGAACAATGATCGGAATGAAGAGGCTATCAAGGCCTTCCAGAAGGCGGTGGAGATCGACCCGGCCTATGCCGCAGCCCACAAGGAGCTGGGATACGCGCTGGTGAAGCAAGGCGATTTCAAAGGGGCGGTGGCCGAGTTCAACAAATACCTGCAGCTCGCACCCAAGGCACCCGACGCCGGCGAGATCCGGACCATGGCCAAGCAGCTGAGTCAGTAGGCCGGAAGCGCCGACGACCCATCACCCCCGGGGGAGCTTACCCCGGGGTTTTTTTTCGACTCAGTCCTTGGGGCTGGGGGCGGGAAAGAGGATAGCCTCGACGGCCTCGCAGAAAAGGTGTCCCGTGAAGAGGTGAACTTCCTGAATGCGCGCCGTCACGGGCGTCTCCACGACCAGAGGGATTTCCGCCAGTTTCCCCGCCAGTCCTCCATCCCGTCCCAGCAGCGCCACCGTGAGCATTCCGCCTCGCTTGGCGGCTTCCAGCCCACGCAAGATGCTGGGAGAGTTTCCGGAGGTGGAGAGTGCCACCGCAACATCCCCGCTTCTTCCCAGCGCTTCAAGCTGTCGGGAGAAGATGTGATCATAGGCGGAGTCGTTGGCGATGCTGGTGAGGGCCGAGGTGTCGGTGCTCAGCGCCATGGCCGCGAGAGCGGGCCGATCCCGCGTCATGCGGTTGACCAGTTCCGCCGAGAGGTGTTGGGCCTCCGCCGCGCTGCCGCCGTTGCCGAAGAACAGCACCTTGCCGCCCCGTGAGAGGGAAGCGGCCGTTTCCCTGGCCGCCCGCAGAATTCCCGCTTGGTTCTTGCGCAGGAACTCCTGCAAGGCGCGCTCCAGGTCTTCCCGCTCCGATCGAAATGATTCCGGCAAGCCCCCTCCCTCAACAGCCGCGAACTCTCCCGTCATGCTAAGAGCCGCAACGCTCGGGTGTCAAGGCGCGGCAGTTGAGCCCAGATAGGTGAGGATTCTTCCGGCCCCGGCGCCGTCCCTGCGGTAGGAGGGAAACAGCGTCGGAAGGCAGTGCGTGCAGAGTCCCGATGCGTAGATGCGCGCCGGATCCAGTCCGCTCTCCAAAAGCGCGCGACGATTCACCCCGGGAAGGTCCAGAAAGCCTCCGTCACCCTCTTCCCGCCATAAACCATCCAGTGAATGCCCGGCGACGCGGAACTCCTCCAGCACTTCGCTGCCGACGCGATAACAGCAGGGTCCGATGGAGGGGGCCATCATGGCCTTGAGATTCTCGGGTCGACTCCCAAATTTGTTGCAAAGGCTTTCCACCCCCGCGCGAACGATTCTCCCTCGGGTGCCGCGCCAGCCCGCGTGCAGGACGGCTCCGGCGGAGCGAACCGGATCGAAGAGCGCGATCGGCACACAGTCGGCTGACGCCACAGCCACGACGACCCCTCGTCGTGAGGTCGCCAAACCGTCTCCTTCAGGGAAAGTCGGACGGGGCATGTCCTCGGGCCCGATAGCAACCACTTCCGCTCCGTGGAGCTGTGAGAGTCGGAACACGGGCAATCCCTGCAGACCCAGCATGGGCAGGACTTCGGAAAGCTCTCCGGCGGCGCGCCGCGTCGTGAAGCCGGCACGCCAGCCGTCGGCGCCGGGGAATCCGGTGACTTCCAACCAGAGTGGTCCCGATGCGGGGTAGGGAGGCGACTCGAGGCTGGACACGACGGATCTCCGTGAAACTCGAGGAATTTTGCAGGTTAAGGGCGGAAAGCGCCGGGAGTCTAGGCCAGGGAGGCCGCCGGGGTCAACCCCGTGAGGGGCGCCTTGACAATTCACCCCGCTTCGGGCAACCTATCGAACTTGTGCAACCGCGGCGACCGTTCCCGTCGGGTTATCCCCGGCCGGAACGGTTCTGTTTTGAGCGCAATTTCCGAAGAATCGGAGCTCCAACAGTGACGTTCTCAAGCCTGGCTGTGAATTTGACACCGCCCCCGCAGGGGCAGGGGAGCCCCAATCTGCTTCTGCAATTCCTGCCCCTGGGCCTGATTTTCCTGATCTTCTACTTCCTGCTCATTCGCCCGGCCCGCGCCAAGCAGAAAGCCATGCAGACCATGCTGGAGGCCCTCAAGTCCGGGGACAAGGTCATCACCTCCTCCGGCATTCACGGCACCGTGGTGGCGCTCCAGGACGATATCGTGCAGGTGCGAATCGCGGACAACGTCAAGGTCGACTTCTCCAAGAGCGCCATCGTGACCGTCGTCGGAAAAAGGGAGTGAAGGCATGCCTCTGAAATGGCGCTGGGCCCTCATCGTAGTCGTGACTGTCGCGGCCTCCTACCTGTGCTTTCCCCTGCAAGAGAAAATCAAACTCGGCCTGGACCTGAAGGGCGGAATCCATCTGGTCATGCGAGTGAAGACCGACGACGCCATCAAGGCCTCCACGGACCTGGACGCGGAGACCCTGCGCACCGAGCTCGCCAAGCGCGGCGTGACGACGCAGAAGCTGGAATCGACGGGGGTCGGCGGCATCCTGGTGGGTGGGGTGGATTCCGCCAAGGCCGCGGACTTCCGGGATCTCGTCTCATCCCAATTCTCCGCCTACAGCATTTCTGCGAAAGGGGGCGGTGAATTCCTGCTCGAAATGAAGCCTGCGCGGGTGCGGGAAATCCGCGAATCCTCCCTGAGGCAGGCCCTGGAGACCATCCGGAACCGGGTGGACAAGTTCGGAGTGGCGGAGCCGGTCATCCAGCAGGTGGGCTTCGCAGGGGGAGGGGATGAGCGAATCCTGGTGCAGCTACCGGGAATCCAGAATACCGAGCGGGTGAAGGAGCTCATCGGATCGCCGGCCTACCTCGAATGGAAGCTGGTAAGCGTCCCGCCGGGCCAGCGGGTGGAGGATTTTCGAACGCAGGCTCCGGCTAGTCTCGGGCAGCTTCAAACCATGTTTGGAGGCACCCTGCCGGCGGACACGGAGGTCTATCCGGCGGAGACTCAGCAGGCCGGCGAGGTGGTCTATTGGCCCTGCAAGAAGGCTTCGCCGATTACCGGGAACGACCTGCGGGACGCCCGGCGCGACGTGGGGCGGCTCGGCGATGCCGTGGTCAACTTCCGGCTCACCGCCGATGCGGGCCAGCGCTTTGAAGATCTCACTCGCGCCAACGAGGGGCAGCTCCTGGCGATCCTCCTGGACAAGAAGGTGATTTCCGCGCCCAGGATCAATGCCGTCATCCGCGACTCCGGCGTGATCGAGGGAAGCTTCACCGTGGAATCGGCCGAGGACCTGGCGATCAAGCTACGCTCGGGCGCGCTGCCGGCGGGTATGGAGCTATTGGAGGAGCGGACCGTAGGGCCCTCGCTGGGATCCGACTCCATTCGCCAGGGTATCGTCGCCTCGATCATGGGGGCCGTCCTGGTCGTCATCTTCATGCTCGTCTACTACCGGCTGTCGGGCCTCAACGCCATCATCGCCCTGGGGCTCAACGTCCTGCTCCTGCTGGGGGCCATGGGCTACTTGAAAGCCACACTGACGCTCCCCGGGATCGCGGGGATCGCTCTCACCATCGGCATGGCGGTCGACGCCAACGTCCTGATCTTCGAGCGAATCCGCGAAGAGCTGCGGCTCGGGAAGACCGTCAAGGCGGCCGTGGCCAGCGGTTTTTCCAAGGCCTTCAGCACCATCGTCGACTCGCACGTGACCACCCTCATCGCGGCGGTATTCCTGTTCGGCTACGGCACCGGCCCGGTCCGGGGCTTCGCGGTGACGCTGTGCATCGGGATCATCGCCAACCTGTACACCAACATATTCGTCTCGCATGCGCTGTTCGACACCTATCTGAGCACTCGGCGGGTCGACCACCTGAGCATCTGATGCGCCAAGCGGAGATTCCAGCGTGAAGCAATTCCAGCTCCTGACCAATACGAACCTGAACATCATGGGGAAGAAGCTTCTCTTTATCGGCATTTCGGCCGTGGCGGTGACGGCCAGCCTCTTCGCGTTGTTCACGCGCGGCCTCAACTGGGGCGTCGACTTTCGCGGCGGCACCGAGGTGCGGGTCCGCTTCCTGAACGATCCCTCGGTGGAGCAGGTGCGCAAGGATCTGGAGGCGTTGGGAATCGGGGAGGTGGACCTGCAGCGCATCGGCAAGCCCGAGGACCACGAGCTTCTCATCCGCATCGGGCAGGGCAAGCAGACGCAATCGGAAGGGGGGCTGATCGGCTCCAGCGACGTCTCGCAGAAGATTCTGGCGGCGCTCGCCGCGCAGGAGGATCGAAGCCTGGCGGCGGCCGGAAAGATCGATCTGAACCAGGCCAGCGCAGGCTCCCTGGAAACCTGGCTGGCGAGACGAATCGAGGCGGCGAAGCAGGCGGGCACGATTCCTGCCGGCACGAGCGTGGAGGCGCGGGCGTCCGCCGAAGCGGTCATCGCGGCCCGGGATGCAAGGGGGGGGCTTTTCCGATCGCTCGAGGAGCTCCAGCGGATTACAACCCTTTCTCCCGCGGTTCAAACCTTTCTGAAGGAGGGCACGTTCATCGGGCAAACGTCAGCCCGAAGCGTGGAGTACGTGGGGCCCAGCGCCGGCCGAGATATCCTCCGAAAGGCCGGGTGGGCGGTCGTCGGATCCAATGTTTTCATTCTGCTCTACATCTGGATCCGCTTCCGCTTCATCTGGGGCATTGCGGGCGTGGTGGCCCTGTTCCACGACGTGATCATCGCCATGGGCGCTCTCGCCCTCACCCAGAAAGAATTCACCCTGCCGGTGGTGGCGGCCCTGCTCACCATTGTCGGCTACTCCATCGCCGACACGGTCGTGGTCCTGGACCGGATTCGCGAGAACGTCCGCATCCATCGCACCCGGGATTTCGAGCTGGTGGTGAACGCCTCCATCAACCAGACCTTCAGCCGAACCATCCTCACGCAGTTCACCGTGATGCTGTGCACCACGGCCCTGTATCTGTACGGCGGAGACCGGATGGACGCGCTGTCGTTCACCCTGCTGGTGGGATTCGCGGCGGGGGCCTATTCGTCCGTCTTCGTGGCGAGCCCGATCCTTGTGCTCCACCAGCGGTGGTGGAACGAAAGACGCCGGCGAAAGGCCTGATCTCCCGCGTTGCAGGGATCCCCTCCCTGCGTTATCCTTGGCCCTGGCAGCGCACAGTCCCGGAAGGCACACGCCCTCGGGGGGTTCCTTCCTGAACGGGATCGGCCCTTTTGATCCGCTTCGAAGACATCCAGGAACAAGTACTCTCGTACATGCCGGACGCTGACATGGAGCTCCTGCGGCGGGCCTACGTCTTCTCCGCCATGGAGCACCGGGGGCAGGTACGCTCGTCCGGAGAGCCCTATCTCACCCACCCCCTGGAAGTCGCCCAGATCCTGGCGGAGCTGCGGCTGGACCTGACCTGCGTGGTCGCCGGGCTCCTGCACGACGTCATCGAGGACACGCTCACCACGCGGGAGGTGCTGGAGGAGTATTTCGGCAAGGACATCGCCCATCTGGTGGAGGGACTCAGCAAAATCAGCCGGATTGCCTTCACCTCGCGGGAAGAGGCCCAGGCGGAGAATTTCCGGAAAATGATGCTCGCGATGGTCGACGACATCCGAGTCATCCTGGTGAAGCTGGCCGACCGACTCCACAACATGCGCACTCTGGAGCACCTGTCGCAGCGCCAGCAGCAGCGCATCTCCCGGGAAACGATGGAGATCTACGCTCCCATTGCCAACCGCCTGGGCATGGGAAAGATCAAGAGCGAGCTGGAAGACATCGCCCTGAAATACCTGGATCCGGAAGGCTATGCTTCCCTGGTGTCAGCGCTGGAAGAACGGCGAAAGCTCAGCGACAATTTCATCAACGAGATCCGCACGACCCTGGAAACCAAGCTGCAGGAGCAGGGAATTCGCTGTGAAATCACCGGCCGGGTGAAGCATCTCTACAGCATCTACAAGAAACTGAGGGTGCAGGGTATCGATGTGGGGCAGGTCTACGACTACCTGGCTTTCCGCATCCTCACGCCCACCGTGAAAGACTGCTACGCGGCTCTGGGAACCATTCATTCCATCTGGAGACCGGTTCCTGGCCGCATCAAGGACTTCATCGCCATGCCGAAACCCAACATGTATCAGTCGCTCCATACCTCGGTGATGAGCGAAAAAGGGCAGCCCTTCGAAGTTCAGATCCGCACGCCGGAGATGCATGGGATCGCCGAGGAGGGGATCGCGGCTCACTGGAAATACAAGGAGGGGAAAAAGGTAAAGGCCGGCGAGGACCCCAACATCCAGTGGCTGAGACAGATCATGGAGTGGCAGCAGGAGCTGAGGGACCCGGCTGATTTCCTGAAGATGGTGAAGGTCGAGCTGTATCCGGAGGAGGTTTACGCCTTCACTCCCCAGGGGCAGGTCAAGAGCTTTCCCCGCGGGGCGACGCCGGTGGACTTTGCCTACTCCATCCACTCCGAAGTCGGACACCACTGTCTCGGAGCCCGGGTGAACGGCAAGCTCGTGCCGCTGAAGACCCCTCTGCACAACGGCGACATCGTGGAAATCCTCACGAGTCCGGCCCATCGGCCCAGCCAGGACTGGCTGAGCTTCGTCGTGACCTCCCGGGCCCGCAGCAAGATTCGCCAGTGGCTCAACACGGATCGCCGCAGCAGCAGCGTCCAACTGGGGAAATCCCTGGTGGAGCGGGAGCTGAAGCGTTTCCACATCTCCTCGAGGATACTCCATGGCGATGGAAAGCTCAGCGAGGCCCTGAGTTCCCTGGGATTCCCCAGCCTGGATGACTACTACGCCGCCGTGGCCTACGGAAAGGTCTCGGTAAAGCAGCTCGTCGGCCACCTGGCGCCCGAGACGGATTGGAAGGAGCCCACCGAATCGAAAATCACCACGGTGGTGAAGAAGGCGTTGGGGCTTTCCGGGACGGCCGTCAAGGTACGGGGCCTGGACGACGTCATGGTCTATCTCGCCAAGTGCTGCGGTCCCATCCGGGGAGAGCCGATCGTAGGTTACATCACTCGGGGGAAAGGCGTCTCGGTGCACTCTCAGCGCTGTCCAAACGTCGAGAGGCTGCTCTACGACCCGGAGCGCAAGATCGAGGTGGCCTGGGCGGGCAGCAAGGAGGCGAAGTTTCAGGTGCGCCTCAACATTACCTCCGAAGATCGCCAGGGCGTGCTGGCCCGGGTCACCTCCGCCATCGCCGACGAGAAATCGAACATCAGCGACGTGAGCGCCAAGACCTTCGAGGGCAAGAAGGGGCAGATCACCTTGACCCTGGACATTTCCGACCTGGACCACCTGGAGCGGATCGTCAAACGCCTGCGGGGCATCCAGGGAGTCCATGACGTGGAGCGACAAAGCGGGTGAATGCGCACCCACAGGAGAACGCGACATGACGACACGCAGCGTGGTGAAGACTCAGTCCGCCCCGGCGGCGATCGGGCCCTATTCCCAGGGGATCACGGCCGGGGGATTCCTGTTCATCTCGGGGCAGATTCCGCTCGATCCAGCGACAGGAGAGATGGTTCAAGGAGACATTTCCGCTCAGGTGAGGCGGGTTCTGGAGAATCTCCAAGCCATCCTGACGGCGGGGGGATCGGGGATGGATCGGGTCGTCAGGACGACCGTGTACCTTCTGGATTTGGGTGAGTTTACAAAAATGAATGAGGTTTACCGAGAGTACTTCGGGGCGCAGCCTCCGGCCCGCTCCACCGTCGGGGTGGCAGCTCTCCCGAAGGGAGCGCGGGTGGAAATTGACGCCATTGCTCGAGTGGAATGAGAAGGCTCAGGAAACGGCCTTGGCAACCGCTCCCGACCGGATGCAGCGCGTACAGACACGGCGCCTGCGGCGGCCCCCCTTGACCTCGATTCGGACAGACTGAAGATTCGGCTGCCACACTCGCTGGGAGACATTGTGGGCGTGGCTGATCTGATGCCCGAAGCGCGGTCCCTTCCCGCAGATAGCGCAGACGCGGGCCATGCGTGCTCTCCTTCTGATTGAGCCGAAAAGAGCCGAAACTCTAACACAACCGAGACTCCCGGATCAACCCCAATCCGGCCTGCCGCCCCCGTCAAAAAGCCACCACTGACAATCTGGTGGCGTCCCACCCACACACCCTTCGATACCCTCTCCTGCGGGCGAACGATTCTTAGAAACAACAAATTACACACACATTCAATAATGAAAATTCAACAATGAATTTCGTGACAGATGAACTTGCAAACCTTGGACGCCGACATATATTCAAATCCCGTGGAGTCGCAAAAGGTCAGGAAACATGAGAGGCCGTTCCACAAACCTCTGAGATAAGGAGAGATCGGGTGTTCTTCTCAAGGAACAAAAACCTGGTGGGCTTGGACATCGGCTCCAGCAGCGTCAAAGTCATTGAACTCAAGGATCTGGGCAAAGGCAAGGGTTACCACCTGCTCAACGCCTCCCTGGAGCCCCTCTCCCCTGAGGCGATCGTGGACGGCGCCATCATGGATTCCGGTCTGGTGGTGGAGGCGGTGCAGCGCTGTTTCAGCTCCCGGAACATCAAGGCCACGGATTGCGCCATCGCCCTGTCGGGACACTCGGTCATCATCAAGAGAATCTCTCTGCCGGTGATGAGCGAAGAGGAGCTTGCCGAGAGCATCCAGTGGGAGGCGGAGCAGTACATCCCCTTCGACGTGGAGGACGTGAACATCGCCTACCAGATTCTGAAGGGGACCAACCTGGCGGGAGACGGCAACATGGACGTCCTGCTGGTGGCCGCCAAGAAGGACAAGATCAACGACTACACGGCCGTGGTGGGGCAGGCGGGGCGCAACGCCTCGCTGGTGGATGTCGATGTCTTCGCCCTGCAGAACGCCTTCGAGATGAACTACGAGATCGATTCCGGAGAGACCTGCGCCCTGGCCAACATCGGCGCCACCGTCACGAACGTCTCGGTGCTCAAGGGGAGCTCTTCCATCTTCTGGCGGGACATCTCCATCGGCGGCAACCAGTACAACGACGCCATCCGCAAGGAGCTCAATCTGAGCTTCGATCAAAGCGAGCGGGTGAAACGGGGCGAGGAAGTGGAAGGGGCCTCCCAGGAGACCGTGGCCCCGATGATGAGCTCCGTGAACGAATACATGGGCGCCGAGATCCAGAAGACTCTGGATTTCTTCAAGAACACCACCCCGGGCGAGAGCATCGATCGGATCTACATTTCGGGCGGCGCATCCAGAATTCCCAGCCTCCTCGAATCGCTGGGAGAGCGCTTCGGCATCTCCGTGGAGCGCATGGACCCCTTCCGCCGGGTGACCATCGGCAAGGACGTCCCGTCCGAGACGGTCGATGAGCTTTCCTCGTGCGCCGCCGTCGCGGTGGGACTCGCCATCAGAAAGGTGGGCGACCGATGATTAAAATCAACCTGCTAGCCGAAGCCCGGCCCACGAAGAGTCGATCCCTCAAGCCCTCCCTGCAGATGCCGGGAAACGTCCCACAGAATCTGCTCCTGGTGGCCCTGGTGGCTCTGAGTTTCGTGTTCTGCAGCTGGAAGTGGTACAGCCTGCAGGCGGAGCACTCGGAGCTGACCGATCAGATCGTCAAAGCCGAGGTGGAGAAGAAGCGCCTGGACGAGATCATCAAGAAGGGGGACACCTACAAGGCGCAGCGGGATCTGTTGAACAAGAAGATCAACCTGATCACGCAGCTCAAGAAGAACCAGAGCGGCCCGGTGCACCTGCTGGACGAGATCAGCCGGAAGCTTCCGGACTTCCTCTGGCTGGATTCGATGAACGGAACGGCCAACAACGTGACCATCAACGGCAAGGCCACGACGTATAACGCGGTCTCCAACTTCTACAACAATCTCACCGGGTCCAAGTTCTTCGACCAGGTGGTGCTGGGGCCCATCGCATCGACGCCCCAGGGCATCACCTTCTCATTGTCCTGCAAGTTCCTGCCCTCGGCGGTCACCGCCGAGGGGGATCAGGGGAGCACGGGCCTCTAGAGCCTCTCGGGGTGAACCAATGGCATTGGATTTCAAGAATCTTCCGTTCTGGGGTCAGGTAGCGCTGGTCGCGGCATTGTGCACGGGCCTGATCTGCGTCGCCTACTGGGCTTACCCCAACTTCAGCCAGATGAAGCAGCAGAACATGGTCGATGCCAAGCGGCTGGAGGATCTCCAGTCGGAAATCCGCCGCGGCGCCGCCATCGAGGCGAAACTGCCCGAGTTCGAGAAGGAAATCGCCAACCTCCAGAGAAAGCTCGACGACTTGCTCCAGATCCTTCCCACCGAGCCGGAGACCGGCGAACTGCTCAAGTGGGTCAAGAACCTCACCGATCAGTCCAATCTGGATCTGCAGCGCTTCGATCCGGGAGCTCTGAAGCCGGTGGAGTTCTATCGTGAGTTCCCGATCAACATGGATGTCACGGGTGACTATCACGATCTGGGAGTGTTTTTCGACCGGATCAGCAAGTACTCCCGGATCATCAACGTGGACAATGTGCAGATCGGCGTCAACTCGGGCGGCAAGGGAACCATTCACGCCACCTTCACCGCCACGACCTTCGTCTACGACGACAACTCCGCGAAATCCCAGGGAGGCCAGCAATGACCCGCTGCCATCTAACCACCCTCCTCCGGGCCCTGGCCGCCGCCTCGGCCATGGTTGCGGCGGGTTCGATTGTCGCCCTCGGGGAGAATGCCGCGCCGCCCGCGGCCGCCGATGCGGCCCAAGGCCAGGAAGTCGCCCAGAAGCAGGACGAGCAGAGCACCAAGACCATCGAGAAGATCATCGAAGAGAGCGAGAGCGTGCTCTCCGGACGGGGATTCACCTACGATCCCGCGGGTCGAAGGGACCCTTTCCGATCGCTGGTGGAGCAGACCAAAGCCGACAAGGGACCTCGTCCCAAGGGAATCGCCGGCATGCTCATCTCCGAGGTGGACCTGGTGGGCATCGTTCAGAAGGGCAAGGACAACCTGGCCTTCTTCAACGGCAGTGACAACAAGGGATATTTCCTGAGAGTGGGAGACCAGCTCTACGACGGCCGCATCATCCAGATCAATCGAACGACAGGGCAGGTGGTCTTCCGTCAGGAGATTAACGACCCCCGTTCCATCAAGCCCTACCGGGACATCACGAAGAGGCTCTATTCCGCGGAGGAGGAAAAGTTATGAGGTCTTGGAAGATTGCCGCGCTGCTGGCCCTGTTGGCCGTCGCGGTGGGTTGCGCGGGCAATCCGCCGGCCAGCGAGCCATCCCAGCAGGTGCAGCCGACGTCCGAGTCGGTGACCATCAGCTCGGTGGAACAGGCGACCAGCGAGGGTGAAACTCACATTACCCTGAAAGGGAACTTCCCATTCAGCTATACGTCCTACGAGCCCGACTATTCCACCATGGTCCTGGAGCTGCTCGACGTGGATGCCACCCCCATCGCCGGCATGACCACGGTGAACAGCCCGGAGGTGGAGAGCATCGAGACCAGCGTGCGGAACGACGGGACGGCAGGGGGCAGGGTGTCGCAGGTGACCTTCCACTTCAAGCGGCCCACCCTCCATCAGATGAGGACCGAGGGCAACGACCTGCGCATCGAGTTCCAGCCGGATCCCTCGCGCAAGCCATTCCCCGAGCACAGTCTGGCCGAGGCTTCGAACGCCGCGGCTCCCGTGCTCCTTCCCGAGGCCACATTGCCGTCCGCTCCGGTCCTCAGCGAAGCCGAGAAACTGGCGCTGGAGAAGGCGCAGCCGGCCTCGGCGCTGCTGGCGGTGCTTCCCAAGGGGCCCGACGCGGTGCGAAAAATCCAGCTCAAGACCAACGGCAAGGTGGATTACAAAGCCTTCGAGCTGAGCAACCCCTCGCGGCTGGTCATTGACATGGAGAACATCCTGGCCCAGGTTCCTCCCACCCAGCGCTCTCTGACCCCCAAGTCAGAGTTCCTGGAGAAGATCCGGGTGGCGCAGTTCGCGACGGTCCCGCAGAAGGTGGCCCGGGTGGTCTTCGATCTCAAATCATCGCGGCCTTATGAAATCGTGCCGGGACCCAACGGCCTGACCGTGGACTTCAGCGAAGCCGTGGCGGCTCGCCAGGGCGCGGCACCGCAAGTCGTGGCGGCATCGGATGCGTCGGACTCACCGTTGACGCCCGCGTCGCCGGCGGGTTCGAAGACGACCGCTGCGGTGGCATCGCCGAGCCAGCCTCCGGCTGATTCGGACGCGGCTCCCCTCGGCGTGAACCTGGCTGCGCAAACTCCCGGCAGTGAGGCGGCCCCGACCCCTGCGACCGAGGAGGCCCCGAGCTCCGACGAGGCACCGGGACTGACCCCCCTCGCGGTGTCGACCCTGCCCGAACCTCCGACACCGCCAGGGACTCAGGATGATGCCAAGACCGAGCCGGAGGAGTCCACGGCCGACCTCATTCCCATGCATCCTCCTTCCAGCAAGGCCCCCAAGGAAACCACCATCGTCGCCCAGGCGCGATTCTCCCCCCGTACGATTTCGGACAACGGTCAGAAGTACACGGGAAAGCGAATCTCCCTGAACTTCAAGGACGCGGACCTGAAGGACGTCTTCCGCATCTTCCACGAAATCAGCGGGTACAACATCGTCCTCGATCCCAGCGTCGGCGGGAACGTGACCATCGTGCTGGACAATGTTCCCGAGGATCAGGCCCTGGACATCATTCTGAAGAACAACGGGCTGGACAAGATTTTCGAGAACAACGTGATCCGGATCGCCGCCACCAGCAAGCTCTCCCAGGAGGCCGCGGCCCGCAAGACCCTGCAGGAGGCCAAAGAGCTGGAGGAGATGCCCGTGACCTTCACGCGGGCCCTGAGCTACGCCCGGGCCAAGGACGTGGCCCCCATCGTGAAGCGCGTGATGTCCAAGCGCGGAGATGTGGCCACCGACGATCGGACGAACACGCTGATCATCAGCGACATCTCCGCCAAGCGGGAGCCGATCAACCGCCTCATCGACTCCCTGGATGAGCAGACGCCCCAGGTATCCATCGAGGCGCGCATCGTCGAGACCGATCGCCAGTTCGAGCGTGATCTGGGTATCACCTGGGGGCTCAACGCCAGGCTGGATCCGTCCCTGGGCACCCAGACGGGCTTGCAGTTTCCCCATACGGCGGACATCAGCTATGACGTGAACCTGCCGGCCCCGGCGTCCGCAAGCACCCTCGGGGTCAACTTCGGCAACGTCCTGAACAGCTTCAGCCTGAACGCCCAGCTGGACGCTTTCGAGCTGAGCGGCGACGTAAAGATCCTCTCGGCGCCCAAGGTGGTGACCCAGAACAACCAGACCGCGGTCATCGAGCAGGGCACCCAGATACCCATCGTGAACACCACCGCCACCGAGATCAATGTGGAGTTCGTCTCGGCCTCACTGCGGCTGGAGGTCACCCCCCAGATCACCAAGGAGGGGACGGTGAGCATGATGGTCAAGGTGGAGAACAACTCTCCCAACTTCGTGAACCGGGTGGGAGACGTGCCGCCCATCAACACCCAGCGTGCCCAGACCCAGATCATGGTGGGGGACGGCGGCACGGCGGTCATCGGTGGGATCTTCAAAATCAACGACGCCGTCACGGAGACCGGCGTGCCGGGCCTGCGTCGGATTCCGGGGCTGGGCTGGCTCTTCAAGAGCAAGACCATCAATCGGGAGAATGCCGAGCTGCTCATTTTCATCACGCCTAGGATTCTGAAGAAAGTCTAGGCCCAGGAGGAAACCAGACATGTTCGCCCTGAAACGAGATGTACTGCGGGCCCTGGTCCTGGCGTCGGTGGCGCTGGGGGCGGTCATCGCCTGCAACGACGTGGCCCACAATCCAGACGACTCCGATTCGGTCATCCAAGTCATGCAGGCCACTGTCGTCAACTCGGATCCCACCAACGCGGCGGTGAGCGACTCGACCACGTTGTCTCTCGCGGCCCAGCCCAGGAACCCGGGCGCGACGACGTTCTTCAACGACGTGACTCTTTCCAACTACACGGTCACCTTCTCGGCGCTTCTGGCGCCGGTGGCTGGCGTGGTGGGAGGCGGTTTCGTGCCGGCAGGAGGAACCGCCACGGTGACGCTTCAGGTGGTGCCCGGCGCCGTGAAGTTCGCGGGGCTCGCCGGCAACACGGTGATTGCCCGCATCGACGTGCAGGGGGAGGATTTCAGCGGTCACGATGTCTCGTTCAGCACCAACGTGCCGGTCGTCTTCACCACGACGCCGGACTCGGACGCGGACGGTGTGCCGGATTTGACGGACAACTGCCCGCTGGTCTTCAACCCGAGCCAGCTGGACACGTTCCCCGTCATCCCCAACGGCGTGGGCGACTGCTGCGATCCCGGCACGCCCGGTTACCCGGCCTGCAGCCCGTAGACGGGGAGGAGCGACGCGCCATCCCATCTCAGGGGTTCCCGGAGAGTGCCTCCGGGAACCCCTTTTGCGTTTCCAGCGGGGAGTGAAACCCGCGCCCTTGCAAAGGTTTGACAGGGATTCGGCGGTTCCCTAAAATGGCGCCGCCCCACAGGACAGACGGTGAAAAAACCAGCAGCAGCTCGGAATCCGGCGAGAGGGGGAGCTTTGGGACGGCTCGAAGAGTTGAAGACCCGCTGGGAGCGGGATCCCGCCTCACGTGCCTTCCTACCCCTGGCGGAGGAGTACCGCCGGATGGGAAGGCTGGCGGAATCGGAAAAGGTGTGCCGGGAGGGCCTGCAGCGGTATCCCAACTATCACTCCGCCCGGGTTTCGCTGGGGCGAACGCTGCTGGAAATGGATCGTCTGGAGGAATCCTCGTCCGAGTTCCGCGCCGTGCTGGAATCGGAACCCCAGAACCTCCTGGCGGGAAGACTGCTGGCGGGAATCTACCGCAACCAAGGGAGATGGTCGGAGGCGTTGGAGACTTTTCGCAGGCTGCAGTCCTTCTATCCCGATGACGCCGAGGTTCGGGCCCAGGTGTATCAGCTGGAGCGCGGACCGGAAGAGGACTCGCAGGCTCAGGCGCCGCAGACTTCCGCCGTCTCCGGGGGTCAGGATGCCATGGCCACCAACACCCTGGCGGAGATCTACTTCCGGCAGGGCCTCGTGGAACGCGCGGTGGCGGTCTATGAGAACATGCTGCGGGCCGACCCTGACAATCAGGCGGTTCGCCGGAGGATGAGCGAAATCCTGGGCGGCGACAGCATGGCTCCGGCGCCGGTGGCGTTCGTGGAGTCCAAAGTGGCGAATCCTCCGGAGGATCCAAGGCGTCGTGTCATCCGGGGACTGCAGAACTGGTTGATCGGCGTCCAGAGGGGATGATATGTTTAAGCAAGTTTTGGAAGGATTGATTTCCCGCTTGGAAGAGGTGCAGGGCGCCGCCATGATCGGTGTAGACGGGATTCCCATCGCGGAGATCCCGGTGCGGGCTGGCATCGACCTCGAAAGGATTGCTGCGGAATGCACCTCCCTGATCAAGACCGCCGTCGCCACCGGTCGCGCCCTCGATCAGGGAATGCCCCAAGAGCTCATGCTACGGTGTCAGGAGGCCCAAACACTGCTGCGCTCCGTGACCCCCGAATACTATCTCTGCCTGGTGATGGGTCCGCTTGCCTCAACGGGTCGGGCGCGCTACGAGTTGCAGAAAGCCTGCCAGCGGTTGGAGGGGGAAGTGTACTGAACCCTTATCGACCTCCGGTCGCTGATGAGGGTCGATCCGTGGAAAGACCCTGAATTCTCGCCCCGCAGCCAGGTCTGCGGGGTCCGTGTTTATGGCGGCTGGAGCAGGAGGCACTTCGGTGGACAAGGAAATCCTGGAACTCATAGATCTGATTTCGCAAAGCAATTTCGTCGAGTTCGAGCTGGAGAGGGAAGGCTTCAAGATCAAGCTGGTCAAGGCGAACTCCCGCGGCGCGGCGGATGGCATGAGCGCGGCCACCATGCCCCAAACCGGGGCCCTACTGCAGGCAGCGCCGGCCCCGGCGCCGGAACCCTTGGCCACCGCGCGGTCCGCGGCCCCGGTCTCCTCGGGCCTGCACGACGTCAAATCTCCCCTGGTGGGGACTTTCTACCGCGCGCCTAGCCCGGAAGCCCCCTCCTTTACCGAGGTGGGAAAGTCGGTCAAGTCAGGGCAAGTCCTCTGCATCGTGGAAGCCATGAAACTCATGAATGAGATTGAGTCGGACACCGACGGGGTGGTGGAGGAGATCCTGGCCTCCAACGGACAGCCCGTGGAGTATGGTGAAGTGCTCTTCAGGATCCGGCCAGGCTCCGCCAGGTAAAATCGCCGTGTTCAAGAAAATCCTCATCGCCAACCGCGGCGAGATCGCGCTGCGAATCCTCTGGGCCTGCCGAGAGCTCGGAATCTCCACGGTCGCCGTCCACTCCGAGGCCGACAGCGACGCCCTCCACGTGCGCTATGCGGACGAGGATGTCTGCATCGGGCCTCCGCGCAGCTCCGAGAGCTACCTGAACATCGGCAGCGTCATCGCGGCGGCCGAGATCACCGACGCCGACGCCATCCACCCTGGGTACGGCTTCCTGGCGGAGAACGCCCATTTCGCCGAAGTTTGCGAAGCCTGCAAGATCAAGTTCATCGGCCCAAGCCCCTCGGTCATCCGGCAGATGGGAGACAAGGCGAAGGCCCGCGAGCTGATGGAGTCCGCCGGTGTCCCCTGTGTTCCCGGCAGTCACGGTATTCTGAGCAGCGATGTCGAGGCGATGGCCCTGGCGCGCAAGATCGGCTATCCGGTCATCGTCAAGGCATCGGCCGGGGGCGGGGGCCGGGGGATGCGCATCGCCCGCAGCGAGGAGGAGTTGCGCTCCGCTATCCAGACCGCCATGAATGAAGCCAAGAAGGCGTTCGATGTGGCCGATGTTTACCTGGAAAAGTACATCGAAGATCCCCGGCACGTGGAATTCCAGATCCTGGGAGACGAGCACGGCGCGGTGGTGCACCTGGGTGAGAGAGAGTGCTCCATTCAACGGCGGCACCAGAAGCTGGTGGAGGAGTCCCCCTCCCTGGCCCTCAGCCCGAAGCTCCGCCGCCGCATGTCGGAGGCGGCGCTTGCCGGTGCCCGGGCGGTCGGCTACCAGAACGCCGGGACCATCGAGTTTCTTCTGGCACCCGATGGAAAGTTCTATTTCATCGAGATGAACACCCGGATCCAGGTGGAGCATCCGGTGACCGAGATGGTCACCGGGCTGGACCTGATCCGGGAGCAGATTCGCATCGCCGCAGGGCAGCCTCTGGGATACACCCAGGACGACATTCGGTTTCACGGCCACGCCATCGAATGCCGAGTCAACGCCGAAGACTCGGAGAGCTTCGTGCCCTCACCGGGACGCATCACCACGTTCAACATCTCCGGGGGTCCGGGAGTCCGCGTGGACACCGCCGCCCATGCCGACGGGGTGATCTCTCCCCACTACGACTCCCTGGTGGCGAAGGCCATCACTTTCGGAAACAGCCGCCTCGAGGCGGTTTCACGAATGCGACGGCTTCTGGATCTCATGGTGGTGGAAGGCATCAAGACCACGATCCCCCTCCTGCGCCGGGTGCTGGTGGATCCCGACTTCCTGGACGGCAGGATTTCTACGCACTATCTGGAGCGCCTCCTAGCCCGCGGCCGGTCGGTGGCGGCCCACTCCTAGGGGAGGGACCCGTCGTGAGCCTCCCCATCTCGGAACAGATCTACCTGGTGGGTTTCATGGGAGCCGGGAAGACCACTTCGGGAGCGGAGCTGGCGGCCCTGCTGGGCTGGCGCTTCGTGGACCTGGATGAGGCGATTTGCCTGCGCGAGGGGAAAAGCATCCCGGAGATATTTCGCGACGGCGGCGAGCCGGTATTCAGAAGACTGGAGCGCGAGATCCTGGTCTCTCTCACTTCCTTGTCGAAGCTGGTGGTTGCCACCGGGGGAGGCACCTATGTGGCCGACGAGAATCGGAACCTGGTGGAAGCGGCAGGCTGGTCGGTGTGGCTCCAGGTGGGCCTTAGCGAGGCCATGCGGCGCTGCGGCGGCGGCATCGGACGGCCGTTATGGGGAAGCCGGGCGGAGATCGAGGCGTTGTACAGACACCGACAAGAGTTTTACCGCTGTGCCAGGATTCAGGTGGATACCGAAGTCATCCCACCAACCCGGGTGGCGGGAAAGGTGATGGAAAACCTGCGGGCGAAAGGTTTCATCCGTTCCTGAACGTGAAGCCGGAGAGCGTTTGCGAACTCTGATCCTCAGCGACCTTCACTCGAACCACGAGGCCACCCTGGCCTGCCTGGCGGCGGCGCGGGAGCTGGGGTACCAGCGCTCGGCGGTGCTGGGGGATCTGGTCGGCTACGGTGGAAGTCCGGAAGAGGTGGTGTGCGAAATGCGGGCGCTCAAACCGGCCGTCATGATACGCGGCAATCACGATCGAGTGGTGGCGGGCATCGAGCAGGGGGAGGATTTCAACCTTCTGGCCCTGCAGGCTGCGGTCGTGAACCGGAAACTCCTTTCCTCCGGGAGCCGGGACTTTTTGATGGGCCTGCCCGCTGGTCCGAAGCAGCTCGGCGAGGCCGGGACGCTGGTGGCCCACGGAACGCCCCTGGATGAGGACGAGTACCTGGTGGATCCGCTGGAGGCGTCGCGAATTTTTCGGGAGTTGGACTTCTCTGTCTGCTTCTTTGGCCACACTCACATCCCGTGCGTTTTCAAGCTGGCCGGGAGTTCCGTCAGCCGGGTGTTTCCCGCACCGGACGGAACGCGGGTGGCCTTGAGGCCGGGGGAGCGCTTTCTGATCAATCCCGGATCCGTGGGACAGCCTCGGGACGAAGACCCTCGGGCGGCATTCCTGATTCTGGATGATGCGGCGAAGGAGGTGGGCTTCCATCGGGTGCATTATCCGATCCAGGAGGCTCAGCTTCGCATCCTGGAGGCAGGGCTTCCTCCCCAGCTGGCGCAGCGCCTGCAGCGGGGTGTCTGAGGCTCCCAACGGCTCGTGCGGGGTTGCACCTTTCTCCGAGAGGGCATGCCCGTCAGCCAGCCCACCAGCCGCAGGCGAAAAGCGCCATCAGGAGTCCCCCCAACGGCAGAGCGAGTCCCAGATAGACCGGAAGCCGTGACGCGTCGCGGGCCGTCCACGATCCCAGCCAGGCAAAAACCGGGAACGCCAGGAGCGTCAGCCTGCCGAAGGACCAGAGGGTCGAGGAGAGCGGGACCAGGACGCAGAGCACGGCGTAGGTTCCCCACGAGCGAGGCGTCCTGCGCAGCACCGGCACAAGGGCCGCGAGGAACAGGACGGCGGTCAACATCTCCAGGATGGAATTGTGGGCTCCGTGCAGCTGGGGCCGGGACTCCAGGAATCTGAGAAATGCCTGCCAGGGTCCTGAGATCGGCCCCCGCCAACGGCTTTGTCGCTCGGCCCAGATGAGCGGGTCGCCGAATTGTGCCGTGCAATAGACGCCAAAGGCAGCTAATCCCGCAGGAAACCCCGCAAGCGCCGCTGCGCCCCGCCAGCCCCCGTTGCGCTCCTTCACCTCCCACGCCAGTGCCGGCGCGGCAAGAAGCGCCGTGGGTCGGGCCAGAGCCGCCAGGAATCCGCACAGCGCCAGAGCTTCCCAGCGCTGGCGGCGGGCGAGGTGGAAGCAGGCCAGGACCAGGGCCAGGCTCAACGACTCGGAGTAAACGGCCGACAGAAACAGGGAGAAGGGAAATCCCAGAAGCACCCATACGGCATTGGCGGCGGCACCCTCGTCCCATTGGTCGCGGCACAAGCGATAAAGCAGGGTGAGCGCGATCAGGAGGGCGGCATTGGAAAGGAGAATTCCGGCGAGCACGCCCTGCATTCCCAGTCGCTCGAGCGCGCCCAGGAGGACGGGGTAAAGCGGGAAGAAGCCGGCTGCGTCCTCCGGGTGATAGCCCACGGAGTAGCTGCGCAGCTGATCGCCGATCGCGTAGCCCTGACGGGCGATGAGCAGATACCATTCGGAATCCCATCGGGCCCAGATTTCCAGCGGCGCCGCCACGATCTCATGGGCCACCAGGTTGCCGGGCATGCTGGCGCGTGCCGAGCCCAGCAGGCCCAGCGCCAGAAATCCCACGGCCAGCAGCGCCGCGCGCGTCACCGCAAACGGAAGCAGAATGCGCCTGAGCCAGGTTTCCAGATTCACCGGCTCCTCGAGGCGAGCAGCGCCACTCCTCGCGCTCCCCGGATGGACAGGATCCAGCTGCGTAGTCCGTCCAGGGACAAGGCCATGGGGACGGCAGTGAGCGCTACCGCGACCATGAGGAAGCGATTGCCGTAGTGGCTGGTGGACCACTACCGGTAGGTACTGAACAGCAGGAAGAGGAATTCGGAGATTCCCAGGAACAGGAGCCCATCCCACCGGTACCTGCGAAACAGGGGGATGAGCCCGGGGAGCGCCAGGAGGAGCAGGGGAGAAGTCGTGAGAATCCCCACCCTGGGATCCAGAAGCTGGCCACGGACGCCTTCGAGCAGCGGAAGATCGAAAAAGCCTCGGTGGGATACGGTGACCAGGGTGTCCCCTTGCAGGACGATCGTCCGGTCATAGCCGGTGGTGGTGGGAGCGCCGAACATCGCGAGGTTCAGGAGCATCCACGCCGCGACTCCCGGGAGCAGTCCGGCTCCGGTCCTAAGCGCACCCGTGCGCGGGCGCCGAAGACAAAGGATGGAGAGCACCACCAGGGAGACGAAGAGGTTGGTCACTTTGGCGAGCACCGAGATTCCCAGGGCCACGCCTCCCGAAAAACACCTGCGCTTGAGAATCAGGAGCACTCCGGCCAGAACCAGCACCGTCGAAAAGAGGTCCGGAGAAAAGTTGTAGAGGTAGGCCCTCAGAAACGACCCGCCAACCACGAGAGCGACTGCGGCGGTGGCAGTTCCGGGCGAAACATAAAGCCTGCAGATCGCCCAGAGAATCACCACCAGAAGCGCCATCATCAGCCCATTGAACAGCAGGAAACCCGCCGTGCCGAACGCCGCATAGAAGGGGAGCGCTACGATCGACATCAGGACCGGGTGCTTGGGATACCACTGACCCGCCTGGCCCAAAGCCACCTGCCGTTGGTGAACGGCCAGGCCTCCCCGGAGCTGGTTCTGCAGATCGAGGTCCCCATCGTGCTGGAAGGAAACGGTGGCGGAGGCGTAGTAGGGACAATCGCCGACGAGAAAGGCGCCGGAACGAAATTCGCGGCCGTGCAGGGCCACCACCAGCCATCCCGCGAGTAGGGCCAGGAGAAGGGGGAGACCCTCCCAGGGCACCCCAATCCGGCGCATCCTGCTGGTGAATTCCCCCACCCTCACCCTCGGGCCCTCCGAAAACCCGTTAGTCCAGTCCAGTCAATAATCTAGAACCGCGCCGGATAATTGTCAATTGTCCGTATATGCATATGCATTTTGGTATTAATGACTTGACAAAATTTGTTCCTCGACACTATATTCTCAGCTGTCCGAGTGGTGTGTAAGTACTGTTTCGGAAATAACTTACACGAAAGGCGGGGCTCGAAGCGGGAAGGCAGGACACGCAGGCGCCACCCTTCAGGAGCTCAGGGACAGGAAATTCCCCGGGGATTGAGCGCCCCGGGCTTTTCACCGATATCCGAGGACACGGACGATGGCAGTCAAGCTCGGAGAGATGCTGATCAAGGCAAACCTCCTGACACCCAAGAAGCTTCAGGAGGCCCTGGAGTACCAGAAGTCCAACGGCGGCAAGATTGGCTTCAACCTGGTCAAGCTGGGCTTCGTGAAAGAGGAGGACATTACCCGGGTCCTGTCCAACCAGCATGGCGTTCCGGCCATCAACCTGCGCACCATGGAGCTGGATGATTCGGTCGTGAAGCTCATCCCCTCCGAGGTCGCGCAAAAATACCTCATCCTGCCCGTGTCGCGCACCGGAGCCACCCTCACGGTGGCCATGGTGGATCCCACCAACGTCTTCGCCATGGACGACATCAAGTTCATGACCGGCTATAACGTGGAGCCGGTCGTGGCGTCCGAAGTTGCCATCAAGGAAGCTATCGACAAGTACTACGGTTCCATCCATGCCCTCGAGCTGAAGAAGGTCATGGACGAGATGGCGGAGACCGACGATCCGGCCGCCCTGGAGGTGCTGGAGGATTCCGACGACGTCGATCTGGCCAAGCTGGAAGCCTCGACCGAAGAGGCGCCGGTCGTGCGTCTGGTGAACCTGATCCTGACCGACTCCATCAAGCGCGGGGCCTCGGATATCCACGTGGAGCCCTACGAGAAGGACTTCCGGGTGCGCTTCCGGATCGACGGTGTGCTGTACGAGATCATGAACCCTCCCATGAAGCTCAAGGACGCCATCACGTCGCGCCTGAAAATCATGGCCAAGCTGGACATCTCGGAAAAGCGCCTGCCCCAGGATGGCCGCATCAAGATCAAAATCAAGCTGCAGGGCAAGAACAAGGAGATGGACTACCGCGTCTCCGTGCTGCCGACCCTGTTCGGCGAAAAAATCGTGCTTCGGCTCCTCGACAAAGAAAACCTAATGTTGGACATGACACGGCTGGGATTCGAGCAGGATTCGCTTACCAAGTTCGAGAAGGCGATTTTCAAGCCTTACGGAATGGTGCTGGTGACGGGGCCGACGGGCTCGGGAAAGACCAACACCCTCTACTCCTCCATCAGCCGGGTCAACACCCCCGAGACCAACATCATCACCGCCGAAGACCCGGTGGAGTTCAACCTCCACGGAATCAACCAGGTGCAGATGAAGGAGCAGATC
>Ga0137425_1000031_pt1 | contig 49614 bp, 53 predicted proteins | sample EasRivERMZT640_2_FD_102318 | JGI IMG/M metagenome (GOLD analysis project Ga0137425, IMG submission 102318) | Soil microbial communities from meander-bound floodplain in the East River, Colorado, USA - East River MetaG ERMZT640_2 | ecosystem: Environmental > Terrestrial > Soil > Floodplain ...
GCGCGCGGGATCGCGAGATCCCGCGCCGCTCTCTTGCTCGCGATAATTTTCCCCCTTGCCTTTCGGTCCATTCCTGGTTAAAAATGTTCTATCCGGTCTAGCCCATTTTTCCATCACCTGGGAGGTGAACCATGCGCAGAGCCTTGTTCGTCAGCGGCCTAATCTTCCTTCTGGCGGGAGGCGCCGTTTCACAGATCGGTGCGGGCCCCCGCGGGGTCCAGTTCCAGGCCGCGCTCGAGGGTGACCAGGAGGTACCGGCGCGGCAGACCGAGGCATCGGGCAATGTAACCTTTCGCCTCAGCGACGATCAGTCGACGCTGACCTACCGGCTTATCGTGGACAACATCGAAAATGTCGTTGCGGCGCACATCCATGTTGGTGTCTTCGGCGTGAACGGACCGGTCGTGCTCTTCCTGGCAGGGCCCTTCGCTTCCGGAGGAGGCCCGGTGGAGGGCATCCTGGCGGAAGGGACCCTCACCTCCGCCAATCTCGTGGGGCCACTGGCTGGAATGAGCCTCTCGGTCCTGATCGCTGCGATGCGGGAGGGAGGCACCTACGTCAACGTCCACACCAACGACGGAATTGACCCTATCAATACTGGAGCGGGTGACTTCCCGGGAGGCGAGATTCGCGGGCAGCTACGGCCCCTGCGCGGCCCCAAGGGAGCTGGCGTCGAGCCTATTCCGTAAGTAGAAGAGCCTCAGCCACCGCAATTCAGATCTTGACGAGATGGGTCGGGCTGTCACGACTGGCAGCCCGGCCCACCCCTCGTGGCTCTGCATCGGCACGTGTGGAATCAGGTGGTGAACTCGCCGGGGATGGCTTTAGGGTGAAGAGTTCAGATGAAGAGACTCGTTCGTGATTTCAAAGCATCGGCCAGGAAACTGGCGACTCCTCCGCTTTCCAGGCCGGAGACAAGCTCTGAATCCTTGATCCCCATCAGATCCCGGGACATCTCGCAGGCGATCATGCGCACGCCCAGCTCCCGCGCCAAGGAGATCATCTCCTCGAGAGAGCTCACGTTCTTCTGCTTCATCATCGCCCGAAGCATTTTCGCCCCCGCCCCAAAATAGTTCATTTTCGAGACTGGGAGGCTTGCGCTCGATCCCGGGCTCATGAGAGTCATCATTCTTTGAAAAAGGGACTTCCCGGAAAGCTGCTTGTCCTTCTTGAGAACACTCAGCCCCCAGAAAGTGAAAAACATGCTCACCTGCTGACCCATGGCCGCGGCGCCGGTGGCGATGATGAACGCCGCCAGGGCTCGGTCGAGATCGCCCGAGAAAACGACGAGCGCGACCCGATCCTCCGCGGCCTGGCCCTCAACGAGCGCCAGCCGCTTCTCCAGATTCCGGAGCCTTTCCTCGAGCACCTGCAGCCGGGACGGGTCGAAGGCCAGCTTGGATTCTGTACCGGCGTCCATACGTTCAGCTCCTCACGCAGTCCGCTTCACGTAGTGAACGTAAAGGTTGGTGCCATCCGCGGACTCCGATTCTTGTCCGATCAGCTCCACATTCTTCGCAATCTTGGCCCAGCCTTGAAAATCCGCAACGGATCCCCGATCCGTGGAGATCACCTTTAGCACCTGGCCGAGCTCGAGCTTGCCGATCTCCTTCCGAGCGTTGACCAAAGGCATCGGGCAGTTGAGTCCGCGCGCATCCAGAACACTGTCGAAGCTCTGACTCATGATCCTCCTTTTCCCACGGATGCCTCGAGAGCCTGAGAGAGTGCGCAGGCATTCTTGCCGGTCTCGAGCGTCGCTGCGTCTTCCTCCGTGGGTGCCAGCAGTCCCGCATTGACACGCTTGATGTCCAGGTACTCGGGGACGAACCTGGGAAGACTCTCCAGCAGGTAGCGTACGAAGCCACCCTCGTTCTCCCTCAGGAGCCGCACAAGACCCTCATTGCGGTTCTTCACATCGTCGAGAGAAGCAGCGAAGCGTCCTGAGTCGTCCGCCTCAGCCAGACTGCTGAAGTGTCCTGGCAGTACCGTAATCCCACCCGGCAGGTCGAGGAGCCTGCGCAGCGACCGGTAGTGCAGGGGTGCCCATGCTTCAGCTTTCCCGCCCAGATCCGGCCGTGCAATCGACTGAATGAAGATGCTGTCGCCTGTGAAGAGATAGCGGTCGTCGATCCGTAAGGCGACCAGACCGAGGGTATGGCCGGGAACGTGGAGTGCCTGGAGCTCTTGCCTGCCGAAGGGGACGATCTGGCCATCACGAATGAATTCGCTGGGAATCGTGGTCGGCAGGACGTCGATGGGATGGATGGCGTCGTACGGATGAAGGTAATAGGGAGCGCCGGTGTGGGCGGCGAGTGCAGGGCCACCGCTGATGTGATCAGCGTGGCCGTGGGTGTCGATGACCGACGTTATCGTTACGCCCGCCGCGCGGGCCAGATCCAGGTAGGGATGGAGGTGGCGCAGGGGATCGATCACGATCGCCTTGCCAGCACTGGCCACCAGATAGCTCAGGCAGCCCCGCGCCGGGCGGCTCACCTGGTAAAGGGACAGAGCGGGATCGTCGAACAATGGGCGGGTCGCATAGTATTCCGCCCAGCCCTTCATCCCGCCCTTGAGGCTGGCGCTGGTGTAGCCCATGCGGCACAGACCCTGCGCGACGAGCACCGAAGTATCACCTTTGGCGCACACCGCAAGGATCGGCCGATCTGAGGGAATTTGACTGGAGAGATCGCGCTCGACACAAGCGACGACGGAGTCCAGCATCTCATCTTTGCCGCCGGATTCGAGCATCTCGAAGTAGGGAAGATTGATGGTCGGGACGGGGCCGCGGCCCTCGATTCGCGTCCTCTCGAACTCATCTCGATTGCGCACGTCGAGGACGAAGACCGGGTCTCGACGCTCCAGACGCTCGAGAAGCTCTCCCGCGGACCAGACTTCAATTTTGGACTGCTCGGACACCCTGGGATCCCTCGCCAGGAAGATACTATATCCACTCGGAATTGCCAATTTGGATTGACGCTCGAATCGAGCCGCCATGTCGCGATCGACACCGTAATTTCCCTCGAACCGTTCGTCCAAGGGTCAAGTCGCTGGCAAGTCACGGCTGAGGCGTCCAGATCGCCGATCTCCACTTGGCTGGCACGGCGCTGCGGAAAGGCTTACCCGCCGCGGATTCCAGAGCTTTGTGTAGGGGAGCGCTTGCGGATTTCGCCGTAACGCCGCACGGGCTATCGAATCCGCGCCAGAAGCAGCGTCTGGTCGTCGGCCTGCTGACCGAAGGCACGCACGGCAGCGAGAATACTGTCGTGGATCTCACGGAGCGGCCGATTGGCGTGCTCCGTTACAACCTGTTCGATTCGTGACTGCCCGAATTCCCCCCCGTTTCGATCGAACACCTCGGTAAGGCCGTCGGTCAGGACGACGAACAGGTCACCGGGTGCGGCGTCGACCGCCTCATCGCTGAACACGTGACCCGCAAGGACGCCGAGGGGAGGGTGCTCGTTGACCAGCCTGTGCAGCGTCTGCGTGGGGGCGCGGTAGTGCAGGATCGGCAGGTGGCCTGCCAGGGCGTAGCGCGCCCTCCCGTCGGCGTGAATTTCGAGCGCCGCGAAGGTCGCGAGCATGCTCGGTCGTTGAGTTTCGACCAATACGTCGTTCAGTCCCGTGATCATCTCCCCGAGCTCCGGGTCGTCGCGCAGTTTCATCCGGATCGCGCTCTTGATCATGCTCATCGACACACCGGCGGAGACACCATGGCCTGTGACGTCGGCCACATAAAGCCCCGTCTTTCCGCGGCCGCTACACACGTCCATCAGGTCGCCGCCAACCTCCGACGCGGGCGTGGACACTCCGTACAGCTCCAGGCGCTCGGTTGTTTGGTCGATGACGGGTACCAGGTGTAGGTGGATCTGTCGTGCCAGGTTGATCTCCGTGCGCAGGCGCATCGTTTTCGCGCCCTCGCCGGAGATGAAGACGACAAAGAAGACATAGCCCAGGACGATCACGAGAACGCAGATCAGTGCCTCCACGATGAGAGCGGTCTGCGCGCCGGGCCGAACGTAGAACGCGTCGCCGAAAATTTGAGGCACGAGGAAGGAGACGGGGATCCAGATCCAGAGGAATCGCAGGTTGCGCGTGAACGCGTAAGCCCATCCGACGGAAGTCACACCCGAATAGGCAGTCCATACGGCCAGGCTTTGCCAGGACAGGCCCTTCGGACTCGCCAGATCGTAAATGAGCGAGAACGGTGCAAACACGCAGAACACTCCAGCGTAGAACGTCAACCGCGCCCGAAGACTGACGTGGTCGAAGACGTTCTTGGGACCGACCGCTCGATCCGCTGCCGGCATCGATGATCTCCTGAACACAAGAGCCAGAGAAAATTCCTGGACGGGGGAGTGCCTACGGCACCGCCAGGGCGGCACTTGAACTCGGGGACGCATTCTACACCCTGATGCATGCTGGGCTTGCTGGACCACCGTGAGGATGAGGCAAGGCACCGTGGCTGGACGGTCAGGAATTTAGCTTGACAAGTGAAAGCAAAATGATATCATATTGCTATAACAGGTAGGGAAGGAGGCAATCCCATGCTGCGCGAAGTCAAGCGTGACGCTCTTCCAGGTATTCCCATTCTTCTCATTCTGATCGTCTCAGAGCTGGTGTCGGCCGGCTGGCTTATCAGGTCCGTGGCACGCGGATCGGGTGCAGAAATTGGCGTGGCCCTCGTCGTAATCGTGATCGCGGCCATCCTTCTGGCCGGCGTGTTCACCGTGAGCCCTAACCAGGCTCGTGTCCTGCAGCTCTTCGGCGCCTACCAGGGGACGGCGCGCGAGCCGGGGCTGCGTTGGGCCAACCCCTTCTACACGAAGCGGGCCCTCTCGCTCCGAGTGCGCAATTTCGAGACGGCGAAGCTGAAAGTTAACGACAAGCGCGGCAATCCGATTGAAATTGCAGCCGTCGTCGTATGGCGGGTGGTCGACACGGCCGAGGCTGCATTCCAGGTGGACAACTACGAGAACTACGTGCACGTGCAGAGCGAAGCGGCCTTGCGTAACCTGGCCACTGGCTACCCCTATGATGCCCATACCGATGGCGAAGTGGCCATTTCGAGTCATACGGCGGAAGTGTCCGCGCAGCTCCGGGTGGAAATTCACGACCGGCTGCAGAAGGCCGGTGTCGAGGTAATCGAGACGCGAGTCAGCCACCTGGCCTATGCGCCGGAAATCGCCGCCGCGATGCTGCGCCGCCAGCAAGCCGCCGCAGTGGTGGCCGCGCGGCGGACGATCGTGGACGGAGCGGTGGGGATGGTCGAAAACGCTCTCGAGATGCTGGCCGAGAGGAAAGTCATCGAGCTGGACGGCGAGCGGCGAGCGGCGATGGTCAGCAATCTGCTCGTCGTGCTGTGCAGCGAGCAGAACACGCAACCCGTCGTCAACGCGGGGTCGCTGTACCACTGACGGGCCGGGTCAGCATGATGCCGAGATTCACTGCTTCAGAACCCGGGTTTACTTCCCGTCGAGGCCAGAGAGATGGCTGAGCGCAAGGCGTTCCTGCTGCGCATCGACCCGGAGCTTTACGAAGCTCTGTCGCGGTGGGCGGCGGACGAATTGCGCAGCTTGAACGGCCAGATTGAATATCTTCTGCGCCAGGCGACCGTTCAGAGCGGCCGCACCGCACGACGCGACCGCACGGGGGGCGGAGGAACCGCCGGAAAGGGTTCACGATGAGCACGCCAGCTCCAGAATGCCCCGCCTGCCACGAGCGCATGCAGGAAGGGTTCGTTCCCGACATCGGGGAGCGGGGCAGACATCACCGTTCCCACTGGACGGAGGGCCGGCCCGAGAAGAGTCTCCTTCGAGGGCTCAAGACCAAGGGAAGGCGGCAACTCGATACGGTGACCTTCCGTTGTCCTAAATGCGGCTGGCTCATCTGGTTCGCCCCGGAGCCGCGGCCGACCGATCAGTAGCTCGCCGTCGCTTCACGCCTCGCCCAGCCGGGTCGAGGGTATATCCTTATTAATAGGCAAGTCCCCACCTCGGAACTTGAGCCATTCCCGAGAACGCGGCGAGATTCTTGAGCTTTCCAAGGCCACCCTGTAACCTACCCCTCACTGATGCGTCATACTGACTGCAACCCCGGGAGAACGGACCATTGAGGCTCCGGACCCTCGAAGACGACCGCTCACTCTGGCTCCAGGCCTATGAAGCACACGCTCCGTCCATTCTGGCCTTCCTGACCAGCCGAACGGGTCGGCGCGACCGGGCCGAGGAGTTGCTGCAGGAGACCTTCGTCCGGGCAATGCGCCGTGGCCCTGAGGTGGCCAAAACAGAGCACTTGCGGTCCTATCTGTTCACCACCGCGCACCACCTGGTCATCAGCGATCGCCGGCGCAGCCGGATCCGGCTGTTCTCCGAGCTGAGCGAAGTGGAAGAGTCGTCCCTCGAGACCGTGCCGTCCCGCGAAGCCGCTTCGCCAGAGAGCGCCATCGATCTGGAAACGATGCGGGAGCGGTTGGAAGCAGCGCTAGACAGTCTCAGTGGGCCGCACCGAGAGGCCTTCCAAGCTGCCGTGTTGGAGCAGAAGCCCTACGCGATGATCGCGCGGGAGCAGGAGTGGACCATGGAGCAGGTCAAGATCAACGTGCACCGGTCGCGGAAGAAGGTCATCACCATGCTGAGAGATTTGGTGCGCCCGAAAGAGGGGAGTCGATCATGAGGGACTGTGAGCACTACGAGACGCTGCTATCCACCTGGCACGACGGGGAACTGGACCACAGCGGGCAAATTGAGATGCTGGACCACCTGGTCGGCTGTTCCGGCTGCAGGGAATTTTATCTTGACGTACGCGGCCTCACTGGAGTGGTGGCCATGGTCCGCACTCCAGCCGCGGCCGAGATGCCTTCCCCTGAGGTATGGCGCCACATTGAGCGCTCTACGCGCTCCGAGAGTTCGAGCCGACCGTCGTTTGCAGGGTCCTGGAAGCGTTGGTTTCCGACCCCCGCCTGGGGCGCGGCCGCGGCCGCGGCAGTGTTCCTGGTCGTATTCAGCTCGACCGTGGGGAGACGGATGATCCCCTTGCAGCCTCGGACGTCTCTCACGGAAATCCAGCTCGGGGCAAACCCTGACGGGATGGACGATGAGCGGTTTGTCGAGCTGACGAAAAGAGTGCTGGGCGCTGATAAAAAATACCGGATCGCTTTCTACGAGATCATGAAGCAGGTTGTCGAGGATACCCAGGGCAACGAGCCGCCGAGCGACCTCCTGCTCAGGCAGCAAGACAGGCGGGAGGGAGACGAGGTCCCGGAAAGCGCCGGTGGACCGTCATGAAGTCCAGAGAGATTTCATCAAGGAGCGAACGCATCATGAGAAGGCCAGGCAAGCTCTCCCTCATCACCACCACGATTCTATTCCTTTCGGCAGCCGGTCTCTGGTTGACGGGAAGCGCCGGTGCGGCAGAGGCGGACGGGTTCCTCTATGGCACCGTCCTCACCGAAGGGGGCCGCCGGTACACGGGAGTACTGCGTTGGGGCGGCGAGGAGGCATTCTGGGACGACTTGTTCAATGGGACCAAATCGAAACTGCCCTATATCGACAGGCTTCCCGAAGATAAGCGGAAGCAAAGGGAAATCAAGGTGTTCGGCCTGCGGATCAGTTATGACTGGGACGAGGAGGCCACGGGTCGACAATTCGAGGCGCGATTCGGGGATATCCAGGAGATTCGTCCGATGAGCGGCGAAAACGTCGATGTGAAGATGAAGAGCGGTACGGTTTACCGCCTGGACGACGGCTCCAACGACATCGGAGCCACCATCGGCGTCCAGGATCCCGACGTTGGAGATGTCGAGATCGAATGGAAAAGGATCGAGCGCATCGAATTCGCCGGGGCTCCCGCGAGCCTCAAACCGGAGGCGCACCGGCTCTATGGGGAAGTGACCACGGAGAACGGCGTGTTCCGCGGCTTCGTTCAATGGGACAGTCAGGAGTGCCTGTCCACCGACAAGCTGGACGGGGACTCCGAGGACGGCAAGCTGTCGCTTGAAATGGGCCGGATCAAATCGATCGAGAAGAAAAGCCGCAGCAGCTCGACCATCGAGCTGAAAGACGGACGGAAGTTCGACCTGCGAGGCACCAACGACGTCGACTCATCGATCCGTGGCATCCTCGTCGAGGATGAGCGATTCGGACGGGTGAAGATTTCCTGGGACTCCTTCGATCGCGTGGATTTCCGCACCGGGCAGGGATCCGGCCGCCCCTATGCCGCCTACAAGCCGGGAGTCGCCTTGCGGGGAACAGTGACCGACCGTGAGGGAAAGCTCTGGAAAGGTCACCTGATCTTCGATCTCGACGAGTCAGAGTCCTGGGAGATGCTCAACGGTGAACACGATGGAGTTGAGTATGACCTGCCGATGGAGATGGTGCGCTCCATCGCGCCCCGCGACCAGGACACCAGCACCATCGTTCTGCGTGAAAGGCGCGAGCTGCGGCTCGAGGACAGCCAGGATGTCACCGAGGCGAATGCGGGGGTCCTGGTAATCCCAACGGGCGGGGGATCTGAGCGGTACATCCCCTGGGATGAAGTCCGTCAGGTCGAGTTCCAATAGAGCCCTTCCAGGCTCAGCTCAAGCGGCTACTCTGGGTGAGGGTCGGGACGTCCGTGGCGGTGAGCACCTCCGTCTGATCAGGTCGAATCACGCTCTTGGTATTGACGCTGTAGTCGAAGGCGCCGTCGGGCGTGGTGATGCGGACACGGTCTCCCGGGCGCACCTCTTCCAAGTTGCTGAAGAACGAGTCTCGATGGCCGGCAACGACGACATTGCCCGGTTCGCCTGGAAACGCCGTTTTCGACAAATGTCCCACGGCGCGACGCAGCACGAGGGGGCTGGCCCCTTCCGCGACGATGGCTGCAACGCGAAGCCGCGGAATCTCAATACGACCCACCAGACCGCTCGCAGCCGCCTCCCGACGGGTCGCCTTGGCGAGCTGAGCCTCGGCTAACACAGCCGATTCGAGGGAGACTCTTCCCAGGATTCTGTCGAGATGCCTCGCCTGAAGCGACTCAAAAACGGAAGCGTCAACGGTTCGCGCCGCGGAACCCCCGTGTCCGCAGCTCCTAGTCGGCCTGACGCAGCCGATACAGGCGCAGGGCAAGCGCTCCACCGAGGGTGGTCAGCCCGAGCACCAGCACGAGGGGCAGGTTGCTGGCAGTTGCAGGCATCGACTCCTGGGCCATCGCCGGATCCGTCGCGGTGCTCGTATCCGAGGTCGAACCGGCCGAGGGGTCGGAGGTCCCCGGTTGCGAAGTCGTTTCCGCTGTGGTCCTGGCAGCTGGATCCGTCGTGCCATAAGGTTGGGTGTCGGATTGAGCCAGAACACCACCGGCTACCGTCAGCGCCAGAACAGCGACAAGAGCAAGAAATGTACGCTTCATGGTCCACACTCCTCTCTGAGCTGGTGTAAATGGAAAAACTGAGAGACACGGCGACAACCGCCTCGAGCGCATGTCATGCGCCCGGGAATTCCCAAAATCTTCTGATGGGGGGGTTCGACTCGCCCGGCCGGCGCTGGCCTCCTGAGCGAGATCCAGAATTCCTGGACCAACGTTGAGCGCTCATGCTGTGCCTTTTCCGCTGCGCTTCGTTCTGGTCAAGCGTCCCGCCGGTTGCAGCCGGCGGGACGCCCTCACTCAAGCAATGGGGAATCAGAACCGTATTCCAACGGCCGCAACCGCCGCGGGATCGTCGGCCACAATCACCTTGAACTGGCCGTAGGGCCGAACCTTGCCCTCAGTGCCTCCGACTCCGAATAGGAGATTCAGGCCGGGATCCGTGTTGTCGACATTATCCGCTGGCGCTGGAGCGTCAAAATCGCGATGGATCAGTGTGGGACCTCCGCCCGCCCACAGAGTGTAGGAAGCAGCCTTTGAAAAGTCGTAGTGGAAGTCGAAGCTGTAGGTCGTGAGGCCGCCGTCTTCCAGGAATACGTACTCGACATTGGGATTTCCATACCAATGCTGAGTCTGGTCCATGCCGAACAACACCTCACCGCCCAGGAAGGGCTCCTCTTCGTCCGGATAGACTCCTCCCCGAACGCCGAGATCAACATCAGCGGCCTGGACGGGTGAGACTATGAGTAGGGGGACCATTAGGAGAGCACTGGCCATCGAGAGGGACTTCAGAAGTGAGAGGGCTCGTCTTGTTCTCATGCTTCAGTCTCCTTTCTTGGAATGTGAAACTCAGCTACGGACATGGATCTTGTTCACGATGGTCTTGACCCCGGAAACGTCCTGGGCGACCTTGACGGCCAGTTGCCGCTCGGCCTGAGAGCCGACCTCTCCGTACAAGGTGACCGTGCCATGATCGGTGTCCACATTGATCTCTGAAGCCTTGACTCCGCGCTCGACGGCGAGCGCCAGTTTCACTGACACGGTGATTCCGGCGTCCGAAATCGAGTCGCTTGCTTGCTCGGGAGGCTCGGATCGCGAATCGGTCGGTGAACAGCCCCCGAGTAACGTTCCGATGAGCATCAGGGCCACGATCAGACAACTCGAACGGCGGTTCATCGTGGTGATTTCCTCCTTTCTGTTGTGATGATTTGTGACCAGGTAGGCCATGCGCTTCGGCAATTCCGGTGCCATCAGGCTGGTCAGGCGCGTAAATTACCACCAGCGGGTTGCTTGAGCCCGCGGCACCAGGGGCCCTGGCACCGCGGCCGTCGAGGGAGATGTCCTCTCAAGGGCACACGGTGTTCCCCAAATTGTCCGGGGGGCTCGTGGACTCGAATCCCGCGCCAAATCTTTCAGTATCAGCGCGAATTCCCGGCAAACGGAGGGTCCAAAAGTTGGGCAGGCTTTCGTTGGCCTGCTATGATCATGACACCCGGCCCAACTAAAATAATCATGGAGGATGGATCATGTCGCCAGAAGTTTTTTCATCACTGGGCCAGACAGCTGACCGAAAGCTGCACGAGCTCGCCGATACTTCGCGCCAAAAACTCGAGGAGATGAAGAAGAAGAACCTCGAGGAGCTCTATCATGATACCCGTGGGTGGATGAGCAGCAACCCAGGCAAGACGCTCATGGGGGCGGCAGCCACAGGATTTCTGATCGGCTGGCTGCTGCGTCGAAGGTGATCTCGGACCCGCCGGTGTAGGTCCGGCGGGTCGGAGCCAGACATTCCATTCCGGGGGCAGTCGTCCGGTTTTTCCTCGCGAACCAGCCCCCGGGTTTCTGGCTCGGAGACGGCTGGAGTCGATCGCGCTCCGTCGCGGGCGACTGTCCCTTAACCTCAACATGGAAATCGCATCGATCTCGATTCCGGCCCGTATTCACACGCAGTGACTTTCCCCGAAAACTGAGCATTCTCCACCGGCCCATGCCCACGCATGCTCGTCGAAGCTCGGATAGGCTGCGAGGATGGACACCGACGTTGGCGCGGCGTTATGCTGCGCACCGCACCGAGCAGCGCCATCCTTTATTGAACCCTGGAGGTCTTTTCGCATGCGTAGAGCCGAGGAGTCGAAGCATGACAGACGTGCCCATCGAGCCTGCTCCGTGCCGGTGCTGGTCGGCTTGGTCTGCGCCTTCAGTGCCTCGGTACCCGGGCTGGCGGGCTCAACGCAGGTTCCGCAAGCGCTTTATCAAGAGCTGCGCTGGCGCATGATCGGTCCCTTCCGTGCAGGCCGCTGAAGCTCGAACAAGGGTCTCGGCCGGCGGGGCCTTCGCAAAACGAAGAGTAGAATTGTCCGTCCTCTCGAAAACAAACGATCGGCGCGCAGCAATTCTTGGAACAAGGTCACCGATCGAGGTGTTTTGAGTTCAGCCGCAGCTTGGCTTGAGCTAATGGGCGCATGATGGCTCGATTCATCGGCAAGCAGGGTAGAGGGTGATGTTGGACAAGAGCCCGAGGAATGTGGTGAAGCTTCGCCCGGACGGCGCGGGCCGGAGAGGCCTCTGATGTCGGCAGACAGCTCCTCCCAGGGACAGAATACTCCGAGCAAGATCGCGCCCGTCCCCGGCGGGATGGAGGTGCCCTGCGGCCTTGACGCCGGCGCCGAGCCGGTCGCGCGTCCCGCCGGGACGCGTGGCGACATGGCCGTTATCGCCGAGCTGCTTCCCTACCTGCGCCCCTATCGCGTCCGCATCGTCTTGGCCTTGCTCCTGATCCTGGCTGCAAAACTCGTCAACCTCCTGGTCCCATTCGCCCTCAAGCGCATCGTTGACCAGCTCAATCTCCCTCTCAACTTGATGACGCTGCCCGTGGCCCTGTTGCTTGCCTACGGCGCGGGGCGCATCGGCGTCACCCTGTTCACCGAGCTCCGCCAGGTCGTGTTCGCGAGGGTGATGGCGAGGGCCTCCCGGCAGATCACCCTGAAGGTGTTCCGACACCTGCACGCCTTGAGCCTGAAGTTTCATCTGGGCCGTCGCACGGGGGGCGTGGCGCGCGACGTGGAGCGTGGCGGCGGCGCTATCTCCGACCTGCTCGATTGGACGCTGTACACCATCGTGCCAACCGCGATGGAAGTCGTGCTGGTCACGGCGGTGCTGGTCTGGGCCTACGGCTGGAGCTTCGCGCTGATTACCCTCGCGACGCTGGCCGCATACGGGCTGTGGACTTTCCTCGTCACCGAGTGGCGGACGCGGTTCCACCGCGCCGCGGTGGAGGCTGACACGCGTGCCAGCGAGCGGGCCGTCGATTCGCTGCTCAACTACGAGACGGTCAAGTATTTCAATAATGAATCCCACGAGGCGGTACGCTACGACGAGAACCTGGGCCGCCTGGAGAATGCCCGCGTCAAGGCGCAGAAGTCTCTGGCCCTGCTCAATCTCGGCCAGACGATTGTGGTGTCCCTGGGAGTCACCGCAATGATGTGGCGCGCCGCCGCCGGTGTGATTGCCGGGAATCTGACCGTCGGCGATCTGGTGCTGGTCAACGCCTACCTGCTGCAGCTTTCGGCGCCCCTGTTCCTGCTGGGGATGATGTACCGGGAGGTCAAGCAGGCGTTAACCGATATGGAGCGGCTGTTCCGTTTGCTCGACGAGCCGCAGGACATCCAGGATCGGCCCGGCGCGCGGGAGCTCACGGCTCATCGACCACACGTGACGTTTCAGGGGGTGCGCTTCGGCTACGACCCCCGCCGGGCGATCCTGCAGGGTGTCGACTTCGAGATACCGCCGGGAGGAACCCTTGCTGTGGTGGGACACTCCGGCTCCGGCAAGTCGACTCTGGCGCGACTGCTGTATCGGTTCTACGACGTCGATTCCGGCGTTATCCTCATCGATGGGCAGGATCTGCGCGAATTCACTCAGGCCAGCGTGCGCGCCGCCATCGGCATCGTCCCGCAGGACACAGTGCTGTTCAACGATACGATCGCCTACAACATCCACTATGGCCGCCCGGAGGCCAGCATCGAGGAAGTGGAGGCAGCGGCCCGTGCGGCCCACATTCACGATTTTATCGTCAGCCTTCCCGACGGCTACAGGACCGAGGTAGGAGAGCGCGGTCTGAAGCTCTCGGGGGGAGAGAAGCAGCGCGTGGCCATCGCCCGCGCCCTGCTCAAGAACCCGGCCATCCTGATCTTCGACGAAGCCACCTCCGCCTTGGATTCCCAATCGGAAAAGGCGATCCAGGCAGAGCTGGATCGCATCCAGGTCGGCCGCACGACTCTGGTGATTGCCCATCGGCTCTCAACGGTCATGGGTGCCGACCAGATTCTGGTGATGGATGCCGGTCGAATCGTGGAGCGCGGCACCCATGCGGATCTGCTTGCAGCCGAGGGGAGGTATGCGACGATGTGGCGCCTGCAGCAGCAGGAACCGGCGGTGGAGGCCTCTCCCGCAGGGCAGGGACGATGGTAAGCTCGAGTTGAATGGGTCGGGCTCAGGACCTGGCGGCGGGAAGTGGCGGAGCCTCGGAGGGGTCGCCTCCCTTGCGATCGCGCGAGCATGATGACGCTGCCAGCTTTGGTGCGTGCAAATGGCGAGAAACTCATGATCCAGCGCAAACGGCGGGCGGATGAAGTCGTTCGTGTCGGTGTGATCGGGGACTTCAATCCTGCCTACCACTCTCACTTCGCGACCAACGCGGCGATCTACGACGCGGCGGTGAAGCTGAAGGTAGCGGTGCATCTGCGCTGGATTCCGACGCCATCGCTCGCCGGCGATGGGGCACGAAAAACCCTGAAACGCTGGGACGGATTGGTGGCATCGCCGGGCAGCCCTTACGAGAGCTTTGAAGGGATGCTGAACGGGATCGCCTTCGCCAGAAAAGGGGACTGGCCGTTCGTCGGGACTTGAGGGGGGTTCCAATATACTCTGTTAGAGTATGCTCGCAACGTCATGGGGATCGAGGACGCCGACACCGAAGAGAGTCAATCCGGGTCGTCCAATTATGTCGTGACCCCGCTCTCGTGCGCCTTGCCAAACCGTCATGCGGGGGGACCGATGGGATCGGGAGACGAGCAGGTGCGCATTCTCCCGGGGACGCGCCTTTATTCAATCTGCGGCGAGTGGGACGCATCGGAACAGTATTACTGCAACTATGGGGTCAACGAGAAGTTCGAGGCCAGTTTTCAGGCAGCAGGCCTGCGTATCAGCGCGCGGGGAGCTCGAGGGGAGACGCGAGCCGTGGAGCTGCCGGAGCACCGCTTCTTCCTGGCAACGCTGTTCCAGCCGCAGCTCTCGTCCAGGCCGGAATCTCCTCACCCCCTAATCCTGGCGTTCCTGCGGGCGGCAGCGCGATTCCGAAGGTCGCGCTCGAAGCCAGGGTGAAACGAGTCACCGAGGGATCGCGAAAACGGCTTGCCGAGCCAGGGTCCCGCGCGAATGCCCGACCCAGCGCCCCCGGGGGACTATCGTAGACGGATCTGGTTGTAGGACGCCTTGATCAAGGCGGCGAACGACTGGTCGAAGAAGTCACCGTCTTCGGTACTCTCTCCCGCGAACTTCCGCCGCCAGGCCGCCGCGTCCAGGGCTTTCGGCGCTTCCTCCTGGACCTCCTCGAGAGTCCTGCCGGCGTTGACCTCCCGCTCCACCTCGCGATTCACCGCGTTCAGCAGATCGATGACCTGGTAGATGTAGTCCTTGCTCTTCAGGACCTCCCCGTGGCCCGGGACAATCGTATCGGCGTCGAGATCGGCCATGGCTTTCAGAGTGTGCGGAAAGTTCAGGGGGAGACCGCCGAAGAAATAGGGAACCGGGTAATCCAGCAAATCGCCTGTGATCAGGATCTTTTCCACCGGCAGGTAGACAATGGTATCGCCGGAGGTGTTCCCTGGCCCCAGAAAGCGAAGCTGGACAAGTCGACCGCCCAGATCGATGTCCATCTCCTGAGAGTAGGCCACATTGGGAACGAGCTGAACGGCGTTTTTCATTTCCGCCACCACCGGCGCCAGTCCGGACAGTGAGCGTTCGTAGTCTCTACGCTCTCCGTCGGTCAAGGGCCGGCCGTCGGGGTTTTTCCCGCTGTCCAGAACCTTCTTGAATCGCTCGGCGCGATCCGGGTAACGCGACACCGCCCCCGGGTTGAACGCGGCGATGATGTCCCGCGTCGACGCCTGCGCCACGATCTGAATGGAAGGGAAGGCGGCGGCATAGGTGGAGTTCCCCAGCGTGTGATCGAAGTGCCAGTGGGTGTTCACCAGGTAAGTGACGGGCAGCTTCGTCCACGCGCGAATCTGCTCAATGTCTTTCCTGGCGCTGGAGGGGAGCAGGCACGAGTCGACAACGAGAACCCCCCGCTGCCCAATGATGACCGTGGTGTTGCCTTGCGGAAAGGTATCCGGCGCGTCGGGGTGGCGGATTTCATGAATTCCCTCGGCGAGCTTGGTGATGGTCCGCTGGGAAGTGGTCGTGGAGTCGGCATGGGCGGGCGCGATTCCCAGGAGCAGGGCCAGGTAGATCGACCAAACGATTCGGCAAACGCTCACGGCAAACGGGTGGGGGTACATAAGCACTCCTCGAATGGGGGGGTTGAGCTTCTCGGCCCGATTCTGACCGAAGAGGTCTCGAGTGTTTCGGATTATTGATGCTGTCCGCGGTGCCATAGCAGCAGTCGGGACCTGCTTTGGAGCCCCGGACCGATGTCCTCGAACCGACAGGCACAGTCCATTTCAGCCGACCGCAAGGGCTCGGAAACTCAATGGCACCGCGCCTGGCGGCAGGCTGAAGTGGGCTGGTGGACGATTCGGATCTTCGGGAGAGCGGTGGATTGGCGAGATCGCGGGGGCGGGCTTCCTCGCTTCACTCCGGCGGCGGTTCCTGGACTGGAATTTCCACCAGCACCGGCGCATCGCTTCTGTCGGGGGAATCGGACGCGATTCTCTTGCCTCCGGCACGCAACAGCCCGCCTCGAACAATTACCACGCCCTGCTCCACCTTCGTTGGCGTTTTCGCCCGGAACACATCGATCAGGTACTGTCCCGCCTGCCATCGCTCTTCAGGGTACATGCGTCCGAGGGGCCGATGCGACCAGTTATCGGTCCCCTCCGCTCCCTCAGCGAACAAAAACCACTTCTCATCGCCGAGAAGCGGCGAGAGTACGTGAAGGTAATAAGTGACTGTGACCCAGTCGCCTGGACGGATCGGCTCGTGGTCGATCGACCACCCCAGGTACTCAACCTTATCGCCGATCCGGACCCGCCGCGGATGCTGGATGTGTGACGGCGGCTTGTCGGCAATCAAATCCGACCGGGCCCGGTCCCGCGCCGGGGCATACATGGCACGCGTGACCCGGTACCAGTTCAGGGTCTCCGCGATCCATCGTTTGGCCTGGCCCTTCTCCATCGCGGCGAGGTTTGTGCGCTCTGCCGGATCTGTGATCAAGTCATACAGCTCGTCCGGCTTCCGTCCGAAATTGTGGATGAACTTGCGTGAACCCTCGAGGCGGGCGGCGCACCGTCGGTCGGTCAGGCAGCTCAGGAAAAGCACATGGTGCTCGTGCGAAGCCAGCAGCGAGCTGCCGACATGATCTCCACCCAAAGTGTCGAAGCCGGCGAGGTCCAGCGCGGTGGGTGCCACATCGAATTGCGTGAACGGACCCGGCAGACGCTTACCGGCACCCTTCGAGCCATCCACGACCATGAGCGGGATGCGGACAGCCTCCTCGTACAAGATGTCATCATGGATAAGAAAACCGTGCTCCCCGAACGCTTCGCCATGGTCCCCAACGAGGATGAACAAGGTGTTGTTGAGCAGACCGCGCGACTCGAATTCGGCGAACAGGTCCCGCAGGAAAAAGTCCTGGTAGCGAATCGAGTTGAGATAGCGGTTCTTGAGTTCCGGCTCGACATACTGAATGAAACCGTAAGTCCGCGGAGCGAGATAATCATGATGGGGTGTGTTGGTGAGGTAGGCGAGGAAGAACGGACCGAGTCGGGCATTCGAGTCCAGCCAGGCGCCGGTCGGCCCGAGCAGGATGCGATCCTCGTAGCCGAAGTAGTTTGCGTCGGAGAGGCCGTGATGGTTCATCCGCTCTCCTGAGAGAAACTCCTGGAAGCCCATGTTTCGGGCTAACGCGGTGCTGTTCTCGAATTGACTCGTGGCGCTCATGAACATCGCGGTCCGGTATCCCTGTTCCGACAGGAGTGATGCGAGGCACCGGCCGGGAATCGCATGATCGAAGGCTTCGATCATTTCCAGGCCGGGCCACGGCTCGACCCCGCACAGCGTGGACACCATGGCTTTCGAGGAATGGGTAATAATCGCATAGGCACGCTCGGCGACGATGGCGTGCTTCGCCAATTCGGCCATGAATGGCGTGGTGTCGTATTCCCCGCCGTAGAGGCTGGTCGCCCAAGCCGCAGTAGACTCGAGCATGAGGATGACAACGTTTTTCGTCGGCGCACCGGCCCGCTTTTGAAGGGTAGTAGGTCCCCGAGGGCGTTGTGAAGCCTGAGCCAGAATCGCCGGGTCCTGTTCGTTCTCGACGGTGTCGCGTACCGTGAGGATTACGTGCAAGAATGGGTCCCGGGTCAGGTATACCGAGCCTCGGTAGGAAGCGCGCGCGGCGCGTAGCACTGCCGGGACCGTGAGTAGCAGCAAGGCGAGCACTGCCGCCTTGCGAACGAACGGCGTGCATGCCGTGTCGTCCGGTAGTGATCGCGAAAGCCACCAGGACAGCGCCAGCGCCAGAGTCATCGTCAAGCCGAAACCGAGCCACAGCCAGGTCGTGCTCCCGCTGGCAATCACCCGGCCCGTGTCACCGAGCTGCGTCAGTGCGTATTTCAGGTTGGCATAGTCCAGCGCCTCGCCCGTGGACCTGAAGTAGCCATAGGACCCCAGCAGTACCAAGGCGTAGGCTGCGAGCGACAGCTGCAGTAATACACTGGCGCTGGCGCGCGCCCAGGGTGCTCTTGCCATGGCTCGGAGACTGAGCGCGATTGCCAGCCACACGAGCAAGATGAGCACGTCTGAGGCGTACAGCTTCACCAGATCGATTACGGACGCGCCCGAGACGGTCTCGAGAAGTCGCAGAGTCTTGAGGATGAGAGCGTAAGAAGCGATGGGGATCCACAGTCCGGCCGTCCAAAGCAGGTCCTTCGGAGACCAGACCATCAAGCGCAGAAGCTCCGGGCGTCTCCGGGTGAGCACCTCGTGGGATTTCACGTTCCTGGCTCCTCCGGACGCCAAACGGCACTACTAACAGTTTGGCAGGGCCGACGAATCTCCCCGAGCGGGCGGAACTTCAGGTGCTTGTGGAGAGGCTGGCCGAATTGTTCATGGCTTCATGATTCTGCGGATCTGCTCCTCACCCAGCGGGCGTTTCCCCTTGACTCGCAGGCTCTCAGCCCATTCCCGCGCGAAGTCGCGCTGGAAGCGCAGGTTGATCAGCGCCGTGAGCAGCATCGCCAGAATCGCCCCCAGAGTCGCCAGCGCCATGTCCTTGTGGGCGTCCCAGGGGTCGCCCTGCGTCCCCAGGTAGGCCACGCCCAGGTCCCCTCCGAAGGCCACCGCCGCACCCCACTCGATCAGCTCGAATAGCATCGAAAAGGCCATGGTGAGATCCAGAGGGAGATAGTAGGCCCAGAACCCTCGTGCCTGGGCGACTCTCACGAAAATCTCGCGAATCGGATAGGCCAGCAGCAGGCCGAAGCTGAAGTGCGCGAATCGGTCGAAGTGGTTCCTCTGCCAGCCGAGCAATGAGTTGAGCGAATGTCCGGTCAGCTGTTCCAGCCATCGGTCATAGGGTACCTCAGCGTAGGTGTAGTGCGCGCCGATCTCATGCAAGCAGAGAAACAGGAAAATCAGCGTGTAGGAGACGTGCGAGAAGGGAAACCGCCGGTAGGTCAGCGCAAGAACGAGGATGAATGGCACGACCAGGACGTTCTCGAGTAGCCAGTCCTTCCGGTACAGAGGTGCTATGGAGAGCGCTACCCACACCACCACAAACAGGCAGCCAAGCGCCAAAGGATAGCGGAAATGGGTGCGGGTCACCTTCGTCGCCTCCCGGGTGTCTCGAAATTCCTACCCAATCGTCGTCAGGGAGGAGGACCGAGAAGCGTTCAACCCGCGCAGACTCGGTCGAGTTTCGCGGCGGGAGGCGACGAAGGTGCCGGCACCGCCTCGCCCAGGCGGGACAGGGGCGGTGACCGGCTCGAAAATCAGCGGCAGCGGCAGAGGCGGGGCGGACAATTGCTGTGCACGCACTTGCCCAGGCCGGCTCCACACCGCGCGTCGCAATCCGAATTCACCCAGCACTCCGGAAACAGCCGGCATATGGCCACCGGCTCGGGCGCGAAGTTCTCGCCGTCCAGGGCCAAGTTGTCGGGAGTGTCGGCCCGGGAAGCCAGGACTCCGGGGTCGTCGCACGCGGCGAATACCGCGGCCGGAGACAGGGTCGTTCCCGTCGCCGTGGTTCCCGTAGAATCGGTCGAGGTCATGACCGCGACGCCGACCAGCATCATTACGACCAGCGCCATTGCCTTCGGAAGTGAAGAGCTTGCGTGCCTCATTCGCTATCCCTCCATTGGAATGTTGAGGTCTCGGTCTCCAGATACATCGATTCCTACGCCCTGTCAAGGGGCCGGCGGCGCTGAGGATGGGCCGCCTCCGGAACGGTCATGGTATCCTGGGTCCCGGAGGGTGAACATGGGCGATGAACTCAAGTCGGCATACGAGCTGGCCATCGAGAAGCTGAACCGCAAGGACAAGGAGTCCCCCCCCGATTCGACGGCTCCCAAGAAGCTCACCGCGCGGCAGAAGGGAAAGGTTGCCGAGATTCGCCGCGAAATCGAAGCCAAGCTGGCCGAGCGCGAAATCCTCTTCAAGTCCGAGAAGCGGGCGGCGCGCGGTGATTTCGACCAGATCGCGAAGATCGAGGATGCCTATCGCCGCGACCGGGAGCACCTGCTTTCCCGCCAGGCAGAGCGGATCAAGGAAGTGAAGGAAGGCAAAACGGCCGGCTAACCGGCCTGGCCTTCCACGATGCTCAACGGGCAGGAGGTGGGTCGAATCAGCCTGAGCTTGAAACCCGCCGCCGCGAAGAGTTCCTTGAACTCCGCAGCGGTGCGCTCGCGCCCCCCCGTCCCCGCAAGCATGGTGATGTCGAGAAGCTTGCCCCAGTGCGGCCCGTTCCCGGGGGGAATCACCGTGTCGACCACCAGAACCCGCCCGCCCCGCGCCATGGCCCTCCGGCAATTCTCCAGAATGCGGACGCAGAGCGTGTCGTCCCAATCGTGGAGCACGTATTTCATCATGTAGGCGTCGGCCCCGTCGGGAACCGACTGAAAGAAGTCTCCGCCCACCAGCTCCACCCGACCCGCGATTCCCTTGGCATTCAGGTATGGAGCTTTGCGTGCCCGCTCCACCGCACTGGGAAGATCGAAGAGAATGCCCTTCAACTTGGGGTTGGCGCGAAGCACCTCCGCCAGCAGGTGACCCTGCGAGCCTCCCACGTCCACGAGCGTGCGGATCTTCGAAAAGTCCCCGGCCTCGGCAATGGCCGGGTTCTCGGTCCTGGAGATGCTTGCCATGGATTGGGCGAAAACCTGGCCCTTGTCAGGGTGTTGCTCGAAGTACTCGAAGGTCTCCATCCCATGGACCCGGGCGAACGCGCTCTCGGCCGTCCGGACGATCTCCGGGAGCTCCTGCCAGACCTGCCAGTTGTAGTCGTCGACCATCATCAAGGCGAAGTCCCGCATGGACTGTGGAGCCCCGCTTCGCAGCGTTGCCGCCAGCGGGGTGAGTTTGAAGCGGCCACCCCGAATCTCCGAGAAGACTCCCACGCTGGCGAGAGCCCGCAGAACTCTGTGAAGGGCGAGGGGATGGGTACGGGTGGCGGCGGCCAGTTGAGCGGCAGTTTTTGGCCCTTCGTTGAGGAGGTCGGCCAGGCCCAACTGTGCCGCGACGAACACGAGCTGTGAGATCCAGTAGCCGGTGATGAGATCGAGCATCTGGGCGGGCAGCGGTTTTCCCCCAGCCCGCTTGGTTTTCGCCATGGGAGCGCTCCAGCGCGACAATTCGCGACGGAAATAAATACCATTTCCGAGCCAGGTTGTCATGCACGGGAGATGCCCGCTTCCGGAACGGCGATTCCCACAAGCGAACAACTCGACCCCGACTGCACGCCGCTCGCCCGGCACCAATCCCATCGCGGGCACCAGGTTATACCCTCCCGCCGGATGGCACTTTCGTTGCACGAGCACGCCTCCACACCGGGCGGCATGCAGCCTCCCGGCGTGCTGGAGAGTGCCCGTCCCGAGGAGGGAATCATGGATACGCTGTTGCGCGACGTGCGCCATGCGCTACGACTCCTGCTCCGCAGCCCCGGCTTTGCCGCCGCCGCGATTCTCGTTCTGGCCCTGGGAATCGGTGCGAACACGACCGTGTTTACGCTCACCGATTCGGTCCTGCTGCGACCCCTGCCGGTGCCGCATCCCGGCCAGCTGACTTTGCTGAGGTGGTTCTCCGGCCGGGACGTCTTGCCGGACTCGATCTCCGGCCACGTGGACATGGGAGGCGAGGGGCGCGAGGCGACGAGCACGTCGTTCTCCTACGAGGCCTTCGAGGCCATGCGGCGCGCCGGAGGCGACGAGGTGCAGCTGGCGGGCTTTGCGGAGCTCGAGAGCCTCAACTTGCGCATCGACGGCTCCAACCAGATCGCCAGCGCCCAGCTCGTGTCTGGCAACTTTTTCCAGGCCCTGGGCGTTCGCCCGGCGCGCGGCCGGTTGATCACCCTGCAGGATGATCGTGAGGCAAGCCCCGCGGCCGTGGCGGTGGCCGGCCACCGCTTCTGGGAGCGCGAACTGGGCGGCGATCCGGCGGCATTGGGAAGAACAGTCCATCTCAATGGCCGGCCCTTCCTGGTAGTCGGTGTGGCACCGCGCGAGTTCATCGGCACGCTCCAGGTCGGGCAGGAGCCCGATCTCTACCTGCCGATCACCGTGCAACCGCTGCTGTCGCCGGACGGCTCGCTGCTCCGCAAGGGCGGCGACTGGTGGGTCCAGATCTTGGGGCGGCTGGACCCGGGCATCCGGGTCGAAAGCGCTCGGGCGCAGCTCGATTCGACCTTTCGCGGGGTCGCCCGGCTCGGCCTCGCGGCGGTGCCGGAGCGCGATCTGCCTCGCCTCGCACTGGAGGATGGAAGCCGCGGCCAGCCGGAGATGCGGCAGGAGTATGTCCAGCCGCTCCTCGTCCTGACTGGGATGGCAGCCCTGGTCTTGTTGATCGCCTGCGCCAATCTGGCGAGTCTGCTCATCGGGCGGGCTCCCGCAAGACGTCAGGAAATGGCCATCAGGGCGGCTCTGGGGGCCGGACGCTGGCGGCTGATCCGGCAGCTCCTCACGGAAAGCCTGATGCTGGGGATCCTCGGAGGCGCCCTGGGGTACGTGTTCGCGAGCTGGGCATCGGATCTGGCCGCTCGGCTCCTGCCGGCACCGGTGCCGCGCGGAGGACTGCATGTCGAGCCCGACCTGCGCACCTTCGCCTTCATGGCCATCGTGTCGCTGGCGGTCGGAGTGATTTCAGGGCTGGCGCCGGCGGTGAAGGCCGGTCGGGTTCCGGTGGCCCCGGATCTCAAGGCCGGCGCCCATTCGGGCGGTGCAGGGCGGCTGGGCCTGGGTGGGATCTTCGTCGGATTCCAGGTCGCCGTGTCGCTGGTCCTCTTGTTCGGGGCCGGGCTGTTCGTCAGGACGCTGCGAAATCTAGAAGCGGTGAACCCCGGATTCTCCACCGATCATCTGCTGGTGTTCAAAGTCCAGCCGTCTCTCCTCGGCTATCAGGGTCAGCAGCTCGTCGATCTCTACGGCCGGATCGCCTCCAAATTGGAGGCGCTGCCGGGAGTGCAGACCGTGACCTTCTCGCGCAACGGGCTTCTCCAGGGCTCTGCCAGCATCACGCGCATCGCCCCCGCTGGCAAGCAAGCTGATCCGGACTCCGCCGGCTATGCCTGGCTGCTGTTGTCCCGCTCGAATTTTCTCTCCGCGATGGGCATTCCGGTGATTCGCGGGCGCGGATTGGAAGCACAGGATGAAGTGGAAGCCCGGCCCGTCGCGGTGATCAATGAATCGCTCGCCCGCCGGCTCTTTGGTGAGGCGGAGGCGGTCGGCCAGCGATTCAGTTTCGTCGGCTCGCCGGACCAGCCCTCGGTGGAGGTCGTCGGAGTGGCGCGCGACGCACATTACGACCACCTTAGAGATGATCCTCCCCCTTCCTTCTACACGCCGTACACTCGCCAGTTGGACATGGTGGGCAGGATGAGCTTCGCAGTGCGGACTCACGGCGATCCCAACGCAATCCTTTCGGCGGTCCGCCGGGTAGTGGCCGAGGCGGGCCAGGAGCTGCCTGTGTTCGAGGCGGGAACCATGGTGGAGCAGGCGGACAAGTCGATTCTGAGAGAGAGGCAGTTTGCCCTGCTGGCCACCGGATTCGGCGTCGCGGCGCTCCTGCTGGCCTGCGTGGGACTCTATGGAGTTCTCTCCTATGCGGTGCACCGCAGAAGCCGCGAAATCGGCATTCGACTGGCGCTGGGCGCGGCACCCGCAAGGGTATTGCGCATGGTGCTCTGGCAGGCGGCGCTTCCCACGATCGCCGGCTGCCTGGTCGGACTGGCGGCGGCGCTCGCGATGGCGCGCCTGGTCAGCGGAATGCTCTTCGGCATCGCCCCCTGGGACCCCGTGGCCCTTGCCGGCGCGACCCTTCTGCTTCTCCTGACCGCGCTGCTGGCCGCATGCCTGCCGGCCCGGCGCGCGGCGCGCACCGATCCGATGGAGGTCTTGCGCTACGAGTAGCCTGTTCCGTCTGAATCCAACGGGCCAGGAAGCTGGATCGAAGCGTGGAGCCGGTGGGCGTGATTCTGGTTTTGTCTGGAGCGCTCAGCGGGCCGCGGGAACGACGGAGCTGTCGTTCAGCAGTCCGAGGGGATTCATGGGTCGGCCGTTCCTGCGGGTCTCAAAATGCAGGTGTGTGCCCCGGGCATTTCCGGAGCGGCCCACTTCGGCAATCACCTGGCACCTACTGACGTGGTCTCCGGCGTGCACCAGCACCTTGCTGGCGTGGGCGTAGAAGGTCGTCAGGCCAGCGCCATGATCGATCAGGATGGCGTTTCCATACTTTCCATCTCTTCCGGCCTCTATGACCGTGCCTGGCCCAGCCGACCTGATTCGCTGTCCGAGCTCCCCGTCGATGTCGATGCCCTCGTGATGTCGGTGCTTGCCTCCAGCACTGAATGTCGTCGTGATTCTTCCCTTTAAAGGCCAGTCCAGACCCGGGGAATCGCCTGGCGACACCGGGAGGACCCGGACAACTCCCGGAATGAAGATCGGAGTATGGGCCGGGATGGAATTGGGATCGCTGATGCGATTGACTTGAATCAGCGTCGAAACAGGAACCCGATAGGCGCGGGAGAGCGTTGATAGGGACTGTCCGTTCTCGAGTCGATGGTAGATGCCGGGCTCTGGAGACGGCTTCCGGTCGTCGCGGCTCTCCGGCACCGGCCGCGCAGCCTTTGTCGCCGCGCATCCGCTGGAGAATGGCACGGCGCAGAGGCAGAGCGCGAGAACGATGGCGGCGCGTGGCCGGATGGCGCTTGCGTTTCCCATGTCCTGTGCAATATGGGTTCCGCGGCGCCATCGTTCCACGTCCGATTAAGATGCTATCGGGCCCATCGCCGGTGCCGTGACGCCGCTGCGCGGGTTCGTGGCCAGGTTTTGGGCAGGCTCCCGCTATCGGTCGCCTTTGATAAAGGCTGTGCATTCAGATTCGGGCGGTGCCGTCGTCAACGGGCCATACGGCTTCATTCCAGGCGCTTGACGATTTCCTGGAAGCGCGGGTCGCCTCGCAACGAGGTGAGATCGGGGTCGGTGGTCAGGTTCTGGCGGTCCTTATACCCCCCGGCCAGGGCGCGCTCCAGCGCTGCAAAGGCGCTGTCGCTCTTCCCGAGGAGTGCCTGGGCGCAGGCGAGGTTGTAATTGATGCTCGGCTCGTTCGGCACGAAGGCGAGGACCCTTTCGAATGACTCGACGGCCCGACCATAGTGCTTGAGGGACATGGAGGCCATCCCGAGAAAGTTCCAGGCATAGCCATTCCCGGGGCTGATGCGCACAGCCTCCTCCAGACTCGCCGCGGCTTCCTCTGGTTTCTGCGTAAGCAGATAGGTCTTGCCGAGCTGAAAGTGAGCCTCGGCGTTTTCCGGCGCCTGCTGAATCGCCTTCTGGAGGAGGGGCGCCGCCTTGCCATACTGCTTCTGATCCACCTCCAGCCGTCCCAGCAGGAGGTATGCCCCGGGGACCTCCGAGTCCAGCCTGAGCGCCGTTTCCAGGCTGGTCCTCGCCGCGTCGAATTTCTTCAGCTCGACCTGGGCGGTTGCTTTCAAGACCCAGGCGTCGGAATCGCCCGGGTGTTTCGCCAGCCAGGTTCCGTACGCCGCCTCCGCTCTTTCCCACTCCCTGCCAAAAAGGTGCGCCGCCGCGGCTCGGGCCTCGGAAGGGACGCTCTTGGCTGCGACGGCCTTTCCGGTCTTGCTCACTGCCGGACCGGCGGAGAGCTGATGAGAAAGGAATTCCAAGGTCTGTTCAATGGTTTCCCGGGATTCCTGCGTGTCATCCAGGGTGTCGAAGGCGTGGTGAGCCAGAGGAGCGTTGATCAGGGTCCAGCGGGCATTGTCGACCATGGCGGATTGAAACATGCGGACCAGCCCTTCGTTCCATTGGGGATTGTCCTTCCCGGGCCGCACCAGCTGGACCGGCAGGTCGGCTCTCAGGTGGGACAGCTCGCCCGACCCATAATAGAGGACGGCGGCCTTGAGGCGCACCGGGGCACCTTCGGAGAGCAAAGGAAGGGCCGCCCCGACGTTGGCCGAGCAGGCCCAAATGGCCAGTGATTCGGAATCGATGCCGTAATCCCGGCCCTGGTTGGCAAGATGCTTCAGGAGATCCTGGACATCCGCGGCATTCGCGTCGCCAGGACGAGCCTGGAAGGTCACGGCGGTCCAGCCCGACACGGCGGCCAGCCGGGCCCAGGAACGATATTGGCCCCAGCTGCGGAGATCTCCGTCGGTGGGATCGCCGACTCCGTTGATGAAAATCAGCGCCGGGCGAGACGCGCCCTTCCCACCGGCAGGCGCAGTCGAGTAAAGGTCCATTTTCAAGCTTCGGCCTTCGAGGGTCTTGTAGGGAAGGTCCCGACGGACGGTGACCCGGTCCGTGCCGGGAAGCTGAAGCACCACCTCGTAGTTTCTAATGTCATGCTCGGGGCGAATCCGGCGTGCCTGGGCGGCCGCCTCCTGGCTGGGGAGGAGCGCCATGGCACTTGCCAGGAGGATCAGGAGGGTCACGGCGGGGATGGCTCGGCGTCGACGCATGGGCTGCCTCCAGGAAAATGAGCTCACCTAGGATACGAGAATCCGGAGCTCGGGTTACGCAGCTCAGATTCCTGGTGCGGGCATAAAGCAGCGGGATGACCTCTGTCGCCTCGGCGGTTGTTCAGGGTGGGCAAGTCGTCCTGGGACGGGAAGATCCAGAATGGACGAATTGTGAGATTCTTTTGCGAACGAAGCTTCCGGTCCGCGTGTTATTAGAGGCATGAAAAACTCGTGGACCGGCGGAGAGGCGGCTTACGCCTTGGAGTCTGAGGTGGAGAATCTGGCCCTGTCGGTTCACCGCTGCGAGTCGGGAGCTCTCGAGCAGCTGATCGAGCGTTTCGAGGCGCCACTCTTCAGCTACGCGCACGGCATCTTGCAAAACTCGCTGGACGCGCAGGAGGTCGTGCAGGATGCCCTGGTCCGGGCGCATCGAGCGCTGTCCCGGCAGTACGATGAGTCGAAATGCGCCTCGCTCGCCCTGCGGCCGTGGCTGTTCCGGGCGGTGCGCAACCTCTGCCTCAACAAGCGCCGCTCGAAGAGCCGGAAACTCGAGCGGCCGCTGGAGGAGTTCGACGACGGCCGAATCGGCCCCTTTGCGAAAACGGCGGGCACCGAGTTCGAGCGCAAGGAGGAGATCGACCTGTTGCGCCGGTCGGTCGCCGTCTTACCGGTGGAAGCCCGCGAGCTGATCGTTTTGAGGTTTATCGAGGAAATGTCATACGCGGAGATCGCCAGGACAGTCGGTTCGACGGAAGCGGCCCTCCGCGGAAAAGTCTTCCGCGCCCTCAAGCTGCTTCGGGACGCGTTGGAGAAAAAGGGAGTCACCCATGCGATGTAGATCGGCTCTTACGAAGATCGACGCCCTGCGTACGGGAGAGCTGCACCCGTCCGAGCGGGGGGCGGTGAAGAGCCACTTGCGGACCTGCCAGAGCTGTGATGAATCGTTCGCAGACCTGGGCCATCTGTCCCATCTGGCCAAGTCGCTGATCGTTGCTCCAACGAGAAAGCTCACCGAGCCTGGCGGCATGGCCGATTCCTTCGATTATCTGGCCGCCGCGACCCCCGCCGCCTGGGTGTCCTACTCGGAGCGCGGCATCCGGATGATCCATCCGGGCGGGACGGAGGATGACTTCCGCTCCCGGTACGCGAAGCGCTTCGGCCGAATCCTGGTGCGCGGGAGCCTCCCCACGCCTCTCCGGGACCGACTCCTGGGCGCGTTCGCGGGCAAAGGCTCCGGAAAGATTCGCACCGACTTCGGTGAGGCGAGCGAGATCGAGGAACAAGTGCTTGGAGCGCTCGCCCGCATTCCCCTGGGCGAAGTGAGGAGTTATTCGTGGATCGCCCGCCAGGTCGGGCGCCCCACTGCCGTGCGCGCCGTGGCGAACGTAGTGGCCAGGAACTTCGTACCATTCGTCGTGCCGTGCCATCGCGTGGTGCCGGCTTCAGGGGGCCTCGGCGAGTATGCCTTCGGGGCTGCCATGAAGCGCGAGCTGTTGCAGCGGGAAGGGGTGGATGTGGACGGGCTGGACGCGCTGGGAAAACAGCATATCCGCTACATCGGCTCACGCACGACTCGGATCGCCTGTCTTCCCACCTGTTCATCTGCGCGGCGGATTCGTGAGACAAATCGCGTCCCGCTGCGCGGATCGAGGGCGGCGTTGCAGGCAGGTTTTCGCCCCTGCCGGCGCTGCCGGCCTTTCGCGGCTTGAGGAGGCGCAAGATGAGCCTGCCCCTGCGCCCTGTCGCGATACACCCAGGCACGCCCGGGACTCCTGCCGAAGGCGCGCTGGATAAGAGTTCGATGCACTCCGTCGATTTACACGCGTACTCTCGCCCGGCAGGGACCTTCACCGGCGATTTCTACTTCGCCCAGCGTGGCTCGAACGGGCTCTGGATTGCCGTGGGAGACATCGCCGGAAAGGGGCTCGCCGCCGCTGTCGTGATGGCCATGGCTCAGGAGGAGCTGGAGCAGCGTCTGGTTGAATGCGTCGCGATGCGCTGCGATCCGGTGTCATCGTTGCAGCGGCTCCAGGCGCTTCTACATCCGCTGCTCCCGCCCAATCGATTCATCACGGCGGTCATCGGTCATCTGCGCGATGACGGGACTCTGGTGATTGCCAACGCGGGCCATTGCGCTCCACTGATCGCCAGGGCTGATGGCAGGATCGAATCGATCGCTCCCACGGGGCCGGTGGTCGGCATTCTCGACCATCCGCAGTGGTCCTCCGTGAAGACGGTACTTCGACCTGGAGAAACGCTGCTGCTCTACAGCGACGGTGTGGTCGAGGCGAGATCGAAGGACGACGAAGAATACGGCCTCGCCCAGGTTACGGCGACCCTGTTCTCAGCGGCCTCCGAGGGCGTCAGCGCGCGCGAGCTGACCGGAAGAATCCTGCAGGGAGTGGATCACCATGCCGGAGGAGCGCGGGATGACGACCTCACCCTGGTCGTCGTGCGCCGCACGGCGCTGAAAGCTGGGGCGCTGCACGCGGTTTGATCCGGCGCGGGTAATCGAATGGGGCGACCATTCACCCCCGACCCGGAACCGGACCGTGGCACCTTGGAGGGGTTGCAGGGACGGCAGGCTAGCTGGCGGGAGCGGTATCAGGACGCTTGGGGGGCGTGAGGTCGATCCAGCGGGCATGCGCCAGCAAGTCACGCACCAGGTCGTCCGCCATGGTCGCGTCTTCTCCGAGCACGGCGGCCGTAGCCTGATGAATATCGTGATTCGCCTCATCCGTCACGAAATATTGAATGAGGGATATCGGCCGCCCGTCTTCTGCGTGGGTGAGCCCCACGAGTCGGAACCCGTGAAAGGGAGAGGGAAGGTCATTGTCGTCCCGCACCAGGGTGATCCCCTGCTGCACCCATTCCTCACGGAAGTCCCGCTGGAAATCACCAGGAGTGTCGAGCATGCCCTGGGGATAGGCCAGGAGCGTGACCCGAATGCCGCTCGGGTGCTGCCATTGTGAGCGCGCGAAGGCGTTGTCCTTGAAGGCGTCCCACTCCGCGACGTCGCGACTTCCCTCCCAGAGGCTCTCGGTTCCCGTGATGTCGAGATCGCGGTCCAGCGCCGGCCGACCGGCGCCCGCCAGCGGGATGGCGCTGCCGATGAGCAGGATCGAAGCGAGGCCCCCCGCCAGAGCCAATCGGCTGTAAGCGGATTTCTGCGTGTGCGTCTCGGGCTTGGTGCGCGCCACGAGGATCTGGCTCAGGTGCACACTCTCCAGTTTCGTCAAGAGAAAGAGAATGCCGCCGAACCCGACCGCCGTGAGGATCGCCCCGGGCTCCGACTGAATCAACATGAGCAGGAATACCAAGTAGAGAAGCATCTCGCCGAGGCAATCGACAGCCGCCAGGAAAGGATGACCGGCGTAGAACAGCCCCGCCCCGGGGAAAGCGAGCGACAGAAGCGCCGCGAATCGCGTGGAGCGGAAAGTCGTCCGGCAGGCGTTGCAGGACTTGGGTTTCTCAGGGACCGTGGCACCGCAGCTGGAACAGTGCCACAGGGGCAGCTTCTGGCGCGTCGCGGCCCCTCCGTGGAGGCATCGCTGCTTCAACCGCGGCAACAGGAGCTTCAGGAACTTGCGGTCACCTCGAAGCGGCAGCCGCCACTCCTGCCGCTTGCCGTCCGCGGGCACGACCCGAACTTTGGCGAACGTCTGCTTGATATCCCTCACCCCGACCCAGGGGAAGGAGCGCACCCGGGTACCGGCGGACTTGCCACGGACATTCAGCATGATCTCAATCAGACGTGAATCGGTGAACAACAGGATCACCTGGTGATAGGTGAGGGCCATCGCACCCAGAGCCAACGAATGAAGCACGGGCGGCACCTGCATTCCGTGGGCCACGTAAAGCAGATGTTCATCGGGTTGAAGAAGAAGACGCGCCAGAGGCTTCGCAGTATCCCACTGCTCTCGGCGGCGACGCTGCTGGCGCGCATTCAGGAACTGAGAGGCGCCGGGAAAAAGATCCGAGGGGCTACCTGACTTGGCGGTCTCTGCCAATGGACGATCGCCCAGGGTGCCAAGGTGCTCGGGTTCAATCTTGTAATCGTGGGGTCTTGATGGAAGCATCGCTGGTTCCCTCCGCGACCGAAAACATGGGGTCCGGAGTGATTCGCGTCAATGCTTCCCGGAAGCTTTTCTGAAAAAAGAAGATGGATGAGGAAATTTGGCTGGGGAGTTCGGGGCCGCGGGAAAAAACAAGGCGGCGCGCGCCTTGAGGGACCGTGCGGGACGACGCGCGCCACCCTGGGTTGACGAGTTCTAGCCGCCGATGGCGAGCAGGACTTCCTTGCCCCGGAACAGCTCCGGGTCGAGGATGACCAGCTGCGCGCTGCTGTGATCCTTTTGCGTCTGGACAGCGTAGTCGCGGCCTTCCTGGTAGATCGCCGGCAACAGCTTCACTTCACGAATTTGACTCAGGCCGTAGTTCTGCGGCAGGAGGGTGAGAGTGGTCGCCTGTCGAAGATCCAGTGCCTCATTGAATTGCAGCCCTTTCACATCCCGCACCCGCTTCAGCACCGAGCTCAGTATCCCCTGATCCTTGAGGGTCTGGGCGTTCTCGGCGTGGTAGAAGAGGCTGTTCTCGCGGAAGGCGATGTCGTTGCTGAGCTTGTCGACGGTTCCCTCCAGCTCGGTTTTCTGTTGGGTCAACCCGTTGATGTCGGTTTCCAGCTGAACCTTGACCACTTGCAGGTCGGACACTTCCGCCTGTGCCGTGTCACGCTCGTTGATCAGCTTGCGCTGTCGTGCCCGGCGCACCATCAACGGTGTCAGCCCGGCCTCGCCCCGCGTCACGTACGTCCGGAAAGTGTCGTCCTTCGGATCGTAGAAGAACCAGACCTTGTTTCCAACCACCAGCTCGTCGGTCTGATCCACCTGGCTGAGAAGCGCCTTCGCCTTCTCGGGGTCCAGGTGAGCTTCCTGGGTGAGGTAATTCATCGCCAGGTCTGCCTGCCGGTCGCCGCGCTTCACCACCGCGAACTTGTCGGGCAGTGTCTGCTCGAGGCGCATCACGTTTTCCTGCAGGGTCCGGATGGTTTCCCGATCGGCGATGATCTTTTCCAGCAACGCCTTGTAGGAGACGTCCTTCTCCTGCTCCACCATCGCGTTCAGCACGTCACGCTGCTCGGGGCTCAGATCCTGGTTGAAGATCTCGCCGAACTGCAGGGTGGGTTGACCCGGCTTGCGTGTGGAGTTGTACGTATCGATCCGCTTCATCATCGTATCGGTGGTCTGATCGATCTCGGCTCGATCTTCCTTGAGCTGCGTCAGCAGCTCATCGGTGGTCTTCGCCGTGCCCGGCCCCGCCCGTTTGCAACTTACCGTTCCCAAGCCAACAACAGCCACGATCGCCAAGGCGACCAAAGCGACTCGCGGAATCCCGGCCGGACCGCTTATCCCGGGTTTCATAAAGGGTCGATTGCCTTTCATGGGACCTCCCGCGGGCTAACTCCCGCCAAAGTTAGGTTATATTGAGGCTGCCATTTCGAGCAGGATCCGTGCCGAATTTTTGGCAGAGACAAAAAATGTCCTTGGATCTCACCTGGCCTCCCTCAATTGCCCCCTCCAAGCAATTCATTTCAAAGGATTCGCCAGTTCTGTAAAAACTATGGTCCAAGACCGAGCGCACTCCCTTTCGATGGTTTGGGTTTGCGTCGAATTGCCGATTCGGCATTACAAATGTCGTAGGTGGTGGACAATTTTGCCTCTTGGACAAGCGTCGACATGACGCTCCTCCATGCCGAAAGTCATCATGAACCCATCCTGGGAATCCTGGCATCGGGTAAAACCCTTAGAACAAGATCATGCCAGGCCCGAGACCCTTCGGTCGTCCACCCCGCGCGATGGGTGAGCAACCCAAAGTATTGAGCTTCCCCGCAAGCGGCCACGTGAAACGCGGACGGGCGCTCTTCAATCTCGTGGAGAGCACTCGCAAATTCGGGGGAGCCGGCGCCCGCATCCTCATCAGCGTGGCGCGCGCGAACTCGCTGGCCCTGGTGACCGTGGAGGACGACGGTCCCGGAATCCCCCAGGATTCTCGGCCTTTTGTTTTCGATCGCTTTTGTCGGGATCCCCGCCGGCGAGGAATGATCTCAGGCACCGGCTTGGGCCTGGCCGTGGTTCGCTCCATCGCCGTTCGCCATCGCGGCGATGTCTCAACCGGTCCCAGCGAGGCGCTGGGTGGCGAGGCGGTGCGGCTGTGGCTGCCGGTTCTCGACACTGAAGAAGCGGGGCGGGCCCATTAAGGAGCGACCCCACGATTCCAGGAGATCAGCTGCTCGGCTGGTCTCCCTTCACGACCGGCTTGCCGGCCTTGATCCAACCCACGATACCCGCAGGCATGATGTAGAGGTTTTTGTAGCCCAATTCGGCGGCCCGCCGGGCCGCGTGATGGCACTCCATTCACTTTTCGCTGTGGCAATAGAAGATGAGGGTGGCGCTCTTGTCGGAAGGGAGCACACCTTCCTTGATGTCTTTGCTGAACAGGTGAACCGCACCGGGGAGGTGCCCATCCAGATACAGTTGGTCGCGGTTCCCGTCATACACGTAAACATTCGGCTCGGCGAGACGCTTTTGAACCTCATCCACGGTGAGCGGCTTGAAGGGCTCGCTCTCGCCTTTCTTGCTCTCCCCGGCGATCACCGCATGGGTCCAAAACAGGACCGCGGCCGCAAAGCTCAGGGAGCGGATGATCTTTCCTCGCATCGACTGATCCTCCTTGGCGTTTGAGCCACCCTGATGCTCGGCCCACCCAGCGCGGGCCGGCACAGGGGTGATCGGAAGGATTCCAGTATACCCCTGTCCGTCACGTGTCGACCCAACTCTTTGGATCCGGCATTCTCAATCTCCGATGGGTCTGTCCAAGCGCCCCCGGCATGGCGGCTGAGCGCGTGAATTCGCTGAGAGTGACGATGTCAAAAACGTAGCACGCCCTTTGCGTGGGGGCTCGCCGTGCCTTTCAGGCGCAGTCATCGTGCGACCGAGTGCTCGTCAGAAATCCGTCGCACGTTTCGCGTGACGAGGGCACTCGCGAAATCTATATTCCTCCGGAGTGCCTTAAGGGAAGCTTCTCTGCGGGAGAACGAAAAATGAAGTTCAGAATCTTAGGAATCGTGACCCTTCTGACCTGCTGCGCTTTGGCAACCGCCTGCGTCAGCGCCCCGAGTCAACCGGTCGTAAGCCAGACCAGGGTGAATGTGCAGGTCAGGGCAGGCGCCGAGGACGAGCCCTTCTACGACGATCTGGCCGGGTATGGAGAGTGGGTTTACGTTTCAGGACCTGGCTGGGTCTGGTCTCCTTACGATACGCCGTCTGGCTGGCGCCCGTACCAGCTCGGCCACTGGGTCTACACCGATTACGGCTGGACCTGGGCTTCCGATGAAAGCTACGGCTGGGCCGTGTATCACTACGGCCGATGGTGCAACAACCCACAATACGGCTGGGTGTGGGTCCCCGGCACCGAGTGGGGGCCTGCCTGGGTGGCATGGAACGAGGGAGGCGGCTGGGTGGGATGGGCTCCGCTTCCCTACCAGGTCGGCTGGAGGGCGGGAATCGGACTCGACTGGGGTGGTGTCAATGTCAATGTCGCCCTCGGGCCGTCGGCGTGGTATTTCGTACAGGCGCGCGATCTGGTCTCACCGGGATGGCGGTATCGAGTTGCGCCGGCTTCTCGCAACGTCACACTCATCCAAATCACTCAGCATGTCACGAACTACGTCTATGTCGACAACCGCATCATCGATCGGAGCGTCAAGGTCGAGAAGATCGGCCGGGCCGTGGGACATACCATTCCGCGCTACCGCGTCCGGCCTGCCGAATCTCCGGACAATGCGCCCGGCGGGAAGGTGAGAGGTCAGGAATTCGTCCTCTTCCGGCCAAATCCGGTGCGCGGCGCGAAATCGCAGGGACGCGACGTCCCTCCAGGCCACGATGAGGGACGCCGTCCCGTCGATCGAGGTCGGCACGCGGGGTGGTCGGACGAGGCTTCCAACGAGGAGCCCGGAGAACAGCACCAGGGTCCTGCCGATCGCGGCAGGAACGCGGGGCGGTCGAATGAGACTTCTAGCTCGGAGCCGGTGGAGAAGCCGCGCCACCCCGTCGATCGTGGCCGGCATGCAACACGGCCACAGGAGACTGCGGAGGAGCCGACCGAAGCCAGCTCGCCTGAGGCGGAAATGGCACCCCCCTCCACCCCGAATAAGCAGCGTCCGCCTCGCTACCCCCGAGGGTCCGAGCCGCAATCTACGCGAGCGCCGCACCAGCCACCGACAGAGGCCGCATCGCCGTCCAAGGAAGCGCCGGATCAGAATGAGACTCTCGCAACTCCCGCGGAAAACCGCCCCCCGCGACGCTCTCCAGGTGATGGACGTGGAAACGCATCGCCTTCCAGTCAGAATCAGTCCGCTCCGCCGAGCGCCGTCGATCGGGGAAACCCGGCAGCCCAGTCCGGTAAACCCGAAACTGCAAATGCGCCGTCCGGGAAGCCGGCGCCAGGGAAGTCTCAACCTGCCAAGCCCGGTCAATCCAAACCGCACCCCGCCGGTGCCAAGGGAAAGAAGCCCACTGACCCCGCTGCAAAACCGGACAAGCCGAAGCCAGAAGAGAAGGAATCGAAAGAGTCGAGCTCGGAGGAGGCCCAATCGGACGACTCGGATTCCGAAAACCGGGACTAAACAGGAGCAAGCAGCTCCGGCCTCAAGAAAATCGAGGAGCGCTCCAAGCGGTGGTCCTCGCCTGAGGAATCCAGCTTGCGCGTGGCAGGGGACACAGGAGGGCGAGAATGAAAGCACCGGAGCGATGGAGTACGGTGTGCGTAGTAGCCGTGCTCGTCCTTTCGACGCCGGTTGTCCGAGCGAACGCAGCAGCCACTGGCGCATCGGCGCGAGAGATCTTCCTGTCAACGGACTTCGCACTCATCCACCGGCTGGATACGCTCTCGGCTCCTGTGTCCTCCTCCATGGATGCTCTGCTGGCGGGCCGAGAGCTTGCCGACCCCGTCTACTTTGACCAGGCGACCCAAATGTGGAAACCAAACCCCGGAGATCGTCTGGTGTTTGCAGGCAGTTCGGCATCGTTCTGGTTCGTCTATTACGAATTGGTCGGGCCGAAGGCTGGCCACCACGTAGTCATGCTTAAGGTGGGGTCTGACGGGAAGCCTCAGGTTGCTGAGCATCTTGTCTTGAAGGAACGGGCGTGGTCCACTCCACACCTGAAGAACGCGATCCGTCGTGGCGAGTTCACGGTCATTCCGGCGGGGGCAGGGTTAGGTGAGGCCCCCACGATAGGTCTGCATGGCTGTACGCCTGATTTCGGCTCGGTGCCGACGGCCATGACCCGACCGCAGCCCAACCCGCAGCGACAGGCTCGCTGATCCGGCGACCTCCCCGCATCCCCGCGTTACGGAATTCAAACTCTCGAAAACCCGCGCTTCGGCTGTCACGCAGTCTCTTCCAACTGCCCATATCCTATGAGGCTGCACACGCCTCGAAGGGAGGTGAGACGGATGCGCCGGATTTTCAGCCATGCGACCATCTGGGTGGTGGCGCTCGCGGTGCCCGCAGTTGCTCTGGCGGCCGGGCAGGTGGTGGAGGCGGCTTGTTGCTGCTGCCCCCTGTGCTGCGCCTAGGATGACCTGGGACTGAGTGAAGGCCGGATGGAGCGCGGGAAGCATACGGAACTGCAGAGCCTCATGACCCGCCTGGCGGACGGGGATCGATCCGCCTTCCATCCGGCCTTCGAGATTCTCTGGCCAATACTCCGACGATTCACGGGAAGACACCTGCCTCCCCAGGAAGCGGAAGACGCCTCTCAGGAGGCGCTGGTGAAGCTCTTCCGGCAAGTCGCCCGTTTTGATGCGACGCGCAGCGCCATGGCCTGGGCACTGGGTGTTGCTGGCTTCGAGATCCGTACGGCACGGCGACGGCGCCAGAGACGTCGCGAGGCGCCGGAGCTCGAAGGAGAGACGATTTCACTCGCCGACCCGGGGCGATCTCCCGAGGAAGTCGTACTGATTCGAGATATGGAGGAGACGCTCCTGGAGGCCTTGGGAGCCCTGAGCGCCGGGGACGCTGAAACACTACGGCTGTTTGCCCACGGATTGCGCCCGCCTGTCGCCGCCGCCACCTTCCGCAAGCGAGTGCAGCGCGCCCTGGCCCGAGTCCGCAGCGCATGGAGGATCACCGATGAGCACTCTTGAGGCGGGGCTCGAGGCCCGCGCTCGCCGGGGCTATGAGATGGGGCGGCTCAATTATGCCGTGCGTCGTGCCTCTCCCCTCGCCCCTATGCTGGCTCTTGCCCTGCTGGGGTGTGCTCCCTCCCAGGAAGTGCTCGCCTGCGCTGGGGCTCTCCTGGTCGTCGTCACCCTGCTGCTGTGGCGGGGTCAGGACTGGGGGGTGGGGGTCGGTCCGGGAATCGTGGCTGGTCTGGTGCCCCTGCTCTTCCCCAGCCTCGTGGAAGCGGGGGGCCACCTCTGCATGTCCGGAATCTGCCTGCTGTTACCGGTCGTTTGTGCGGCAGGCGGGCTCCTGGGCGGACTTCTCCTCGGTATCCTGGCTCCAAGGCCACGACCCGGTCGAATGGTGCCATTCATGGTGGCCTGCTCGGTAGCCAGCCTGATGGGGGCCGTAGGCTGTCTTCTCTATGGCCTCGTCGGACTCGGGGTCATGGCCGCTGGGATGGCGGCGGGTACCTTGGGTCTGGTGGTCCTCCGGCGCGCCTGAGGCCCGTTTCGATGGGCCTCTGGGCGTCAGACCCGCCGCGAAGGCCTTTGTAGAGCCACATTTCTGTACTAGCTCGCTATAATTTCGGCATTTTTTCCTTGACCCGATGGGACTTGCGGCGTATTTGAAGGGAATCCTGAAAGAAGGAAGGGGTGTTTCTCTTCTATACGGAGGGCCCGATGCTTCGCACTAGATATTTTCTCCCGATCTCATTGATTTTGCTACTTCTCGTCGTGTCCGCGGCACCCGCTAAGGACTCGGCTGCCCCGGTGAAAAAAGGAACGACCGTCGGCGAGTTTGCCCTGAAAGTGCTCAAGCTTGCCTCCGACGATCCGGCGGCGCACTCGTCCCTGACGGCCGAAGAGGCCGTGGCACTCCTAAGGCAGGCCGGACTGCGACTCAAGGGTTCAGTGGATGATCCCCTTACCGAGGGTGATCGATCCAGCTTTGCCATGTCCGTCGCCGGTGGGCTGATGGAGAGACTCAATCCCCCGCCGACCGGATTTGAGGCTTGCGCGGGCTCAGCTTCCGTGCCCCAGTGCCGTAGCTGCTGCCTGGCGTTGCCGGGAGCCAGCAACAAGGGCTGCGGTCGGGCTTGTGGTCAGGATAACGCGAATCAGAACAAGCCCAGCGGCTCCGAGCCACTTCCCTGATTTGAAGTCAGCGCTTCTGGCCGACCTGATCGGCCGGGTGCATGGACAGTCTTGACTCACTCCCAGCGAGCCGGCGATCCGCGACTTCGTTCGCGGATCCCTTCAAGGCGGGAAAGGTCGCTTACCCGTCCCGGCTTCTTGAAGTCTCCGAGTCCGTTCCTTCCCAACTTCTAGACAGGTAGGTTGCCTCGGGCCTGAGGTAAACGCACCCGTCTCGCACCCACCTGAAAACAGGTCCTTCAAGAACGCTCCGCTAGCACTTCTGCATTCGCCGGTGACAACTGCCCGCCGGATTTGATCCCACCCGCATCCTTCGGGGTAACGCGGAAAACTTGGCCTTGACATACCTTGCACTGCTAGGTATCATGCGTCACCATGACAACGGGGCCAGAGTCGGACAAATCCCACCATGAACCCATCGACAAATGGGAAGTTCAGATGCGCAAGGGATGCCTCGAGCTGGCCATCCTGGCATCCCTATGGGGGGGCAAGCTGTACGGTCTGGAAATCTTGCGCCGGCTTGCTGTCGACTCGGCCCTCATCGTGCCCGAGGGGACCGTCTATCCGTTGTTGAGCCGATTGAAGTCGGAAGGTCTGCTGGACTCGGAATGGGTCGAGGCGGATGCCGGACACCCTCGCAAGTACTACCGGCTCACCGCGGGCGGACGCCGGCGCGCGATCCAGATGGCGCGCTTCTGGTCGACTTTCTCCGCCAATCTCGACGACCTGCTAGCCCCCTTGAGCAAGGGAGAACGATGATGCCCGAGTCCGATGCCGCACTCCGGAAAATCGATGAGTATCTGAGGGACCTGCGCAGCTCCCTGAGCGCGCTTCCGAACCGGGAAGCTCAGGAGATCGTCGAGGAGATCCGCAGCCACATCCGCGATTCGGCCTCGAGCGGTGGGGCGCTGTCGTCGGAGGCGGTCGCCGCCACACTTGAGCGGCTGGGATCGGCCCGCGAGCTTGCGTCAATGTACCGGATGGAGAGCCTGGCGGAGAGCGTCCGTGGGACCCGCTCTCCCTGGCTGGCGCTGCAAACGATCTATCAATGGGCCGGGCTGAGCCTCAACGGAGCCTGGGTATTTCTGGTCTCCCTGGTCGGTTACGCGCTGTCGGCCTCTTTCCTGATCTGCGCGGTGGCGAAGCCGTTCAACCCGGAGCGCGTCGGGCTCTGGAAGCTGGACGAACCTCATGATAGCTGGTCGCTGCACCTGGGATTTCGCGCCCCGCCCCAGGGAACCGAAGTCCTGGGTTGGTGGATGGTGCCGCTGGGGCTGCTGGTGGGCTCCGGGTTGTTTCTGCTGACTTTTCGTCTTGGCTTGCGCAGCTTGCACCGGCTGCGTCGCACGCTGAGTCTTCCAGGTCGTTGAGATTCGAAAGGAGATTCCGATGGTCGAGCCAGGGAGTCAGGACAGGACGTCATCGGTCCCGGTGCGGGATGCGGCTGCAGCCGTGACCCCGGTGGTCGGCACCGGCTGGCGTGAGAGCCGGTGGCTGGCTTGCTGCGAGGTGGCTCTTGTCGCTTTGGTGTTCGTTGCCGATTGGCAGAAGTTGATCCCGTTCAGCAAGACGCCTTTCCTGCTCGTCCTGGGATGGATTTCGCTGCGGGTTCGGGGGATAGGATGGAGGGCCATCGGCCTGTCCAAATTCCGCAATTGGGGCACCACGCTGGTGCTGGGGGTCGGCTGCGGACTGCTCCTCGAGGGGTTCGAGCTCTTTCTCAGCCAGCCCCTGCTGATCCGACTCACCGGGCAGAAGCCCGATCTGCATGATTTCGAGGTGCTGACCGGAAATCTCAAGCTCACCCTGATCGTCATCGGACTGGCCTGGACCGTGGCGGCGTTTGGCGAGGAGATGGTCTATCGGGGCTACGTGATGAACCGGATCGCGGATCTGGGCCGCCGCACCCGCGGTGCCTGGATAATCAGCCTGGTCGTCGTGAGCGTGGCGTTCGGCCTCGCCCATACTTATCAGGGGATCACGGGGGTGATCGAAAACTGTCTCAACGGGGCCATCCTGGGTTGGATGTACCTGGGCACCAGACGCAACCTGTCCGTTCCCATCATCGCGCACGGTGTCGCCGACACCGTGGACGTCGTGCTGATTTTCCTCGGCAGATATCCCACCCTGTAGCCCCGGAATGAGTCACAAGCTCTCAGCCGGACTATAATCCCGAGTCACTCACCAACCTCACGCTCCCGAGCCTGAGCGGAGCAGGCGCGCCGCGAACCAGTCGGGGGTTCGGTGGAGAGGCATTCACAAGGAGTCCACGCGCGTGTTTCACTTCGATTACCGGGAGGCCCCAAAGGGTTTGAAGCCGACGCGCGGCGACTTCGCGAGAATCGCGCGCTACCTCCTCCCCGCCTGGAGGCCTTCGCTATTGATTCTGGGCTGCATCCTGGTGACCTCCCTGCTTGGACTCATCCCGCCGCTGCTGATCCGGGAAATCATCGATCGCGCCATCCCCCAGCGGGACAACGCACTGCTGATCTGGCTGGTCGCGGGGATGATCGGGGCGCCGCTCATCAGCGGGCTGATCGGGGTGTGGATGAACTACCTCGTCACGCTGATGAGCCAGGGCGTCATGTTCGACCTGCGCAATGAGATGTACGAAAAGCTTCTGCGGCAGTCCCTGCGCTTCTTCACCAACATCAAGTCGGGGGAAATCCTGTCGCGCATCCAGAACGACGTGGGCGGCGTGCAAGGTGTGGTGAGCGGGACGTTGGTCTCGCTCGCCACCAACTCCATCGTCGTCGTGACGACTCTGGTAGTCCTTTTTCGCATGGATTGGCGGCTCTCCCTCATCGCCGTGGGAGTGCTACCGCTCTTCATCCTGCCGACCCGACGCGTCGGGCAGATTCGCAGCCGCCTGTCGAGCCAAACCCAGGAGCGCCTGGCCGAGATGACTTCCACTATCCAGGAAACCCTGTCGGTCAGCGGGTTCCTCCTGGCCCGACTGTTCGGGGCCCAGTCCCACGAGCGAAGGCGCTTCCGGGAGAAAGCGGGAGCGGTGCGGGATCTCCAGATCCGTCAGAGCATGGCCGGTCGATGGTTCCTGATGTGGCTCCTGATGTTCGCGAGCATCGGGCCCGCACTGATTTACCTGTTCGGCGGGTACGGGGCCATCGCGGGGCGAATCACGGTGGGGACGATTGTGGCGTTCGTGACCTACCTCGGCCGGCTCTACGGTCCCGCGTCGGCGCTGGTCAACGTCCACGTCGACATCATGAGCGCCGTGGCGCTCTTCCGAAGAATCTTCGAATACCTGGATCTGCCCGTGGAGGTGGCCGATCCGGGGAGCCCGGTGCGCCTGGCGCGCCCCCGCGGCGAGCTGCGATTCGAGGATGTCTGGATGGGATATGAGGAAGGGCGCTGGACCCTGGAGGGCGTCTCGTTCGAGGCGCTTCCGGGGAAGATGGTGGCGCTGGTGGGGCCGAGCGGCGCCGGTAAGACGACCCTGACCTACCTGGCTTCACGGCTCTACGATCCTGGGCGCGGGCGGGTGACGTTCGACGGGGTGGACTTGCGCGCCCTGGCTTTGGACGACCTGTCACACTTCACCGCCAAGGTCACCCAGGAGACCACCCTGTTCCATGCCAGCGTCGAGGAAAACCTGAAGTACGCCAAGCCCGACGCCACCCCAGAGGAGCTGGAGCGCGCCTGCCGTCTGGCGCAAATCCAGGAGGTGATCGAAAGCCTGCCCCAGGGACTGGCGACCGTCGTAGGGGAGCGCGGATACAAGCTTTCGGGAGGAGAGAAGCAGCGCCTCGCCATTGCGCGGGTCGTTCTCCGGGACCCGAGGCTCCTGATCCTGGATGAGGCCACTTCCTCGCTTGATTCGCGCTCCGAGGCTCTCATCCAGCAGGCACTGGGGCCTCTGTTGGAGGGGAGGACGAGTCTGGTCATCGCCCACCGGCTCAGCACGATACTGCGGGCCGATCTGATCCTCGTGATGGAACGGGGGCGCATCGTGGAGCGGGGCGTGCACTCGGAGCTGCTGACCCGAAGTGGCCTGTATGCCGGGCTCTACGAGCAGCAATTCGGCCGGGCGACCGTTTCAACCTAACCTCTAAGGCGCCCGGCGCCTGGCGAGAAACCGACTCGAGGCTCATCGTACTGGAGATCAAATGACGAACGACGAGAAGCTGGTTCTCTATATCGGCGAGAAGAACATCTCTTCCTGGTCCATGCGCGGCTGGCTGGCGATGCGCTTCAAGGGACTGAGCTTCCAGGAGCGCACGATCGAGCTGCGGGTTGACAAGGATCGCCGCCAGCGCCTCGAAGTGTCTCCCACGGGCCGAGTCCCGGTCCTGCACCACGGCGATCGGATCATTCCCGACTCCCTGGCCATCATCGAATATCTCGAGGAGACTTTCCCGGCGCCTGGGCACCCGCCTCTCTGGCCGATGGAAAAATCCGCGCGGGCGCACGCCCGGTGGCTCGCGGCGGCGATGCATTCCGGTTTCACCAGGCTGCGCGAAGGAATGTCCTTCAACTTGTGCTTTCTTCCCACGCCGCCCACGCCACCCGCAGACGCTCTGCACGAGGCGGCCGAAATGCTCGGCTACTTCGAGGCTGCCTTGGCAAACCAGGCAGCGTCGGGGGGCTTCCTTTTTGGCGCCTTCGGGGCGGTGGACATCATGTTCGCACCGGCCATCGTTCGGCTGACCGCTTTTGAGGTGCCCACCGGAGCCACGCCCCGGGCAGCAGCCTACCTCCAGGAGGTGCTGAATCACCCGCTCGTGGAGCGCTGGCTTGGTGAGGCCCGGGCATTGCCGCCACGAGAGACCCACTGACGCGCCGCGAAGTGCCGCGCCGCGGGGTCCCGCACGGGCTGGCCCTATTGAGCGGAAGTCCCTGGTGAGGGAAGTGGAAGGTCGTTCCTGGCGGCTCTCCCGGAGACCTGGCCGATCCGGTAGGAAGCCTCATAAAGGCTCCGCACCGGGAGGAGTCCCAGGATCCGGTACTCTCCCACCTTACTCAGCCCTGCCGAAGCCATGCAGCCGCATTGGGAGCAATCGGGGTTGCCTCCGAACTGGCAAGGGGTGATCCTGCTCTTCATATCCGCGGTGACGCACAGCGTGGTTCGGGCGAACAGGCAGTCTTCGGGAGTGGCCGGTGGTTTGAGGTAACCCTCGATCACCGCGTCGGGAAGATTCATCTTGGGAAACTCCCGGCGCAGGCCCGCCAGCTTCCGCAGAACTGCCGTGCGCTCGTCCATCGAGAGCAGCTCCGCCGGCTGGTCGCCGATCTGGGGAGTGAACAGGCTGAACCAGATCTGCCGCACCTCCGACTTGCCCGACCAGAAAGTCAGAAACTCCCGGAATGCGCCTGCAGGCTGCAACATCTGGCGGGTTACCGTGCAGTGCACGTTGAGCAGGTGGCCCTGGATGTTCTTCAGGATTCGGTCGTAGGTTGCCGGCGCCCGGCGCTTGTCGTGGTCAGGCTGCAACCCGTCGATGGAGACCACAATCCAGAGTCCCTTGATGTTCCGCCAGGCCGTGGGGATCGGGCGCACCGCGCTGGTCACCAGCTGCACGGTGACGCCCATCCTGCTGAGCTGGGGCAACAGGACGTCCAGTTCGCGGAACCGCACCAGGGGCTCACCGCCGACGATGGAGAGATAAACCGGACGGAGACGGCGCACCAGGGCAAGAACCTGGTCGATGAGCGCCTGTCCCTGGAAGTCGGCGAGGCTCCGCAAAGGGCCGGCTTCCTTGAGGTGCTCGGTTTCATAGGCATAACAGCCCGGGCAGCGCAGCGGGCACTCTCGAGTGATTTCCAGGGAGAGCGTCGGGTAAGAACCGGCGAGGATGCGGCCCCAGGCTCGGAAAAGATTGATGTGTTTCATTCGAAGCTGATTCCCGTGGCCGTTCATCGAGGGGCGCCGGCACCCCCGGCCCACGACCGGGGGGATCCTATCAAAATCAGCCCCCCCGGCGCCTGCCAAGTCGCAGGTGGCATGCGGATCGGGAATGTTGCTTGCTCGCCCGAGGCTTCCCCTGCAGGCGCTTGGAGGCGCAGCTGCGATAAGATTTCAGGCATGCCCGAGTTGCCCGATATCGTCGTCTACCTCGAAGCGCTGCAGGAGCGGATCGTGGGTCGGCCGCTCGAGGCGGTCCGGCTGGGCAGCCCTTTCCTGCTGCGCTCCGTCGAGCCGCCCTTGTCGGCCGCACACGGCCGTGCCGTCCTTGGACTCCGGCGCCTCGGTAAGCGCATCGTCCTGGTGCTCGAGGACGACCTGTTTCTCGTCCTGCATCTCATGATTGCCGGGCGCCTGCGTTGGAAGGAGCGCGGGGCCAAGATTCCCCGACGCGTGGGCCAGGCGGCGTTCGACTTTCCCAACGGGACGCTGCTCCTGACGGAGGCTGGATCGAAGCGACGCGCCTCCCTGCACCTGCTGCGAGGGGAGAGCGCGCTGGCGCCGTTCCAGCGCGGCGGTCTGGAGGTCCTGGATAGCTCCGTGGAGGAGTTCATCTCGGCGCTGCGCCGGGAGAACCGCACCCTGAAGCGGGCGCTCACCGATCCGCGGCTCTTCAGCGGAATCGGCAACGCCTATTCGGACGAAATCCTGCATCGTGCCCGCCTGTCCCCGCTGAAGCTGACCTCCGCCCTGGCGGAGAGTGAGGCGGCGCAGCTGCACTCGGCAACCCTGGCCACGCTTGCCGAGTGGACCACGCGCCTGCGGCAGTCGGCGGGCAGTGAGTTTCCAGAAAAAGTCACCGCGTTTCGTGAAGGGATGGCCGTGCACGGCCGCTTCCGAAAGCCTTGCCCCGAGTGTGGCACTGCGGTGCAGCGGATTGTCTACGCCGAGAATGAGTGCAACTATTGCCCTCGCTGCCAGACCCAGGGGAGACTCCTGGCCGATCGGGCCCTGTCACGACTTCTCAAAGACGACTGGCCGCGGACCATTGAAGAGCTGGAGGCTGGCTCGACCTGATCCCCGCTGGCCCCGTGACCTTCCCAGGAGCGGCGGAAAACGAACTTCGGAGGAAACCCATGAGCTCCACATGTCTCTCGCGTCGTGATTTCGCACAGGTTGTGGGAGGGGGCCTGGGAGCGTGGGCGCTGGCGCCGCGCCTGGCGCGGGCGGGCGTCTGGGCCATCCCGGCCGCACAGCGGCACGCCGACCTGCCGGCGGGGGCGGTGCGCATCGACTCCAACGAGAACCCCTACGGCCCTTCCCCCAAGGCGCTCGAGGCGATGTCCCGCTCCCAGCAGGTCTCGGCACGCTATCCCGACGCACTCGAGGACAAAGTCACGGCCGTTCTGGCCCAGCTCCATCATGTGGATCCAGAGCAGGTCATCCTCGGGTGCGGGTCGGGAGAGGTCCTGAGAATGGCGGACATGGCCTTCCTCTCCCCCGGCAAGAACGTGGTGGCGGCAGAGCCGACCTTCGAGGCGGTGCTGGCCTTCGCGCGAGTGACCCGAGCCGAGCCCATCAAGGTTCCCCTCACCTCCGGCTATCGGCACGACCTGGTGCGCATGGCTGCTGCATGCAACGGGGCGACCGGCCTCGTTTATGTGTGCAATCCGAATAACCCCACCGGCACGATCGTGCGGAAGGAGGAGATGGGGACATTCATTCAGCGGGTGCCCAAGACGGCGGTCATCCTGGTCGATGAAGCCTATTTTCATTTCGTGGAGGATGAGGGATACGCATCAGCCTTCGAATGGATGGCGAATCACCCGAATGTGCTCGTGGTTCGCACGTTTTCCAAGATCTATGGATTGGCCGGCATGCGCCTCGGTTACGGGGTTGGCTCCAAGGAGATCATCTCGGCGATGCGACCGCATCGAATCTGGAGCAACGCCAATGCCGCCGTTCTGGAAGCTGCGCTTGCCAGCCTGGCGGACTCCGGGAACTTGGCCCGCTGCCGGAGTGCCATGAACGAGACGCGGCGCTCGCTGTGCGCCGAGATGGAGAAGGACGGGCGTGCCGTCATCCCCTCGGAGGCTAACTTCGTCATGATCGACGTTGGCTCGGATGTCCAGCCGGTGATCGCGGCCCTGAGGGAGCGCAACGTCCAGGTCGGCCGGAAATTTCCCTCGCTGCCGAACTGGCTGCGGGTCTCCATGGGAACTCCGGAGGAGATGCAGCAGTTCGTCGCCGCCTTACGGGCGGTCGTCCCGGCCAGACCGGTCCAGGCTCGCCTGGTGTGAGATCCGCCTGACCCTAAAGGGACTTCAAGAACTCAAGCAGAGCGGCGCGTTGGGAAGGAGTCAGGGACAGGAAACGGTCACGGGTCGATTGGGCTTCTCCCCCATGCGCCCGGATCGCCTCTTCCAGGGAGGAAGTGCGGCCATCGTGAAGAAAGGTTTTCGAGACTCCCAATCCCATGAGTGGCTCGGTTCGAAATTCGCTGGGCGTAGCCAGACCCAGACAGACATCCGCCAATTCCGGACCCATGTCGTGGAGCAGTAAATCGGTGTAGGCCCAGACCTGCCGGTGGGCCAAGGCACGGACGGGACTGGCTCCTGTCTTCAATCGAGGCACGTGACAGGCGGTGCAGCCGATTTGTTTGAACAGGTCCTTCCCCCGGCGGACGGGACGGGTGAGCTTGCCAGGCGGCGGGGGCGCCAGGAAGCGGACGAAGTCATTGACCAGAGCCAGGCTCCGGGAATCGATTTCCGGCTCCGGAAGCGGGTCGACTCCCGGGGGAATCGGCCGCCCACCCACCGTCCCCTCATCGGGGAATTCCGGGGTCGTTACTCCCTGCTCGTTGGGGAAGGCTCCATTGTTGAACTCGGCAAGTGTCGGCACGAACGCCTTTCGCCCGAACCTCCCGATGCGGCCGTCCACGAAGCGGTTGGGTCGGCCGGAAATTCCATCATGGTCACGGTCTTCAGGATCGGCCAGCGCCAGCAGGGCAGAATCGGGAACGACGTCGAGAAGGCCGAAACCGAACAGATCGGGCGAGGATCGCAGGGCTCTCGCCGTGGCTTCTTCAGGAACTGATTCGAGGTCGATTCCCAGGGCGTCATGAAGAGCCGGCGTGACCTGTTGCTGATAGACGGGCCCTCCCAGCTCGGCGAGCGGATCGCAGAACCCATCGGAAAGAAATCGGGTGGCATGAACCTCGACTTCGTCCCCATTGCCACCCAGGACCGGATCTTCATGGCACTCGCCGCAGGAGACCTCGTTGAACAGGGGTCCGAGGCCGGTTTCGGGAGTGAACTCCTGCGCGAACAGCTTCAGTCCCGCGACAAAGTTTTGCCGCTCCTGGGCCGTCAAACCCCGGAGGGGTTCGCCGGGAGCGGGAGGCTTCTCACAAGCCCACAGCGTGAGAATCGCCGAACCGGCGAGCAGGGCGGCGCTGCCACACCGGCCTGCGCTCATGGCGATTCTCCTTCCGTACCGGGTCGGGGAAGTAGCTCGATTCGGATTGCGACATATCCCTGCACCGCCGGCCGGCAGGTCACCCGAACCAGATCCCCTCGTTTCAAGGAGGCGAGGCGGACCTGTTTCCCGGCAGCCTGAATCAGGGTGGCTTCGTCGCAGCGAATCCGCAGGACCCTCAGCGCCAACCCCACGCCGGTGAGCACCTCCAGGCGCTGAGCTTCCGGATCCATGCGGAAAACCGTTCCGGCCACCGCCAGTGAAGCAGCCGGGGGAGCCGGGATAATCTGATCCGTCTCTGTGGGCGGGGAAGCCAAGGCCGCGGAGGTGGATGAGGAGCCGCGGGAAGCGTGCGTCGGCGATGCGGGGGAGGAGAGCGTCAGCAGGACCAGGCCCACCCCCGCGATTCGACCTCTCTTTCGCCTGCGGTCCATCACGAAACCTCCTGGATAGTGCGGCCGCCGGTCATGCTTTCCACGAAATGTTCGAACCCCTCGGCATCGAAAGTGCAGTGGGGGAAAAGCCGCTTGAAACGCTGCCCGAGGATTTGCTGGTCCACAGGTGTCTTCGGCATGGTGACGACGGTAACCAGGTGGCTGCGCGATGCGAAGGTCCTGGCCAGCATCGCCCGAATCAGATAGTCGGCATCCGGGATGGAGTACCCGATGATGACCAGGCGGGCCGACGCATGAAGGGCCCGCTCCGCCTTGGTCCAGGTATCCCGCAGGACACGGTGCTCGTAACGTTGTTCCAAGCTCGGCCCCACCAGGACCGGTTCATAGGGTGAGGTACAGTGATCCCGGCAGCAGCGGCCGAGCTTGGGCTCGTCCAGGAGCGTCAGGGCCCCTCGATCCTGAAGCAGCGTGATGTCCAGCTCATCGCACCGGGGGCAATAGAGCCAGTTGAGCGAGCCGTTGAGTTTCAGAAGGGGAATGCCCCCTCTGCGCACGATCTCCTGGCTTCCCGGAATGGGCCGGTAGTGGTGAATCTCATCGAACCTCCCGGCGATCAGGTCGCCGCGACGGTGTACGGCCTCCCGCACCGGCAGTCCATAATTGACGTTCTTGGGGGATCGCTCCAGCAGCGCGTTGTCCATCACGATGTCGTAGTTCGTGGAGATGAGCGTCGTGGTTCCTGCGGATAGCGAAGTCGCAAATTTCCTTGCGACTCTCCCATGGTCCTCGCCGATCGCCTTGGCTATGGCGCGGCCGATGGACACGATGAGGTGACGCCGAGCTTCGATCAGGACTTCTCGGGACTTGCCGCCGGGGGAAGGCGCCACCCCGGAAAGGGAGGCGTCGATGAGAGTGAAAACGTCGTCGATCCGGGGACGTTCCTGGGCTTTGGCGTCCGGGTGCAGGCATTCGGGTGCAAAGATCCCGGCGAGAAAGTTCTGCAGCAGATTCTCGGCGGAGCCGGTCCGGAGGATTTCATGGAGCAGTTCGTCCATCAGGGGAATCGATGGATAGTCTGCGCGGGTCGCTCCGGCTCCCAGGAAATAGGTGACTTGTCCACCAGCGGCGGAGGCACCCACCTCGGAAGAGGGGGTTTTGAGGGAGGGAATGGCGAATCCGGTACGCATGACTGACTTCCTCAATGCGACCGGGCCTCTGCTTTCAAATATAGAGTCTTGATCTTCCTTTTCAAGGAGATGCCGGCGCGCAGCGCCTCTTGTCCAATTCCCCGCCGCGAACGGGCCTACGGCTCGTCAAAAAGAGAACGGATCGCTCCGGCGCGCCGTGGGAAGAAAGAGGATTGAGAGGTTTTTCCAGCAGGCTCGGATTAGTCTTGGACCCGGCGCACCAGCAGGAGCGTGATGTCGTCGTAGCGTGGTGCGGAGCCGCAGAAGTTCAAGATACTCGCCTCCAATCGAGACAGCCCCTCGGAGCTGCCCAAGGCGGCGACCCGTCTCAGACACTCGAGGAGGCGCTCCTCCCCGAACTCCTCATGACCCGGGTTCTGGCTCTCGGTGGCCCCATCGGTGTAGAGAAGAATGGTGTCTCCCGGGGCCATGCGTATTTCGTGAGCCGGGTACAGGCTCCCCGGCACGACTCCGAGCACGGGTCCGCTTCCGTTGAGAAACTCCACCTGGCCGGACGCGCGGATCAGCATCGGGGGATTGTGTCCGGCATTCACGTAGCGCAGC
>Ga0137425_1000032_pt1 | contig 49398 bp, 41 predicted proteins | sample EasRivERMZT640_2_FD_102318 | JGI IMG/M metagenome (GOLD analysis project Ga0137425, IMG submission 102318) | Soil microbial communities from meander-bound floodplain in the East River, Colorado, USA - East River MetaG ERMZT640_2 | ecosystem: Environmental > Terrestrial > Soil > Floodplain ...
CTCTACCAGATGCTCCCCCCGGAGGGGATCCCGAGCTTCGCCGATCTGAACGGAGAGCCCATCAATCTCGATCTCTACGACCCCCAGACCTGGATCGACAACCGGCTCTCGGTGTTCGGCGCGGGAGGCATGGAGCTGTTCCGCAGGGAAATCCGGGCCACCGGGAGCGACGCCGGGAACGGGGCGGAATCCGATGCGCAGATTCTGGATTTCCTCACCCGCATGCTCCGCAGGGCGCAGCGATTCCAGGACGCTCTGGCGGCGCCGGCCCCCATGGCCCAGGACGTGGCCTTCCACGCCTTCGGAAGCGACTGCATCCCCACGCTCAAGACCGCGGTGGTGCTGGAGGAAAAGGGAGAGCGCACGGTCTATTTCGATCCGGGGCAGCACCGGCGCGACGCCGTGGGGGACAGGATTGGCAAGATTCTCTATGGGCCGGGTGATGGCACGGTGCTTATGGAAAGCCTGCTGAACCTTCCCGAGATGTATGGAGGAACCCTACCTGCGGCTTCCGGCCCGAGGGTCAATCTGGCCTCAGCGTTCTTCATCTGCGAGAGCCACGGCCTGCTGCCGAACGATCCCATCTTTCAGAACAACCTTTTCTACCTGCTCCTGTACGAATCCGATCGGGCTCAGCCCTCCCCTTCCGTCGCGGAAGTCACCGGATCCTGACTCCGAGGATCGCCAACCTAGGGGCGACCACTCACCTGGCGCGTGTTGTAGGTTTTGCGATACGCCTGGTGCGCGGCGTCGTCGGGGTAGTTTTCCCCTTCCGGATAGGGATAGGCCGACATGCCGTGGAACGGCAGCGGCTCCACGGTATCCGGGAAGGCGGTGTTGGGATCCATGTCCTTGCAGTAGCCGTTGGAGACGAACAGGAAATCGCGCTTCCAGCCCTTGGGGAGGTGGGGAAGCCCGGTGGCTTTGAATTTCAGGGTGACTTCCTCCCCTCTGCCGAAGATCACGAATCGATCGTCCACCGCCGACAGCAGCTCGGTGACGTCCCCGAAGCGGGTATAAGCTCCCGACTGGTTTCTGAACGGGAAAGTGCGATCCATGATTCCGTAGTCGTAGATCAGCGGCTTCTTGCCGTCCGGTGAATGCTCCCGCGGATAGCCCCGGGCATGAAGGTCGGCATAGGACACGGGAAGCTTGGTGATTTTGGCGTTGCTGTCCTTGTCCACCTCAGCCATGTAGATCTGATCCCAGTAAACCCTCAGGTTCGTGGTGATCCGGAAACGGGAGTCGCTGAACGGCCCGTGGCGGCGCAGGTCGACCGTCATCATGCGCGGCAGGCCGGCCGGATAGCCCATGTCTGCTTCGAGGGTCTCCCACTCCCCTCCCTCCCCGACGGTTTCCAGCTTGGGTGACATCGGCAGGACACCCGCCTGAAAAGCTGCCAGGTTGCTGGAGGAGTAGCCGTAATCCACCCAGCCATAAAGGAACAGAACGAGGTTTTCCTTTCCCTTGAGAGCGCTCCCGAAATCCAGGGTCAACGTGTGGGTCTCGGCATAGCCGAGCAGCCGCTCTTCCACCTTGAATCGATCCGGGTAGGACCGATCGATCGCCGTGAGGGTGCCCACGACATCCATCCCGCTGTCATCGGTGGCCCGGAGTGGCAGGATCGGTTTGCGGACCTGGAACAGCTCGTAGGGGGGCGGACCGCTCCCTCCGAAGCGCTCGTTGGGGTAGACGGACACCTCGGGCGGATGATCCACGACGTGCAGCTGTGCCTGGTCCAGATAGCTCACCTCTTCCAGGTTTTCCAGGACCTGCAGGACGTAATACTCCCCCTTCGCCGCCAGCTGCTTCCCCTCGATCTTGATGTACTCGTCCGGATCGGGCTCGCCGTAGACGCCAGGCCGCATCAGGAAGCCCAGCCCCCCGGTGCCCAGGAAGTCGGTGATGAAGCGTATGCGGCCTCCGTCCCAGGCGAAGAGCAGAGGGCAGGAGGAGCCCTTCCGATCCAGCTCCGTAATGTCCAGCGTGCTCCGGGCGCTCACCTCCAGCTCTGATTGCAGCACCCCGCCCGGCCAGAGCAGCCTCACGAAATCCACTTGATCACTGCGCCCCAGTCCGAAGAGCAGGGAGGCCGGCTCCTGGGAGAGATAGCCCCCTCCCAGCCTGACCTCGCGGCGCTGGAAGCGCGAGCCAGAGTGAGTCTCCACCTTGGTCCCGACTCCCTGCCGGTTGGTGTGCAGTCCCGTCAGCTTCACATTGAGCCACGAGTTCAGGTTGCCCCCTTCATTGCGCAGAAGGAGAGGCGCGCCTCCATTGCGCCCCACCACCAGATCGGCATCTCCATCGCCGTCCAGATCAGCCGCCACCGCTCCCCGGGCTCCCGAAGCATCGAGGGAAGCCAATCCGGTTTCGGCTGAGACTTCCTTGAATTTCCCGCCACCCTGATTGCGGAACAGGCGCAAACGGTCGCCTGCCACCAGCAGATCCAGGTTCGTGTCGTTGTCGAAATCCAATGTCACGGAAGCGGTGGCGCCCGGGACCGGGGGGATCTCCGGCCGGCTTTGGAATTCCCGCCCCTCGAGGTTTTGAAACCAGCCGCTCGCCGGCAGGTACAGATCGACCCAGCCGTCGCCGTCCCAATCCGCCAGACTGCCGCCTGCCCCCTTGGAGAAAGCCTTGGGAGCATAGCTCTCGGGCATCGAGGTGAACGAGCCGATGCGATCGTTGCTGAAAATGGCCACCGGGCCCGTGAGCGGCAGGACAAGGAAGTCCACGTCACGATCGTCGTCCAGATCCGAGAAGGAGACTCCCAGCGCGGCGAAGGGGCGTCCCACGTTCTTGGAGACGGCGGCCTCACGGAAGCTACCCTTGCCGTCGTTGCTGAAGAAGAGAAGCGGCACCGGCTGCACCTTCCCCTGGGAGATGCTGCCCGGACGGGCGACGAGAAGGTCCAGATCGCCATCGTGATCCGCGTCGGCCCAGGCCGCACCCAGCGAGGCTCCTTCCCCCGCCACCTGGGCGTCTGCAGTGACGTCGCGAAAGGTCCCGCTCCCCTGATTGTGGTACAGCCGGCCTCCGCCGGCGCCGGACACATAGAGATCGGGATGAGAGTCGTTGTCGTAGTCTCCGAAGGCCGCCGCGCTGCCTCGGGCTGATCCGAGAAGCGCTGCCTGAGTGGCATTGGTGAACCGCCCGGAACCGTCGTTACGCAACAGGACCGAGGGCGATGGTGAGCCGGCTGCCTCACAGCCCGGGATGAACAGGTCCACGTCGCCGTCCGAGTCCTCGTCCTCCGCGGCGATTCCCGGCCCGTAGGAGCAGGCGCCCGCCTCCAGGGAGGCGGGCTTCCCGTCGCCGCCATGGACGAAATCGACGCCGCTCTCCTTGGGTGGCACCAGCTTGAAGCGCACGTCGAGCGATTTGCCGCTCGGTGCCGGAACGCCGAAGGGGCGATAATCGGTGAGCGCGAACGAATACTTCCCCTGCTCCGAATACTGCAGTCCCATGGTGACCCCGGCGCCCGTCGCGTTCAGCTCCTTGAACCGCGCCATCTCCTTCTCCCCCTCCTCCTTCTGCCCCAGAGCCAGAAGCGAGGAGGCGAGGCGGAATCGGGCCGAGACATTCGTTGGCTGAACTTCCAGGGCTTTCCTCAGCGCGGCCACCGCCTCGGCATGCTTGCCTTCCCGGGCGTAAAGCAGGCCCAGGTTGTACTGGGTGTCGGGATCTCGGGGGTCGACATCGAGCACTCTCTTGAACTGCTCCAGGGCCTGCGACGAGTTTCCTTCCTGCTTGTAGACGAGCCCAACTCCGTAGTGGGCATAGGGGTGGCGGGGAGATATCTCCAGGGCTTTCTGGAACTCCTGCAGCGCGCCGGGGCTGTCGTGCAGGCTCAGGCGGGCCGCTCCCAAATTGACGTGCCCCTCGGCCCAGGCCGGCACCGCGGCCACCACCTTCTCGAATTCATTCTCCGCGTCCTGGTAATGGTGCCTCTCCAGGTGCGCTACTCCCAGGTTGTTATGGTGAAACACGGCTTCCAGGTCGGTCCCCGCCGGCACCGCCGGCTTGACGACCCACGATGATCCCGGCTGGCGGCTGTCGCATCCGGAGAACACGACGCAGCTAAGGAGTAAGAAACAGCGCAGCACGTTGCAGAGGCTCCGGTTCACAAGCCCACTCCACGCCGCAGAACTCTCCCTGCCTGGGCTCCGGTGAAATCCCCCTGGGACACCGCCAGGCTCCCATTCACGAAGACTTGCTCGATGCCGTCGGGGTAGACACGGGGGTTGGCACAGGTGGCCCGCTCGCGAATCCTCTCGGGATCGAACACCACCAGATCGGCTATCGCCCCCTCCCGGATGACGCCCCGGTCGGCAAGCCCGAGCCGGCGGGCCGGAAGCGAGGTCATCTTGCGAATCGCCTCCTCCAGGGAGAGAAGCTTGCGCTCCAGGACGTACTGTCCCAGGACTCTAGGGTAGGCGCCATACGCACCCGGATGGGGCGAGCCCTTGCCGATGTCCCAGGCATCGCTGACCAGCGCGCGGTCGGGATGAATCAGCAGGGGCAGCAGGGGCAGATCGGTCCGCGCGTCACCGGAGATTCCAAAAATCAGTTGAGTCACCACGCCCTTCTCTTCGAGCATCAGGTCGGAGACGGCATCGAAAGGCTCCCGCCCTCGCATTTCCGCCAGCTCCAGCAGGTTCTTCATGAGAGTGCCCTGGTTCGCCGCGCTGTTCACGTGCCCGACGTGGATTCGATCCCAGCCCACTTCCCGCACCAGATTCATGATCCAACCCCCCTTCTCCCAGGGGGGCCAGGCGGGCACCGAGCTTCCCACCTCCCGCCTCATCCGGTCGCGCAGCAGCGGCTCCCGGAGCCGCTGCAGGAACGCCTCGACCCCTCCCTCCAGCGACCAGGGGGGGTAAATGGCCAGCATGGTGGTGCAGACCCAGGTGTAGGGAATCACGTCCATGCTCAGCTCGACCCCTTCCCGCCTCGCCTGCTCCTCCCGGCGGATGACACTCTCCACCAGCCCCCAGGCTTCCGGGCCAACCGATTCTTCGTGGGAATGGTGCACCGGGCAGCCGCTGCGCCGCCCCACCTCGATAATCTCTTCCACCGCCTGGAGACAGGTGCTGGCGCCGCTGCCCCGCTGGTGAAAGGCGGCGAATCCACCTGCGGCGCCCACCCAGGCCGAGGTCTTGACCAGCTCCTCGGTTCGGGCGAACTGACCCGGCGGATAGATGAGCCCGTAGGAAATCCCGAACGCCCCCTGCTCCATGGATTCCCCGATGAGGCGGCCCATCGCCTGATACTCCTCGCGAGAAGGGAGGTCCGGCTTCATTCCCATGGCGGCCACCCGCACGGCGCCATGGGAGACCAGCGCCGCCATGTTGAGCAGCGGCCGGCGTGCCTCCACCACCGCGAGATAATCGGCGAAGCTGCGCCAGTTCCACTCCACACCCTCGGGCGTGATGAACCCATTCACCTGTTGCAGCAGCGGCAGGTGTTCGGCAGCGAGAGGGGCGGGTCCGTATCCGCAGTTCCCCACCAGCTCGGTGGTGATTCCCTGGCGCAGCCGACCTCCGAGAAGGGCCTTCTGTCGCGTGGCTGGAAGGGTGAAGAGCAGATCGGAATGCGAGTGGAGATCGATGAACCCCGGGGATACGATCCGGCCTGCGATCTCCACCTGCCGATGGGCAGGGGCGGTGATCCGCGGCGCCACTGCTGCGACGCGCTCCCCCAGCAGGCCCACGTCGGCGACGGTGCGGGGCGCGCCCGTCCCGTCCACCACTTCCCCGCCGCGCAGGATCAGGTCAAGCATGGGGCCGTCATGGACTGGATGCGCCCTTACCCAGCGGGATTGCCTTGCCGCCCTCCCGGACCAGGTAGCTTTGGTCGCCTTGCAGCGCTCCCAGCGATTCCACCGTGCCATCGGGCCAGACGACTTCGACCGAATCGGCCCCTTCGGCGCTCCCGAGGCCGAAAGTCACCGGAAGCTCACTCTGGGAGCAGTAGGAGGATCCGCTTTTCACCCGGCGCTTCTGGACCCGGTCTCCGATGCGCACCGTGAAGACCGCGCCGATGCCGCTTCGATTGGATCGGGTGCCTTCCGCCGTGAGACGCAGATAATGGTGTTTCCCTCCCGTGCCGGAGTTCATGAGCACCCTCGGAGGCCCGTGATTCACGCTAATGACGAAGTCCAGATCGCCATCCCCGTCCAGGTCTGCATAGGCCGCACCGCGACCCACCACGGGCACGGCCAGGTCCTCGCCGCTTTTCGTCCCCCGCTCCTCGAAACCTCCGTTTCCCAGGTTCCGGAACAGCAAGGGCCGCTCTTTGTAGGAAACCTGCTCCTGGACTGCCTGGATCTCATCCTCCACGTGCCCGTTGGCCACCAGGATGTCTTCGTATCCGTCCAAATCGTAGTCGAAGAAGAAAAGACCGAACGCCAGGTAGAGCAGGCTCGCCTGGCCCAGCGTGGAACTGGGAGCCTTGTCGATGAAAACCTCTCCGGCGTTGTGATACAGCGCCAGCATCTGATTGGAGAAATTTCCGATCAACAGGCTCTCCGGGCCGCGGTTCAGATAATCCGCCGAGTCGATTCCCATGGCTCCTCGGGCCACGCCGCTTTCGCTGAAGGCCATGCCCGTTTCCACCCCCACCTCCTGAAAGGTCCCGTCGGTCGCATTTCTAAACAACAAATTGGGTTGTGTGTCGTTAGCCACCGCAATGTCCGGCCACCCGTCGGAGTTGTAGTCCAGAACGGCGACACCCAGCGATTTCCCCTTCCCCTGGAGAATCCCCGCCGCTTCGGAAACGTCCGTGAAGCGTCCCTTCCCATCGTTGCGGTAGAGGCGACTTGGCTCCCCATGGTAGGACTCGGGGGTGCAATAGCTCTTGCGCTTTCCGTCCAGCGTGCAGAAGAGATCCGTTTCAGGGCTCCATTTCACGTAGTTGCAGACGAAGAGATCCAAATCACCATCCCGGTCGTAATCCAGAAATGCCGCGCTGCTGCCCCAGCCGGGATCCGCCACGCCCGAAGTGGCCGAAACGTCGGTAAACGTCCCATCTCCCCGGTTGAGGAAGAGGTGATTCGGCCCCAATCCGGTGAGGTAGAGATCCACGAATCCGTCATTGTTCACGTCCCCCGCCGCCGCCCCCATGCCGTAGTATTCCAGATCGACTCCCGCCTGACGGCTCACATCGGAGAAATGCCCTTTGCCGTCGTTGCGATACAACGCCTGCCGCGCCGGTCCTCCGGCGGAGTGTCCTGACCAGGCCCGGCCGTTCACCAGGAACAAATCCTGATCCCCGTCACGGTCATAATCCAGGAATGCCAGCCCCGAGCCCATGGTTTCGGGCAGCCACTTCTTTCCGAAGGCCCCGTTCACATGCACGAAACCCACACCGGCAAGTTTGGCCTCGTCGCGGAACTCCACGGGCAGACCGGGAGGAGCGGCGGATGACGCCGGGGTAGCGGAGGATGGCGAGGAGGATGAGGAAGCAGCAGGAGAAGTACCCTGGCCCGCGGGGCTGCAGGCCGCCAGGACCAGCGCCGCCGCCAGTAACAGCGGTTTCCCCGAACTCTGCATCCATCGCCTCAGGGAAAGAAAATGAGCGGTCATGATAACAGAAAGAAATCGTCGGGTAAGAATGCAGCGGCAGGGAGACTGGATCAGCGCGGCTCGCCGCCCAGGTACCGGATCGATTGTAGGTCCCGGCGTCGCAGCTTCAAGTTGAATTCGCCCTGGGCGCAGTGCTCACAACCGGAAAAGGTCCGATGACGCGTGCGGTAGGCGCAATCGAGGGTGTTGTACCAGATCTTGAAGCGCCAGCAGTAGAAGTCGGCATCCGGAGGACGGAAGGAGCACTTCAGCATGTCCTCCGACACCCGTCCCTTTCGGGCTCCTTTTTCTTCAAAGCCCGGCTGACCGGAATTGGTTCGGACCAGCGCCAGATGCCTCATGGGAGGGCCATTCTAGCAAAGGCTCCCCTCGAAGCGAAAGGGGAGGCGTGTATGTTAGGCTTACGACTTCCAGAGGGAGGTTTCACGTCATGAAGAAACAAGGGCTCATCGCCTATTTCGAGGGACGGCAAGTTCCCTTGGAAGATGCCAAGGTCAGCGTGCTGACCCACGCTTTCCTCTATGGGACCGCCGTATTCGAAGGAATCCGTGGCTATAGCTCCGCCACCGGCGGCGACGTCCTGATCTTCAGGCTGAGAGAGCACTACCAGCGCCTGGAGCGGAGCTGCCGCATCCTGGACATCCGGCCGACCCTCGACGTGGACTCCCTCTGCCGCCTCACCGTCGACCTGGTGCGGGCCAATGGCTTCCATGAGGACATCTACATTCGGCCCATCGCCTACAAGTCGGCGGAGCGCATCGGGGTCCACCTGAGCGACGAAACCGAGATCGTCATCGTGACGGTTCCCTTTGGAAAGTACCTGGAGGACGAGAAGCCCATCTCGCTGGGGGTATCCAGCTGGCGGCGCACCGAAGACAACGCCATCCCCGGCCGGGCCAAGGTGAACGGCTCGTACGTCAACCTCGCCCTGGCCGCGTCCGAGGCGCGCGGCTCGGGGTTCGACGAAGCAATCCTGTTGAACGAGGATGGGCACGTATCCGAAGCGGCCGGAATGAACCTGTTCCTCGTCCGCGACGGCCGCTTGATCACACCCGGCGTGTCGGCCAACCTCCTGGAAGGGGTGACCCGCGATTCCATCCGCACGCTGGCGGTGGAGGAGCTGGGTATCAAGGTGGAGGAGCGCCAGGTGGATCGCACCGAGCTGTACGTGGCGGATGAGGCCTTCCTGGTGGGCACGGCCGCGCAGGTCGCCCCGGTGGGCTCCATCGATCGACGCATCCTCGGAGACGGCAAGGCCGGACCGATCACCGCCCGACTCAAGGATCTCTACGGCCGCGTGGTGCGGGGACAGGTCTCGAAATACGCCTCCTGGATCACGCGCGTTGCCGGCTGAGGGCCAGGCCTCCAAACGCCGACGATTTCCTCCCTGGGCCGACTGCCTCCTCTGGCTGCTGGTCGGCTGGCTCGCGATCTTCGCCACCTCCATTCTCTTCATCGCTCTCATGCGTGCTCTGCCGCCTTCCCGAGCGCTGGAGTCCTGCCTGAGCTTCCTCCCCAATCTGCTGGGAATCTCCGTGGTGCTGAGTCTCGGCGTAGCGGCGTCGCCATTTCCCGGAATGCAGGTCCTTTCCGTGCGGCGCCCCCCTTGGAGGGTCTTCCCCGCCGTGGCGCTATCCACCCTCGGGCTGACGCTCTTGAGCGCGGAGCTGGACACCTACCTGGGAGAGCTCTTCCCGCCCCCTGCATGGGTTCTCGAGATCTTCAAGCGCGTGCTCGAGTACCACACCGCTCTGGAGTTTCTCGGGGTGTTTTCATTCCTGGTGTTGATCGCGCCGCTCACCGAGGAGCTCCTCTTCCGTGGTTTGTTCCTGCATCGCCTCGCGGAAGAGTACAGCTCCCGGGTCGCGGTCGCCGGCTCGGCCGTTTGCTTCGGCATCTTCCACCTCCTTCCCTGGCAGGCCGTCGGCGCCGCGCTGGTGGGGATCTACCTGGGCTGGCTGGTGGTGCGGACCCGATCCGTCTTCGTGCCCATGTTCGCCCACGCGGTGTTCAATCTCGTTCCCGTGGTGGCGAGCGGGCTTGCCTCACGGAGCGCGATTCTTCGGCAGCTGGCGGCGGAGGAGGCTGCGGCCGGCTCCCACCTTCCAGCGCTTTGGCTCCTCGTCTCGACGCTGGTATTGATCGGCGGGGTGCTGTGGATCCGCCGGATGACTCCGGCTTCGGCGGGCGCGGCGAATCCCTGACGCGGCCCATCACCAAATTGCGCGGGGCGTCAAGTTCCAGACGGTTGCCCACAGGGCAAATCCAGCGCATTCCTTGTCCAGCAAGCATTTCCTGAGATTCTCCGCCGCAATTCCCGTTGGCACCCCCCCGACCCCGACGTATACTTAGTGCACAAAATTCCTGCGGCATGCGGGTGTGCAACGTCTTTCATCGGGAGCCCATGGGTACGGAGCCGTCGCCGAACAAGGTACGCATTCTCATCGTGGACGACGATGCGGAGAGCCTGGAGCTCATCTGGCAGTGGCTCGCCTTGCAGGGCCACGATCTGATGATCGCCCGCTCTGGAAAGGAGGCGCTGGACAAGATCCAGGGCTCCCCTCCGGACCTGATCCTGCTGGACCTGAAGATTCCTCCTCCCGACGGACTGGAGGTGGCCCGGGCCCTCAAGCAGGATGCCGCCACCCGCACCATTCCCCTGATTGTCATGACCGTCCGGCGAGACGTCCAGAGCCGCGTGGAGTGCCTGCGAGTGGGTGTGGACGATTTCGTGACCAAGCCCTTTCACTGGGATGAGCTGGACGCCACCATCGCTGCGGCGCTGGAGAAGCGCCGGCTCTACACGGCCCTCGAGGAAGCCAATCAGCAACTCCAGGCGGCCAACAGCCAGCTCGTGGAGCTCTCCGTCACCGATGATCGGACGCGACTCTACAATGACCGCTTTCTGCGGCAGCGCCTCTCCGAGGAGTTCAAGCGCTCCTTGCGCTACGGCACGGCGCTCTCGGTCATCCTGCTGGATCTGGATCACTTCAAGAGGGTGAACGACCGCTACGGCCACGACTGCGGCGATGCGGTGCTCAAGCAGTTCGGCGAGATCCTGGTGGAGAACGCCCGGGAGATCGACATCGTCGGGCGCTATGGCGGGGAGGAATTTCTCATGGTGCTGCCGAACACCGACGGAATCAAGGCCGCCATCGTCGGAGAGCGGGTGCGCAAGGCCACCGAGGATCATCTGTTCCAGTTCCAGGAACAGGTTCTCCGGGTCACCACCTCGGCCGGAATCAGCTCCATCCCAACCAACCGCGACGTGCGCGAGGAGGAGCAGTTTCTGCGCGCCGCCGACGAAGCCTTGTATCGGGCCAAGGAGTCCGGAAGAAACAAGGTGATCGTGGATCGGGCCTCGATGCCCTCGAAAATCCTGGACGGGGATCTCTCACCGATATTCAATGCGTCCTACGAGGAAGACACCCCTCGGAGGCGCCGAGGAGAGCGGGAGGCGGGAATTACGGGAGAGAAGGACTGACGGGCATCTCTTCGTCGTTGTTGTTTCCCTGGGTGAGAATCAAGGCGATGGCCCCCGCCGAGATCACCATCAGAGTAATGCCCGCGGCACTGCCCCAGAATGCTCCCCCGCCTTTCGCTTTCCCCTGAATGATGGCGGCGAAACCCCTGGGGGCCAGCTCCAGCCCCGGCACACCTCGCCGGGCCGCCTCCGCAGGAATCGCGGCCAGGTCCACGCTGTAATCATTCGCCGAGCTGATTCCCACGTCCGACTCCAGGCTGAAGACCCCCTCCTCGGTGGAAATCGCCAGGCGGTAGTTACCGGGTGGAATCCCCTTGAGTCGATACCGCCCTTTGGAGTCCGCCGGAGGCGAGGAGAAGACCGTTTGATCCTTGGCGATGGCATGGACCTGGGCACCGGGAAGCGGAGACTTTCGGTCCGACGCGACCACCTTCCCGTGAAGACTTGCTCCTGCCGGCTCGGGAGCTTCGGCGGCCGGCTTTTCAGCCTCGGCGGGAGCGGCTTCCTCCGGAACCTGCTGGTCCTTTACGGGGGGCTGTGTCTGAGGGGGCGGGGCGCTCTGCGGGGGAGCCGGCTCCTGCGAAAACGCCGGCACGGGAGCCTGAAGTCCGAGACAAACGGCGCTCACCAGGCAAATGAGACGCGTGGACACACCGAGGTGCCGGAGCATGGAAACCCGCCATGAGATACGACGTACGGAAATGGCTCAGGGAGTGCTGGGCGACCCGCTATTCTCGTCGTTATTGTTGTCGTCGTTGTCGGACACGGCCCATATCAAGGCAGCAAGGGCGATGGCCCCGCCGGCGATGATAGCAATGCCCCCCGGCGACTTCCAGAATCCGCCCCCTGCGGCGCTCTTCCCTTCCAGAGTCCAGGCGTAACCTTTCACCGGCTTGTCGATGGAAGGAACGCGCTTTTCCACGTTCTCCGAAGGAACGGTGGCCAGGGAGAGACCGTAGGTCTTGGCTTCTGTGAACCCCAGGGTCTTCTCGACGACGTAGAGTCCGTCCGGCAATTCCACCACCACGTCGTAGCTGCCGAGCGTAATGTGGGAGATCGAAAAACTTCCCTTGGCGTCGGTGGGGAGGCTGGAGTAGACCTGGACCCCATCCCCGCGGACGGCCCTGACCACCGCCCCGGCCACCGGGGTGACCCGATCGGGTCCGAAAACCCGGCCCTCCAGGCCTGCGGTCGTGGCTCCCTGGCCCGAGGCCGCCGATTGGGCCAGGCTGGCGGGGGTGCTGGACAGGATCAGTGAGAAAACCAAGAGGAGGATCGGAACGCGTCTCATCCAACCATTCATCTTCGCGTATCTCCTACTTGAACCGCCCACTTCCGCCGACAAACATTCAAAAAGCGCGCACAAGGTATGTCTTTTCAGACCCCTTGTCAAGCGAGATTGCCCGGACCGTCTACCAGGCCTCGGCCAGCAGGGCGACCAATTGTCCGAGATTGTTCAGATCCGCCTGCTGAATGACCTCCACCGCCGAGTGGGAGTAGAGGGTCGGCCAGGAAAGAGGCAGGTCCACGGCGCCGTACTGGGTGAACACCGAACCGTCGTTCCCCCCGTGGGTCAGGCCAATCTGCAGCGGCAGGTGTCGGGATTCCGCGAGCGTTTGAATCCGGGACAATCCCAGGCGTGGAGCCAGATTAGAGTTGTCCATGGCGCGCAACACCGGGCCCTTGCCGAGGACCCCCAGGGCGAAAGCCTTGGTCTCCAGCGGGGAATCGGACGAGACGAAGGTGTCGACGGCAAAGACCACGTCGAAGACGGATTCCGACGCGATCGCTTCGGCGCCCTTCAATCCCGTCTCTTCCTCCACTGACCAGGCGAAGGTCACCCGGTTGCCGATGCGCTCCGGGTCGAGGCTCAAAACGGCATTCACGAGCGCCGTGCACCCGGCCCGGTCATCCACGCTTCTGCCCGAGGCCATCTCCCCTGCCAGCCGCCGGAACCGTTTGGCCACCGTGAGCCAATCCCCTGCAATAACCCCGAAAGCCAGAGTCTCATCCCGATCCACCGTGCCGAAATCCAGCACCACGTCGGCGTCCGAGAAGGGACGCCCCGCCGACGCGGGGCTCAGGTAGTCTCGCCGCGGACGGACGATCGCTCCCAGCGGTCCTGCCTGCGTGTGAACCACGACCGGATGAGCCTCGTAAAGCGTGCTGAAGAAGCCGCCCAGGCTGCGGACCCGGGCGGTCCCGTCACGCTCGATGCCGGTGATCTCGAAGCCGATTTCGTCCATGTGTGCAATGAACAGGATGCGCTTTCCGCCCTGACCTGCCTGCAGCATTAAGTTACCGCGGCGGTCGACCCGGGCTTTCGAGCGGGCCCACGCAGGCAGAAGGCTCAAAATACTCTCCCGGACCTTCTCCTCCCGCCCCGACACTCCGCTCACCTCCATGAGCGTTTTCAGGACGGTGAAGCTTGCCGTGGTCGTCTCTTTAGACGTTGCGGCCCTCGGTGCCGCTCCCAGCCCCGCCAGAAGCAGCAGGGAAACGATGACCGCCATTCCACTCGCTCGCCTCATCGTCCGCCCTCCAGATAGCTCTTGAGCCAACCGGTCAAACCGTCCAGATCCCGAAGATCCACCACCTCCGCCGGGGTGCCGGGAAATCTTATCGGGATGCCCACCACGACCACGGGATGCTTTTCGAATGGAGCTCCGTCGTTCATCGAGCCGATCCGAAACTGTTGCAAGGGAATCTCTGCATCCCGAGCCGAGCGGCGCAGCCGCTCTGCCAGATGCCGCGCTCCCGCATCCGCGTATGTGTCGCTCGCGAGGAACGGCCCCTTGCCCAGCGTGCCGCGCGGCTCCGGTGGCGGCGCGCCAGCCGGATTGGGAGCGTAGAGATCGACCACGATCACCTCGTCCGGGGTGAAGCGCCGGGCCAGGCGCTGGGCGCCGCGAGCTCCCACCCAGCTTTGGGCGGACCATGCAAGTACCAGCTGCCCTTTCACCCGGGTGCGGTCCAATCCCCTGGCCAGGCGCAATAGAGCTTCGCATCCGGCTCGATCGTCCAGGGCGAATCCGCTCACGCGGGTGCCGGCGAGCGTCACCAGCTCCTTCTCCAGCGTCACGGGGGCCAGCAGCGTGATCCCCGCCGCGCGCGCCTGATCGGCGCTGCGCGCTCCAAGATCCACGAGGAGGTCCTCGTCCCGGGGAGGCGGAGCGGCGGCGGTACGCCGTCCGCGCTGCAGGTGGGTCGACAACACCGCCGAGACGGCATTGATCGGAGGAGTGGTGGGGCTCGATTCCACCAGCAGCGGCTGCCCCACGAAATACTGGTCGAACAAGGGGGGAAGCGGCAGACGCGGCAGACGACGAACCCTCAGGTAGCCATCCTCCTGGATGCGGGTGACCACATAGCCCGGCTCATCCATGACGGCCAGGACCAGCCGTAATGGCCGGCCGCTTCCCACCGACACCGTGAGGTTGCCCATATTGTCGATTTCTCCCCTGGCGTCGGTCGGCAGGCGCGCGAGGATCTCCTGGCGAACCGCCTCTTCCCGGCCGGACACGCCCTGGGCGCGCACCAGGGCACGCAGGGAATCGAGATCGTCCGCCGCAGCCGGTACCGCGAGCAGCATCATGCCGAACAGACCGAGCATCCCACACGAATTGCGGCGCCTCATGCCTTCTCCAGAGCTGATAGAAAATCCTCCAGCGCGACCCGCTCAAACTGATTCGACGACACGAAGGAAAAAACGATACGAGCGTCCCGGCCCACGACGAAGGCGGCCGGCCGGGCGATGCGAAATGCATCCATCCCTAGCGCATGGTAGACGCCGTAGGCTTTCGTCACCCGCCGACTCGTGTCCAACAGGATCGGAAACCAACGGGCCTTCCGCAACAGCCCGGCCGGATCGGACAGCGGCGAAGCCTTCTGCGCGGCGATCACCCAGAGCCGCGCCTGACGCTGCCTGAATCCCTCCTCCGCCCGCTCCAACTGAGCCAGCTGCTTCGCGCAGTTCGGTCACCAGGTTCCCCGGATGAATACCAGCGCCAAACGGGATCCTGTCGCCTGGCGCAAGGCGAAGCGCTCCCCGCCCGCGGTATCCAGCTCGAAATCAGGAGCGAGGTCTCCCACGTGCAGCGTGGAGGAATCGCGCGGCATGCAGTCCTCAGCTCCATCCGGGTGGGCGTGGGATCAGCAGCCCGAGGCCCTTAGAGGGCATTGGTGGCGGTCAGGGGATAATAGAGAAAGATCTCGCGCTTCTCGCCGTCTTTACAGCGAAATTTCAGACCCAGGGCGAAGTCCAGATCGCCGTAAGCCCGCGGAACCTGCACTTCCAGATCCTGCAAATCCTTCACGCCATGCCATCGCGCGTCGGATCTCTCGACGTGGACCATGTCCTTCTTGGTGTAGAGCGAAGTGAGAACATCTCCGGGCCCGAGCTTGGCCACCGAAGCCTCCGTCCCCGAAAGCACCCGGCTGACGGTGAGCCCCGAAGAGCCCCCCGTCGCAATCTCCAATCCACCATAGAACCGCAGTGCATCCGGTACTGAGAGGCGGGGACTGACGGGTCGCTCCTTCAGGGTCAGCTCTAAAGGCATCCTTTTGCCATTCCGGAGCAGCTCGACGGACCAGGTGTCGCCCGGGTGCGCTTCCAGCAAGGGAACCTGCACCGCCGCGAGGGAGGTGAATTCATTCCCCTGGAACTTCACGATCCCGTCCCCGCGCCGCAGCCCCGAGACCGCGGCGGGACTTCCGGGAAAGATGTCTTCCACCACCCAGCGGATATCCGCCGGAATTCCGTAAAGCTTGCGATTGTCAGAATCGGCCGGCACCAGATGCGCGCCGATCCAGGCGCGAGGTGGCTGGCCGGAGCGAATCCAGGTCAGGCTCCGGTCAACCCATGCAGTGGGGATGAACAAGCCGATGCCGACCTCGGGTCCGAAGTAGAGCCGCCTGCCGAACGCAAAGGCGGTGCTCATACCGACCAGCCGGCCCCGGGCGTCGACTCCGGGGCCACCGGCGAAACCGCGCGGGAGCGAAGCATCGCTCTGAATGTAGTCTTCCACCGGATGGATCTCCATTCCCGCGCGATGCAGGCCACTCACCACCCCGGGAGAGCTGGTGACCGAGGGCGCCATCCCCTGCGTCGAGGAATACCCTAGCGCGGTCAAAGCAGCCCCCTGCCTGGGAAGCTCATCGCCGCTGCGGGGCAACGCGGGGATGTCGGGCAACCCCGCCGCCAGGAGCCCGATACCGATCAGGGGATCGATCCCCACGATCCTGGCGTTCACGCTGCTCCCTTTCGAATCGCGAATCCTCACCTCCTTGGCGCCCAGAAGAAGCGAGGCGTCGGTGACGAACTCGCCGGGAGCCACCGCAAAGCCGCTTCCCAGCAGAGAGTCGACCCGGACGGTGGAACCGGAGACGATGGCCTCAATCACGGAGGTCATCTCCCGATCGTGAATGGCGATCACCTGGATGAGCGAGGATCGAGAATCGGGACCCTGGGCGGGAACTTCGCGCGGCACCTCCTCCACCTTGGTCCCACACTGGCTGCAGAAGGCCGCGCCCGGTTCGAGAGTCGCCCCGCATTTCGGGCAGGTCTGAGAATCACTCCAGGCGGGCGCGCCGGAGGCCAGGGATAGAACCACCAGGAGTCCGGCGAACAACAGGATCGGGATGGTGCGACACAGGATCCTCAATGGATCATCCCTCTGGCATCACTCTCGAGCTTAATAGACCGGAGCGGTGAAGACATCCGGGAAGAAATTCTGATACGAACGATCATCCTTTTCCCCGCCCTCGGCCTTTTTGATGCTCAGGAGCATGCGATAGCTCGAGAGACGCGGCTTGTCGTCGGCGGCCGCACTCTTCTGGACGAAGATATGGGAGTTGGAATCCCGGACTATCGCGTCGAAGGTTTCCAGCTTGCGCACTCCTTTGCCAGATACCGAAAGGATGAGGTCACCCTCATGATAACCTTCTTTCTCTCCCCTTCCCCCGCGCACCAGATCCGTCACACGCAGCCCCTGTTGCGATGTCGCGCCAGTGCTTACCTCCACCAGGTTCGCCTGAAGCGCTTCCTGGATTTCATCGCTCGGGGAAAGCATGATGCGAAGCGGCCGCAAGACGGGTGAGACCGCGATGGAAATCTCCTTTCCTTGGCGCTGGACCTTGAGGTAGACCGACCCTCCCTCGGGCTTGGCCTTGAGGAGCTGCGCTCCGGCACCCGCGACACTCACCACTTTCTCACCAGCCACCGAAGTGAGCAGATCGCCAGCCTGGACGCCCGCTTTCTCCGCGGGAGAGCCCGCGATCAAATAGGCGACCAGGGGGATAGCGACGTCCGCTGGAAGGTGGAACTTGGCTCGACGGCGGTCGTCGGGGGCCACCAGGCCTATCCCAAAGAAGGGACGCTGTGGCTTCTTCTTTTCGGCGAGAACCTCCACCATGGCTTTCAAGTCCGCCACCGGCAGCGCATAGTTGATGCCGGGGTCCGGATCATCGAGGACCATGCCCGCGGCAGCACCGTATTGATCCAGCAGCGCTCCTCCGAGGCAACCGTCCTCGAGCGTGTGATCGGTGCGCAGGAGGCTCTCGAAAGCTACCAGATTCGTTCCTTCCAGCCCCGCGGCCGAAATTCGCCCGCGATGGAAGGACTCCGGCAAGTATTCCACTTTCCCTCCAGCCAGCGCCACGGGGAAACAGATGGCCCAGGAAAGGTCAGCCTCCCGAGGCGTCAGCTGGGACGCTGCCAGAGGAACGGATCCCGGAACCTCCGCCTGGATCACACCGATCCCCGAAGGAATGTCGTAACCCAGGATTTGCGCTGGGATCATCTTGTTCTTATAGGTGCGCACGTCCACTACTTCAACCCACTCAAGGGCCCGGGCGCTGGTAACGAAGATTCCCGGCTTCAGAAAGGGAAAGGCCGTGGCAAAGCTCTTTTTTCTACCCAGATTGAAAAAGTACGAATAGCGTCGCGCGATCCGATACAAACTGGGAGGAACGAGCTCATTCAGACTCGGTGGTTCCTTCACCGAGATAAGACCGACCACCGACATTCCGATAGCCTGCAGTTTCTCGGCTCCCTGCGCTCCAGCCAATACCTTCAAGTCCCAGCCGCACGCGGGACAAAAATGCCACTCCGTGTCACACCGATAGCCGCAGCGCGGACAGTGCTTGGCGCTTTCCGGGCTCCCTGGCGCTGCTATGTCCAGCCCCATGGCCGACGACTGGCACAGAGCCAGCAGGACGATCAGGAGGCACCAGCCACCGGCTCGCTCCCGCCCAACGACTCGATGGAAACTAGATGAGAACCGCCCACTCTTCATCAAGCACCAGAGAAATCACCCTCACCCGATCGGTTTTCATGCTGAATGCCACCCCCAGCCTTCCTCCCAGGTACATGCCCCCCAAGGCCTCGCGAAGGTCCGCAAGGCTCTTGACCGGATGCGGATGAGAGGCTCGGTACACTTCGGGATGGAGGGCCATCTCCGATGGCCAGTCTTTCGCCACGAGCACGCTCTCCACCTTTTGCCCATCTTCGAAGCCATAGGTCACGGCCACGCTGAAGCTGTTCACGATCTTCAGCAGGACGTTCTTCTTTGCGTCCTCGACGAACTCCGCCTGCAGGTAACGCTGCAAATCCTGAACGGGATCGATGCGCGGGGTGGCGGGCCGCAGAGCCGTCGTAACGGGAACGCTCACGACTTGCCCTCCCCGCTCCACCGCAATCGTCAAAGGCGCTTCGGGACCGACGCTGGAAATCGCCTCCTGAAGCAGATAGGTCTCCGGCGCTCCGTGGCCGTTCAGGCCGAAAATCAGATCTCCCTGGCGGAACCCTGCCGCGGCCGCTGGGAACCCCGGGAGAACCGTCTCGACCACCACGCCTCCGGTCCGTTTGATGGAATACTTCCGAATACTCTCGGAATCCAGCGCGCGAACTTGTAGACCCAGGAATCCCCTCTTATAGGCTCCCTGCGTGCGAATCTTCTCCGTTACCAGGCGCCCCATGCGGGATGGGATGGAGTATCCCTGCGACTTGGAGCCCGAATACCCCATGTCGTTCACCCCCAGAACCAGCCCCCGGACGCTCACCAGCGGACCACCGCTGTTGCCGTTGGTGAAGAAGGCGTCGGAATGGAGGAAATTCTCCACCTGATGCATCCCCATGCGGGCGCGGACCACGCTGGAGATGTTTCCGCGGGTCATGGAAAAGCCGATATTAAGTGGATTGCCCAGGGCCCAGGTCTCCTCTCCCAGCAAGACCTTCTCCGAATCACCCCAGGTGAGAGGCGGCAGCTTGCCTGCCTCGATTCTCACCACGGCCAGATCACTCGCTTCGTCGAAGCCTACGAGCTTGGCTGGATAGCTCTCGCCGCCGGTGCTGTCCACCGAAAGCTCAGCCCCGGCCCCGAACGGAGCCGCCACGTGCGCATTGGTGACCACCGAGCCGTCCGCATCGATGACGAATCCCGAGCCGATCAAGCTCTCCTCGTCCGTGTCCACTTCCAGGTAGCCTAGGCCGTCATCGTCCAGCTCGGGATAACGCAGGCTGGCGCTTGCTTTCACCCTGATTCTCACCACCGATCGTGCCGCTTCCTGAATGGCCGCCTGGATTTCCTCCGCCGAGAAAGCCTCGGTGGCCCGCACAAAACTCTGGGAGACTCTTGCGGGATCGAAGGCGGGGAGCGCCGTTCCGTCCTTGAGGCAGAATTTGCTTCCGGCCTTGTTCTGGGCGCCGCAGACGGGACAGTAGACGGGGGCGGGTGCGGAGGGGATGGGCTCTTGGGCAATACCGCGGGCGGGGCTCTCCAGCGTCAGTAGCACCAGCAGAGCAGTCCGGCCGGCCGAGACCAAGAAGCTCCAGGAATCTCTTGGACGCACCTGCCTAGTTCCCCGAGGGAGTGCCGGCCTGGAAGCCCACGGCGGTTCGATCGGCCTGGACCACTTTTTCGAACATGGCCCGCACCCCGTCCATTTCAGAAGCGGCCCATCTGCCTCGGGAGGCCACCATATGGGCCGTGCACTTCACCGAGTTCGCGTCTCCTGTCGAATACCTCATCGTATAGTTCCCGATGGCGGAGCGCGCCGACAAACCCAGCGGCGGCTCTCCCGGAGTCATCCCCGCCGGCGGATGGATGTCCACGGTCTGCTCCTTGTTCCATCCCCGATCCACGAAAACGGGGTGCTCCCGGTGCGTCGCGGCAAAGGGATTGGCGTCGTAACAGAAGAGAACACAGCCACGCACCGTGGCTGCACCCTCAGCTAGGGTCACCAGCCCGGGCGCTTCCGCCTTCACCTTCAGCACCAGAGGCTCCTGGACGTTTTCCAGGTTTTCGAACGTTTGGGAGACGAGGACCGCGCCGGGGAGTGCCCGTTCTAGCCACCCCTTGAGCTTTTCGGTCCGGGCCGATTCGGAATAGGGCACGAGGTTTTCCCGGTTGTCGATGGCGTCCTCACCCGTGTAGCGGGCTTCGATTTCCAGATCGGCCTTCGCATCGGGACGCGGACTGACGGCAATCTGAAACTTCGTAGTGCTGAGCTCATTCTTCACTGGAAGCGTCCCCACCTCTCCCTGCCCCGCTTTCAGGAATAAAGCCCCGGCGCCCGAATCCTGCCAGGGCATGAACCCGAAAGGTGCGTAGGCAACGGTGGGATCCAGCACCATGAGGGTGCCGGTGGATTGGGGGATGACGACCACATCGTGGGTGAACTGGGTCAGGCTGGCGAATTTCGGATTCAGTGTCCCCGCATCTTTTCCTGATACGAGGGCAACATCCGAATCGATACCCGTCACTTTGAGGGCGGCCTGCAGGAGCACCGCTTTTTCCTCGTTATCGGCATATCCCGACTTGAGAATCGCCTGCAGGGGGCGTATCAACCCGTAAACTTCATTGTAGGGAATGTAGCGGAAGTCCCTCTGGACGTGCCGAAAGATGGCTTGCATTTTCGCCGTCGGGTCCGCGGCTCCCTCGGTCCAGGTGGTTGCCAGGATTTTCAGCTCCTCCAAGCCCCCTTTGACCCCGGCCTGGTAGTTGGCATTCACGTACTTTGCGATAGCCGCCCAGTCGGTGAAGATACTGTCCTGCCTTCCCAGCCCCCCTAGCATGTGGCCCTTCCAGATCTGGAGAACCATTTCCAGGCGGGGGCTGACTTCCCGCAGGGGGGGCATGAAGATCTCCCCCTGGTATCCCGGCAGGTTCTTCAGCTCCACGGAGTAGGTTTGGCCCTGCGTCTTCCCCTCCCGGAACTGCGAGACTTCCGGCTTCACTCCCTGGCAATAGTCGCAGAGAATCGAGTATCTCATCCCTCCGGGCACCGACTGCTCGACCCGCGAGCGCACGGTGAAAACCCTTCCTTCAAAGTACCAGGGAGTGATCGAAAGAAGGTCATCGACCCTGCGCTCATACTGGTATTCGAGGATGACGCCGGGCTCCACAGCAGGAAAACTGAAGGCCCACTCGATGAATTTGAAATCCCCTACCTGACGAACCACCTTTTGGAATATCTGGTCGGGGGCCACGGCCACGACGCTTCCATCCGCCTTGACGGTTCGCGCCTGAATGTTGCTGACGCGGGAATACTTCCCCGCCGGGAGATGGACGTCGGCGAACTCCTTGCCGGCCGGCTTGAGCACCTTGAGCCGCCAGTGATACTGAAGGACGTTCACGGTGTCATCGGCAATTTTCAAGATTTTCCCTTTCCGATCGTTGCGCAACAGCACCGCCGTGGCACCAGGATCCTGTGGCAGGCTGTTCAGGGAGCGCTCTTCCGCGGTGATTTCCGGCCATCCACCCGAGGAGGCGGATTCCTGCGTCTTTTTCGGCGAAGCCATCAGCGCGGTGAGGCATGCCACGACGACCAGAAAAGCCATCGGCAGCTTGAAATGAGCCACGGCTGGGCGGCGAACGACAACGGAGCCCGGGCGAGGAATAGTCATGAATCACCTTTGCGAACGATTGTTCAGGAGCAGCGAGAGTGGTGATATTCTACGCTAGCGTCGCATGCTGTCAATTCGAGAATTCATTCACCCAGGCGAGGAAGTGCCTTGAGGCGGAACCTGTTCAGAATGCTGGCACTGCCGGCAGTTCTTGCCTGCCTGCCGATTCGTGGGGATTATCCGCTCGCCTCTCCCGCCGCATCAGCCGCCTCAAGCGACGCCGTGCTCCTGGAAGAAAGCCTCCAGATCACGATTCAATCCGAAACCGAAGCAACCATTCATTTCTTGAATCGAACCCAGGTTCTCACCGAGGCCGGCGCCGAGGAATACGGGCATCCGGCGATCTATTACCGACCGTCTTTGGAGTTTCGCGAGCTCCGCGCCTGGGTGACTTCGCCGGCGGGGAAACGAACCGAGGTCAAGAAGCAGATGATCACCGACGACGCGGCATTCCAATCCTTCGAGCTCTATTCCGAATCCCGGCAGCGCATCATCCATTTCCCGGGGGTCGTGCCGGGATCGGTTCTCGAGTACACCTATCAGCAGTCGGTGAAGAGCCTCTTCTTCCTGCCTGACGACTTCACCTTCCAAGATGCAATTCCCGCTCGGCTTAAGACCCTCAGCGTGCGCTATCCCACGGCCTATCCCCTGAAGACGCTGGTCCGCCACGGAGCCCCCGAGCCGCAGCGGGAGGAGAGAGATGGATGGATCACTCTGAAGTGGGAGGGTCGAGATCTCTCTCCCCTTCGCTGGGAGACCGGCATGCCGCCCTACTGGGACATCGTACCTTCCGTTCGGTTGTTTCCGGGTGCCATCATCTGGGGCGGGGTGCCCCTGAATGCAACGACCTGGGAGGGAATTGGGCGCTGGTACTGGAGCCTGGCGAAAAACCGCATGACCCCGGCGCCGGCCGTGAAACAGTTTGCTTCGGGGATTGCCGCTCCGGGAACCGACTCGCTCGCCACCATCCGAAAACTGTATGAGTTTGCGCAACAAAAAGTACATTATGTATCGGTGTCATTGGGTGTGGGAGGGTGGCAGCCGCACTCCAACGAAGAGATTTTTCTGCACCGCTATGGCGACTGCAAGGACAAGGCGACGCTGCTGATTGCCATGCTCCGGTCGGTGGGACTCACGGGATTCCCGGTCCTGATACGAACTCGCGATATGGGAGCCATGGACAAGGATTTTCCCTCCACCGCCTTCAACCATGCCATCGTTGCCATCCCGCAGGGTGAGGGACTCCTCTTTCTCGACCCCACTTCCGAATCGACTCCGCTGGGAGAGCTCCCATGGCAGGACCAGGGGGCCTTGGTCCTGGTGATACGAGAGGACGGCGGTGCGGAAGTCATGCAGACTCCCCTTTCATCACCCGAGCAGAACCGCCGAAACCGGACCGTTGAAGGTCGACTAGCGTTGAACGGCGACCTGGAAGGAACCACCACCATCGACTCCTGGGGGGCCGAGCGCAATCGAATGAAGGATTTCGAGACCAGCGCGTCGTCCTCGGAAAAGCCGGAGCTGATTCAGAGCCTCATGGGCTGGCTTTGCCCGGGCGCGAGTATCCAATCCCACCAGATGATCCCCCCGAAGGGGCCCAACGACCCATTTCGGATTCGCGTGGAGTTCAGCGTTCCCCGCCTGGTCACTCGCACAGGAAACCTGGGGATCCTCAATCCCCACGTGGCCCGATTTCCATTTCTTGGAAATCTAGGCTCGGCCTCCTCGCGCTTATATCCGGTTTTTTTCGAAGAGCTTTTTCAGGAGAATGCGGAAGTTCGCATTGCCCTGCCACCGGGAATGACGCTCAAGCAGGTTCCAAAGGGCCGCAAGATCGAGGGGCCCGGACTCACGGCGGATTTCGAGTACGAGCTGGCGCGGGAGGAGAGCAACCAAGTGCTGCTCCTCCGGCAGACCCTGCGGGTTTCGCAACGGGAGATTCCCGCTGCCGATTTCCCTGCTCTGAAGCTGTTTGCGGAGAATCTGGCGCGCGAAGAGGCCTCGGCGGTGACGCTGGTTCCCTCGGAATAGATCCCGTCGCGGGGCCCCGTCCCGCTTTTTGGGTGGACGCGGGGCCCGTCCTGTTTCATAATCCTGGCGGTGAAAAACGTAATGTGGCGGAAAGGGCTCCGCTGGGGTAGCTGGAGCGCTGTGCTTGCGGCTGCCGCGGTGTGCGCGCTCTCGGTCGGGATCGGCTGGTGCTCCGAAGCGGCGGCCCGTCCCGCGCGGCCGTGCGCGCTCGCCTCGGCGCATGAAGGCTCACAAGCACCTGAGGGGGCCTGCCATCTGCTGAGGCCCGGTCAGACGCTCTATGCAATTTCCAAAGCGTACCAGGTGCCGCTGGAGGTCCTGGTCGAGGCGAACAGCCTTGCCGATCCCTCCCGAATCCAGGCCGGGCGACTCTTGTTCATTCCGGGAGCCTCGCGTGTCTTGGAAATTCCCGCTACTTTTGCCGCGCAGTTGATCTGGCCGGTGAGCGGTGCCATCACCTCTTCCTTCGGCCCGCAGGCGACGAGGGAGCACCACGAAGGCATCGACATCGACGGAGTGCCGGGTCAGGTGGTGCGCGCCGCGGCGGCGGGACGCGTGGTGTGGGCGGGCTCGGAGCGGGGCTATGGGAACCTGGTCATCATCGATCATGGCGACGGATTGAGCACGCTTTATGCTCATGCAAGCCGGCTCCTGGTGGGCCCCGATGAAACGGTCGAGTCAGGCGAGCCGGTTGCCGAGGTGGGAAACACGGGCAACGCGCGGGGCGCTCATCTGCACTTCGAAGTTCACCGCAACGGTCAGCCGGTGAATCCGCTTCCCATACTGGGATCCCGCCCCGTCCAGGCCTCGAGCCAGCCCTAAGGCGGCTGCCGGGACCCTACCGCCCCGTGCGACTCGAGGGAGAGATGGCGAGTCAGGAATCCGATCCAACAGAGACTCGACGGGCCGGGGGCGGCTCCGGCTCGACCCTCAGCGTCGTCATCCCGTGCTTCAATGAAGAGAAAAACCTGGCGCTCCTGGTCAACCGCACCAACCAGGCCGTGGGAGGCGAGGGAATTCCGGGGGAAATCGTCCTGGTGAACGATGGAAGCCGGGACGCGACCGGGGCGATGATCGACTCGCTCTCCAAACAGTTCCAGAATGTCCGGGCGGTCCATCATCCGGTGAACCGGGGCATCGTGGAAGGCTGGAGGTCGGGCCTGGCCGCTTCCTCAGGCGAGTGGGTTCTGACCACCGACGCCGATCTGCAATACGCTCCCGAGGACATTCCCAGACTGTACCGGGCCATGGAGGAGGGCTCCTGGGATCTGGTGCAGGGGTGGCGGAAGGACCGGGAAGACCCGAGCCGGACACGGGAACTGCTCAGCGTGGGGCTCTCCAAGATGTTGCAGTGGATCTTCTCCATGGACCTGCAGGACGTTAAGTCAGGATTCGTGCTTTACCGCCGCGAGGTCTTCCAGGACATCCTGGATTTCGAGCAGAGATATTTCTCGTTTCAAAGCCTGATCACCGTGGCAGCTCATTTCAAAGGCTACAAGATCCAGCAGGTCCCCATCATGTTTCACCGGCGGCACGCGGGAGAGTCGTTCATCCAGCGGCCTCTGATCTTCTCCCTGAAAGCCGCCTCGGATCTCCCGAAGGCGTTTTACGAATACCGGATTCGCAAACGCCGCCGAAAACCCTCCTGATGGAGCAACCCTGATGTGTGGCATCGCGGGATTTTGGGGGAACGGTGACATCGAGACCGCCACCGAGATTCTCTTCCACCGGGGGCCGGACGCGTCGGGAACGCTGGCTCTCGGGCCGGTCTCCCTGGGCAACCGGCGCCTCAAGGTCATCGATCTGAAGGGCGGCCAGCAGCCCATGTCCAACGAGGACGCCACGGTGACGCTGGTCTTCAACGGAATGCTCTTCAATTACCGCGAGCTCCGGAAGGAGCTGGAGGGGAAGCACTCATTCAAGTCCAACTCCGACACTGAAGTAATCGTCCATGCCTACGAGGAATGGGGCGAGAAGTGTCTGGACCGTTTCATCGGCATGTTCGCCTTCGCCCTGTGGGACGGCCGCGAGTTGTTCCTGGCCCGGGATCGGATGGGCGAGAAGCCGCTCTACTACACAACCCCCCGCGGCAAGCTCCGCTTCGCCTTCGCCTCCGAGATCAAGAGCCTGCTGACTCTGGTCGACGCGGAGCCCGAGCTCGGAGACGAGTTCGGCGTCTTCGAGACTTCCGTCGGGGAGAGCACGCTGTTCAAAGGGATCCAGGTGCTGCCCCCGGGCTGCTTCCTGCGATACGACGGTCGGAAGGTCAAGGTGAGCCGCTATTGGGAGATTCCTTCCTTCGATGGTCCTTACGAAAAGGAAGATTTCTACGTGGAGAAGCTGCGGTGGCTGATCGAGGATGCCGTTCGCCTTCGCCTGCGCAGCGACGTGCCTGTCGGTGTCTTCCTTTCCGGTGGTCTGGATTCGTCGCTGATCGCCTGCCTGGCCCGACCGCAGGTGGTATTCACCTGTCGCTACCCCTACGGACCCCGCTACGACGAGTTCGAGCACGCCCAGAGCGTGGCCCGACATGTCGGCGCCAAACATCTGGTGATTCAGCCAGGCGCCGCCGATTTCAAGCGCGACTATCCGCGGATTCTCTGGCACCTGGATCAGCCCATCGCCACGGCCTCCTCGATCGGTGAATTCTCGCTGGCACGACTCGCGAGCCGGCACGTCAAGGTGGTGCTGGGAGGACAAGGGGCCGACGAGTGCTTCGGGGGTTACGTCCGCTACCTCCTCATGAACCTCGAGGAGAAGGTGGGAAGCAGTGAAGAGCTCCTCCATTATCTTCCGCTGGCACGGTTCTTCTGGAAAGACGAGATGTTTTTCGATTACGCCCACCGCTACTATCAGCTCATCCGACGGTCCGGAGGGGACGAGACCGCGGGCCTGGCGAGGGTCCGCAAGGCTTTTGAGGGCCACGCGCACCTCGTCGACCAGATGGGAAGAGCCGACATCGAGCTGTCGCTACCGAGCCTGATCACCATGAACGATAGGGCTGCGGCGGCGTGGGGCCTGGAAAACCGGACGCCGTTTCTGGATCACCGCATCGTGGAGCTGGCGTTCCGGCTCCCTCCAGAGCTGAAGATCCGGGACATGGAGCAGAAGGTCATTCTCCGCAAGGTGGCGCGGGGTCTGGTGCCCGACTCCGTCATCGACCGCAAGGACAAGAAGGGCCTGATCGTGCCAATCCAGCAATGGCTGGCCAAGGACCTAAACGGCTGGGCCAGGGGACTGGTTTCCTCCTTCAAGCGCCGCGCTCTCTATCGGCAGTTGCCCCACGAAGGGGCAGCGCGAGGGGAGTTCGATCGAAGACTCTACACACTGCTCTCCCTGGAGCTGTGGCACCGCAATGTCTTGTCCATCCCCCGCAGCAAGAGACTGGCGGTGGCCGACCGGCTGCGCTTTCGCAGCCGCGTGCCGGGCCCCGGAACCTTGACCGTGGAAGCTCTCCCGCCCCGCAAGCGCCTGCTCTCGATGGCCGGCCCCAGGGCTTGACCGGAGTGGTCGCCCGACAATCCGGTTTGCAGCGCCGGCTGTCGCCGCAGCTCGCGGTGCTTATTCTGACCGGGCTCAGCGCCTGGCTCTTCCTGCTGCATCTCGGCACTCTCCCCTTCCTGGGAAAAGACGAGCCGAAAAACGCCGAAGCGGCCCGGGAGATGCTGGCCCGCAATGACTACGTCACCCCCACCCTGGGGGAAGAGCCGTGGTTCGACAAGCCCATTCTGTATTACTGGGGCACCCTGCTTTTTTTCCGTCTCCTGGGTCCCGGCGAGCTGGCGGCGCGCTTGCCCTGCGCCTTGCTCGGGATTGGGGGAGTCCTGCTGACATGGGACTTTGCCAGAAGGATTCTCGACCAGCGCGCGGCCCTGCGTGCCGGAATCATTCTCGCCACTTCGCTGGAGTACTTCTGGTTTTCGCGCACGGCCGTCACAGACCTGCCGCTGACCTTCTGCGTGACCCTTTCCCTGGTGGCGTTCTACCGTGCTGTGGAGCGCTGGGGCCCGGCTCGAGTCTGGTATCCCGTCGCCTTCGCAGCCGCGGGCGGCGCCGCCCTGGCCAAAGGACCCGTGGGCCTCGTGCTCCCCTGCCTGGTGGCAGGCGCCTACCTGATCCTCACAGGAAGAATTCGCGAGCTGGCCCGGATTCCCTGGGTGACAAGTCTGCTTTCCTTCGCGCTGGTGGCGGCCCCCTGGTATCTGGCGGTGTCGCTTCGTCATGGCCACCTGTTCTGGAATGATTTCATCATCAACCGCAATCTGGAGCGCTACACCTCCACGATTCACCGGCACCCAGGTCCGTTCTATTACTACCTTCCCATTCTGGTGATCGGATTGTTCCCTTGGGGAGCGCTGTTTCCCTTCGCCGTGGCTGATGGGGTCGCCGGCGGCCTGCGCAAGCTGAGACAGGAAAACCGGGGAACCGGATTCCTGCTCTGCTGGATTCTCCTGCCGCTGGTTTTCTTCTCTTTCGCCGGCTCCAAGCTTCCCTCCTACCTTCTTCCCTGCTTCCCCGCCATGGCCATCCTGACCGCTGAAGCCTGGGGAAAGGTGTTGGAAGATCCCCGGGCGCCCCGCAGGCGCTTCTGGGGAACCGTCTGTCTGCTTGCACTGTTTCCGGTGCTCGCCGGCGCCATCTATGCCTGGTGCCGCAGCGAGGCGCCAGAACAGATTCGCGCCCAGACCCCGCTGGCGCTGTGCCTGGCCGGCACGGCAGCGGCCCTGGCAGCGCTGGCGCTCGCCAAACGACATCGCCTGCTGTTTCCGTGCTGTGCCGCCGGAACGGTCGTGTCGCTCACCGCCCTGGTGGTGTTCAGCCTGGGAAATGTGCGCGAACAGGCCTCCCTGACCCGCATCGCCGGCGTAGGGGTTCGGCTGGCCAAGGGAGGGAAAACCGTGGTGGCCTATCGAAATTTCCACAACTATCTTTACTTCTACACGGAGAACCGGGTCCCATGGGTGAAGCGCCTGCCGCAGCTGGAGCAATTGCTGGACGAACAGGGTAGTGTTTACTGCTTTCTGGAGAAGGCCGGACTGAAGGAGCTGTCGCAGACCTCGCTTCAGGTGGAGCCGCTGGATCGACAGTACACAGTTGTCCTGGCGCGCGTGAGCCGCCCTGCCCCGCCCGGCGGGGTACCCGAGGGAAGCGTACCCATGCAGGTTTCTGGCGAGGAAAGACCGTGATCACGAAACAGCGCTGGATGAGCCAGGAGGCGCCGCGTCTGCGTCGAGCGCTGCGCAGCTTGCTGGGGGAGACGCTTCCCCCCGCCCCGCTGCGCCCGCAGTTGCACCGGCGTGAGGAGCGGCTCGGCTTCACCATCGAGCAGGTGTCTTTCGTCAGCGGCAAGGGGCTGCGGGTTCCTGCCCTGTTTCTGCTCCCTCATGTGCGAGGGAAGAAGCCGGCGCTCCTGTATTGCCACAATCACTCCCACGACTATGCCTGGGGCAAGGGGGAGATCCTGGAGGGGAAGGGGCGGATGCCGCCCATCGGCCCCATCCTGGCCCGGGCCGGATACTGCGTGCTGGCCATCGATGCCTGGTGCTTCGGCGAGCGGCGGGCCGACGAGAACGCCACCGCGAAGACATTCCTGCTGCAAGGCAAGACCCTTTGGGGGATGATGCTCGCTGACGAGCGGGCCGCGCTCGACTACCTGGAGATGCGGCGCGAGGTGGACCCTCGACGCCTCGGTTGCTTCGGCTTTTCCATGGGAAGCACGAAAGCCTGGTGGCTGGCGGCCCTCGATGCGCGAATCCGCGCCGTGGTGGGGGCTTGCGGCCTGACGACCTACCGGGCCCTGATTGAGGCCGGCGCCTTGAACCGGCATGGGATCTACTTTTACGTTCCCCGGATCCTGCAGCTGGCGGAGGTCTACGACATCGTCTCGCTGATTGCCCCGAGGCCGTTTTTGAGCCTGAGCGGTGAGGAGGACGGCGCCTCGCCACTCGAAGGGGTGCGGGAGGTTCACCGGAAATCAGGGCAGATTTACAAGCTGTTCGGCGAGAGGCGAAATCTCTCCGCACGCTTCTACCCTGCGGCGCACGAGTTCACCGACGCCATGCTGCAGGAGACCCTGAGCTGGTTCGAGCGGTATCTGCGCCCTTCGCCGTTCGTTGCGCCTTGAAGCCTGCTTGTCCGTTGGACATTTTGAGAAACGCGACTCCGCCGGAGCGACCATGAACCGAGTTCCCCTCTTCGTCATCCTGTTGCTGGTGATTCCTGCCGGCTTGCTGGCTGTGGAGCCAGCTCCCTCCCCCACCACTCCGGCCGCTCCAGCCGCTCAAGCTCCGACCGCAGGAGACCGCCTGGTGCTCACCCGGCTCGGGGAGGCACTCGTGTTGTCCCGGGCCACCGCCGGAAAAATCTGGCCCGGCTGGGGGCTGGAAAAGACTCCCGTGATCGTCTACGAGGCGGGCCGCGTGGCCTATCTGGTGAACCACCCTGCCCCACCCGCCGATTTCACCCGACTCGAGGGCAAGTTTCCGCTCCTCGGGAGCGTCTACGCCCGGTTCGGCAGGGACCCGCGCTTTTCTGCCAACACCAGCATCGACCTGGGAGGAATCCCCACCGCATGCATCGGCTACTCCACCGCAGCTTCGGAGGTTGAAACTCCTTCCCTGCGGTTCATCGCGCTGGTTTACCACGAAGCTTTTCATGCCTATCAATCGCGGGCGGGAAAACCGGCAAAGGGCGCTGTGGAAGCTACCCTCATGCGCTACCCCGATCTGAATGCCGAAAACCTGGCCCTGGCTCAGCTCGAGCAGATGGCTCTGTTTCAAATGATTCGGTTCGAGGAGGCTCCCGACCCGGAGCGGGTGAGGGGATTCCTGGCGCTGCGACAGGCACGCCTGAGAGCCGTCGGGTCTGATGCACTCAGGGCGGACCGGGGAATCGAATACCAGGAGGGAATTCCCACCTATCTGGAGGTGCGACTCCTGGACGAGGCGCGCAAGGCGGCAGCCTCCTCGCCTGGACTGGGCTCGGACGATCCCTACGCTCTCGGGTTCTCCGTTGGCCCGGAGCTGCGAACCGGCGATTATTTTCTCCGCCTGCTGCGCTTCTCCTCGGACGCCTCCACGACGCGAAATCGCGCTTACGCGACCGGCATGGCGCAGGCGCTGCTGCTGGATCGCCTCGGAGTGGACTGGAAGACAGCTGCCCTCACGTCCGAAAAGTATCTGGATGAGATCCTCGCGGAGGCGGTTCCACTCTCCGCAGGGGCCGCCACGACTTCTCTGGCGGCGGTCAAGAAGGAATACCGCTACGAAGAGCTCCTCCGGCTGGTTCAGGAGCGGGTGGGAAGGCTGAGCCAGGAGCGCAAGGCTGCGGCGGAGGCCTTTCTGCGCCAGCCGGGAACTCAAATCGTGCTCCGCTTCCCCGACTCTCCCGTGGAGCTTCGCGCCTTCGATCCCATGAACATCCAACCGGTGGATCGCTCACGGGCCATTCACCGGCGGATGCTGCGGGTTTCTTTCGGTGAGAGCTTCTTCTCCGCGAGCAGCACGCCGGTCCTGGTGGACCTGGGAGAGGGTCCGTTCGACATCCGCGGCGCCACGTTTTTCACCCCGAAAGAGGAGCTGGAAATCGAGATCGATTTCACCCCCCTGGCTCTGGAGGCCGGAACGCGGGAATTCCGCAACTCCCTCAAGCTATCCGCCGATGGCGTGTCGCTCCAGGCCATCGCCGGGACGGTCAACGTTTCGGCGGATGGAGCCCGAGTGGAAATCACCCTGAAGCGGTGACAAGTGCCTGAATGCCAATCCAACGGGGCCAGACAGGCTAGAATGAAGGCATGAGCTTTCGTTCTTCCGTCTGCAGCCTCGTCGTCCTGCCCCTGCTCATGCTTCTCACCGGAGAGGCCAGCGCGTCCGGGTATTCCTTCTACCGGCTGGTCCTTTGGGGCGAAGCAGGCGAGCTTCCGCCACGCTTCCAGCAAAGTTCTGAGTCGGGGAAGTTTCTGCTGCTTTTCCCCGGCCCGGCGCCCGGGAGCGGCTGGGATCCGGTGCCGGCCCGCTGCTTCGAAGTGCATGGAGGGGCATTCCTGCCGGCGGCTTCCGTGCCGATCCTCCGTCCCCGGGATCCGGACCCGGATTGGGATGCCGTCGCCTCCGAAACCTCCCTGGACGTGAATCGGGACGGGCAGGCCGAGGTGGTCACGGCTCGCACGGTGGCAATTCCGGATCATCGGGATCCTACCGCAAGCGAGCAGCGCGCCCTGGTGAACATCCTCGAGGGTGAGCGCGTGCTGTTCACCGATATTATTGCCGGCCCGCAGTCGAGCTCGGTCAGCGTTCATTCCGTGGCGTCCACGGATTTCACCGGGGAAGGGTACCCGGATTTCGTAGTGTTTCTGCAATCCGACGGGCGCACCGGAGCGGCCTTCTACAGTCAGAGGCCGCTGCGCTCACCCGGAGTGAACACCCGGCGCATCAATGGATCCTCCGCCGATTTTCGCTCCGACGCCTACGGGATTTTCGATCTCAGCCGAACTCCCAAGGATTTCTTCTCCCGCCTTCCCTCCGCTGCCCGCACCAATGTCCCGGGATGTCCGCAGACCCGGGGGACGGAAGGTGATGGTCTGGTTCATTGCCGGTATGAATTCAATTCGCCCTACCTGGGGTGGATTGCCCAGTTCCACGTCGCCTTCGTTCCGTCCCGAAGTCTGAAATCCTTTGAACTCTACTTTCCGGCCCATAGCCGGCCGCTTACGCCCGAGCAGGCCCTGGCCTTCCTGGTTCCCGTCTTCGGCGGCGAGTACCGGCCCGGGTCGGAGCCGCGGCGGACAGGGGGAAAAGACCTCACCTGGCAATGGAAAGGGAAGGGATCGACAGCCACCCTGATGGCGGTGGAGAGCCAAGGGGAGCCTAGGTGCACCGTGTTGCGCCTGGAACGGCGTTAGCCGTTGTTCCTGGATGTCACGGCGAACCCCGCGGAGGAGCTAGGCCCGTCCGTTCGCACCTAACGCGTCCAGGAGGCGCTGGTGGATTCCGCCAAACGACCCGTTGGACATGATGAGGACCACGTCGCCATCGCGGGATTCCCGCGCCACGGTATCCACGATGGCACCGACATCGGGGACATACCGCGCGGACAGGCCGCGATGCTTGAGATCGTCGACGAGACCTTCGGCTGAAAAGCGATCTCCCTGTGGCGCCCGTTCCGGGTGGTCGACCGCGGCGACGATGACTTCGTCGGCCTGATCAAAGGCTTCGGCGTACTCGGACTGGAAAATGGCACGGCGGGTGGTGTTCGTCCGTGGCTCGAACACCGCCCAGAGCCGGTTGCCCGCGAATTGCTCCGCCAGGGCGGCGATGGTGCCCCGCACCGCCGTGGGGTGATGGGCGAAATCGTCCACCACGGTCACACCTCTTTCCACGCCCCGGATCTCCTGCCGCCTCCTGACACCCGGGAAAGAAGCCAGTCCCTTGCCGATCTCCTCGGGCTGCAATCCCAGATGGAAGCCTGCAGCCGTCACGGCCAGGATATTTTGGAGATTATGGTTGCCGGTGAGGGGCGAGGAGTAGGAGGCAAAACGCTCGTTGCCGCGAAACACGTCGAAGAGAATCCCCTGCGGGGTGGCCTTTCGAGTTCGCCCCACCCAGATGGCCTTTTCCTTGACGCCGTAATCGACACGTCGTGCCCGGCAGGCTTGCGACAGGGATCGCACCAGGGAATCATCGGCGCAATAGACCAGTGTGCCGTCCTCCGGAAGGAGGGCGAGAAACGCGGCAAAGGCCTGCTTCACCGCTTCCAGGTCTTTGAACATCTCGGCATGATCGAATTCGACGCTGGTGAGCAATGCCGTCCGGGGACGGTAGTGGAGGAACTTGGAGCCCTTGTCGAAATAGGCAGACTCGTATTCGTCTCCTTCGATGACGAAATGCTCTCCCTTCCCCAGATGAAAGCTGAGCTCCTGTCCCCTAAGCACGCCTCCCACGAGCCACGAAGGATCTCGTCCCGCTTCGCGCAGCACCCAGGCCATGATGGCGGAAGTCGTGGTCTTGCCATGAGTCCCCGCGATGACCACGGAGTGACGATCGCGCAGGAAAAACTCCTCCACCGCCTGGGGGAAACTGAGATACGGAAGCGACTTCCGGACAGCCTCCTCTGCCTCCGGGTTCGTCCGGGTGGCGATGTTTCCGACGACGATCAGCTCCGGGCCCCAGTCCAGGTTGGCGGCGCGATAGCCGGACATGAGCCGGATCCCCTGGCGCTCCAGCATCGTGGAGATGGGTGGATAGACGCTCTCATCGGAGCCGCGAACATCGTGCCCGGCTTCGACGAGCAGCCCCGCCAGCGAGCCCATGCCGGTCCCGCATATCCCGATGAGGTGAATCCTGCGCTGAGCCATCTTCACCGTCATGCTCCCAAGCTCAGCGCCTTGCTGACGAGATGTCCCAGGCGGGTCCCCTTTCTGAGCGATCGCCGGGGCTGGCCTCGGGTCAGCACCACGATGGCCGCATCCGCCAGGAAGGAGTCGCCTCCGCGCTTGAGCGGTTTGCGACAGATACGATCGATGATTTCGATCGAGGATGGTCCAAGCTCGTCCAATACTTTTCGAAATTCATTCCTCCCATAGGCGATCCAGTAGATCTTTGCCGGATCCGGGTTGTCGCCCTCGGGCAGATCTCCATAGGTCCTGCCCTCGGTCAGGTTGACACGCAGGAACACCCGGCCTCCCGATGGATTGCAGACACGAAACAGCTCATGCAGGGCTTTCGTGTAGTGCGGGATGTGCATGAGCACGTCACAATTCACCACGGTGTCGAAGCGACCCGAGGGGAATGGCAGTGAGTAGATAAGAGCCTGGGAAAGGTGGTCGGATTCCAAGGAGGGGTATCGGGAGCGGCATTGAGCCAGCATCTGGGATGATTGGTCCACCAGGTACGTGTGCTTTGGCCCGACCGTCTCCAGATAGACCGGGACGTAAAATCCCGGCCCGCACCCCACGTCCACCAGGTCTTCTCCGGGTATCAGGTTTTTCCGGAGAAGGAGGGACATGCGATAGCGCTCGTTGCTCCACCGCCGGCGCCCTCGCCGGGACTCCCAGGTTTCTCCCAGATCCTTGGCAACCCCCGGCTCCTCCCATTGCCCGACCTGGATTACGCCCTCCGGCCCATCGGCCCGCGGCCCTTTCGGCGACTCTTTTTCGCTCACGCTCGGTCTCCCCTGCTCTCTTCTTGCGCACCGGTGCCTTCGGCACCTGGTTCGAAGGCGCGAAATCGTATATCACGAGCCGGTCGCTCGGTCAAAACTTCCAGGGTGTGCGACTTCGGGCCGCCTCGGGTCGAGAGGCCAGATTCGTCGCTGTGGAGGGTCGTGGGGAGATTTCGTGAGGGTTGATGGGAAACGGTTGCGAAGCGGTGATGCTGGAAACGGATTCGGTATCGCTGGAAGGCTTGCCGTGCTCGCGTCTAGGGAGTCGCCTCTTCGACGCTCAGGTTTTCCTTGGTGACGAGCGCGACCTGCTCCACCCCGGCCTGCCGAACCAGATCCATCAGCTGGATGACATACCCGTAGTCGAGCTCTCCCGCGGCCTGGACGAACACCACCTTTTGCTTGCGTCCGGTGATGGCCTTGGTGACCTCCTCGACCAGGTTGTTGCGGTTGACTTCATCCTTGTTCAGGAACATCGTGGAGTCTTCCTTGACCGTGAGAATCAACTGAATGCTGCTGGGGTCGACGATGACCTCGGCTTGCGTCTCTTTGGGGATTTCCATATCGAATCCCTTCTGGAGCAGAGGTGTCACCACCATAAAAATGATGAGCAGCACCAGGACAACGTCCACGAGCGGCGTGACGTTGATCTCGGACTTGACTCCGCTTCCGCCGCCTCCACCCATACCCATGTTGCGAAGTCTCCCTCAGTGCTTCAGTGTTTGACGGCCTTGGTCTCAGATTCCGACTTGGGCTCCGTTAGCAGCCCCACGCGCTCGAATCCCGCCTGATTCACCATCATCATGATTTCTTTCACGTCGCCGTATTTCAGGAATCTGTCGGCCTTGACATAGATGGTCTTCTCGGGGCTGCGGTCGTGGATCTCCTGCATTGCCGCCAGGAAATTGTCCTTGGGAATCTGGTCCTTCTCGATGTAGATCCGGTTCTCTTTGCTGACGGAGACGGTGAGCGTGTTGCCGCTGTCAGGCTTTTTCTCCGCCGCGGTTGCCGGAGGCAGGGAGATGTTCACGCCTTTCTGGAGCATCGGCGTGACCACCATGAAGATGATGAGCAGCACCAGGCAGACGTCGACCAGAGGTGTGACATTGATGTCCGACTTGACGTCGCCGGCGCCCTGGTTACCGGCCTGCATGGGCTCCCATTCCCTGGCCGCGCACCGGCACGTTCTGCTTCTTGATGAAGAAATCGACCATCTCGGAGGAGGAGTTGTTCATTTCCAGGACGAAATAGTCCACCCGGCCGGTGAACACGTTGAAGATCCAGACCGCGGGGATCGCGACGAACAGGCCGAACGCGGTGGTGATCAAGGCTTCCGAGATTCCGGCGGAAACCGATGCCAGACCGCCGGATCCGGAGGAAGCCATCGCCTGGAAGGCGTGGATGATGCCGTAAACCGTACCGAACAGTCCGATGAAGGGGGCGGTGGTCCCGATGGTGGCGAGCGAAGAAATGCCCTTCTTCAGCTCGGTGCTCACCAGGATTGACTCGCGATCCATGGCCCTGCGGATCGCATCCAGCATCAACCCGCCTTCAATGCCGTCATCGGACTCCGACTGCATTTCCTGGAGACCCGCGGCGATGACCCGGGACAGATGGCTCTTGCGGTACTTTTTGGCCAGCTCCACCGCTTCACGCAGCTTGTTGTTCTTCAGGCACTGCGTGGCCAGGGGCAGGAAGTCGATGGACTGCTTGCGCGCTGCCCGGTATAGGATCACACGGTCGAAGGTGACCTTTATGGTCCAGATCGACATCAGGGCCAGAATGAGGGCCACGGCCTTGGCCTCCCAGCCCATGTGGTTCCAAATGTCCACCATTCCGAATTCCATGTTGATTTGCCTCCCCAGGGGATGTCGGGCCTATGAGCTAAGGTAAAAGTCTACAATGATGGTGAAGTACACGTCCACGGGCTTTCCGTTCTGCAATCCCGGCTTGTAGCGCCACTCCTTCACCGCACTAATGGCGGCTTCGTCGAATCCCAGCTTAGCGCCGGGGTTCTTCAGCACGGTGATCTCCCCCACCGTGCCATCCTTGTGGACCACCGCCTGGAGGATGACCTGCCCCTGAACCTTGGCTCGGCGCGCCAGTTCGGGATAGACAGGGAGTTTTTTGCTGGATGCGATCAGCTCCGGGTTGGTGACTCCTCCGAATCCTGCATACAGGGGTTGATCGAGCATTCCCCCGGGCACGCCGCCCGGCACGCCTCCCAGTACGCCGCCGATGACTCCGCCGATCACGCCACCCACCACGCCACCGACCACTCCCCCTTCGACGCCGCCTTCCACGCCCCCCTCAACACCTTCCTCCTCTTCTTCTTCGGAGGGTGTCTCCACCGGCTTCGGTACTTCCTTCGGAACCTCCTTGGGCTGGACGATTTCAGTCGGGATGATCGGCTTGATCTCTTCGATTTTCGGAGTTTCCTTGGGCTTCACTCCCCCTCGCTTGGGCGGTGGGGGCGGTGGAGGGGGAGGGGGCGGCGGCGGAGCCGCCAAGAAAGTCACGACGATGGGGGGCTCGGGAATGCTCCCCACGGTCAAGAAGGAGGCGAAGATCACACCACCCAGAGCGAGCGCGTGAAGAGCGATGGAGACGGGCATGAAATACCACTTATTGCCCCCTCGCCGCTCCTTGGTGGAGAACACCATCTGATCAAACAACGGACTTCGCCTCCGTCAACTGCGAACTCACCCTCAAGCTCCCTTTTTCAGCTGCTCGTTGCGCAGCTGGATCGCCTTCTTTTGATTTGCGTCGGCTTCCTGGATATCCTTCATCGCCTGTTCGGGCTCCGTCTCCGTGAGCGCCTTCTGCCTGTAAAGCAGATTGATGTAACTATAGGCCTCGAAGTAGTCCGGGCGTAATTGCACAGCCGTCTTCAGTGCCTCCATCCCGTCATCGATGAGCGCGCGGCGCTCGTCCACGGTCAACTCCTGATTCTTGAAGGCCCGCTCCCAACAGAGCACGCCCAGGGAATACCAAGCCTCGGGATTCTTAGCGTCGGCCTCTGCTCTCGCGTGGAACCACTTCCGGGCTTCCTCGAAGTTGTTGGCCTTGGCGTAAATCATCCCGATAGTCTGAAGGTATTTGCTGTTCTTGGGGTCCTTCTTGAGCTTTTCCTTATAAAAATTCACCGCCTCATCGTAACGCGCCGTCTTCATGTAGGCATCCATGAGGAGGTCTTCGGTTCGCTCGTCTTCCGGAACGAACTGGAGGTAACGCCTGAACTTGATGATCGCCTGGGTGGAGTAATCGATGTCTTTCTGGTGAAGGGAGCCGGGCTGGTAGAGCGCCAAGTAGCAGAGCCCGGCGTTGCGGTAAGCGTCGGCCCACCAGGGATCGATGGCGATCACCTCGTTGTATTTCTGGATGGCCTCGTTGTACTTCTCGGCGCGGTACAGTTCATTGGCGGCTCTCATGGTCATCCGCGCCTTCAACTTCTGGCAGCCGGAGTTTGAGACCAAAAGCGCCGCCAGAAAGGCTAACCAAAACGCTTTCTTCAACGATGCTCCCCCTGGCGTCCCGGGTAGATTCGACCCACTTTCCTAATCTCTTTGGAGGCACCTGGAATGGACAAGCCTGCCGGTCGGACCCTCTTGCTTCCCCCCGGCACTTCTCATTCGAAGCAGGCCCCTTGATGGTGCCTCATCATACCTCCAAATCGTCGATTCGGGCACTCACCTCAAGACTTGCGCTGCAGGCAAACCGCTGGACGGTGCTGTGAAGCACGGACAGAGCAACCCTCAGCGAGGGTGGAAAATCACCCAAGTCGTCGAGGGTCAGGCAGCCGGTTCCCTTTGAACCGGCGAACTTTAAGCCGTACGTTTGGTTCATGTCAACGGTTTTTTTCACCCCGCCCCGGCACTCGCCGGGACGGGGCAAAAGCGGGGGGGATTGCTGCGGTCCTGCTCAGCTGATCAGAAGATCCTGTCTTCGCTGCGCCAGGGTCAAACGGAGCTTGCCGAGGGCATCGCGCTCCAACTGCCGGACCCTCTCCTTGCTGAGCTTCAGAATATGGGCGATGGCACCGAGGGTCATTTCAACGTCGTCTACGATGCCGAACCGGCGCTCAAGGATGTACCGCTCGCGTGAAGGCAGACCTCGGAGGGCACCCTTAAGGACCTCAAGAGTTTCCTTGCGAATTACCGATTGCTCATGTCTCAGGGATTCCGGATCAGATATGAGCGCTTCGAGTCGAGTATCTTCGTCTGGATTGATGAACTCGTCGTACGAGGTAGCGTAAGGAAGAAGCGATTTCCACATGGGTTGCACCTCCCGTCCGTACGCCACAGCAAATTGGCTGCCAGAACGGTTCATTCCCACCAGAAGGATCGCAAACCCGCGCGACTTTGGCTCAGCATTCGCAGAAGGGCCCGCTAATTTATTCATGTTGAATGACTTGGAATCGGCGCCGGCGCACATGCGAAAAAAGAAGCTTCGCGGACGAACCGGTGCAGGTTGGGAGTCCCCGTCGAGAACTGCCCCTCCAGGGGGTCAGAATGGCGCGTTAGGAGGAGACTTGGAACGGTTTGGCGGGGTAGAGGAATCTCGCGGTCGTCGTGACGCGAGACGCTGGGCCCGCCAGCGGGAAAAATGCTCCAGGAGGTTCTTGGCCCAGGGAAGGTCGGTGCTGAGAAGCGCAAGTCCGGAGGCGATGAAGAGCAGGCCCTGTAGGAAAGGGAGGAACAGCCCAATGATTCCCAGCACGAGCAAAGCCCATCCAGCTGACAGACGAACCAGGCGCCAGACCAGCTTTCGAGTGCTTGCCTTCTCCTTTGGGGAGTTGTTTGCCGGCGGCCCTGTGGTCATCCTCGCCGGGGAGGATCGAAACCGCGGGTAGCCTCGCTACCAAGGTTTCCTTGAAAGATTAGTCGTGCATCCCCCTCGAGCACAATGTTCGAGTACGCCCCGGAGGCCCCTTTGAATTGCACGGAAAGCGTCACACCGGAGCGCGTCCAGCACGCCACGGGGGAGCGGGTCAGCCCCAGGGAGGCGCTCGCCAGGACCGCCGCCACACATCCGGTGCCGCAGGAAAGCGTTTCGCCCTCGACTCCGCGCTCATAAGTCCGAATCGCGAGCGTATGCTCGTCGACGACCATGGCAAAATTAACATTCGTGCCCTCCGGCCCGAATTCAGGGTGGTAGCGGATTTTCCTTCCCAGATCCTGGATGGAAACGGAGTGGGGGGTGTCCCGAAACACGACGGCATGTGGCACGCCCGTGTCGATCGAGGCCACTTCGAGCTGCGTTTCATCGACTGAAATGCTCAGCCCGGTCTTGAGGCGCTGCGCCGGGGGCATGGTGAACTGGACTCGCTCGCCTTCGACGACCGCATCGTGCACCATCTTGATCGTCTCAACCCGCATTCTCGGCCCCACCAGCCCCATCAAATACGCCAGGCGGGAGACGCATCGTCCGCCATTGCCGCAAAAGGTCGTCAGGCCGTCGGGATTGAAGAAGGTCGCCCTCAGATCGGCAATGCGGGAAGGCTCGATGAGGATGACCCCGTCCGCACCGACGGAAAGAGCACGGACTGAAATCCTTCTAACCAGCTCCGGGGTGGCCTCCGGGCGGACCACCGTGGAGCGGTTGTCGATAACGATGAAATCGTTACCCCCCCCGGACATCTTGAAGAATTCCAAGGCCTTCTCCTCAGGGCTTACTGGGCTTTCCTGCAGGCGACGACGGGATCACGGGCGGGAGCCGATCGCCTCGAATGTCCGATCGGCTGCTCTCGTTGGGCGGCTCGGCGCCGTCCACCGCCGTGAGGCAGTAATAGTACCTGACCCCGGGTTTTACCGCCTGGTCCACATAACTCGACTCGGTCGAAGGCACTGTTCCGATTTCCACGAATTCGCCCGTTTCGGACTCAGACCGGTAGATCTTGTACTTCGCGAGGTCTGTCTCATCGTTGGGGAACCAGAAGAGCTTCAGTACTCCTGCCTCCGCCGATACTGCGAGACCCGTAGGCGCCGCAGGGGCGTATACGTCCCGAGGGTCGACCTCCAAGGTGGAGGAGTTTACGCTCTCGCGGCTGGAGGCTCCGGAAACTAGCACCGATCGCACCACATAAGAGTAATGCGTCCCGAACGTGAAACTGGTCTCCTCAAAGAAGAGCGTACTGAGGGGACGATCGTTACGCGGAGGGTCCTGGTAGAGGCCCTCGACTTCGGAACGATAGACATTGTAGAGAGGTGTCTCCCCCTCCACCTGCGCGGGGGGAGATTCCCAGGACAGTCGAATGCTCTTTTCGGACAATTCCGCCTTGAGATTGACCGGTGGCTGGGGGGGCGGCAGGACCCTGATCGCGGCAAATGGGGAGAGTGGCGAGGAGCGGTTTTCTGCATCGACCGCTGTCAACGCGTAGGTGAGGTCCTTTCCTCCCTGCGGAATGGGCCCATCGAGGGGTTTTTCGTCCAGGATGGTCAATCGCCTCCCGGATCGTACAGCGGCCAGCGCTTCCCCAGTGAGACTGGCCACGCGTCGTGAGTCTTTGGTGAACTGTCTCATGGCGCTTCGCTGGAAGGACTTGCTGGCAGCTCCCGCCCCGCCAACCAGCCCCCCGCGGTCCAGGCGAAAAACCCGTACTTCCGTAATCGGCGTGACGGGCCCCCCGTCCTGGCTGTGCTCGGGAAGCAGCCCCATCAACACCACATTATTACCCTCCTGCCTGGCTGAAACGCTGGTAATCCGATCCGGCCCCCGTTTTAGGGGTGGCAGCGGGGGGCCTTTTTTCCCGCATCCCACACCCAGCAGCCATCCTGCAATGAAAACGACCCCCAAGAAAGGCAAGAAGGCGGGAGGCCGTCCCAGCTTCTGATTCATGAGCGGAAGGTCTCCAGGCGTCCCCAGGGAATCGTGGGGATCAGAGAATATACCGGCTGAGGTCCTGATCCCGGATGACGTCTGCGAGCATCCGCTGGACATAGGCGGAATCGATGACGAGAGTCTTCTCCTCCATCTCCCCACCGGCGAAGGAGACTTCATCGAGCAGCTTCTCCATCAGCGTGTGGAGGCGGCGCGCACCAATGTTCTCCGTTCTCTCGTTCACTTCCGCCGCGTAGCGCGCGATGGTCTCCAGAGCATCGTCGGCGAAGCTCAGGTGGATACCCTCGGTCTCCATGAGAGCCACATATTGGTGGGTGAGCGCATTTCGCGGCTCTTTCAGGATCCGGAAGAAGTCTTTCTCCGTGAGAGTTTCCAGCTCCACGCGGATCGGGAATCTCCCCTGCAGCTCGGGAATCAGGTCCGAGGGTTTGCTCACATGGAAGGCACCGGACGCGATGAACAGGATATGGTTGGTCCGCACCATTCCGTATTTTGTGCTCGCCGTGGTTCCTTCCACGATGGGTAGCAGATCCCGCTGGACCCCTTCCCGGCTCACGTCGGGGCCCTGGCCCGACTCCCGTCCCGCTATCTTGTCGATTTCATCCAGGAAAATGATCCCGGACTCCTCGACCCGCTTGATGGCCTGCTTGGCCACGCTATCCGGATCGATGAGTTTCTCTTCCTCCTCCCGCAGGAGGTGCTCGCGGGCCTCTCCGACAACCATCCGGCGCTTGCGGCTGCGACTTCCGAACAGGCCGGGCATCATGTCCTTCAGATTCAGGTCCATCTCCTCCATCCCGGCACTCGAAAAGATCCGCATGGCCGGAAATGAAGAGCTCCGCACCTCCAGCTCGAGCACCCGATCCTCGAGGTTGCCGGAGCGCAGCTGCTGCCGAAGCTTCTCCCGGGTTCGCTCGTGCTGCTCCAGCGACTCCGCCGAGGGAACCGCCAAGCTCGATCCGGGGGCCGGCCGATCCATGGCAGGCAGCAGCAAGTCCAGGAGCCGATCCTCCACATTTCGTGTCGCCCGCTGCCGGATCTGCACCGCCATTTCCGAGCGGACCATCTCCACCGCCAGCTCGACCAGGTCGCGGATCATGGACTCGACATCCCTCCCCACGTAACCCACTTCGGTGTACTTCGAGGCCTCCACCTTGATGAAGGGCGAACTGGTGAGTCGCGCGAGCCGCCGCGCAATCTCGGTTTTTCCGACTCCCGTCGGTCCGATCATGATGATGTTCTTCGGGGCCACCTCATCGGCCATCTCCGGGAGCAGCTTGAGGCGCCGGGTCCGGTTCCGCAAAGCAATGGCCACGGCGCGCTTGGCCGCCCGCTGGCCGACGACGTATTTGTCCAGTTCGGTAACGATCTGCCGCGGGGTCAGCTCCGCCTGCCTGGGCGGGATCTTGTCGGTCACTTCCCCGGGCATGTAGTAGACCATGGGGAACTACCCTTCAAAGGGATTCAACGCTGATGTTATCGTTGGTGTAGATGTCGATGGCTGCGGCGATTTTCATGGATTCCAACGCGATGCCTTTGGCGTCCAGTCCGGAATGGGAAATCAGCGCCCTGGCCGCCGCCAGCGCCAGCGGCCCGCCCGACCCGAGCGCGAGCAAGCCATCATCGGGCTCGATGAGATCCCCGGTGCCGGACAGCAGGTAGGCATGGCTGCCGTTGGCCACTACCAGGTGCGCCTCCAGCCTACGAAGCATCTTGTCCGTCCGCCAGTCCTTCACCAGCTCCACGGAAGCCCGTTCCAGGTTTCCACGAAACTCCTCCAGCTTGGCCTCGAATTTCGTGAAGAGCGCGATGGCGTCCGCCGCGGAGCCCGCAAATCCGGCCAGCACCGAGGCATTGTGAACTTTTCGAATCTTCCGAGCTCCGTGCTTCACCACCGAATGTCCCAGGGTTACCTGGCCGTCTCCCGCCATGGCCACCTGGCCCTTGTGCCGCACGCAGAGGATCGTCGTGTGTCGAAAGGTCTGTCCCATGGCAGATTGACCCCGGTTTTTCGAATGATTGGCCGGCGGGGATTATCGCAGCGCCCATGGAGAGCGTCAAATTATCAGGGCGGGGATTTAACGAGCAGACAGGGAAATTCGGGCATCCACGGCGAAGCACTCGCCTCGAGTGCTTCCGGCGATGAACGGGTTGATGTCCGCCTGCTCGATTTCGGGAAAATCCGCCAGCAGCTGCGACAGCCTCAGAAGCATCTCCTCGAGAATCTTCTCGTTCACGCCCTTCTCGCCTCGAAAGCCGCTGAGCAGGGCATAGCCTCGCAGCGAGGTGATCATCTCACGCGCTTCCCGGTCGGTGATGGGATGCACCCGAAACGTCACGTCCTTCATCGCCTCCACGAATACCCCTCCCAGCCCGAACATCAGGAGCGTGCCGAACTGGCGATCCTGAAAGGAGCCCAGGATGACTTCCCGCCCCCCCCGTACCATCTTCTGGACCAGGACCGGAAGAGAGCGCCGCTTCAGCCGACGGGTCATCTCCTGATAGGCCTTGCCAACCTCGTCCCCATTGCGAAGATCGACCTGCACGCCGCCCGCTTCAGTCTTGTGGGAAATCTCCGGGAGCACCGCCTTGAGCACCACCGGATAGCCCATCTCCAGGGAAGCGCCGATGGCGGCCGCTGCACCCGTGACGACCCTGCTTGGCGGCTGCGGAAAGCCATAGGCGGCCAGGACGTCCTGGGACTCCTGCAGAGAAAGCTGCAGACGCCTGCTCTTGCGCACCCGCGTCATGAGTAACGCGACCTTGCGCCGGTTCACCCGGAAACGAATGACTCGACCCCGTTTCCGCTCACGGATCAGCCGGTAACGGTGCATCGCCGACATGGCCTGGGCGGACTCCTCGGGAAACGAGTAGACGGGAATGGAATGATCTCGGAGGGTCTGTACCCCTTCGGCGCCGCGGTCCTTGCCCATGAAGCAGGTGAGGACAGGCTTGCGGCTTCTCCGGGAGTACCGGACGACTGTCTTGGCAACCTCCCGCGAGTTGATCATGGTGGGCGCCACGAACAGGAGCAGCAATCCGTCCACGGTGGCATCGGCCAGCAATGCTTTCAAGCCCACCGCATACCGGTCGGCGTCGGCGGATGCTATGAGATCCACCGGGTTGGCGACGCTGCACTCCGGGGGAAGCTTCTTGCGCAGGATTCGCCGTGTCTTTTCCTCCAGTGGAGCCAAGGTCAGTCCCAGGGTGACCGCGGCATCGGTAGCCATGATCGCCGGACCGCCGGCATTGGTGAGAAGAGCGACACGGTTGCCACGCGGCAGCGGCTGGCTGGTGAATGCCGTGGCCATCGTGAACAGCTCCTCGATGGTGTTGACGCGCAGGACCCCGCACTGATCGAAGAGCGTGGAGGAGGCCACGTCGCCCCCGGCGAGCGCGCCGGTATGGGAGAAAGCGGCACGGGCTCCCGCCTCGGTCCTCCCCGATTTCACGGCGATGATGGGCTTCTTGCGCGTGACCCGCTGCGCGATGGTGGTGAACTTGCGGGGATTTCCGAAGCTCTCCAGGTACATCAGGATCACGCCGGTGGAGGGATCGTTCTCCCAGTATTCGATGAGATCATTGCCCGAAATGTCCGCCTTGTTCCCCACGCTGGCGAACATGGAAATCCCTAGGTTGATCTGGCGGGCGTTGGCCAGAATGATTTCCCCGAGGGCGCCTGATTGGGACATGAATCCGGCGCGCCCGCGGGTCGGCGCGGAAGCGGCAAAAGTGGCATTGAGCCGAATCGCCGGATCGGTATTGATCACGCCCATGCAATTCGGGCCGATCATGCGCATCCCCGCTTTGCGCACCTTGTCGCGGATCTTCTCCTCCAGGCGAGCCCCGGCCTCACCCGCCTCGCGAAAGCCCGCCGTGATGACCACCAGCCCCCGCACCTTCTTTCGCCTGCATTCCTCAACGACTCCAAGAACGTGCTCCCGTGGGACCACGATCATGGCCAGGTCGACTGAATCCGGGATCGCTGCCACGGAGGGATAGCACTTCATGGAGTGGAGGTAAGAGGTGTGGGGATTCACCGGATAGACGGGGCCTTCGAACCCTGCTTCCAGCAGCTTCGCGAGAATCTCGCTGCCGATGGAGCCGATACGGCGCGAAGCGCCCACCACGGCGACCGACTTCGGACGAAAGATGGCGTCGAGGCTCCGATTCACGCACTGGCTCCCGGCCGCCGGACGTCGCGTCCGGGCGGGCGGATGTTATCGAAGCCGAATTGGAAGTGTCAACGGGAAGCGGTGGCTGGAACGACCATGGGAAAGAGGAATTCCACTCGAGTGCCCAGACCCGGGGCGCTTTGGATGGTCAACGTCGCTCCATGCTGCTCTGCAATGCGCTGAACGATGGCCATCCCCAAGCCAGAGCCGCGCTCCTTGCCGTGGCTGAAGAACGGCTCGCACACGCGAGCGGCTGTTTCGGAGTCCATGCCGCACCCGTTGTCGGCGATGGCCAGCACACCCCGGTCGTCGCGCGTGCAGGTTTCCACCGTGAGCGTTCCCCCGGGCTTGAGGGCTTCCAGCGCGTTGCCCACCACGTTGTGAAGGACTCGAACGATCTTCTGCCGATCCAGCCAGAGAGGTGCTTCGAGATTCAGGCTAGTGTCGAGGCGGACCTGGTGCTGCTCGATTTGCGGCTCAACGGTCTTGAGAAATGCCTGCACCACGGCGGTCAGCGACACCGACTCGGTTTTCAACGGCTGAGCCCCCGATGAGAACTCCAGCATCTCACTCGACAACTTGGTCAGCCGATCCACCTCGCCGATGATGACATTGAGCTTTTCCTTGTGGGCGGGCTCGGGTATCCGGTTCCGGAGCAGCTCCGCCGTCCCGCGCATCGCCGCCATGGGGCTGCGAATGTCATGGACGATCGAGGCAGCCATCCGGCCGATGGAAGACCAGCGCTCGTTCTGGAGCCGCTCATTCACCATGCGGGCATTCTCGATGGCCACCGCCGCCAGCCCCGCGAGCACTGCCAGCACTTCCCTACCCGTCCGATCGGGCCGCGCCGCACGCTGGTGGCTGTCCAGGTAGACGATTCCAACGATTCGCTGCTGGATCTTCAACGGGACGCACGCGATGGTCTGCAAGCGCAGCCGGACGATGCTGGCCGTCTTGTCGCGAGGGCTCACCCCATCCAGGTCCGTCAGGAATTCGGCCCGCCCGGTGGCAGCCACCCTGACGGCGATGCTTCTGCTGAACTCCACCTGCTGAGCGGACGACGGATCGTGCTGATCGTCGCGCCGGGCCCGCAGCTTCAGATCCCCTGCCTCGTGCAGGAACAGGTAACCGCGCTCCGCATGGGTGACGCGCACACAGGCATCGAGCACCCGTCCCAGCACAGCTTCCAGCTCCAAGGTGGAGAGGAGAACCTTGGAGATTTCCAGCACTTCCAGCAAGTTCTCATTCGCCGACCCCGCTGGTTCGGCCGCGGCGGCCTCGGGCTGGGAGTCCGCCGCCTGGATGATGAACCGCAGCTGGTAATTGCCTGGCTGGCCCAGGACCAGGCTCGACCCGCTCTTCAGGCGAACCGCTTCCTTCGCCGAGGCGCTGTCGACCCAGGTGCCGTTGGTGCTCCCCGCGTCCCGCACGACGTAGCCCGAGCCTGCCGGCTCGATTCGCGCATGGCAGGCGGAGACGAAAGGCTCGGCGATGACGACATCACAATCGGCTGCCCGTCCGAGGGTTATGGGTTCGCTGGATAGCGGGATGGTCCGTTTCCCATCCGAGGTGACGACTTCCAGGTATGCCTTCACCGATTTCGACACTGGTTCCCTCCGTAGAGCGACCCCCGCAAAATATAGGTCCCAAATTCTTGACAGGCCAGGGTGGACTTTCTAGACTCGCGGCATGCCCGGCCTGAAAAATCCCGGAAAACTGCTCATGGCGATTGGCGCCCTGCTCCTGGGGATCGGGACCGTTTTGACCCTGGGGGGAAAGGCGGGGTGGCTGGGGCGGCTGCCGGGAGACTTTCGAGTTCAGCGCGACGGGTTCTCGTTCTACTTCCCCCTCGCCACTTCCCTATTATTGAGCCTGCTCCTTACTCTTTCCGGCGCCGGTAGTACGCACTGTCCAGGTGGAGACGGTTGCCGGAGGGCGCTTCAAGGCTCCAGGACCAGGGTGACCCCCTCGGGCTTGCGAACCAGGCGGCGCCCATAGAGCAGACAAAGGATCCCCATGACGATGATGGCGCCCCCCAGGAGCTGCTGAGAGGTCGGAAGCGTCGTGAATGCCAGGTAGGCCGCCATGAGCACGAAGAAGGGCTGCATCGTCTTGATGGCCGTCGCCCGGGTCACGTCGATGCGCGCCAGCGCCGCGTAGTAGGTGACGTTGGCCATGAAGGACCCTGCCAGCGACGCCACCATGATGATGAAGAACACCTCGGCAGAGGGCATCTGCAGCCTTCCCGTCAGGAAGCCGTAGATCAGGGCCAGCGTCGAGGCCAGCAGCGAGCGGTAGAAGATGACCACCAGGGGACTCACCTTACGAACTGCGATCTTGACCAGGACCACGGTAATCCCCTCCATGACCGAAGAAATCAGGCAAAGCCCCAGGCCGATCATCAGCATCTGGCCACCGCGATAGGTCGTCACCAGGCTCCCCAGCAGCGCAATGGCTACCCCGACCCCCTCGAAGGAGTTGAAGCGCTCCCGCAGGAAGAGCACCCCCATGAGCACGGCGAAAACGTTGTCCGCGCGGGTGTAGAAAGAGACGACGGCCGGGTCGATGAGCTGAATGGCGTAAAAGAACAGGACAATGGCGACCGCGGAGGCCACCCCCAATCCCATCAGCTGTTTCCAGGGATTATCGGGCTGAAACAGCTCGTGCCTTCTCCGCTGCTTGGTCAGCAGCACGAGCGCATAAAACGACCCCATGGCGAACCAGAAGACGACAAAAGTCTCTGGATTGATGCTCCTCAGGACGTACTTGCTGGCCACATAGGTCACCCCCATGCAGGCGGCTGAAGCCAGCGACAGAAGCATTCCCTGGGCTTCTCGGGACTGTTTGGACCAAAGGTGGCGGGGACTCATCTACAAAGTTTCTCTACGGATCCGGTGCAGTGTCGATTCTCTGGGCACTCAGGCGAAACCAATATGAGGCTTTCCATGCAACGGAGCAAATTTCACCGAGACGCTGAGCCTGGTTAACTCGTTGATGTGTTTTACATTAACCTCGATGAGTCTCACGCAAATCCATGCAAGACGTACTTCGTTTTTGGCTAAGTTATTGAAATATTGATATTTAGTCGGTTCAACTCGAAGCACGCGCTGGACGGGGCTTTTGGAATGAGACTACCGTTGCAACAACTGTATATTTTTCAATTTGTTGCGACGCCAACCACTGAGAATATTGAACTTTTCAGTGGATTCTAGACAACAA
>Ga0137425_1000033_pt1 | contig 48093 bp, 43 predicted proteins | sample EasRivERMZT640_2_FD_102318 | JGI IMG/M metagenome (GOLD analysis project Ga0137425, IMG submission 102318) | Soil microbial communities from meander-bound floodplain in the East River, Colorado, USA - East River MetaG ERMZT640_2 | ecosystem: Environmental > Terrestrial > Soil > Floodplain ...
CTACAAGAAGGTCGTCAAGATGACATTTGCCAAGGGAGCTGCGTTGAACGACCCTGCAGGTCTATTCAACTCCAGTCTCGACGGGAATGTCAGGCGCGCCATCGACATCCACGAAGGCGAGAAGGTCGATGAGGCGGCCTTGAAGGATCTCATCCGCGCTGCAGTGGCGCTCAATCTCATGGGCAAGAGCAAGCCGAAGCCCCGGCGAGCGAGCAGCAAGCGGGCCGACTAGCTTCACTCAATTTCGCTTGACCACTACACCCGATTTGCCTTGCACGATCCATCGATCTATATTCCATGGCACCCGGTAGATACGGAGTCGATCCCAGCAGCCATGACTCACGCGACGAACGAAAGCCCGAGCCTCGTTCACGATCCATCCGGCGTTATTATCGGGCTCCCCGAACCCAAGATAAGGCTGTTCTTCCTGCTTTTGCTATTTCTCCAAGCCAGCTTCCTTCCTCTGTCGGGAGACGAGTTACCATCCGCGCCGGTGGCCCAAGTCCGCGTCAGCCAGACCGGCATCGCCTCCTGGTACGGTCCTGGATTTCATGGAAAGGCGACAGCTAGTGCTGCTATTTACAATCAATACGAATTGACGGCAGCACATCCGACATTACCTCTCGGCAGCCGGGTGATGGTAACCAGCCTGGAGAACGGCAATTCAATTGAGGTGATCATCAATGACCGCGGCCCTTTTGCCAAGGGACGAATCATTGACCTTTCCTTCGCCGCGGCAAAGGTCATCGGCATGATCAAACGCGGCACGGCTGCGGTACGCCTTGAAGTAATTGATAGCGGACCCCACGAAATCCAATCCATTCCGAAATCTGTCGGTTACACCTTGCAATTGGGGTCCTTCTCTCACCTGGCGAACGCGAAGAATCTGCATGAAAACTTGTCAACATCTCTGCCCGGAGTTGTAATCGTCCCGCAGCCAGCAAAGGATGCCAAGTATTATCGGGTGCAATTGGGAACCTTCGATAATCGCAGTTCGGCCGAAGAGCAAGCGTTCCAACTATCGCAAAGAGGAGTGCCCGCCATCATCATGGAGAAGTAGTCGGGAGGTCCCTATCTGCCGGTGGTGCTCACCACCAGGCGACTCCTTCAAGCTGACGGGACTCTGCGCCATCATTTCACGCAAAGAGCGATGATGGGCAAGCACAAACGCGGCTTCTGCAGCGACTGCGGCTCTCCGATCACGGGAGGCCAGGCAGAGCAGCCGACATCGTGGATCGGCGTTACCGCTTCGAGCCTGGACGATCCGAGCTGGTTCCGCCCACAGTACGACATCTTCGCGTCGCGCCCAGCCATGGGACATCATGCACGCCGAAAGGCCAAAGCACCCGCAATATCCTCCGGAGTCATGACGAAAGTATGGCCCCCGTGGAGCAGTTCTACGAGAAGACCTTCGGAGGGGCGGACGCCTCCGGTCAGAAGCCTCAGCGGCTTCGTGCGGCAGCATCCCAGAGGTAGAAGGCCGCGTAGGCTCTCCATGGCCGCCACGCCTCGGCACGGGATTCCAGCTCGGCCTCGGAAAGCGCTCCCCTTCCGCTGCCGGCCATGCGCCTCAAGATCAGATCTGACGTTGGAAAAGCGTCAGGATCCCCCAGCGCGCGCAAGGCGACATATTGCGAGGTCCACTCTCCCACGCCGGAGATCTGTCCCAGAGCGGCGACGGTCTCATCGGTCGGGGCTGTGAATTCGAATTTGCGTGCGACAACCGCCTGAGCAAGGCTCCGGATCGCGGCGATGCGACTTCGCGTGAGGCCCAACCCCCTCAGATCGCCTTCTGCAATCGCTTGCGGTGACGGGAACAGGGTCGTCAGACCCGGAGCAGGGCTTTTGACCCGTGTTCCCAGCCGCTCCACCAACCTGGTTGCCAGGCTGCGGGCGCCGGTGATGCATCCGTGTTGCCCCATGATCGCCCACACCACACACTCAAAGGCGTCCCACGCCCCTGGAATACGGAGTCCGGGAGACCGTGTAACCAAAAGCCCGAGGATCGGGTCCGATCGGAACGCTTGCATAATCTGGGCAGGATCCGCGGAAGTATCGAAGACGCGGCGGGCGGCGGAGGACAGTTCAAACAGGTCTGTCGGGTCAGCTCCGGTCACCCGGAGTTCCAGCGTATGCTCGCCACCCATGAGACTGACGCTGACGATGGCCTCCCCATTTCCGGTTCTGACCGTGCGCGAATAGCTGGAGGCATCGGCCTTTTCGACTCCGGGGATTGCCCGCGCCCGCAGGAACGCCAACACCCGCGCGAAATCGTAGGGCGGCCGGAACGCCAATTTCAGTATCACCATACCGGCAGGATGAGCTCCGGCGTCGGAGCGTTTGCGCCGGCGCAGGTCACGTGGGGCGCACTTGTAGGTTAGACGAAACGCACTGTTGAACCGGCGGAGGCTTCCAAAGCCGGCGGCCAGCGCAACCTCGACGATCGGCAGGCTGGTTTCGTCCAGCAGGCGTTTCGCGAAATGCAACCGTCTCGTTTGCGCGAGCACGATCGGCGACGCGCCTACATGCTGCACAAACAGACGGTCCAGATGGCGCGGTCCGACGCCGAGCTTGCCGGCGAGCTCGTCGACCGAGCTGCTATCGAGAATCCCTGCGTCGATGAGCCGTAGGGCCCGCCTGACGACCGCACAGGTTCCTTGCCAGGCGGCGGTCCCCGGAGCCGCCTCCGGCCTGCATCGTAGGCACGGTCGATACCCCGCCTCGGCCGCTGCGGCAGCGGAAAAGTAGTAACGGATGTTCGCTCTTTTCGCGTTCCGGACCTTGCAGATGGGCCGGCAGTAGATGCGGGTCGAGGTGACCGCAATGAAGAACTTGCCGTCGAACCGCGGATCCCTGCTGTCACGGGCACGATCCAGAGCGCTAGTATCGAAAGAGGGTCGTGTGTTCATGGGCATCACGATCATACGCTCGCTCTCCCGCATCGATTGGCCCTTTTCAGACATCAAATGCCTTTCGATTTTGCGTCCGAAAGCGGCGAGCCCCTGCCTCCTGCTCGAAGTACAAGTCAGTGTGAATCCGTGGGACGGTGTGGAACACACGAGATGTTCTCGGGATCACCCGTCCCGCACCATCAACAGGAGGACAACGATGACCTCACGAAGGACCCGAATGATTGGTGCGGTCTGCATTTTGGCGGCGCTCGCGTTACCCATGGATCTGGCAGCCCAGGACTACGAGGTTACCATCCTGCAGGGCCTCGGCGGTGGCGCAGGGGCCAACAGCATCAATAATCGCGGGTGGGTCGCCGGGCAGGCCAATCGGGAAGGGGACGCCGTCTCACGCGCCGCGTTGTGGATGAGTGGCCCGATACCGGTTGACCTGGGCTCCCTCGGTGGACCGGATACCAACAGTGCCGTCGCCTGGCCGGTCAAAAGCAATAGCGGAGTCATCGTGGGCATTTCCGACACGCTTCAGGACAACCCCCTGAGTCCGTTGCAGAATTCCTTCTCCTGCTGGCCGTTCTTTGCGCCCGGAGCGCCGACCGGCAAGGTCTGCAAGGGCTTTCGCTGGGAAAACGGTGTCATGACGGCACTACCGGCATTCCCCGGCGGCTACAACAGCTATGCCACGGCGGTGAACGATCGCGGCCAGATCGTCGGTTGGGCGGAGAATGGCGTCCATGATCCCACTTGCGATCCTGACTGGCAGACGCTGCAGTTCCACGCGGTGATCTGGGGATCCAGGGGACAGATGCAGGATTTGCGGCCGTTGTCCGGCGATTCGACCAGCGCGGCCACGGCCATCAACGCCAAGGGGCAGGTCGTCGGGATTTCCGGTGATTGCGGAATCGCCGTCGGCGGCGTCAGCGCGCGGCACATGGCTCTGTGGGAGAACGGCGTCCCCCAGAGGATCGAGGATCTCGGTGGTCATACCTGGAACACGCCGACCGCGATCAACAAGGATGGAGTGGTCGTGGGCTTTTCTCTGACGCCCGATCAGGAAGGGACCACGAACTTTCACGCGTTCGTTTGGACCAATGAAGGCGGTATCAAGAGGCTGGATGAGGTGCCAGGAACGATTCGCAGCCAGGCGCTGGGCATCAACGACAACAATCAGATCGTAGGATTCGTAAGGATCGCCGGCGTCGGCCTGCGGGCGGTGATTTGGCAGACTCCAACCGCCCCCGTCCAAATGCTGAATGACCTCGCACCCGGAGACCCGATCCTCATCATCGCGGGAGATATCAACAACGACGGCAGGATCGCGGGGTACACGGCCCAAGGCACCGGCTTCCTCGCGGTCCCGCGCTAGACTCGCTGCGAGCTATCGTCACTGGAATGAAGGGCTTTCACGCGGGGCCCTCAGTTTGCGGAAAACCTGTAGTGGTCCACCGGTTTGCAGGAACGGGCGGTGGACCACTACACGAGTCGCGCATGGTTTCGGTGGTCTACTTCACACGACTGCTTTCGTGCAATTGACCGAGTCGCCGACCCGCAGCCATTTCCCATGCTCGCTCGGTGCGACGCACGTGTTGATTGCAAGATGATAGAAGTGCTTGATCCGATCGGGTTGGCAGGCCCAAGAGGGGTAGTGGGCGCGGCGAAGGTCACTGAATCGCCTTTGGAAAGCGATCGTATCGATTCCGCTCAAGGAGTCTCGCGCAGGAACAACGCAGCGAGGACAAGGATTGATGCCTTCGAAGTTCACGTCCCCGATGGTGAAACGGACAGCGTCTCTTTCATGCACGCTGAAGAGTCGATCCTCCCAGAACGCGCCAACGCCGTCGATTTCCAACGGCGTGCGAAAGCGCCGTCGCAATTCTTCCAGATCGATTCCAGGAAACCATTCGGACACGGTTCGCAGCGTCGCCGTGGAGACGACAATCGGGCCGTTGCGGAGGGTGTCGTCTGGAACGCCCTCGGGTGCGTAGCGCACGGTAACTCGCTGCCCGAAATACTCGCTAAACCAATCACCCGCCGATGTGCAGTCGCCAGGAAATGCGAATGTTTGGGGTGCATTTTCTCGCCGATCGCCGGTGGCCGACAAGGTGACCGAGCTCACATCCGGCGCAAATGCCGCGCGAATCCGATGAATCGCGGCCGTCCTCTTGCCGTTGATGCATTCGCCATCCGTCGAGTAGAGCGCCCAGACGCGATCCAGTTCCAGACCGCCTCCCGGCCCGATGCGGCACTCGGGCACGGTCACCGCATCAAGGGATTTGATGGGATGGAGGCGGATCTCGGCGAGATGGGGACCGAGCCCGGCGCTGCGGGTTGGCGTCCTGCCCCGGGCTCGGCTCACTGTGATTCCGCTCGGGCCTATGGGAGCTTCGGGCAGGTTCGGCACTCCTCCCAACATGCATAGGGGGAGCACACCATCACCCAGCAGCAGCGCGCAGCCTCGACCGGAGGCGTCGCCAGCAATACGAGGCCCCCGGCCCCGGCCATCGCGAGAGCGGCCAGCAGTACGATTCCCCTGATCCGTGTGCGGACATTCATTGGTCACCTCCTTGGAAATCCTACTTACAGGAAATCCGCCCGTGGGTCAAATTTTGGGTACTACTCCCAGCGCAGGGCCACGATGGGATCGATGCGCGAGGCCTTCACGGCCGGATAGGCCCCGAAGAAGACGCCGACGCCCACCGAGACGAAAAGGCCAACGAGCGGCGACCATAACGGGATCGCGGTGGGCAGGGCGGGCACCGTGGCCTTCACCAGGGCCGAGATGGCCAGTCCGAGGGCTACTCCAATCGCCCCTCCGATCGCACTCAAGGTCACGGCCTCGATGAGGAACTGTCCTATCACGTCGCGCCGGAAGGCGCCCACCGCGCGCCTTATCCCGATCTCGCGTGTCCTCTGGGTGACGGAGACGAGCATGATGTTCATCACCCCCACGCCGCCGATGACCAGCGAAAGGAGGGCCACGAAGACCATGGCGGCGGTGACCCCGCCGGTGATGGCCCGAAACTGCGAGATCAGCTGGTCGGGCGTGATCACGGCGAAGTCGTTCGGCTTGTTGAAGGGCACCTTGCGGCGAGCGCGCATCACCGCCACCATCTTCTCGATCACCCGGTCCATGTCCTCCGTTCGGTGAGGCACGACGCTCAGGTGCACCCCGTTCCGGCGCAGCTCGGCCCCGTACTGCCGCCCGAATGAGCCGAGCGGCAGCACGACCTTGTTGTCGGGCGACCAGCCGAACTGTGCCCCCTTCTTCTCGAGCACGCCCACCACCCGGTAGCGCAGGCCGTCCACCGTGATGTCCTTGCCCAGCGGATCCTCCTTGGGGAAGATCGCCTCCTGCACCTCTGCGCCGAGGACCGGCGGGAGAGCGCTGTGCTCGACCTCCGCCGCCGTGAAGTAGCGTCCATGGCCGATGTCGTAGGCCGTACCGGTGGGATAGAACTCGTCCGCACCCAGGATGTACGGGCCGTTGGCCTCCAGGTTGCCGTGCTTCACGTGGACGACCTCATCGGTGTAGCCGATGAGGCTCGACACCGTCGCCTCCGGAAGCGCCTGCCGCAGCGCCAGGGCGTCCTCCACGGTGATGTTCTTGCGCCGCTTCTCCTCGTCGTCGGTCGGGCCGCCCGGCCCGAAACGCTCCTCGTCCCTCTGGATCTCGATGCGGTTGGCGCCGAATGCCTGAAGGTTGCCGATCACGTTGTTGTTGAAGCCGGTGACGATGGCCACCATCGCCATCACCGTGGTCACCCCCACCACGATCCCCAGCACGGTGAGGGTGGAGCGCAGCTTGTGCTCGAGGATGGCGCTCAAGGCAAAGCGCACATTGCCTCCGAGGCCGCGCCAGAGCACGCTCCAAAGCGATCGCCGAGGGAGCCGCTCACTCATGGCGCAGCGCCTCCACCGGGGCCAGTCGGGAAGCAGAGGCCGCGGGGGCGAGGCCGGCCAGCAGTCCCGTGATGGTGGCCGTGCCCAAGCCGATGACGACGAAGAGAGGTTTCACTTCCGTCGGGAAGTACTGGCCGACCGCCAGGGATACCAGGGCTCCGCCCAGCACGCCTCCGGCGCCTCCCAGGGTGGCCAGAAGCGACGATTCCAGCAAGAACTGGCGGCGAATGTCGCGCTTACGCGCGCCCAATGCCATGCGCAGGCCGATCTCCTGCGTCCGCTCCACCACTGAAACGAACATGATGTTGGCGATCACGATGGCTCCAACCACCAGCGAGATGCCGGAGATGAGGATCATGAGCGCGAAGGCCCCGGCCGAAATCGAGCGCCAGAGCGCCTGGACGGCTTCCGCGCCCACCACCCCGAAGGGATCCTCGGCACGGAAGGGCGTCTTGCGCAGCGAGCGCAGGAGCGTGCGCACCTCGTCCTCCGTCCGGTGCAACCCGGTCATGCCGCCCGCGGGCCGGACCAGGATTGAGATCCCTTCATTCGTGGTCATCACCTTCTGCAGGAATGACAGAGGCACGAACATAACCTTGTCCCGGTTCTGCCCGAGCACGTTCCCGAGCTTCGCCTGCAATCCAATCACGCGCAGCGGGTAGCCGCGCACATAGACCCTGCGTCCGATCGGGTCGAGATCCGGGAAGAGCTGCTCCTTCAGAGCGTAACCAAGGATCGCGACGGGAGTCGCATGTTCGTCCTCCGTGGGTGTGAAAAAGCGGCCGCCCTGGAGGTCGAGGTTCAGGAGCTCCGAGACGTTCGCAGTGTAGCCGGAGACGGGCACGCTGGAGAGCTTGCGCGATCCCGCCTTCACCGTGGCCACCTGCTCCGCCTGCGCCCCTACAGCGCCGCACGAACGGCACTCGGCGCGCACAATCTGTAGATCACGCATGGTCATCGGCTTGCGCCTTCGGGCCAGGATGAATTCCACGCGGCTGCGCAAGATGCCGTACTTGGTGAAGACCACCACGTCGGGGTTCAGGTTCACGACCTTGTTGAGGACGTAGCCGTTCAGGCCGCTGATCACCGAGAGGACCGACACCACCGTCATCACCCCGATGATCACGCCCAGAAGGGTGAGGCCCGATCGCAGCTTGTTGACTCGCAGGGTCTGAAAGGCCAGCGCGAAGTGCTCAGCGAAGCGCATGGCGGGACTCCTTGCTTCCTACGACGACCCTGACCCCTCGGTCAGGGCGGCCTTCTTCTCTTCCTCGGACATGGGCTTCACGTGGTCGCCCTCCTTGATCTGCCTCAGGGCCTTGAAGGGACCGGTGATGATCTCCTCGCCAGTCTTGAGGCCCGCCAGCGCCTCCACCATCAGGTCTCCCGCGAGGCCCGTCTGCACCGGGACGAACACGGCTTTGCCGTCACGCAACACGTAGACCCCCTCCTCCGTCTTGGGAATCCCGGCCTCGGTCTTCTCACCCTTGGGCGAGTCGCGGATCACCACTGCGGCCAGAGGCACCGCGGCCACCTTCGCTCGAGTGCCGGTGATGATATCGGCGGTGACGGAGAAGCCAGGCCGGATGGTGGAGGGAGGGGCCAGGACTTTCGCCTTCACCTTGAAATTGATGGCGTCGGAGGTGGTCGTCAGCCCTTGTAGATCCGTGTCGTCGCGCAGGATGGGGGAATTGCCCACTTCGGTGATCAGACCCTCGAAAGTCCGGCCGGGATAGGCGTCGATGGAGAGCAGGGCCTTCTGTCCCACTTCGATGCTGGGGGTGTCGGTCTCGTCCACCATGAGCACCGCCTGCACGGTAGACATTTCGCTGATGGTCATGAGCTGGGTGCCCGGGTTGTTCATGGTGCCGATCACGGTCACTTCCCCCGCCTTCACGCGCAGCGTGGTCACGATACCCGCGATGGGCGCGCGTACCGTGGTCTTGGAGAGTGCGTCGCGCGTGGCGTTGAGGCCGGCCCGGGTCTGCTCCACCCGGTTCCGGGCGCTCTCGAACGTCGAGCGCGCGGTCTCCACCGCCGAGCTCGCCCTTTGGAACTCCGCCTCGGACACCAAATGGGCCTCGAAGTTACGGCTGGCGCGCTCGAAGTCGCGCTCGGCCTGCTCGAGGGTAGCGCGCGCGGTGTCGCGGTCGTTCAGGCTCCCGCGCAACGCGGCGCTGGAGCCGGCCTCGTCGGCCACTGCGCGGTTCTGGTCGATCTGCAGCAGGAAGTCGCCCTTCTTCACGCTGTCGCCCTCGCGCACGGCGAGGTTGACGATCTGGCCCATCACCAGGGCAGACAGGTCCACCCGGTTCTCCGCCTGGATCTTGCCGTTGGCCGTCACCTTGGCGACGATGTCCTCCTTCTCGACCCGGGCCGTCAGCACCGGGAGGCCCGGCTTCTTCCGGAAGGAGTAGGCGGACAACCCCCCCGCCGCGAGGAGAACAACCACCCCGATCAGGATGAGGCGCTTTCTCTTCTTGCTCATTTTCATGACCACGGCCTCGCTAGGCCTGCCGACGCAGCGTGGTCAACCAACGCGGCACCCGCAGGCGAGCATGGGAGGAGTACTGACACATTCTACGTTCCGATAGCGCGTATTGTTTTAAACCAGGGCGTCCGGCCCGGGCATTTTACCACTCCCATCCCCATGGGCGCCGCTCCTTGACCGAGCGCTCCGAACGAAGTCGTACCTCACGGCCGCTCAATGCGCGGCGAACTGCTCTACACAGTGCGAGCCGATCTGCTGAGCCGAAGAGGCAGACAGGCCAGACGGGCCTGGACTAAAAGAGCCCCGATCGCCACAGAGCGGTCGGGGCTCTATCATTTTGATTCATGCCGCACTCAATTTCGGTGGACCAGTTCACCGAGCGGATCCGCCCATGCCGAGAACGGACCCAAGCCATAACCAGGCCCTCAAACTCGGGACTTCGACAACGTGGAGCAGCGCGTGGGCGGAAGCGACGCGACGACCATGGCAGCCTGTCCCCCGCCCATCTTCCGGACCAATACGCAGAGAACCGTCACGGACATCGCAGACGCGATAGCATCATATTGATCCCCGAGGACTCGGGGCAGGGATCATCTGGCTCCCCAATCATGAACACGTTGGGGTCCTAAACCTTGAAACGTTCGCCAGCGCCAAGGACAGGGATTGTCGAGTGATCAGCCTCAAGAGCCAGGGGTGGCTCCCGGGCGGTCCGGGTCCGAGCTCGGACCGGAGCTCCCCAGCCGGAATTTCCGCAACTGGATCGGCTTGGCCTGGGGTTCCCCTTCACGGATTTGGTAGAGTCGGTCCATCTCGAGGCCACGCACCACCTGCCGCAGGCCCGAGCCTGGCCAGAGAATTTCCACCGAATCGATGCCGGAGGCCTGACCAAGCCCGATCTCCTGCCTCAGCGGCGAGGCTCCGAAGCTCCCGCCGCTGCGCACGGTCTTGTAGATGGTGCGCTCCGAGCCGGACGACTCCTTCACCATCACCTTGATCCTGGCGCCGATGCCGGGGCGGTTCGATTTCACGCCTTCCAGCTTCAGGACAATCCAGTGATTTCCATGGCCGGGATTCTCGAACAGGGCGTTCCGGAAGTGATCCGCCTCATACGCGCCGCCGACTACGAGATGGATGTCCTGGTCGCCGTCATTATCCAGGTCGGCGAACGAAACCCCGTGGCCCTTCTGAAGGTGGCCGAACCCACCCGAAGTGGTCACATCCTGGAAGACCTCCCCCTCCGCGTTGCGAAACATGCGGTTAGGGACGAGCATGCCGAGATTGGGGTTGCCGGTGCCCGCATAGAAATCGAGCCAACCGTCACCATCGAGGTCCCCGTAGTTCGAGCCCATCGTCAGCAACAAATGCCAGAGGTGGACCTGCTTGGTCAGGTCCGAAAAGGTCCCGTCGCCGTTGTTGCGAAACAGGCGCGGAAATTCTCCATCGGTGGGCAACCCCAGGTAGTCGGCGGCCACGTTACCGACGTTCTGCAGGCGAAATCCCGAGACGAAAAGGTCTTCCCATCCATCATTGTCGTAATCCCAGAAGCAAGTGGGAAAACTGTAGAGTGGCTCCGTCACTCCCGCGGCAGCAGCCACGTCGGTGAACCGCCAAGCGCAAGCCTTGGTCCGCCCGCGATCCGACCCGCCCGAGGCGGGGCCGTCGTTGCGGTACAGACGGTTCGGGGCGCCCAGGAGGGACAAGTAGAGGTCCGGTCGTCCGTCGTTGTTGAAATCTCCGCTCACGACTCCCTTGACGTAGCCCTCCTGCGCGACCCCCGCCTCGCGCGCGCACTCGGAGAAGGTGCCGTCACCGTTGCCCCGAAAAAGTTCGTTCGGATTGGGATCGCCCGGCGTTGACTCGTTGCCGACAAATAGATCGAGCCAGCCGTCGCCATCGAAGTCGAACCAAGTCGCGGTCTGCGTCGGATGATAGCTCAGAAGACCGGCTTGCTCCGTTACATCGGCGAAGGTGCCGTCGCCATTGTTGCGGAGAAGGGAATTCGGATAATGCCCCTCGGATCCCATCCAACCGCCACGCAGGACCAGCACATCCACGCGACCGTCATTGTCATAGTCGGCTTGGAGGATGTTGAGTCCACCCGTCAATCCGGTCAGACGGGCGTCGGCGCTGCGTTCGCTAAACGTCCCGTCCGCGTTGTTGTGGAAGAGTCGGAGAGGCGATTCGAGACCCATGGACGATGCCATGATGTCCAGGTAGCCATCACCGTCGAAGTCGTCGACGATGGATCCCCCCGACAGATCGTCCACGTCCAGTCCCAGATCGCCCGCAATGTCGGGGAAGCGCCCGAGGTCGAATTCCGACTTGAACAGGTCGGGCGCCAGGAGCCAGCGCCGCGGAACCCCGGCGGGGTATTCCCCTAGGGTCATGTAAGCCACATTGAGCAGCCAGCGCGACCTCAGATCGTTGGGGTCATTCTCGAGCAGCTCGGTGAGGATGGCCACCGCGGCCCGGGACCCTTCCTGCTGCATGTGCACGCCCGTATCTTGGATGGGAAACAGGCAGGAATTGGCATTGTGGTGCATCACGCAGTTCGACTCCTCGGCTTGACGGAGATGCGCAATGGCCTGCTTCGCACGCAGGTCAATCCAGATGGGGGAGTGCGGATCGATCTTGGCTTCCCTCATCTTCCCTTCGAGGCGCTCCTGCAGGTTGATGGCATCTGCCGTCCGGCCCGCATTGAGGAATTCCACCGCCAGATCCATGAGATGCTGCGGCGTCGCTGCTCCCGGCTGCCGTATCATCTGCTCCAGGAGCTTGGTCCGGGCCAGGTTCATGAACGGGTGCTTCAGTGGGTCGGCCTTCCGGGTAACGCTTTTCAGGGATTCCACCATTTCGGAAGTGCCGTCCCGGTGCGGCGTCGTGGAGCCGGAGGTCTGACACGCTACCAGCAGGGCGGTGAGGAGCAGCGTCATCCATTCGGCAGTTCTTCGGAAGGTCCTACGCATCATTCCACCAAACCAGAATGGCCCAAGAAACGGAATCTCTAAGGGATGTCCACGGAGCCCGCCGACGGGCCCCTGTCAACCAGAGACCCGCCGGTTCAAGGGGGGGACTGAGTATATCAGCAGTACGAACTTTTTGGAGTTCAGGGCCGAGGAGCTCTTAGCATGGTTGCGGCCGACCTCGACCTCCCCGTCAATTTCTAATCTCAGCATAGGAGCCAAACGCCCGGATTCCCGAGGGGATCCGGGCGTCAACTGGGCCAACCATCCCTTCCGCCGGGGTCTCTCCTACGAGCAGACCCACTGCCCTTTTACCTTGCAGCACCGTTCGCAGTGACCCTCGAAACACCGGATGATGCAGACTCCTTGGGCCTGGTTCGACACACGCTCGGGCACCAGGTCCGCGAGAATTCCCGCTGTTAAGGCCGCTGTGACGAGCATTGTGATAAGCGCATTCATCGTCCACCTCCTTTTCGATTTCGGTACTCCGTCCTGCTCGGCGTTTACACCACTATGGAAGGCAGGCTTTTCAACCACGCGGCGCAGGGCTGCCCGACAGCGGCCAGCGCCTCGATGGACGAGAGGGGCGAGTTGGCGTTACTTCAGGGAGCAGGACACTCCGGGCAAAACGCGTAAGACCGGGCGCAAACCGTATTCCCGTTCCCGCTGCAATCGAGGCAGCACACGTAACCTCCCGGGCACCCACAAGTACCGCCCGCCTCGGGAGCCGACACGGGCTTTACCGAAGCGGATCGCCCAGGCCCCATCCAGGCTAGAGCCGCAGCCAACACCATTGTCAGACCGATTGCCGTCACAAGTTTGATACCCGATAACTACCCTACTTGGGAGAGAGCTGAGTGGCCATAGAGACCGGGCGTGCGCTACTTCCCCCTCCTAGAAATAGACTCCCAAATAGCTGGCCACCAGCAATACAGCGTGCGTCACCATGTGGGCAAGCACTGCCGACTCCAGCCCCTTCCTCCAGTAGAGGAATCCAGCAATCACGCCGAAGACCGAATTGGCAACCATCACGAACGCCACATAGGCAGGGGTCGCTTTGGGCAGCAACAGAAAGGCCAGGGGCAAGTGCCCGGCGGCGAAAATCAAAGCCGAAACCAGAATTGCACCGACAAAACACGCCGGGTTTGGTCGGCCTTGGCCCTTCTGCAAGAGTCGCCACGCCGCCCACACCAGTAGAGTCATCAAACCCCAGCGCAGCAGGAGTTCCTCGACGATGCCACCGTAGAGCAGGCGCGTCGCAAGAGGAACGACCTGGCTCAGCTTTCCGATGCGCGCGACCACGTCCGCAGGCAACAAGGGTTTGCCCACGATGCCCGTCAGGACAATCGCCACTCCGCCCGCAAGACCCCCGAGTAGGCCGGGAGTGATTTGAGGATTGAGCGCCGCACGCCATGGCCTGCTGCTGGCAATCGCTTCCGCCACCGGCGACGAGAGGCCTACCTTGGATGCAAGCGCGACACCGGCGAGAATGGCCAGCGACAGAATGACCGCTGGCTGAACGACGGTCAGGATTCTCAACGCTGGCGTGAACGGCGGAATCTCTGTGCCGGGCGGCAAAGGGAGATTGGCCACCAAGCCGGGGACATCAATCAGCAGCAGCGAGCCCACGCCGCTCATTCCGGCCAGCCACAGAATCACGAACAATCTCATTCTTTGGCCCATGGGTAGAGCTCTCCGCTAACTCAGCGGCCCGCCGATTCAACAAGTCCTGGTGGTTTTCTCATCGCGGACTTCTTCCGAACAGCCAACCTATTATCCCTCACACCATCACTCAACCCGGGCGGATGTTCTGGTTGTGGTGGAAAACGTTGTCAGGGTCGTACGTGGCCTTCACGTCCACCAGCCGGTCGTAGACGGAGTCGCCGTACGCCTCGCGGACCCGGGCGGGGTCTTCGTCGCCGCCGAGGAAGTTGACGTAGACGCCTTCGCGGAAGCGGCCGAGGGCGGCGAAGAACTCCCTCGCCCAAGCGGTGTCCCGGTCGCCGAAGTCCTCGCCGGGCCGCCACACACCATCGAGAGTGATCGCGTGCGACGCTTGCCGGTTCCCGAACGCCGTCCCGCCCTCAGCCACTCGGCTCACCGCCCCCTTCAGATGGAACAGGGCCACGTACGACCGTGGGGATGAGCATGAGAACGCGTGCTGGGCGATCACGTCGATGAGGTCGTCGCGGAGCTCGGGAAGGTGGGTGGACTTCCAGTAGTAGTTCCAACCGTGGACGACGGTCGAGTCGAGCGCGCTCTGAAATCTCACGTACGGCTTGGGCCCGACCAGGTCGAGGAGAGGAGTCCGGAATGCGCGGAGCGGGCGGAGCGCCTGCTGACCGTCCTCGATCGGCCCGGCATAGCAGGTACCTACCATCACCACCGGCCGCCAGTGCAGATCCGCGGGGATGGCCGGTAGCGGTGGCGCGGTGCCGAACCTCACGACCGTGCCGAGCTCGTCGGGAGCGTCGCGGATGAAGTCGCGGTAGAAGCGGAGGATCTCCCCGGCGTCGCTCGCGTCCCAGAGGATGGGCCCGGCCAGGACGGTGGGCCCGATGGAGTGGAGGCGGAACTCGAACGAGGTGACCACGCCGAAGTTGCCGCCGCCGCCTCGCAACGCCCAGAACAGGTCGGGGTTCTCATCCTCGGACGCGCGCAGCCGCTTGCCGTCTGCCGTCACGACGTCGACGGCGAGCAGGTTGTCGACCGTGAGGCCGTGCTTGCGCATCAGCCAGCCGACGCCACCGCCGAGGGTGAGCCCGGCGACTCCGGTGTGGCTCACGATTCCGCCGGTGGTGGCCAGACCGTGCGCCTGCGTCTCGTGGTCGACATCGCCCCACAGCGCACCACCCTGCACCCAGGCCCTGCGGTCGGCGGGATCGACTCGCACGCCCCGCATCGCCGAGAGGTCGATGACTGTCCCGTTGTCGCAAACGGCGGTGCCCGCCACGTTGTGGCCTCCGCCCCGTATGGCGATCTCCAGATCGTGGTCGCGGGCGAAACGCACGGCCGCGACCACGTCGGCGGTCCCGATGCATCGGGCGATCAGGCGCGGGCGCCGGTCGATGGCACCGTTCCACACTGCACGGGCGATGTCGTAGTCGGAGTGGTCGGTACTGATCAGCCGTCCTCGGAACCCGTCGATCTCCACGACGGTTGGCTCCTTGCTCCCGCGGCCGATTTCCGCGGTTGTCGGTGTCGTCATAGGGTCCTCCTTTCTCGACGGATTGGACCATGGCGAGACCGCGGCTGTGAAGTCAAGAATCTGGACTTCACAATCGAAGGCGGGGTGCGCGATAATCGCGTCATGAGGACGTACGGCCAGTACTGCCCCATCGCCCGTGGCGCCGAGATCTTCGCCGAGCGCTGGACACCGCTGATCATCCGCAACCTGTACGTTGGCTGCGGAAGCTTCAGCGAGATCCTGGAGGGCGCGCCCGGACTCTCCCGTACCCTGCTCTCACAGCGGCTCAAGCAGCTCGAACACGTCGGCATCGTCGAGTGGGCACCCAAGCCCGACGGGCGCGGGTACCACTACAAGCTCACCTCCGCGGGCCACGACCTCTTCACGGTCTGCCAGTCGCTCGGCGAGTGGGGTGCACATTGGCTCGAGATCGCCCCCGAGAACCTCGACCCCTTTGTGGCCCTGTGGTCGATGTGCAACGCGCTCCGCCGGGACCGGCTCCCGGATCGACGCGTCGTCATCCGCTTCGACTTCACCGGCCGCCCGCGCCGTGAACGCTATTGGCTACTCATCGAGCTCGGTGACACCGAGATCTGCAAGACGTACCCCGGCCTCGACGAGGACCTCTACATCACGGCGGAAGCCGAAGCCTTCGTCAAATGGCACGCCGGCCAGCTCACCTGGACCCAAGCCACCCGCGAGGGCCGCATCCAACTCGACGGCTCCCCGTCGCTCGTAAGAGCCTTCCCAACCTGGAACGCCCGCAGCAAGTTCGCCCACATCAAGCCGGTCTCCCGCACCCCCACGAACCCCGCGCGCTGACGACCTCGACGCGGGCTCCCACTGTGGCAGAGGAACAGAGCCTTCGCGTCCCTCGCCTGCGGACAGCCCCGGCGGTGTCTTGATCAGCGGCGGCCCGGTGGCGTAAGCTGCTGACCATGACACCAAACAGCAGGAGCGTCCTGCCGTCTCCGCGGCACGGATGAACCGGAGGGATGGGATGAAGGCCGCTTCAAAGTCGCACCTGAGAACCAGCATCAAGCTCCTGGGAATTTTTATCCTCGCGCTTACGTGGGCGGCTGCGGACCAGTTCGTCTCCGCGAAAGTGATGCCTGACAAGAAAGCGCCGACTCCGCCATCGGAGAGGATGACTCTCGAGCGGTTCAAGCAGCTCGATCAGGAGGCGACCGAGGCCGTCTACGCTCCTCGTGGCGATGAACGGATCGCCCGCTGCGAGGCATTCCTTCGCGATCACCCCGATTTTCCCGGCCGGAGCTGGATGATGATGGCTCTGGCGGAGGCTTACCTTGACAAGGGGACCTTCGATCCGGCCTATGTCGCCTCCCTCATCGAGAAGTCCGTCGATGAGGAGCAATTTCAAGGAGCCCGGGATCCCACTCGTCTGGTGTCCCGCTACTACTTCATCAACTCGTTGCCGATGGACAGCGCCGAGCGGCTGCTCGACAAGAGCCGGAAAACCCTCGCTGAGGAGCGCAAGGCGCTGGCAACCGAACAGGATCCGAAGCGGCGGCAGGACCTGCGTGCACGGATGAGCTACATCGAGCCCGTGATACCGCTCATCCAAGGCCGGATTCTTTTGGCGCGCAAGAACTACCCTGGCGCCCTTGCCGCTCTTCGCGAAGCGGAATCCCTGGGGAATCGGACGGGGCTGACCGGCCTGCTGCTTCTGGATGACCAGGACCGGATGGCGGGCTCCCTTCCCATGGGCGCCAGCAACTCCGACTGGCTGAATCTTTCCCTGGCGATCGCCTCCGCGCGCACCGGAGAAGCGGCCGGGGCACGGCGGTACCTGGAGCGAGTCAGGGGATTTCTCGGACCCGTGAATCCCGAGCTCGCGGCGGCCGTCGAATCCTTCCGAAAGGAGATGAACCTGCCCCCTCCCTCGCGGAAGGAGGTGCGCACGGAGCCGGTTCCCGCCGCCGACTTCAATCTCAAGGACCTGGAGGGCCAGAGCGTCTCCCTCGCCCAGTTTCGCGATCGGGTGGTGATGGTGATGTTCTGGGCCAGCTGGTGAGGCTCCTGCCCAGGCGACCTGCAGGTGCTGCAGGAACTCGAAAAGAAATACAAGCAACAGGGTGTGGTCCTTCTGGCGGTGAGCATCGACGACCCGAAGGGCCAGGCGAAGCTTTCCGCGTTTCTCAAAGACCGTGGCTTGCATTGCAAAGTGCTTCTGGGCGGGCCGGATCACTTGCCGGGATACGAGTACATCGCGGCCAGCTCCCTTTTTCTGGTGGACCGCAAGGGAATCCTGGCCGGAGTTCCGGGAGACTTCTATTACCACATGCGGGAAGAACTGGAGCGGCGGCTGCCCGATCTGATCGCGGGAGCGCCGTCCCAGGGCCCGTTGCTCTGGTCGCTGCGTACGGCTCCTCAAGGCTTTCGAGAAATCTGGCACCGGCCTATTGAGAAGGCGCCCACCTGGATGATCGTGGCCCCGGCCAGGGCGGGGCACCCCTCCGAAATCGCGCTACAGGACGAAAGCGGCGCGGCGATCTACTCCCCCTCCGGGGAGCGGATCGCATCCTTCGACTTCGACGGGGAACATGAAGCTCTGGCAGCTGGGGCCGACCTGGATGGTGACGGGGCGAACGAATGGATCCTCACGGGCGACCACACTATCCGGGTTGTCGACGCCCAGGGCTACATGTACTGGCGTTCGGGTTATTACGAGGAATATCCGCAAATCGCCGGAGTATCCGACCTGGACGAGGATGGAAGCCTCGAAATCATCGTCCGATCCGGAGATCGGGTGGACGCCCTGCGCGCCATTCCTTCAAGACTCTGGAGCAACGAGGATCTTCACGGAGTGATGTCGGTGGCAGTCGATTCCCACGGAACGGTGGAGGTGCAGACCGAGCAGGGGATCCAGATCCTGGACCGGCGCGGAAACCCGAAGGGACCTCCCCGCCGGGTTCCTGTCCCGGCATACTACCGAGGGAAGCTGGAACGATTCCAGGGAGGCCCCCTCCGGGTGTTCGCCACACGCTATAATGATTCGGCCGATTTTTCGCACGACCTTGACGGCGACGGCCGGAAGGATCTGCTCGTTCCCTCCAACGCCGGCCTTTCCGTCTATTCTGCCGAGGGAACGCCCCTTCTCATCATGGAAACTCTCGAAAGCCAGACGCAGCTGCTCTCAGCTCTCGTCCATGTCGACGGCCGGAAGGGCGACGAGCTGGTGGTTTACGTCCCAAACTATGGGCTGGTCGCCCTGGGCGTCGCGCCGATCCCTCCGCCATCCGGCAACGCGAAGCAGCACCTAGGGCCTCGCGGCATAGCGACAGACCCGCACTAGCGCTGTCGATCCGGGCCTCGCCAAGTGGCTCAGTGGAAGTTCTTGCTGTTTACCGCGAGATGAAGCGGGGCCACCAGGACCGCCAGCGCCGCGAGACCCTGCGCGGCCCGGCCGCCGCCGAGCTCCCGGGCAAGAAGGCCCGCCATGAGAACCGTCGCTCCTCCCGAAAGGGTCGGGACGAGGCGCACGGCGAAGAGCGACTCGCCGAACAGCATGCGCATCACCGCCGTCACGGCGGGGAAGAGCGGCGGCAGATCGACGTATCCCCAGTCCAGATGCTCGGCGCAGGCGAAGTAGTACAGTTCGTCGACGAAGTAGGAGTAGCCGAACATCCCGGTCGTCGCAAGGTGCGCCAGGATCTTGACGCCGGCGAGAACCCAGACGAGGCCGGAGATTCGGCTCCGCATTACTGGGGATTGACGCCAAGGTACGACCCCGCCACGTTCACCGTATTCCAGAACGAGCCGGGATCCTTGGCAAATGATTGCGCGAACATTTCCTCCGCCTTGGCACGGTCCCCTTTCAAGTTATAGGCCGCACCCAGCTCCGCGAAAAGCTCGCTCGCTTTCGGAGAGCTCACGAGGGCCTTTTCCAGAGTGGAAATCGCCTTGTCGTAATTCTTCGCCTCGATGTAGACTGCAGCGATCCGACGATAGTCGCTCTCGGCCGCCTTCTTGGATATCGCGCGGCTGAAGAATGCCTCTCCCTTCTCCTTGTTTCCTGCCAGGTAATAGACCCGGCCGACGGCGATCAGCTCCCAGCTCCCATTCTCCGTCAGCTGTTCGGCGACCTGCAGGAGGGACTCGGCGGCATCCTTGGCATCCTTCCCCTGGTAGAGCGCCGCGGTCGCGCCGACCTTGGCGCCCGCCGCGGGCAGGGCCGCGACCAGCACCATTCCGACCGCTATCAAAGCTTTGCGATGAAACTTCCGAGTCTTCATGGTCGGCCTCCCCGAGATAGTCGAAAGAGTTGAGACTGCAAACCAGGCGACACTGAAGCCGAAACGGTAGCAGAAGAATCCTGCCAGATAAAGAGCGGCAATCCCCGCGAGGATTGAAAGGACCGCCTATAATTGCCTGGGGACGGACAAGGCGTGGTTCGAATCACAGTCTGCATCGGGCAATACGAGCACCGCTCGGAGGACGGGACAACCTGGTCCCGGCACCCGCGGGAGCTGCCGGACCGACACGCGCCGGTCGTGCGGGGGGACCTGGACCCGGGTCAGCTGCCGGCCCGCTCTCCGAAAGGTCACTGGGACTTCGCGACGCTCCTCCCCCCGGGCTTCGGCGTGGCCGTCGGCCACGAGCCCGTAAACGCCACGACGGAGGTGGCGGACATCTTCATCACGAGCGACGGCGGTCGGCACTGGGTCAAGCGCGATGCCAAGCCGCGTCTCCCTTTCTTTCGCCGGGCATCCTGGCCGGCGGAACAGTTTGCGTCCCTGGTCCTGCCGTCCCCGGACCTTGTGTTCCTGGCCTGGGAAGATCCCTGGATTTTCGAAGGGGCCCTGTCCCATGTCATCTGCTCGAAGGATCGCGGCGAATCGTGGCGCTATCATCGCATGAGCTACACCAACCCCTACCTGAACTGGGACCCCGCCGGCCGCCTGCTTGCGTTGAACGCCGACTACTACCTGGAAAGCCTCGACGGCGGGAACATCTGGAAGAAATCCGCCCTTCACATCGAATGGCCGGAAGGATATGACCGGAAACGGGTGCCCCTGATCCGCCACCTGGCCTTCACTACCGCGGGCGTCGGGTATGGGTTGATCGTCCACTGGGCGCCGGGTGCGCCAGGAGACCCTCCACCCCCTGTCGGGCTCGTCACCACGACAGACAGCGGCCGCAGATGGAGCCACCTCCACGTTTTTGAAGGCCCGAGCGGCTGCGACATTAACGAGCGCCACGTTCTGGACCTGCAGGTCCTGTGAGCAAGGAGCAGATCTCATGCGTCAGCGATCGTTAGGTCTCGCCGTGGCGGCAGCGATGCTGTGTCTGCAGTGGGTCGATCAGGGCCCGGCCGCGGCTCAGGCACCGGCAAGCGGCCACCGCGTCGCCACGCTCGACATCAAGATCCTCTCCACCATGCTCGCCGACGAGGGTTTCGGCGAATGGGGATTTGCCGCACTCGTTGAGGTGGATGGCAAGAAGATTCTCTTCGACACCGGTGCCCACGAAGACACGGTGCAGCGGAACTTGAAAATCCTCGGGCAGGATCTCGCCGACGCTAACATCGTCATTCTCAGCCACAACCACGAAGATCACACGGCCGGGTTGATGACCTTGCGACGGCAATATGCCGCCACCTCACAGAAGGCGCTGAGCAGGGTCTACGCCGGCCTCGGGATCTTCTGGCCGCGCATCGGCGGCAACGGACAAGTGGATGGTCGGATGTCGCAGCTCAAACGCGACTACGAAGCGACGGGCGGCACTTTCGTCGACATCACCAAACCCACTGAGATCCTTCCCGGGGTCTGGCTGACCGGTCCGGTCCCGCGGGTTCATCCCGAGCGCAACTGGAGCACGCTTGGCAAAGTCCGCAGCGACACCGGCGACGTCGAAGACACCGTTCCGGAGGACATGACGCTCGTATTTCGGACGAAACAAGGGCTGGTGTACCTCTTCGGCTGCGGACATGCCGGCGTGATCAACACGCTCACTTACACCCGCAAGGCGATCGACCCTGGGCCCGTGAAGGCCATCATCGGCGGGCTCCATCTGTTTGGCGCCAGCGACGACCAGTTGAAATGGACCGCCGGTCAATTCAACGCGTTTGGTTTGCAGCAACTTGTCGGCGCACACTGCACCGGCATCGAGTCGATCTACCGCATTCGCGAGCTGGCGGGACTGACACGACAGACGTGCATGGTGGGCGCGGTGGGAGCATCGTACTCGTTGACGAAGGGCATCAACGCGCTCCGCATCGCAAAGTGAAGCGCTGAGGTGCCTCAGGGCACCGATATCCGCGCGACATCCCCCTCGAGTACCACGTCGCCGATCGTCACGTACAGGTGGCCGTCGGTTCTCGACAGCGCGATGGCCATTCTGCGATCGAGCCGGGCCACGAGCGCCGCGACGAGCGCGCGATCGATGCTGTAAAGCTCGAGCACCTCCGCGCGGTGAATCCGTTCGCCGGCCCACTGCCGCAACAGCTGGTCGGGATCACGATGCGTGTACACCGCCACACGCGACGCCGCCTTGCCCGCTTTGTGCACGCGCGCAGCATTCGGAGCGCCGATCTCGATCCAGACGCGAATCCCACCCGTGAGATCGCGCACTGCGATAGTCGGCTCGTCGGGATCGGAAATCCCGCTCGAGAATGCAATACCTTCCGTATACTCCAGACAGTACGCGAGCAGCCGCGTGACGAGATACTCCTCGCTCTCCGAGGGATGTCGTGCGACGCGCAGCGCGATCGTCTCGTACACGTGACGGTCGACATCGGCCAGCTCGATGTCGAAAGTGTGGATGGTGGCTGTCAACGACATGTCATCATACCGCCAGAATCGACCGTCAGTATCGTAGAAAGAATGGCAGAGCGGCCACGGAAACACTCTTGAGCATCATCAGGGACGACCATTCTGGTTAGCTGACCTCCCCTCTCAGTCGCACCACAGGTGCGCAGAGACAGTCCCGCATCAGCCGCATTTGTAGGTTAATAGAGACAAAAAGTACAGCGGGGACCGAGTGCCGGTCCGCCTGTTCACAGGCAAGCAACTCGTTTACTCGACGGAAGGCGCGGTCGTGACGAGTCAGTCAACATCCCCGTACGACTCTGTCGCCTACACCCGCCACGCGAGCGGAAAGCTGGAGATTTCGGAGATTCGCTTCGCCCGCAGTCGCCTGACGATCTCGCTGAAGGACGCCACCCTTGTGTCCGCCGGGAGGCCGTAAGACCTCCAGGCGCGGAGATTGCCGTCACCGAGTGCCGGCTGCGAGCACGGTACGTCCGAACTGAATCAGCGCCCAGGAGAGGCAGCCGAACGCCATCGTGGTCGCCGCCGCGCGCACCAGGTTCCATCGCTTTCAGCGGACTTCGTCGAAGCGCCCGCGCACCGCCGCCAGGTCCGCGATCCGGTCCGGGTCTCTCGCTCCCTTGATGGCGTCGTTGAGAGGGAGGTGAACACTCACTGTGATGACGAATACCACCAGATACAGGAGCAGCGCCGCCAGGATCCATGACAGTACCGATCTGCCTTCCCGCAGGTGGAGCACCGCGGCCAGCGCGGTGAGCAGCAGCGCGCCGAGAAATGTCGGCAGGAACCATGGGTTGATGATGGCTCGATCGATCGACTGGAACGCCCCGACGAACGTCCTATCGTCGGTCCGCCCGAGCCCGGGCATGATGGTGTGCGCGTAGAGGACGAAGACACCCGCCATCAATCCCATGGACAGGGTGGCCCCGATCAACGTGGCGCCTTGGAGGAATCTCAACATCGCCGCCAGGATAACGGACCCGCCATCGCACTGCAATGCCGGCCGATCGGATCGCGTCAGGTGAGGTCCGGCCCTGCGGTGCCCTGGAGCCGCACCGCCAGCGCCTGGTGAGCGCGTTCCATCAGGCGTGCGTCACCGAGTCGATCGGTCCACCCGGTGAATGCGGCGGTGGGACCCTCCCACCTGAGCTCATCCACAGCGGCGAACAATGGCGTGTCGGTGCGCAGGGTCGCCAGTTCCTTGAAGCGCAGCGCCAGCGACTGATTCTCTCCCAGCACGCCGGGCGGGAACTGCTCGATCGGTCCGTAGCGATTCAGAAGCTGTGCCGCGGTGGCCTTGCCGATGCGGGCAATCCCCGGATAGCCATCCTGCGGATCTCCGACCAGCGCCAGGAAGTCCGGAATCAGCGGCGGATAGACTCCGAACTTCGCCCGCACGCCTGCGGCGTCACGAATGGCGTTGCCGCGCCGATCGATCTGGACGACGCGATCGCCGCGGACGCATTGCGCCAGATCCTTGTCGTTGGCCCAGATGCAGACCTTCTCCACCGCCTCATCCTGGGCGGCGAGGTGGGCGGCGGAGGCGAGCGCGTCGTCGGCCTCCAGCTCAACCATCGGCCAGACCACGACTCCCATGGCCGCCAGCGCCTCCTCGAGGGGATGGAATTGCGCCCACAGGGCAGGTTCCAGCCCTTCCCCGGTCTTGTATTCCGGCCAGAGCTCGTTGCGGAAGGATTCGATCACATGATCCGTCGCGACCCCTAAGTGGGTGGCGCCTTTCTCGATCATCTGCAACAGCGAGTGCAGCACGCCACCCACCGCGCCCAGAGGCCGATCCTTTGCCTGCTGAAACCGGCGCAGGCCGTAGAACTGGCGGAAGAGTTCATAAGTCCCGTCGATCAGATGGACGATCATAAGAGTCAGCGCGGCCCGCCCTGCCTCAAGCCGGCGCCCGCCTCTGGCTTCACTAATTTTATCCCGCCGTCCACGACCAGGAACAGTGCCGGCGGGCCGCTCATGATTCGTCCGGCCCAGAGCCTCGCGAGCATGCGGGGGACGCACTCATCGTACCGCGAACCAGTATGTCCAGCCCATCAACACCAGCTACCAGAATGGCCAACATCACCAAGTTGATCATTAATAGCTACCGCCGATAGGCCGCTGCCTGGATACGATAAAGCTCCGAGTAGGGGCCGCCCCTGGCCATGAGGTCGTCATGGCTGCCGACCTGGGCGACGCGGGCGCCATCGAGCACCACGATCAGGTCGGCCATGCGCACGGTGCTGAAGCGGTGCGACACGAGGATCGTGATGCCTCCGCCGTCGCGTCTGCCGCTCGCCTCCAGACCGGCACCGCGGGCAGCCGCCGCGTAACGCTCGAACAGCGCGTGCTCAGTCTCTGCATCGAGCGCGGCGGTGGGCTCGTCCAGGACGAGCAGCAGGGGGGCGTCACGCATGAAGCCGCGGGCCAGTGCCAGTTTCTGCCACTGCCCGAACGACACCTCAACGCCGCCCGGCCAGGTGGGCCCGAGCTGCGTGTCGAGTCCGGCGGGCAGACGGGCCACGACGTCCTCAGCACCGGCGCGCGTCACCGCGGCCGTGACCGCCGCCAGGTCATCGTGGCGAGGTAGATCTCCCAGCCCTACTCCATGGCGCGCGGAGAACTCGAAACGAAAGAAGTCCTGGAACGCGCCCGCCATCCGCGAGCGCCACTCATCCGCCCTGACTTGGCTCAGCGGGACACCGTCGGCAAGGATTCGCCCTGCGGTCGGCTCGTACAGCTTGGCGAGCAGCTTGACCAGCGTCGTCTTCCCCGCGCCGTTCTCGCCCACGAGCGCCACCACTGCGCCCGCCGGCAGCTCGACCGAGACGCGGTCGAGCACCAGCCGCTCGGTGCCGGGGTAGGTGAACGAAACCTCCTCCAGACGTATCCCCTGGCGCAGGCGCGCGGGGGCCTGAGCGGCGGCTGAGGCATAGAGCGACGCGGCGTAGTCCTCGAGCCATGCCAACCGGCGCGAGCCATCCATCCAGAAGCCGCGCAGGAATCCGATCTCGCCCACAGTCGCTCCAACGTAGGCGGAGAGCCGGCCGCCGGCGGCGAGCACCAGCAGCACGTCCCCGGCCGGGGCGCGCAGGACTGTCGACACAAAGACGATCGCCCCGACGTAGGCGGCGCCGAAGATCGCCCAGGCCAGGGAATGCCACAACGCGCTGCTGCGGCGCGCGGCGGAGATCGGAGCGTACCAACGCTCCCACGCACGGCGCCGGTCGCGCACCAGCCGCTCGCCGATGCGCGTGACGCGCACTTCCTTGCCGGGGGAAGCGCTGGTGGCGATCGTGAAGAGATGCAAGGCGAGGCGCGCGGCAGAGGCATGCCGCTCTTCAACAACCCGCTCGACCCCGGGACGCCAAGACGAGGTGAAGACCGTGGGGAGCGCAAAAACCGCCAGCATGGCAAGTGCGGGGTGAATCGATGTCAGAAGAGCGATCACCACCCCCAGTCGCAGGATCCAGCCGCAGGTGGAGAACACCGACATGTACATGTGGTCGAGCACGAAAACCTGGTTGCGCAGCACCGAGAGACGATCGAGGTACTCGGCCCGCTCCTGGTGGGCGATGGTGGCGACCGTCGCCAGCAGCCGTGCCACGTGCGCCTCCAAGGCGATCGTGACCTTGTCGCGGAAGCGCCGCTGGACGCGGGTGCTGAGCGTGCCCAGGAACCAGGTGGCGGTCGCCGAGGCTCCGAGGCCGAGGGCCGCGATGAGAAGCAGCTGCCGGTTCCCCTGGAGCGCTCCTTCTCCCAGGAACTTCATCCAGAGCACGAGAAGCGCGTCGGGGAGAGCGGCCAGCTGGGACAGGGTGAAGGCGGCGAGCATCATCCGCGGCTCGTGGCGATAGCCCAGCTTTAGCAGCCGCCACATCGAGGCGAGCGCGGGCGGCAGGCGCTCAGGCGAGGACGTCATACGCCGTCCCTTCCTCGTCCGCTTCGGCGGAGAAGCGCTGGGCCTGCAGGTCGAACATCGTGTGGTAGCGGCCGCCCAAAGCCATCAGCTCGTCGTGCGTGCCCAGCTCGACCACCCGGCCGTGCTCGAGCACGCAGATGCGATCGGCTTGTCGCACGGTCGAAAACCGATGGGAGATCAGGATCGTCGTGACCTTCCGGGTCGCGGTGAGGATGCGATCGAAGATCTCCGCCTCGCCGCGCACGTCGAGCTGCGCCGTGGGCTCGTCCAGCAGCACCAGCCCCGCGCCGAGGCGCACCGCACAGAGAGGGCGGGCCAGCGCCACGCGCTGCCACTGCCCGCCGGAGAGGTCGGTCCCGCCTTCATACCCGCGCGCCAGGGGGGTGTCGAGGCCCGCCAGCCCCGAAGCGCCCGCGTCGGATAAGGCGGCGCGAACCAGCTCGTCCGGGGCCCCGCCCGGCGCGACGTTGTCGCGCAACGGCAGCTCGAAGCGCACGAAGTCCTGGAACACGGCGGTGAGCCGCGCGCGCCACGAGTCAACGTCCAAATCCCGCAAGTCCGCGCCGTCCACCTCGATAACGCCCGATTGCGGGTCGTACAGGCGGCAGAGGAGCTTGGCGAGCGTGGTCTTGCCGGCGCCGTTCTGCCCGACGATCGCGAGCGACGATCCCGCCGGCACCGTCAGGTCGAAGCCGTCGAGGACACACCGCTCGCTTCCCGGATACGTGAACGACACATTACGGAAGCGGATCTCGCGCGCCGGCAGGCCACCCGCCAGGCGCGGCGAGGATCGGGGGGGCGAGAGCGCGCCCCGCGCGGCCATCGCTGCCTCCAGGCGCAGCACGGCCACGACGGGCGCCGAGGCCCCGTCGAGCACCCAGCTCAGCCCGCCGAAGGCGATGGCGCTGACACCCACTGCCACCTGGGCGTAAGCCACGACCCCCCCGAGGTCGAGTCGGCCGGTCGCCGCCGCCGAGGCCAGCGACCAAAACACCAAGAGGTTGGCCCCGGCGACCAGCAGGAGACTCCACAAGAGCGGCTTCTCGCGCAGACGGGTCGCCCGGTACTGCAGCTCGTGCAGCCGACTCCGCTGACCCACGAAGCGCTCGAGGACCCAATTCGCCAGCCCGAACAGACGCAGCTCCTTGGCGGCCGGCGGGTCCACCGCGAGCCGGTAGGCATAATCCGCGTGCCGCTGCGCCTCACGCACCTCCGGCGTGTTGCGGTCGCGCCAGACGGCGCTCTCCCGCAGCAGGCGGTGGGTCAGCAGCCACGCGCCGCCCAGCGCCAGCGGCGCCCACCAGGAGTAGCCGAACAGGACAATGGCGCAGGCCAGCCCCATGAACGTTTGCACCAGTTCGGCTGCGATGAAATCCATGTTGATGTGCATGAAAGGCCCGGTCATCCCGCGATCGAACTCCCGCGCCACGGTAAGGTCGGAAGCCAGCTCCGGGTCCTCCAAGTGGCCTATCCCGGGCGGCTTCACGCAGGCCTCGGTCAGTCGGTCATACAGCCAGGCCGCCACTTTGCTCCCGAGATTGGCGCTGATCGCCTGGTGCACCGGCACGAGCACCTGGAGCAGCACGAACACGGCTCCGACCGCCACGAGCGGCGCGGCCAGGCTGCCTCCATGCTGGATCGCGGCGACCAGCGACCCCATGGTTACAGCGAAGACCGCGGGAAGCAGGCCGCGCAGCAGCAGCGCGCCCCACCACACGACCGCCAGCCTGCCATCCACCTTGGGCAGGATCGCGAAGAACTTCCATTCCGCGCGCTCGCGCAACCGGTTGAGCATCGCGCTCCTCAAGACAAGCCGGGTCGTCGCGGCGATGATGACATAGTCAGGCGAGTCGGGGCTTCATGGCTGGCTCAGCGCGATGGGAAGCGTCGACCGATGAATGAGATCGAAGTGATCTCGGCGGGAGCTGGTGACGATTCCCATGACGTACCGATCGTGCAGCTCGTCGAGGACCCCCGCAATGCCGTCGACCAGACGCGGCGCCTCCTCGAGCCGGCGCGCGTAAAGCGCATTGCGCTCGTCCCGCAGCCTCTCGATCTCGCTCGGCGCCATCCCCCGCGCTTCCGCCAGGGGCCACACGCCCGTGCCCTGTACCAGGAAGAGCTCGATGAACTGCTCCTGAGTGAGCGCGATGCCGACCGACTTCAGCACCTGTCGCGTGGCTTCGAAGTACAGGTGCTCCGTTTCGACCAGGACTCCATCGTTGTCCCAAAGGATGGCTTTGATCATGTTCTGAATCGTACTTCTCCCAGCCCACGGATCACAATCCATCCTGATCAAACCAGCCGCAAATGCAACGAGATCAGCAAGCCGATTTGCATGGGAACGACGAATCAGGGAACCGGGGAGGGACCGCTGCCTTCGGGCTGATCCGACCTGGACATCGGTAACACCGGAGCGGTGGAATGCGCGAGCTACGACAGCGGGACCGGCACCTTCACCATTCAGGGATCCCTCTGAACGCCTTCAAGCGGGCCACCCCTGCAGATGATTGAATACTGAACGCCTCTGTTCCAGGGTCCCGAGGCATAGTCCCTCGGGACCCCGGTTTTCGAGGGAACCGCTTCTTGATCCCCAAAGGGTTTGCCTGATAGCATCGATTTCATGAATGGGATGCTTCTCTCCCGGCGCTCGGGTTCCGCTGCCGTGACCCTCCTGGGGCTCTCCCTGTTCGTCACGGCGCCGGTCGCGGCGGAAAAGCTGGTCTTCAAAGAATCCGCCGGGTACTGCGCCGAGATCGATGGCGCCGACGCGTCGGATGCCCGATTTTTCTTGACCGACCCCCCGGGGCGCGTCCTGGTTGACCTGCCGTCGCTGTCGGCGAATGTCCTCATCCTGCCGAAGGTGAGGAAAGTGGTGATGTTGCCGCCGTCGAGCATTCAACCGGAGGTGGACCCGTCGAGCCTCGGAAATGAGGATGATGGCGAGAGTGTCGCCCGATACGTGGCTCAGCTGCCATCGGACGCTCCGGACTCCCCGGTATCGGTAACGGGAGGTGCCTGGAGCTTCGAGGTCGGGGATGCGGAGGTGCGCATCCTGAAGGCGGCCGACTGTCACGCCAACGTAGCGCCGGTCATCCCGGTCGCGGGGGAAGCATTGGTCCTGCGGGCTTGCGACACCTACTGCGCCGAGATCAACGGGGCCTATGCGCCGGACGTCCGGTTCTTCTCGACCGACCCCAAAGGCCGCCTCCTGGTCGACCTTCCCTCCATGTCGACCAGCGCCCTCCTCACGCTGAAGGCGCAGAAGCTGGTGACATTGCCGCGGTCGAGCTTCAAGCTCGAGGCCGATAAGAGCAAGGCCGCGCTTGTGGATCAGGTTTCCCCGGAGGCCCCGGTTTCCTCCTTATCGATGGGCGGTTCCGCCTGGAGCTTCAAAGTCAACGATTCCGAGGTGCGCATCCTGAAAGCATCCCAGTGTCGTCCCGTCGTCGCCGAGCTCCCGCTCAACGAGCCGGTGACGGACGACCTCAAGGCAAAAAAGTGCCTGCACCAGGACTCGCGGCCGATCCGGACAACCGACTGCACCAACGGCGCCTTCCTGAGGAACTCTTGCGACGTCCCCGTCGTGGCAGTGGTCCAGATCACCCAGCACCTGTTCAGTGGAACCTTGCCGCAGACCACTTCGGTCGTCATTCCCCCCGGCGTGGACTATCCGCTGGGTTGCGTCTGGTCGAGCGGAGCCATGGGCCCCGCGAACTTCGACATCCTCGCGGCGGCGTTTGCCAGGCACCAGTCGACCGGGCACTGACACTTCCGTCCGGAGATTCAATCACTTCTAATCCTCTCTACTGGTCCGCATCCCCTGCTTCACCTCCTTCGCCGGAGGAACATACCAACCAAGACTCCGGTGACCGCTACTCCCACCATAGTCTTACCTGGGTTCTGCTGCACCCACCCCTTGGTGTCGCGGTACAGATCCCCAATGGTCTTCTTTTTGATCTTCTCGAGTGTTTCACGGGAGGTGTCTGCGAACTCGTTCAGCTTCTTATCGGCTGTCTCGCCCAATGATGAGAACACATGTACCGCCATGATCATCCTCCATGAGTTGGGACCGGGCAAATTTACCTTAGCTTCGCGCCTTTTCGAAGATAGAACGCCACACGTAAATGATAGGCACGAACTCGAGAAGCGGAAAGCGGGTAAATACCCGATATGAGTCAAGGAAACTACTGATGAGCGCCCATTCCGTCCACCACGAGCGGGTCAATTTTTGGGAGTCTTTTGCTTGGCGATCGGCTCATGGAGGGGTATAGTAAAAGCAGAGACCGACCCGTTGTAATGAGTTGCTGCGTGGCGATTGAAGTCCCTATTCAATCCAGACGTAAGTAACCAGAGATGACGGGTCGGTTCTTCGTTTTAGCGACTTCCTTCATCCCGTCTCCAACGCCATGAGAGCTGAGAGAGTCCAGGGTTTGCCGACCCCTACATTTCGTGAGCGAGCCAGTGCACTCCGCTCCAAGGCGGTCGTGGTGATTCTTGCGATGAAGCATCCGGGTACACCATGGTACGCGAAGGCCTGCGGCATCCTGACCCTGTTGTACCTCTTGGCTCCCATTGACGTGATCCCCGATTTCATCCCCGTGATAGGCCACTTGGACGACATCATTCTGGTGCCATTTGGATTTTGGCTGACGATCAAGCTCATTCCGAAAGAGGTCTGGTCCGAATGCGAAGCTGAGATCAGAAGATCGAGGGTGGAGAAGCCAGGAAAGGATTGGAGGGGCCTCATCCTGGTTGTAGGGGTCTGGATTCTCATGGCCCTGCTGGGGATGCTGCTGGTTCGAAAGCTCTTTCAGTGAAGCCGTCAACTCCGAAACAGGCGTTGAGACTCTCTCACGGTCCTTTCTGCCGTCGCTTTGGCCAATAAACTCGCCCGCCACGAATCGGGTGGCGCCGCGCTGTGGGTCGGATCGAGAGCCCGGTGGGTTTATGGGAGGATGGGTTTCGGCTGCTTCTTAATCAGGCAAGCATACCAATTGATCGAAACATACTTCCTGATCCCCGCGGTTGCCGCCATTTCCAGGCCGCACGCCTGCGCTTCGCGCCGCAGGCGCCAGTGGGTGATGCTCTGGCCGTGACGGCCGGAAATCGCGTGTTGGATGAACTTGCGCAGGAACGTGAAACTGATGGGGTGATGAAAGGAAACCAGCACCTTGTAGCGCGAAACGCGCGCCGCTTCGCGCAGCATGTTCTGGCGGGTGCGCTCATCGCGGATGTGATGCAGCAGGCGCCAGAGAATGACGCAATCCACCGAGTTGTCCGCCAGGGGCAGGCGCTCGGCATCGGCATTGATGAAACCCAGAATCAATTTGCTTCCGGCGCCGGCCGCCCGGGCCTCCAGAATCATGGCGCGTGAAAAATCCGCCCCCAGATACCGGATGCCGCGCTCTTTCAACTTCGGCACCCACCGCCCCGCGCCGCACGGGCTGTCGAGCACCAGGGCTCCCTGAGGCAAATCACTCAGCCAGCCGGTGAGAAATCTTTCTTCGAGATGATGCCGGTGAAACCGACCCGGCGACCGGGCTTCGCGGTATTTGGCCGCTTTCTCGGGAGATTGCCAGGACTGCTTGGCCGGGTAGCCGCCTGCTGCCTTTTCGCCGCTCATGTTTTTTTCAAGAAGAAGGAACCGAAAGTGAATTTGCGGTCGGGTATGGCGGTTCACCGATTCTTTGGGCCGGTCTTCCGCACGGAACTCAACGATATTAACAGGATAAGCTGCCTCCCGCATCTTGATCCTCGGGTTCTCTTGGGAGGCTTGATTCCCCCATCGTGGCAGAGCAGAATGCTGAGGAACCGATTCATCGGATATCCAGCACATGTCGACCGTGCCGATTCCAAATACTGACTTCAAACCTGCGCAGGCGGAACGTCTTCGGGTGCGTGCCGTCTACCTCGAGGGGCAGATCGACCTGAAGACCTTCCGCACGCGGAACCCGAATTATCCCGTACTCGCCGCCGACCCTCTAATCGTCGAACCGATCCGCGGCAGCTTCCTGGTGGTCACGAAGTTCGGCGCCCTGGTGTTCTGGAACTGCGCTGAGCCGCTACAGCGCTCGCTCCTGTCCGACACTCAGCAGCTGATTGGGGATTCCGGGCTCGAGAGGATGGAGGACTGGCTGGACGTGCTCGTGGGAGCCGGCGAAAACGCCGTTACCTTCAACGAGGTTCGCGTCAAAGAACTCTCCCTCGACCGGATCAGCATCATCTCGCGGGCGATTGCGCAGTCTGTGGCACTGGATCACATTGAGCGCGAAGTCGCGATGGCGTTGAGCCGCTTCGAACCGGTGGTCGTGGGCATCCGGGCCACCGGGCGCCTGCGGCTCTCGGTGAGGCAGGTAGTGAAGACCATCGGTTTCGCACTCCAGGTCCGATCGTCGGTGCTCGCCAATCTCACTTTGTTCGACAGACCGCCAGAGACTTGGGAGAGCGAGATGCTGGAACGCCTGGACAGCCAGCTCTACGACTTCTTCGATCTGGAAGAGCGCCTCTCCGCCATCAATCAGAAGGTTGACTATTTCTCCGACATGAGCTCAATCTTCATGAACCTCCTGATCGACCGGCGAAGCGCTCAGCTGGAGCTGGCGATCCTCATCCTCATCCTCATCGAGGTGCTGGTCTTCATCTGGTCGGTCCTCCGCTGAGATCCGCCTCCCGCCTTCCGCCTCTTCAGTTCAGCGACCGGATTGAATGGGATGCACGTCGACTGATACCATAGGCGGGCGATGAATCCAGAACAGTTCGTTCGGCGGCTGGGGGAGGCGAGAGCTTCCGCCATTTTGAGGTGCCCATCGGCCCTGACGGCCCGTCCGGCCATGGAAGCAGCCGTTCGCGGCGGCTTCCGCATCGTGGAGTTCACTCTCACTATTCCGGGAGCGCTGGACCGCGTGGAGGAGTTTGCCGGCCGGCCGGATCTGATCGTGGGTGCGGGCACCGTCCTGACCGTGGAGGAGGCCCGGGCCTCGGTGGAGCGGGGCGCCAGCTTTCTGGTGTCGCCGGTGATGGATCCGCTGGTGATCGAGGCCGCCCGATCCCTGGGGGTCGCCATGATCCCCGGCTGCCACACCCCGACGGAGATGCTCTCCGCCCACCGGGCCGGAGCGCCGCTCCAGAAGCTATTCCCCGCCCCCGGCACGGGCCCCGCCTTTGTGCGGGCCTGCCTGGGGCCGATGCCGTTCCTGCGAATCGTCCCCACCAATGGGCTGGACGCCGGCAACGCAAAGGCCTGGCTCGATGCCGGGGCCTTCGCTCTTGGTTTCAATCATGCCCTCTTCGTACCTGAAGAGCTCGCTGCCGGAGCCTTCGATCGCGTCGAGGATCGCGCCCGCGCTCTGCTTGCTGCGCTGCGCTAATCCGCGGGAACGTGTTCGGCAGCGCCTGGATGAGACCATGACCTGCGCGGAAACTCTATTTCCTGCACCGCCTCACTGATCCAGTTTCTCTTCTTCCGGCTCTTCCTGATTCGGGATCGCGGGCTCGTTCCTCAGCAGCGTCGCCTTGAGCGTCACGTCGGCGTCGTCGATCACCCGGAAGTCCCGCACCCAATCGAGGTAACCCGCCATCTTGATGGTGATCGAGTGATCGCCCGCAGTCAGGCGCAGCCTTCTGACGGGGGTCGTGGCCACGAGCCTGGAGTCGATGTAAATCTCGGCAGCCTCCGGGCTGCTTTCTATCGTGAGGATGCCCATCCGAGGGGGCTCAGGGGGCGCCTGAGGCCGCGGCTGCTGCGGAGGCGGAGGCTGGACCTTTGCGGCTACCACCGGCGGGGGGATCTCCCGGGTGGGCGGAGCGGCCTCATGAACGGCCGCCGGAGCGCTCGCGAGGTCGGCCTCCGGGCCGACGTCCAGGATTGCCGTGGCGATGGAGTCATAGAAGCCGACCGTCAGGTTATAGAAGACCACCGTGGAGAAATTGACCTTGTCGAGAGTGAACTCCCGCGCAAAGGCGCGGCGCTCTTCCTTCTCGTCCCGGTAGTTGACGCTTTCGGAGAGCGGTTGTCGGCCAATCTCCCTGCCATTCACGCGCAGGACCAGCGTGCCTTTCAGGTCTCCGCCATACTCGCCTGATCCCTTCCTGCCGGTGAAGTCATCGATATACACCCTGGCCACGACGGCCCCCTTGGAGGGGCTTAGCTTGAAGCCTCGCCCTTTCAAGTAATAGGCAAGCCCATCGGTGAACTCCTGGTCATAGGTACTCCGGAAGGCATCGCTGGAATGCCAGCGATCGTCGACGTCACCTTTGCGTCCCGCCGTCTCGGTGATGGTGACGGAGGCGATGCGTATCGAAAGGGGGAAGGGAGCTTTCTGCCGCTCCAGCTCCTGGGTGGCAAGAAGCTCTTTCATGCTCGGGCGGGGTGCGGCGTGGGTCATTGACGCCGCGCAGAACGACGCGATCACGACGAGGAGGGATGACACCACCCCCCGGCAGCGAGTGCACCGATTCGTGTCCATGGAAGTCTGGCCTCTTTTCGGATTCGTTTGCCTTCAGGTGAGCGGCAAGAAAACTATACCTGAAGCTCAAGACCGCGGCAATGGGCCCCCACCAAGGCGTTCCCGCCACTGCATTGCCGGCCCAAATCCTCCGCTTACCTTGAAATCATCGCGCCAGCGCGCCCGGCAATCTCTGGACTTTTTTCATTCCGTTCCCGATCATTTTCAACCCTTATCGTTCAGTGTCGGTCTGGAAGTCGAAGGTCGAAGTCGAAATCCATCGCGCTTAGGTACGAGTAGGATAAATACGCAGATTGGTCTCAAGAAGGTTCCCATGATGCGTCAGGCCATGTGCGCCACCGCCGCCATCCTGCTGCTGTTGGATACTCCGTCTCGGCCGGTGCTCGCGGACCCGGGGCTCACCAAGGCCCAATGGAGCAAGGATGTCGAATACTTCGCCCACGAGCTGCCCAAGCGACACAAGAACCTCTTTCACGCCATTTCCCGCGCGCAGTTCGAAAAGTCGGTCGCGGATCTGTCGGCGGCGATCCCGTCGCTGTCGGATCACGAAATCATTGTGAGACTGCTGCAGATCACCGGCAGCGTCGGAGACGGTCATACCGGTGTCCATCTACCGTCCACCTTCAAGCGCTACCCGCTGGCTGTGTTTTGGTTCGGCAACGACCTGCGCGTCGCTGCCGCGACCAAGGAGTACGAGCGCGCGCTGGGCACACGCGTCGTCAAGATCGGCGATCTGAGCATCGATCAAGTGCGGGCGCGAGTGGCCACCTGCTTCCCGAGTGCGGAGAACGAGAATCCGTGGTACGAGATGAGCACCGGCCCCGCGTTCATCCTGAGACCCGAGATACTTCACGCACTCGGCATCGTATCCAATCTCGACCGAGCTCCCTTCACCTTCGAGGACGACCAGGCCCAGCAGTTCACTCTCGAGGTGACGCCCGTCGTCCAGGACGGGAGCCTCAATGCGCGGCTCCTTCGTCCCTCCTCCACCCAGCCGCTCACCCGGCAGAGGATGGGGGAGAGATTCTGGTTCACGTACCTGCCGGACTCCCGGACGGTCTATGTCAGCTTCAGGGGTTACGAGTCGCTCGGGTCCCACACGCGGGAGCTCTTCAAATTCGTGGACGACCACGTTACGGATCGGCTCGTCATCGACATGCGCCAGAACGGCGGTGGCGATTTCCTGCAAGGGCGCAAGCACCTCATCCGGCCGCTCAAGAAGCGTGCGAGCCTCGACGAGAAGGGAAAGCTCTTCGTGATCGTGGGTCGCCATACCTTTTCCGCCGCAATGGTCAACGCCATCGATTTCCGCAAAGAGACCCATGCGTTGCTGGTGGGGGAACCCATCGGGGAGCGGCCGAACAGCTATTCCGAGAACGACGAGATGACCCTGCCGAACTCCCGCCTCGTGGTCTCCTACTCGACCGAGTACTACAAGTTCCTGGACGAGGACCTGCCGGCGGTCTTGCCCGACCAGAGGATCGATCCTGACTGGGAAGCCTTCAAAGCAGGGCGAGATCCGGCCATGGAGTGGATCCTCGCGTACGGCTCCGGCTCATAAGGATCGGCTCCCACGCAGGGTTGCATGATAAAATGCCCGACAGCAGAGGTTCTCAGATGCCCAGTGATGACGACGATTTCGGCAGCCCGCGGGTCGATTCCTTCCCCCCCAAGTCCGAACTGAGCCCGTCCGAACCCGCTTCCCAGGAGACGGAGGAGTTCGCCCGGTTGTTGGATGCTTCGCTCGCGCCGAGGTCCCACCGGGAGGGCGAGACCGTCGAGGGGACCATCGTGGCGATCGGCCCGGAGGTGGCGTTCGTCAATATTGGTGGAAAAGGCGAAGCGACCATCGACCTCGAGGAACTGGCGGATCCCGACAGCGACGTCCCGGTGAAAGTCGGCGACACCGTCAAAGCCATCGTCGTCTCGACGGTCGGCGGCCTGAAGCTTTCTCACAAGCTCGCCCGAGGGGCCGCGACGCGGCAGCGCCTGATCGATGCCTTCCAGGCCGGACTCCCGGTGGAGGGGCGCGTCGAAAAAGCGATCAAAGGAGGATACGAAGTACGAATCGGAGGGCAGCACGCCTTTTGTCCGATCTCTCAAATCGACACCATCTTCACCGCCGATCCCTCGATCCACCTGGGGCAGGCGTACACTTTCTGGATCATCGAATGTAAGGCGGAAGGCAAAGACCTGATCGTCTCGCGCCGGGCGCTCCTTCAGGAAAAGCTGGCCGAGCGGGCGGAGGAAATCCGCCGGGTCGCCGTCCCCGGCGCCATTCTAGCCGGCCGCATCGTGTCGGTGCGCCCCTTCGGAGCGTTCGTCGATCTCGGAGGAGGAGTCCAGGGCCTCCTGCATGTGTCGGAAATGGGCTGGACTCGGGTGGAAAACCCGGCGGACGTGGTCCAGCCGGGCGACGCGGTCACCGTCAAGGTTCTCCGCACCGACAACGACGGAAAGATCTCGCTTGGTCTGAAACAGCTGCAGGCCGATCCCTGGTCGACTGTGGCAGAGAAGTACAGGGTGGGCCAGGCGCTGGCGGGGAAGGTCACCCGGCTTGCGGATTTTGGCGCCTTCGTCGAGCTGGAACCGGGGATCGAGGCCTTGGCGCACGAGTCCGCGTTCGCATCGACGGGAACGCGCCACGGATGGAAGGCCGCCGTCCCGCCCGGTGTCTCGGTAACGGTGGAGATCCTGAGTATTGATCTGGAACGCAAGAGGATTGGCGTTTCGATCAAGGGCGCCGGGGAAGAACGCCAGGAAGGCGAGTACGCGGAGTATCAGAACCGGGCGCCGATCGAAGGTTTCGGCTCGCTTGCCGAAAAGCTTCGCGCGGCAATTCGGCCGCCGAAAAACTAGCGGCCGCGACCCTCCATTCAATTCAGCCCCAACGACGGTTCACCGGATACTGCAGGACAAGCGGCGGCCAGACCTTCGCAGGGATTGTAGCGGCAACCCGTCGCCTGCACCCAGCGCGGTCAGGGCCCGGAGGCCAGGCGCTTGCCGCCCGAGGGTGCCGTCGTGCGCGCGGCTCGAGCGTCGGGCTGCGGCGTCCCTCCTTTCAGGAGACCGATCGTCTGCTCGGCCAGTTCCGCGAGTTCGTCCGTCGGCTCGCTGCGCAGCGCCGCAAGGGAACGCAGGAATCCGCGCAGGGGGCCGATCGCATCCGAAGAACTTCCTGCCGCGATCGCCGCGGCTGCTGCGTCGAGCTTGGCCAGCAGGCCGTTCTCGCGCCCTTGGGGGAGATGGAGCGCGAGGACCTCGTTCCGCAGATCTTGCACGGCCCGCGCCGGCTGCGCCGTTGCGATGGCCGCCCAGGCGCTCCACAGCTCCTCGCCGTGGATGCCGTCGTCGGCCGAGAAGTAGAGGCGCGCACCGGACCGCCTGAACCCCGCCGGAGTCGAGGAAGCGGGGCCGGGCGAGATGTCCTGGACCCGGACCGTGCCCTCCGGGGTGCCGTCGCTCCGCCAGACCTCGACGCCGTGCAGGCCATCCGAGGCGGCGAAGAGCAGGACGCCATCCACTTCGGTCAGTGCTGCCGGCATGGAGTCCGCGATTCCGGGCGCGATGTCCCGCACGGGACTCGTCCCTTCCGCCGTCCCGTCGCTCTTCCACAGCTCGTAGCCGAGCGCGGGGTCGCGGGCGGCGTAGTAGAGCATCGATCCGACGGCCACTGCGGGTCCGGGAGGCCGATCCGTCGTTCCCACGTCCTCGCGGACTGGGACGAGGGTCTGTCCGTCCGTGTCGGTCGCGTAAAGGTCGTACGTCCCCGGGTCGTCCTTAAGGAAGGCGAAGATCCGGTTCTCGGCACCGAACAGCCGGCCACCACCGTGGGGCCAGACGGGATCCAGGAGCTGCAGTGGGAAGGTTCCCTCCGCGGTCCCATCGGTCCGCCAGAGCTGGCTGAACGGCGTCATCACCATGAAGTAGGTCGCTTCCCCGTCGGAGACGATGTCGGTCAGGTGGGAGGCCCCGAACAGGGGCGCATAAATCTGCTCGACGAACTCCGTTCCGGCGGACGTTCCGTCCGTTCGCCAGAGCTGGCCCGACAGCACCGGCCAGATCAGCGCCTGCGTCCCCAGAGTTGCGACTCGGATACCGGAGCGGGGCTCCGGACCCGGCACCAGGTCGCGTACGAGCCCGGTGCCTTCGACCGTGCCGTCGCTGCTCCAGGGCTCGGCACCGCTATCCGGGTCTCTCCCCAGGAACACTACGCCGCGGTCCACGGGGACGAAGGACAGGAACTCTCCCGGGAGGTCGGCCAGGAGGAGCGTCCCCTCGACCGAGCCATCGCTCACCCACGGCCGCCACAGCCCGGATCCGTCGTCGTCGTTCAGGCTGAAGAAGAGCTTCCCCAGGGATGAGGTGAAATCCTGGAAGGCGAACGACTGATTAGCGCTCCCGGGAAACAGCTCGGCCACCATCTGCGTGCTCGCCGTCGAGCCAGCGCTCTTCCACAGCTCGGGGCCGTGGGTGCCGTCGTCGGCCGTGAACATTACGGTGCCGGAGACGTCGGTGAGCAGTTCGGGGCGGGACCCCGCCGTCTTCCGGATGTCCTTGACGAGAAGCGTCCCCTCGGGCGTGCCGTCGGTTCTCCACAGCTCGCGGCCGTGCACGCCGTCATCCGCGCTGAAGTACACCGCGCCCGCCGTCGCATGAGGGCCGAGAAGGGGGAATGAGTTGGCGGTGCCGGGGCGGATGTCCCGGAGCAGGTAGGTGCCCTCCGACGTCCCGTCGCTCCTCCACAGCTCGCGGCCGTGGGGCGCCAGGGTCAAGGGAAAGATAATGGCGGAGCCCAGCACGTTCATCGGCCCGATGAACGGCGTTTCGGGACCCGGCGCGAGTTCCCGGACGAGGAACGTGCCCTCGGCCGTGCCGTCGGTCCTCCACAGCTCGCTTCCGAGAGCGGGGTCGAACCCGCGGAAGAACACCTGCCCCTGGGCGGCCACGAGGTCCGCTGCCGCGATGTTTCCGATGGGGTGCGTGCCCTCCTCCGTGCCGTCGCTCCTCCAGAGCCGCGCCGGCTCGGACGTGCCGAAGCCGGTCGACGCGAAGAGGAGAAAGCTCCCGAAGGAGACCATCCCACCGATACCCGATCCCAAGGGCCCGGGCCGCAGGTCCGTCACCAGCACCGTCCCGGCCTCGCTGCCGTCCGTCGCCCACAGCTCGGTGCCGTGCACACCGTCGTTGGCGAGGAAGAAGGCGCGCTCGCCGACGACGGCAACCGTCATCCGGATGCAGTCGTCCAGGTTCGACCCGACGGGATGGATGTCCCGCAGCAGCCTCGTCCCCTCCTCGGTGCCGTTGCTGATCCACGGCTCGGCCCCGTGCTCGCCGTCGTCGGCGCAGAAGACGGCGCGGTCCCCGAAGGCGAAGAGCCGCAAGCTGCTCGTGAAGGTGCTGCCCGAGGATGAGCCCGGGCCCGGGCGGATGTCCCGTGCCAGGCGCGTCCCGCTCTCGGTGCCGTCACTCCTCCACAGCTCGGAGCCGTGCAGCGCGTCGCGCGCCGCGTAGAGGAGCTGGCCGCCGACCACGATCGGGCGGTCCTGCACCTCCATTGTTCCGTCGTTGTCGGCGGGAGCGATCGGATAGGTGGTCTCGGGCGTGCCGCCACTCCGCCACAGGTGGCTATTGAGGGCGTCGGTGAAGTACAACACGCCCTCCATCTCCGGTCCGACGAGGACGCCGATGTTCGCCGTGGAGTTCGGCGACGTGTCCTCGACGAGCCAGGTCCCAACCTCGGTGCCGTCGGTCCGCCAGAGTGCGTAGCCGCTCCCTTCCGTCGCGGCACCGAAGTAGACAACCCCCGCGGCCTCGCCCCAGGTGAATGGGTTGCTCCCGGCAGGGTCGGGGACGGCGCGGATGTCCGCGACGAGGTGCGCCGGACCCTCCGAGGCCAAGGCTGGGCAGAAAAGAATCGACCCCACGACGACAGCGGCGAGCATCGAGGCGCGGAACAATGGTGTCCTCCCCCCTGAGATGTGGTCACCCCTCACGAGCATTTAAATACACTTTGGAGCCGATTTAGATTGCCAGTGAGCTTCTTTTATCGCTATTCCGCCACGATTGCAACCAAAATGATTGTCCCTGGTCGGCCGCTCCCCGTGGGAGCGCCCCTCTTGCCTGATGCTCACTTTGGCTATTGGGGGTCGATGCCATCCCGCCGTCAAATTGCCAAACACCGGGCACCGAGCAGGTGCCAGCGGCCGCTCTCGGTGAGCGGTCCTCGCGACCCCAAGCCGAACGCGTTCAAGCGTTAGCATTCCGTCGAGCCAAACCTCGGGAGGATGGCACGGAGCTTGTAATAGGCTCTCGGGTATGGTGGGTCCGAAAAAGTCGGCCTGTCCTAACGCCTCGAACCGGCCCCGTGGCCATGGGAGGGTCTTATGCGTAGAGTTCGCGGTACTGAGACCGTCCCTGTACTGCTCGCGATGATTGTCGTTTGCGTCGCTCCACGCCTCGCCTTCGCCGAATGGCCCGAGCTGGGTCGAGCCGTCAGCACCGCGGCCGGCACCCAGGACACTCCCAGGATCGCCACCGACGGCGCGGGCGGAGCGATCATCACCTGGCACGATCTCCGCAGCCCGCGCATCAATATCTTCGCCCAACACGTTCTGGCCTCGGGCAATGTGGATGCCGCCTGGCCCGCCGATGGCCGGGCCCTGCTGAACAACCCCACGGCGCTCGCGACCGCGCTCGCTGGGCAGAAGGCGCCCGTGATCGTCTCGGATGGCGCGGGCGGAGCGATCGTCGCCTGGCAGGACGGTCGCAGCAGCGTGATAGAGTCCGACGTCTTCGCACAACACGTGCTGGCCTCGGGTGCGCTGGACCCCGCTTGGCCGGCCAACGGAACGGCGTTGTCCACGGCCGCGGGCTTCCAGCTCGAGCTGGTCATCGTCTCGGACGGCGCGGGCGGAGCGATCGTGGCCTGGATGGATGGCCGCAGCGCCGTCAGCGACTTCGACATCTTCGCCCAGCACGTGCTGGCGTCCGGTCGCGTCGACCCCCGCTGGCCCGCCCAGGGCACCGCTCTGTGCTCGGCGCCCGGGCCGCAAGCGTCTCCCAAGATCGCGAGCGACGGCACGGGAGGCGCCATCGTGACGTGGACCGACTTCCGCCTCGGTGGTGCGAACGGCGACATCTTCGCCCAGCACCTGCTGGGCTCGGGGGCGGTGGACCCCGCGTGGCCCGCCAACGGACGTGCGGTCTCCCTCGCCGCCGGATCCCAGCTCGATCCGACGATCGTCTCGGACGGCGCGCACGGCGCGATCGTAACCTGGTCCGACGCCCGCGACGGGCAGTTCGACATCTATGCGCAGCGTCTGCTCGTCTCGGGCGCGATCGCTCCGGGCTGGCCGGCGGACGGGCGCGCCGTGTGCACCGCCCCGCTCGAGCAGCTCGCTCCCGTCATCACGTCGGACGGCGCGAGCGGCGCGATCGTGAGCTGGCAGGACTTGCGCAACAACGCGAACCGCAACACGTTCGCTCAGCACGTCCTGGCCTCGGGTGCGATCGATGCCGCCTGGCCGGTCAACGGCAGAGCGCTCAGCCTGTCGTCGGGAGATCAGTCGAACACCTCGATCGTGGCGGATGGCGCCGGCGGCGCGATCATCGCGTGGGAGGAGGACTTCTTCATTCTCGTGCAACACGTGGAGGCGTCGGGACTCCTGGATCCCACGTTCCCCGTCTCCGGTCGTTTCGTGAGGCTCGTCCAGACTTTCCAACAGACCCCGGACCTCGTCACCGCCGGAGCTGGGACCGCGATCGTGGCGTGGAAGGATCTCGAGCCGGGCGCCGACTCGGACATCTACGCTATGCAGGTGCTGGCGACGTTTACGGTGGGCCCGTGTAACGGCTCGCCCGCGTCTCTTCCCGTGGAGGTGGACGGCGTCCAGGTGTCACCGAGCGGCTCGGATGCCGTGATCACGTGGAACTTGGCGATCCGAGCGTCGGCCTCGACCGTCCTGCGCGGGCGGGTGAGCGGGCTTCCCGTGGGTTCTGGCGGCGCCGACGAGCAGTGTCTGGCCGACAACACCGAGCTCACAACCCTCACGGACTCCGATTCTCCCCCTCCTGCGGGCGATGCGTTCTGGTACCTGGTCCGCGGCGAGAACGCCTGTGGCAGCGGTTCGTACGGTTTCGAAGCACTTAACGGAGCACCTGGGGCAGCGCGCGTGAGCGCGGCGTGCCCGTAGGCGGAGTGGACGTCCTCGGGAGGTTGGCCGGCCTAAGGCCTTCCACCGTTCTGGAAATCCAGGGGCCCTCAGTTTCAAGGAGCACTGTGGGGCTTCAGGACGAAGATGTCCAGATTCACCCAGTCCGCCACCGAATCGCTGCTCCGGGTCCCGCTCCAGTTGTTGGTTCAATGCCTCGCCGGACCTACATGAAGTTGCGCGTGTGTAGCGCCGAAAGCGCCTCGGCCTCGTCGGCGGGGAAGCCCAGCTTCTCGAGGCGCTGGCGTCGCCCGCGGTCCATGTCCTCCCGAAGCGCGACGACCCGGTCGTGCCCCTTCCCGAGGTCGTCAAGCTCCCACGATCCCGCCGCGAGGAGCACCAGCGCGTCGAAGACCTCCTCGTTCAGCCCGTCGGTGTTCCGCAGCGCGTCGTGACGGCGCTCGACTGCGGCGGCAAGGCGTGGGCGCAGGCCCTGGTCGAGCCCCATGTGACGGCGCAGGTGCGCCAGGCCGAACGCCACGTGACGCGCCTCGTCCTGCGCCGCCAAGCAGCACACCTGACGCGTGACCGGGTCGGAGGCGTTTTCGTGCAGAAACCACAGCAGCGACAGGAAGGATCCTTCGCCGAGGACCGAGAGCAGGAAGAACGCCAGCGCGAAGTCGGGCTCCTCGAGGAGCGTCTTCAATGATTCCTGGCCGCCGACCGTCGATAGGCCCATGTCCTTTCGCACGAGCAGGGCGCGGCGGGTGAAACACTCGATGTGGCGCGCCTCGTCGGCCGCCTGGATCGCGAGCAGCTGCAACACCTCGCGGAAGTGGGGATGGATCTTCGCGAGGAAGCTTGCGGGCACGATCAGCGCTGCGGTCTCGTTCTCGACGAGAAAGGTCATCACCTGGACGACGGCGTCTTCAATCTCGGGCGGGTGCGTGATCGGCGCGCTCCAATCGACCGCCGTGGCGGGATCCCACTGCGCTGCCGCGGCCTGCGCATAGAGGGCCGCCGCCTCGTCCGCCCAGACGACGTCCTTGTCGGCCAACGGGAAATCGAAGGCGGGGCTGCCGGCCTCGACTTTCGCGCCGCGCGCCGCAAGTCCCCAGCGCGCCGGCGGCTTGTCGACCACACCACCCGGCAGCGTGCGATCGGGAGCACCGGCGGCCTCGGCTCCCTTCCAGCGTCCGGTTTCGGCCGAACTCCGCACGATGCGCGCGATCGGCCCCAACCCCTGGCCGCCGGGAAACAGCTCGATCTCGTGTCCCTCCGCCCTGCACCAGGCGCGCAGGTGAACAGCAAGCTCTTCGTGCGATCCGAACACATGGAGCGGCGCACCAACGGGGATCTGCCGCAAAGCACGCTTCAAGAGAAGATGCGCTCCTCGGTCGAGACCCAGGGCGCCGAGCTCGATTCTCGGGACATCGATCATTTTGCTATTCCCGCCCCGCGCGCATGAGCCACGCATCGAGGGTGCCGAACAGGTCGACCGCGCGATTCAGCTGCGCGTAGCCGTCCACGCGTCCCGGCAGCCACCGCTTCAATCCCTCCATGTCGAGCAGCGCGCGAACGGAAGGGTCGTCGTACGACATGGCGAGCAGCAGCTCGGTGAACCGGATGAGCTGCGGCGCGGGGACACCCTCCAGCACCGTGAAGTTGCAGTGATCGTAAGGGGCGGTCTGCGCGAGGATCCGCGTCGATCCGGCAGGCAGCGTCCCTTCCCGGGTGAAGGCGAGGTGATTGCCGTCGATCATGCAGGCGGCGTCCGCCTTGCCAGCGATCAGGGCGCGGGCCGCCTCGCGCTCGCCGCCGATGTGATCGCCGTGCTTGCCAACGAGGAGATCGTGGCCCAAGACCCTGAAGTCCGCGCCCGGCTTCAGCCCGGCTTCGGCGATCGCGAGGAGCGGGATAAGCGTCGCCTGCGGCGAGTCCGACGCTCCGACGGCGACGGTCGTTCGCGCCAGGTCAGAAAGCGTCCGGATCGGCGCATCGGCCCGAACGACCACAACCGACGTCAGGTCACGATCGGTGTCGCGCATCGCGAGAGCGGCGGCCTTGCGCCCTCGCGCTCGTGCAGCCCGTTCTGCCTCGATCCATGCAAGCGGTGAGTTCCACGCGACGTGGACCTCGCCCGCGAGCTGCCCTTCGACCTGCCGCTCATAGTTCGAGTACAGGACGAAGTCGAACGGAAGTTCGCGCTCGACGAAATGCTGCTTGAACCCCTCCCAGATCGTCACGACCTTCGGGTCGTACGCGACCGCACCCAGGATCAATGTGTCCACGCCCCCCTCCTGCCACAGCTAGAAAAGCGGAAGCCCGCAGACGGCCTTCCCAATGAAATCATAGAGCTGGTCGGTCGTCGGTGCCATGACGTTGGCCGCCTGCGCATCGCGAAAGTACCGCTCGACGCCGACGTCCTTGCGAAACCCGGCGCCGCCGCACACGCGCATCGCGGCCGCGAGCACGTCGAGCGCGGTTTCTCCCGCCGCCGCCTTGCACTCGAGGACGCGCATCATCGCGTCCTGCCGCCCGGTCTCGACCGCCTCGATCGAGTCGAGCCAGAGCGCCCGTGCCATGTCGGTTCGCACGCGCATGCGTGCGATGTACGCGCGGACCGTTGGCAGGTCCGCGAGCGAAGTGTCCACGTGGGTATACCGGCTTCCCGCGGCGTGCGCCGCCGTGCGCATCGTGGCCGCTTCCATCAACCCCACGGAAAACCCGGCGTTCATCAGGTTGAAGTACGGGGGGACCGTCTCCATCATGATCGCGAACCCTGCGCCATCGTCTCCGAGGCGCTGCGTCTCCGCGATCGTGACCTGCCTTGCCTTCACCGGGCGAGAATCGTTCCCGCGCAGCCCCAGCCCGTTGAACGGGCGCGGCATCTCGAGCCCCGCCGCATCCGCCGGGACGAGCCAGAGCGTGCTCGCCCCCTCGGCCTTGACCGGCCGGCTCGACCAGACGTAGGCAGTCGCCTGTCCGGCCGCGGTGACCCAGCTTTTCTCCGCGTCGAGCACGACGCGCCCGCCGGCTGCCTTCGCCGTGCTCATCGGCGCCCAGAAGTGGCTGCGCGAGCCAGCCTCGGAAAAGGCGAGCGTGCTCAGGTGCTTGCCCGCCGCGATGTCCCGGCGTACCGGCTCCAGGCCGTACTTCTCGATCACCGCGACCCCGGCGTAATGCATGGCGAGGACCATCGCGGTGGATCCGCACTCATGGGCCACGCGTTCGACCGCGGCTGCCGCAGCGCCCTGGCCGTAGCCCAAGCCCCCGACCTCGCGCGCGCTGATCAAGCCGTAGAGGCCGGCCGCCGCGATCGCATCCATGGCGGCCTGCGGGAACGCGCCGTCACGGTCGACCTCCTCCGCGTGTACGGCGACGACTCCCGTGGAGATCGCGTCCAACTTTTTCTGAATCTCGGGCTCGAGCTTAACCATCGCTTCCGCTCCACAAGCCGAACGCCTTCACCGCAGGCGCTTGCTCGGGGCGGGCGGTCAGCGTCTGCGGCGGGGTCGCCGGCGGCAGGGCCTGAGTCCCTCAGGCCGTTGGCTGGGTCAGGTTCTCTTGAGTTCGATCCACATGTCTTTCGTCTCATGCCCACAGCGAACAATACGTCGGGGGCAGGGCAGTTTACACGAAGGCGTGAGGTTAGGCTAACCTCGATCCAGACTCGGTGCTCGCAAGAAAGAAAACGGCCGGAGGATGTCCCCCGGCCGTTTGTCGGACCCTTGAAGGCGTCGTTACTTTTGCGCGACCTGGTGGTCCTGCTTATTGTGCTTATCGATCATCGCGGCCAGGGTATCGTCAGGGATCTTCACCAGGGAGGCCCGCAGCGTGACGTTCTGGCCATTCCGGCTCACCTCATAGGTCACGGTCTCCCCGATCTTCATTCCCTCCTTCTTCATGGCCTTCAGCTTTTCCTCGTTGGCCGTGTCAATGGTCACGCCGTTGATGGACACGATCCGATCGCCCACCTGGAATCCGGCCTTCTCCGCGGGCCCGCCAGGAGTGATCGCCGTTATCGTAAAGGTTCCGTCCTCGTTGCGATCCTTCTCGACGCCGAGCCAGCCGTGGGTCTTGAAGTAGGCCTCCGTCTCCTTCGCGCAATCCTCAGCCTTCATCGTACAGCCTTGTCCTCCGGCCAGGGCGAGACTTCCAATCGACGCGGCAAAACACGCCAAAGTCAGGAGGGGGATCCAGTTGTTTCTCCTCATGAGTACCTCCGGGGGAATGGGATCCAGCGGCTCGCTGGCGGCCGCCGTCCAAGTCTTGTGAAACTGGTTAGGTGTCTCCATCAGTTGGGTCCAGGCAAATTCATCTTAGCTCACGAATTCGAGGAGCGGAAAGCGGGTAAATACCCGATATGAGCCAAGAAAAAACCCTACTTAGGGTAGAGCTGTACCGGAGGACCTTCAATCGTGAACTCGAATGGAATCACCGGACTCGCCCCGGTCTCTGCGTTTACTACGACAGGGCCGATCCCCTGTCGGAGGCCAGTGCAGAGCACCATGAATGATCCGACCCCCACTAGATGGGCCAGCAACGGGACGAGCCACCGTCGGGAGGTAAAGGAATAGCGCCGGCACAGCCACAGGCATGGAAAAGTCAAAACGGCGTAGAGGAGGTATCGCCGGATAGAGCGATTGAGAGCTACTGCCAGCGTGAGAGGGCTCCCACCCGCCGAGGCGTTCAGGTAGTTCTGAATGCCCAGGAAGGTCCCCAGGAGGATCCAGATTCCCAGCACCAGGGTTACCAGCCGCAGGCTCAAGAGAGGCTCGAGCCGGTTATCGGTCCGGGCGATCGTGTTCAAGGGATGCATTCTGGTCATTGTAGTCCGCTGCCCGGCGATTCGTCCGCTTTCAATGTAGGGCGGACCCGGGAAAACGTACGCCCGTCCCCACCGGTGCCGGGCGCTTGTCGCGCTTACCCCGGCACGCTGAGCAAGCACGGCACCGGATAAGCGGTTCAAGCTGGATTTCCAAGTCCGGTAGGCTGTATTGTGTCAACCTTGAAGGTCTGGAAAGCCCCAAACGCCGCCTGCGCGGCATCACACAGGTAAGCATATGCTCCACGACTTCCGCTTTGCTCTTCGGCAGTTGATCAAGGCAAAGGGGTTTACCATTGCCGCAGTCACCGTTCTCGCGCTCGGGATCGGAGCCAACACCGCCATCTTCAGTCTGCTGAATACCATGTTGTTCCAGCCGCCGGCCTACGCGAAGCCGCATGAGATCGTTCAGCTCTTTTCGCAGGATAAAAAGAATCCCAACACCTTCCGCGGCTTCTCTTATCCGACCTTCATCGATATCCGC